>Ga0126305_10000046_pt1 | contig 47490 bp, 9 predicted proteins | sample Plot26_FD_92536 | JGI IMG/M metagenome (GOLD analysis project Ga0126305, IMG submission 92536) | Serpentine soil microbial communities from UC McLaughlin Reserve, CA, USA - Plot26 | ecosystem: Environmental > Terrestrial > Soil > Grasslands | place: USA: UC McLaughlin Reserve, Lake County... | reverse complement strand
CTGGAAATGAACTGCCACCGGAACGGTGGCGCAAACCTTGAGGGGCCGCGTTAGCGACCCCTTCTAGCCGCTTTGAGCGGCTCACAAACCTAAAGCCCCCGGCTCTGCCGGGGGATACTTACTCTCCAAACCCTTGAGCCAACGGTAGCACCCGCTCCGTGAAGGCTCCAAACCCGGCACATCGCCGTGACCCGAAACTCCTCCTGATATTTTCATGAACGAGTACTTCCCCCTCGACGGGGCCCTGAGAAATTCGCCAACGGTTTTTTAGGATCTTCCTATCCTCCCGTCGGCCTGCTCCTACTTGGTCGCTTCGGAATACCGGGCAGGATGCCCGCGCGCCTGCTTAAGGTTCGTCACAAGATAACCTTCCCATACACCACTTTTTCTCCCCTTATAGAGGCAGGGTTGCGAAAATCGGACATGAGAAGGTTATTTCGTTGCGGGGGCCCTTAGAGCAGGAGGCCCAGAGCCGCTGCCAGTTCTTCGTCTCCCCGGATCCGGATGTCGCCACGCAGGAAGGCTTCCTGGGGATGCACGGTACCGCTCAGAATCGCGGACAGGAACTCGCCCTGCATGGTCAACACGCAGTCCGCTTCGCCGTCCTCCCGTCGCAACTGGCCTCCGGAGTGCTTAAGGTCTAAAATCCAGATTCCCTCCGCGAGGTCCTCGACGACGATCTTGTACGTCGCACGGAGCCGGGAGAGAGCCGCGGCCTTCCGCGCCAGGTTTTCGGAGATTCTCCTCTCGAAAGCCTGCGCGAGGTCAGCTTCGGGGGCCGCGGCACCCTCGCGCGGCTGCTTCCATGGCTCGGCTACGGCGTCATGTAGTACATAGGGGGAGGGGATCTCATTGAAGTTGGGGCCCAGCGGCGCGTAGCCAAGAGTCGTGAGGAGTTGGTTGGCATCATTGAGAACGGACTCCGAGAGCAGCGAAGTCGGTACGGACGACCCCTTGCCGACCGACCGGCTCTCGATTCGCTTGGTGAAGCGGATCTTCGAGTCGCCGCTCCCTTCGTCATGGGGGGAGGTGAAGACCTGCGATAGAAGGCTCGGCGAGAACGGCAACCCCAGGAATGTGAACAACCCTTCCAGCGTGCTCTCGGGACGGAAAACCAGATCCTCGTAGGTCACTCGGTACGCGGCGCCCCGGTGCGCGCTCTCAAAGGCGAGCAGCTTGCGGGTGGAATCCGCCCAGTAGAGCGCCGCCGCTTCCACCTGGTTGTGCTCCGCCTTGGCGAGGTAGGTGTGGAAGAACTCCCACCACCACTTGAGCCGGTTCCCCTCCAGGGCCGAGTGCACGAAGTCCATGCAGTTGCGGTAGAGGCAGACGAAGCGCGCGTCCGGGAATGCATCCGCCAGCAGCCGCGAGTGCACGAGGTTGTCGTGGGGGGACTTCTCGCACCAGATCCGCTTCCCCTTGGCCCGGGTGTAGCGGTCGAGGATGCCCGAGACGATGTGATTGACCTCGAGCAGGACGCTCATCTCCCGCTCGGCCTCGGGCAGAGTCCGGCCGATCGAGCTCGATAGGGTGTTGTAGAGAGCGTTGCACAAGGTGCCGAGGTTGAGCTCACCCGGGCTGCAGATGTCGGGATGGGTATCCAGAATGTAGCGCAGCAGGGTCGAGCCCGAGCGGGGGCAGGAGAGCACGAACACGGGAGCGGTGGAGACAGTGCCTAAAGCCATGAGCTGGGTCCTTTTCGTCAGGTCGCTACCGTTTAGAGGGTCGCGTTCCGGGCTTCGCCCAGCGGCTCCCACTCCGTCTCGATCCGGCCGGCATCCAGTTTGATGACGCGATCGGCCACATGGTAGTAGCGGTCGTCGTGGCTGATCACGATCGCCGTCTTGCCGCGCGCCTTGAGGCCTGGGAGGATCTGGAGGTAGAAGATCTCGCGAAACATCGGGTCCTGATCGGCCGCCCACTCGTCGAAGACGTAGATCGAGCGGTCCTCCAGATAGGCGGTGAGCAAGGCCAGCCGCTTGCGTTGCCCCTGGGAGAGCTGCACCGTCGAGAGCGTGCCCTCGTGGATCTGCACCTTGCGGTCGAGCTGCAGCTTCTCGAGGTACCCCCTGGCCTGGAGCGCGAGCTCGGTCCCTTCGAGGCCGAGCAGCGACTCAAAAAGATAGAAATCAGAGAACACGGCCGAGAATCGCGAACGCAGCCGTTCCCGGTTCGAGTCGGTGACTTCCTCCCCGTCGAGGAGGATCCTGCCGTCCTCCGGCACGTACAAGCCCATCAGGAGTTTGGTCAGAGTGGTCTTGCCGCTGCCGTTGCCCCCAACCAGGAACAGGCACTCGCCTGGGCGCAGGGACAGGTCGATCGGACCCAGGGTGAAGGTCCGCTCGTCCGAGTCGCTGCGGTAGTCGTGCCGGATGCCGACCAGTTCCAGGGAACGCCAGGACGCTGAAGCCTCCTTCTCCTCGTCGGCTGGATCGGAGCCTTGTTCGAGCGAGAGGCCGAGGCTCTGGATCTGGCGTAGCGCGATCGCGGCCGCGTTGAGGTTGGGGAGCTGATTGAGCACTACCTCCAGGGGGCCTAGCAGGTAGAGGATGATCAGCGTGTAGCCGGTGAGCGTCGCGGCGTCGATCGTTTGTAGCCGAGGCAGCCCGAACAATAGGACGCCGATCGCCAGGAAGAACAGGAGCTGGCCCCAACTCGCCGCCACCGCGAACGAGGTCGCGGCGGCTATTCGGTGACGGGCACGGTCGTTCGCCGTGACGGCGAGCTTGCGGTCCATGAACGCGCGGCGGCGGCCGCGGTGGATCTTCAGCTCCTTGATCCCCTCCGTCAGGCCGCGGAAGTGGCGGAAGATCTCGTCCGAAAGGTTGCGGCTCTGCTGGCCGTGCCGTTGCGCGACGCGCATCGGCAGCAGGTAGGTCGTGATGCCGAGAGCCATGAGCACCAGCAGAAGGAGCAGGACCTGCAACGAAAGCCAGCCGAGGTAGCCAATGGCGGCCACAAGGAAGCTGAGGTGCATCAGCAGCACGGGAATGTTGCCGAGCGAGAAGATGATCGTCTCCACGTCCTCCGTAAGCACGGCTTGCAGGCGTGGAGCTCCGATCTCTTCGAGGCGGCGCAGCGGCGCCTTGAGGATGCTCCGGCTGAGCTGGACCTCGAGCTGGACCCGGCTTCTCTGTGCCAGGCGGATCAGCAGGGCCGAGGCCAGGAGCCGGAATGCCGGCAGGGCGGCGCACAACGCACCGAAGCTCAGCAGCAGCCGGGCGGGCCGGGGCTCCGGCGTATTCAGCACCGCGTTAATCAGCCCCAGAAGGGCGGTGCTGATCGCTCCCGCCACGACGCTGGCAGCCACCGACAGGGCGAGCATGCCGCGATAGCCCTGCCCTGACTCCTTGGAGCGGGCGAGGAAGAGGATGAGCCTGAACAGGTCGATCATGTCAGATTCCCGAGTCTCTCAGTTGGACCGGAGGACCACCGCCGGGTCGGTGCGGCTCGCCTTCCAGGCCGGGCCGAGCGAAGCCCCGGCTCCGACGGCGATCATCAGAGCCGAAGCGAGAAGGTAAGCCGTGGGTTGGAGGGGGCTCACTTGGAACAGAAAGCGCGCCAGCAGGGAAGAGGCCAGCATCGCGGTGGCGAGCCCCAGGGCCGTTCCCACCAGGCATAGCCTCAGTCCATTACCGACCAGCAGCCACATGACCGTGTTGCGCCCGGCTCCCAGAGCCATGCGGATCCCGATCTCGCCGCGCCGCCGCCTCACGGAATGGGCCAGGAGGCCGTAGATGCCGAGGGCGGCGAGCAGCGCGGCAAGGGCCGAGAACGGACCGAGCAACCAGAGCGCAAGCCGCCGGGGAGCGAGCGATCGCCCAACGAGGTCCTCCACGGTCTGCATCTCGCCCAGTGACAACAGGGGGTCCATTTCCTTGATCGCGGCGCGGACTGCGGCGGCCGACTCCTCGGGAGCGGAGCGGGTGCGGACCACCAGCGCCATGCTGCGGACGGGGTCCTGCGGATGGACCTGGTAAATCGTCCCCCTCACCTCGTTGTCCAGCCCGTGGTGGCGAACTCCTCTCACCACGCCGACCACTTCGTACAGGCTATCCTCTTCGCCCCCTAAGCGGAGCCGCGCCCCGACCGGGCTCGCTCTCGGCCAGTAGCGGCGGGCGAGCTCCTCGTCGACGAGGACCACTCGCGGCGCCGTATCGTGGTCTCCGCTCTCGAAGTAGCGGCCCCTGAGCAGCGGGATGCCCATGACCTCGTGATAACCGGGGGTGACCACCCGGTGCTCGGCGCCTGCCAGCCCTTCGCCGGGCGTGGGCTGCCGGCCCTCGATCTCGAATCCAACCGTGTTGCCAACGCTGGCAAGCGGAAGGCTCGAGATGGCTCCGGCCGCCTCCACGCCGGGCAGAGCGCTCAGCCGCTCCTCGGCCTGGTGGAAGAAGTCTGTCCGGAGGTGCCCCTCCCGGTAGCGCGGTGGCAGGCTGATCCGCACGGTAAGGAGGCGCTCCGGCCGGAAGCCGGGGTCGACCCCCTGGACCCCCTTGAAGCTCTCGCTCAGGAGTTCGACGCCGACGAGCAGGACCAGCGCCAGTGCGACCTCCACCACGACCAGAGCGTTGCGCAGGAAACGGCGGCGGCCCCGTTCGCCCGCGGCGGGCAAACCTTGCTTCAGGCCCTCGGTCAGGTTGGGCCGGGCCGATTGAAGCGCCGGGACGAGGCCGAAGAGGAGAGAGGTGAGGGCGCAGACTCCGATCGCGAACAGCACCACGACGCCGTCGACCCGGACCTCCCGCACAGCGGGAATCCGGCCGGGGTCGAGAGTGAGGGTGAGGGGCACCATCCAGAACGCCAGCATCAAGCCCAGCGCTCCGGCCGCCAGGCTCAACAGCACGCTCTCGGTCAAGAGCTGGCGGACGATCCGCCCGCGTCCCGCTCCGAGGGCCAGCCGCACGGCCATCTCCCCGTCGCGTGACAGCGCCTGGGCGAGCAGCAGGCCGGCGACGTTGGCGCAGGTGATGAGCAGGATGAGGCCGACCGCGCCGAAAAAGAACAACAGCGCCGGCCGCACTTCGCGAACGATCTCACCCTGCAGGGAGATCAGCTCGATCCCCCAGCCGGCGTCCGGCGGGTAGATGTCCGGATGGCGGCGCTGGAGATCGCGGGCGAAGGCGTTCATCCGCGCCTGCGCGTTCACGAGCGACACTCCTGGCTGGAGGCGGCCGATGAGCCGCAGGTTCCTCTGGTCGCGGGCGGCGTGAGGGTCGAGTGGGAGTGCCGCGAAGAGGTCGGCCTCTCCCTCGGGGAAGCGGAACCCGGAAGGCAGGATGCCGACGATTTCGTGGCTCTGCTCGTCGAGCATCACCCGCTGCCCGACGACGCCGGGATCGCCGCCGAACCGGCGATGCCAGAGATCGTAGCCGAGGATGACGACGTCTTCTTTGCCTGGTTCCCCCTCCTTGAGCAGGAAGGTGCGGCCTTGTATCGTCCTGGCGCCGAGGAGAGGCAGGAGGTTGGTCGACACCACCGCGGCCCGGACGCGCTCCGGCTCCCCATCGCCGGTCAGTCCGATCTCCACCGGCCCCACATAGGCGGCGACCCCCGCGAAAACGCCGGTCAGGCCGCGGTAGTCGAAGAGCTCGGGTGACGAGGCGTTCAACCGCGGCAGATCCATACGGAGGAGTTGGTCCCAAACCCGCACGAGGCGTTCGGGCTCGGAATAGGGCAGCGGCCTCAGGAGCACGCTCTGGACGATGCTGAAGACGGCGACCACCACCCCGATTCCGAGGGTCAGGCAGAGCACGCACAGAGTGGCGAAGCCGAGGCGCCGCCGGAGGGTCCTGAAGGCGAAGCGCAGGTCCTGGAGCAGGGTAGGCATAGATTCTCAGCCGGCCGAGTGGAGGGCGGCCGCATCCTCCTTGCGTAGACCCATCAAAAGCTCCGAAAGAGGCTTGGCCGGCGCGTCCGTCACGCTCCGCATCAGGGTCGCGAAGTCCTCCAGGAGAGAGGTGATGGCTACCGGATCGATCACGTCCGTGCGGTACTCGGCCCGCAGGCGAAGCTCCTGCGCGGTATCGAGCACCCGCAGCACCAGGTCATGCCGCAGCGTCTGGGCGGCGCCGACGGTCCCGGCGGCGAGCGCCGGGCCGGTGGTCTTCGCCGTGCCGGGGTGCACCGACTGGAAGTTGAAGAGCACTCGGCGAGACAAGGCCTCGCGGAGGGGGCGGTCCGGCCAGACCTCGCGAGCCAGGATCTCCAGGGGCAGAACCTGATGAGCGTGGTCCTCGAGCACCCGCTCGCGAACCCGCTCGAGCAGGGCAGAGAAGGCCGGGTCTCCCGACAGGTCGGCGCGGAAGGGGATCTCGTTGGCCAGCGGGCCGATCATCCCTTCGGTCTCCGGCCGGCCGCGGTTGGCAAACGGCACTCCAATGAGGAAATCCCGCTCGCCCGTGAGGCGGTGGAGGAGCGCCGCCAACCCGGCCAGCAGCACCATGAACGGCGTGGCCCGCCACTGCCGCGCGAAGGCGCGGACCGCCTCCACGAGATCGGCGGGGAGGTACAGAGCGCTGACCCCGCCCGGACCGGCGTCGGCGGCGGTCCGCCGCGGCCGTCCACCGAGCTCGAGCTCCCGGGGGTTTCCCTCCAGCCGCTGCCGCCAGTGCGCGATCTGCTCGTTCAGGGCGCCCTCCTCGACCAGGCGGCGCTGCCAGACGGCGTAGTCGGCGTATTGAATCGGAGGAGCGGCGGGCGCCGCGGTTTCGCTGGAAGAGAAGCGCTCGTACAGGATTCCGATCTCGTGGTGCAGGAGCTGGAGCGACGACTCGTCGACGGCCGCGTGGTGCAGGACGAGCAGGAGCGTGTGCTGGCTGTCTGTCCGCCGGAACAGCACGGCTCGCAGACTGGGGTCCCGCTCCAGGTCGAAGCCCTCCCCGGCCAGCTCGCGGATGGCGCGGAGCTCGGCTTCGCCCCTCTCCTCCTCCGGCAGGGTCCCGAGGTCACGGACGGGGAGGCCCCACGCCCGCGGCGGCGCGATGATCTGGACGGCAGCGCCGTCCACGACGCCGAAGGTGGTGCGCAGGATCTCGTGCCGCCCGACCACCGCGTCGAGGGCTCGCTCCAAGGCCGCGGCGTCCAGGTCCCCCGAGATCCCCAAAGCCAAGGGCACCGCATGGAGCGCGGAGCCCGGCCGGGCTCTCTCTTCCTCCCAAAGCCACTCCTGGCGGAACGAGAGCGGCGGCGGGGATCTTCGGCCGGCGGGCAGGAGCGGCGGCAGCGCCGCCTCACGTGCGAGCGCTATCTTCTCCGCGAAACCGCCCAGCGTCGGGGCGTCGAACAGCTCGCGGATCGACAGCTCGACTCCGAAGGCCCAGCGCACCCGCGAGAGGAGCTGCATGATCAGCAGCGAATGTCCGCCCACGTCGAAGAAGTTCACCCCCCGGCTGACGAAGTCCAGGCCGAGCACCTCGGTCCAGATGCCGGCCAGGATCTCTTCGATCGGTCCGGTGGGAGGGGCGCCGCCTTCCGCCATTGCGGCCACCACGTCGGCCGGGCGGGGGAGGGCCCGCCGGCTGATCTTGCCGTTCAGGGTGCGCGGGAGCGACTCCATGCGGAGGAAGCGGGACGGAACCATCGTCTCGGGCAACTCGCGGGCCAGGTGCTGCCGCAGCTCCCCTGGATCGATCTCACGGTAGGCGACGAGATAGGCACAGAGAGACCTGGTTCCGGACGCATCCTCGATGTCGATCACCGCCACGTCCTTGACCACCGGATGCTCGCGCAGCCGGCTTTCGATCTCGGTCAGCTCGATGCGCACGCCGCGGATCTTGACCTGCCCGTCTCGCCGGCCGAGGAACTCGAGGTCGCCGTCTTCGAGCAGCCGGCCGAAGTCGCCGGTCCGGTAGACGATGTCGCCGGGACTTCCGGTGAGCGGGTTCGGCATGAAGACCTCCCGGGTCAGCTCGGGCTGCTTGAGATAGCCGAGGGCGCGGTAGGGGGTACGCAGGTAGATCTCGCCGACCACCCCCAGTGGGCACGACCGGCCGCGCTCGTCCAGGACCAGCGCCTCGGCGCCTGGGATCGGCTTGCCGATCGGGATCGTCCGGCGCTTGCGGTCTTCAGGCCGAACGCGATAGAAGAGCTTGGTGAGCGTGGTCTCCGTCGGACCGTAGAGGTTGACGAGTTGCACGCGATCGCCGAAGACGTCCGCCCACCTCCCCACGTCGGCGGGGAGCAGGGGCTCGCCGAACAGCACCACGTATTTGAGGCTGGGGAACAAACCGGGGTGGAGGTCGGCGTTGAGCAGCGCCCGGAACAGAGAGGGGACGCACTGGAGGATTTCAATCCGCTCGCCGTCGATCCAGCGCACGAACCCGGCCGGTTCGAGGATGGCCTCACGGGACTCCGGGACGCACAGGACGCCCCCCGCGCAGAGGGGCACAAAAGCGTCGCGCAGAAAGCCGTCGAAGCCCTGCGAGACGAGCTGGCTCACGCGCGTCCCTTCCCCCACGCCCATCTCGCCGATCTCCCAGCGGACGAAGTGGTCGATGCCCGCCAGCCGGCCGGCGATGGCTTTGGGCCTGCCGGTCGAGCCGGAGGTGAAGTAGACGCTGGAGAGGCTCCCGGCGTCCATGGGGCTGGACGGTCTCTCGTCGCTCTCCCCTGCCACGCAGGCGTCGAGGGAGACCACCCGCGGCTGGCGGGGCGCCCCCTCGGTCACCCGCGGCAACTCCCGCAGCAGGGACGCCCCGGTCACCAACCAGGACGGTGCCGTCTCCGCCACCATCGCGCGCAGCCGCTGGTCGGGAAAGTGGGGGTCGAGCGGCATGAAGGCGCAGCCCGCTTTGAGGATGCCGAGGATCGAGGTCACCACTTCGGCCGAGCCGCCGGTGAAGGTGGCCACGAGGGCTCCGGGCAGCACGCCGGCGGAGAGCAGGCCGTTGGCGAGTTGGTTCGATCGGCGCTCGAGCTCGCCATAGGAGATCCGCTCTCCGCACAGCTCGATGGCGGTTCGATGAGGGAGCCTCGCGGCGACCGCCGAGAAGAGGTCCTGGACGTTTTGCGCTTCCATAGCCGGGTTCCTTGCAAAGCTCCTTCAGGATTCGTTGAGACTGAGCTCCTCGCTCCCCTCGACGAGCAAGGGAAGGGCGAAGATCCCGCAGTCGGGATCGCGACCGATGTTCGCCAGCAGGCCGCAGAGGTGATCGGCGAGCCTGTGAACCGTAGCCTCCCGGAAGAGGCGGGCATCATAACGGAACGAGCCGCGCAACCCCTCCGGGGTCTGCGTCAGCTCCAGCAGAAGATCGAGAGGCGCGGAGGGGTTCGAGATGGCGAAGGGCGAGAAGGCCAGATCGGACGGTCCTGGCGCCGCCGGCTCCGGCACGTTTTCGAAGTTGAACCCCACCTGGAACAAAGGATTGCGCCGGCCGCGCCGCGCCGGCCTCAGGCGCTCGACCAGACGCTCGAACGGGAGGTCCTGATGGGCGTAGGCGTCGAGCGTCGTCTCGCGCACCTGCCGCAGCAACTCGCGAAACGTCGGCCCGCCCGACAGATCGGCGCGCAGCGCGAGCGTGTTGACGAACAGGCCGATGAGGTCCTCGGTCTCGCCGCCGCGGTTGCTCACATAGGTGCCCACGACCAAGTCTTCCTGGCCCGAGTAGCGGCCGAGGAGCACCTGGAAGGCCGCGAGGAGGGTCATGAACAGGGTTGCGCCTTCGGCGCGGGCCAGCGCCTCCAGGGTGCGGAGCACCGGCTCGCCGACCAGGAAGAACTCGATGGCGCCCCGTGGCGGCAGGGCATCCTCGCGGGGCAGGTCGGTGGGCAGGTCGATTTCTTCGGGAGCCTGGGCGAGCCTCTCGCTCCAGGAGGCGAGCAGGGTCTCCAGGGTGTCGCCCCTGAGCCATTCCCGCTGCCAGGCCGCCATGTCCGCGTACTGGAGCGGCAGCTCCGGCAGCGGCGAGGTCTCGCCGCGCGACCAAGCGCCGTAGAGGCTCAGCAACTCCCGCAGGAGGATGCGGACCGACCAGGCGTCTGCGACGATGTGGTGGAGGACGAGGACGGCCACATGCTCGCCGTCGCCCATGCGCAGAAGCGTCACCCGCCAGAGGGGGCCGCGGACGAGGTCGAAGGGGCGCAGCGCCTGCCCGGCGGCGAGCCGGCGCGCCTCGCGTTCCCGGGCGGGCGCCGCCAGCCCGCCGAGGTCCACCCGGGCCAACTCGAGCGCGGGTGCCGCCGCGATGCGCTGCACCACCCCGCCGTCGATCTCCGGGAAGGTGGTCCGCAGGATCTCGTGGCGGCTTCCGATCTCGCGGAAACACCGATCGAGGAGGGCGAGGTCGAGCGCGCCCGTGATCCGCACCGCCTCGGGGATGTTGTAGAGCGACGTTCCGGGATCGAGCTGGCTCACGAACCAGAGCCGCTCCTGGCCGTAGGAGAGCGGGAGCGCCTGCGTGCGCGGCGCCGGCCGGACGCGCGGCGCCGGCGCGCTCTCCCGCCGCACGGCGCTCAGGCGCTCCGCCAGAGCTGCGATCGTCGGGGCCTCGAACAGCTCGCGCAACGGCAACTCGACGCCCAGCGCGGCGCGGATCCGCGACACGACTTGCGCCGCCAGCAGCGAGTGCCCTCCAAGCTCGAAGAAGTTGTCGTCGGGCGCCACAGCCTCCATCCCCAGCACCTCGGCGCAGATCCTCGCGACCAGTTCCTCAATCGGAGTGCGTGGAGCGGCGGCATGCCGGCCCTGGCTCTTCGCCGGTTCCGGCGCAGGCAACGCCTGGAGGTCGACCTTGCCCGAGGCTGTCAGCGGCAGGTTCGGGAGGAGGACGAAGGAGGAGGGGACCATGGAGGCGGGCAGGGCCTCCTCGGCCCGGCGCCGCAACTCTTCGACGGAGCACGCTTCGGCGGCGACATAGGCCACCAGGCGCTTCCGCTGTCCTTCCTCCCGCAATGCCACCACCGCGCCACGCACGCCCGGATGGCGGGCGAGCACCTGCTCGATCTCGCCGGGCTCGATCCGGACGCCGTGCAGCTTCACCTGCCGGTCGGCGCGGCCCAGGACCTCGAGGTCGCCGCCGGCCTGGGAGCGGGCGAGATCGCCTGTACGGTAGAGGCGGGCCCCGGGCCGGCCTGAGAACGGGTCGGGGAGGAAAGTGGCGGCCGTCGCGCCCGGGGCACCGAGATAGCCGCGGGCGATCCCCGCTCCGCCCAGGTGAAGCTCGCCCGTCACGCCGGGGAGCACGGGCTCGAGATGGCGGTCGAGCACGTAGGCCTGGACGTTGCGGAGCGGCTGGCCGATCGGCACCCGTGGGCCGGGCAGACCAGTTGCGGAGCCCTCCCAGACCGTGGCGGTGATCGTCGCCTCGGTCGGGCCGTAGGCGTTGATGAGGCGGACCCGCTCGCCTGCCTTCTCGCGCCAGGCCCGCCAACGGTCGGCAGATGCCGTCTCGGTACCGACCACCAGCAGGCGGAGGCTTTCGGGGGGCGCCGCCGCCGAACCGAGATCGGCCACCCACTCCTGCCAGTAGGCGGTCGGCAGGCTCAGCACGGTCATGTCCTCCTCGCGCAGGATGCGCAGGAGGTCGGCGAAAGAGGGGAGGCTCTCGCCTTGCCGGAGCACCACGGCGCCGCCCCGCAGCCACGCCGGAAAGAGTTCCTCCAAGGCGAGGTCGAAGCCGATGGACGCGAACTGAAGCACCCGGTCGCCGGGATGGAGGCCATACCTCTCGGCGACCGCAATGGCGTGATTGATCAGCGCCCGGTGCGGCACCTGGACCCCCTTGGGCCGGCCCATCGAGCCCGAGGTGAAGATGACGTAGGCGAGGCCCTCCCCGCCACCACGGGGCGGCGGCGGAGTGTCGGCTAGCGCCGCGAGATCGAGTCGGGCCAGATCGAGCGCTCGCTCGGCGGCGGCCCGCGGCAACCGGGCGGAGACGGCCGCCTCGCTCAGGATCACGGGCGCTCCCGTCTCCGCGAGCATGTGGGCCAGGCGCTCGCTCGGGAGGCTCGGATCGAGCGGCACGTAGACGCCCCCCGCCTTGAGCACGCCGAGGATCGCCACCGGCAGATCGAGCGTGCGGCGCAGGCAGATGGCGACCGGGACCTCCGGCTCGACGCCCAGCGAGCGCAGATGGTGGGCCAGCCGGTTCGCCCGGCGGTCGAGCTCCCGGTATGTCCATCGCTTTCCGGCGAGCTCCACCGCGATCGCCTCCGGAGTGCGCGAGGCCTGTGCCTCGACGAGCTGGTGGATGCCGAGCTCGGCGGGATATTCCGTCTCTTCTCCACCGCAGCGGGACAGCAACTGCGCCCGCTGCTCCACGCTCAGCATCGGCAGGGCCGAAACCGGACATTCGGGATCCGCGAGCGCCGCCGAGAGGAGCCGCGAGAAAGACTCCACCCAACGTTCCGCCGTGGCGCGGTCGAACAGCGCCGCGTCGTACTCGAAGGCTCCCTCGAACCCGTCCTCGAGGTCGCTGAGGGCGCAGGTCAGATCGAACTGGGCGATCTTCGCGTCCTGGGGCCAGCCGGCGATCTCGAGGCCCGGCAGGGCGGCAATCGCCGCGCGGACGTTGCGCAGCGAGAAGAGCACCTGGAAGAGTGGCGGGCGGCGCAGGTCCCGGTCCAGAGCGAGCTCCTCGACCAGCTTCTCGAACGGCAGATCCTGGTGCGCGAAGGCCGTGAGCGCGGTCTCCCGGACTCGCGCCAGGAGGCCGGTCAGGCCGGGGTCGCCCTCGAGGCCGGCCCGGAGCACGACGGTGCTCACGAAGAAGCCGATCAGGTCTTCGAGCTCTGTGCGGTGGCGGTTTGCCACCGGCGTCCCGAGACAGAAGTCCTCCTGGTTGGAGAGGCGATAGAGCAGCGCCTCGAAGGCCGTCAGCAGAACCATGAACGGGGTGGCCTCGGCGGCGCGGGCCGACCTGCGGACAACCTCGACGACCTGGCGGGGAAGCGCGAAGGACACGGTGCCGCCGCGAGCGGTCCGCAGCCGCGGGCGCGGGTGGTCCAGCGGCAGGTCGAGGGCGGGCGGCACGCCGGCGAGACGCTCCCGCCAATGCGCCGACAGGGCCTCCAGCGCCTCGCCCTGAAGCCATCCGTGCTGCCAGTTGGCATAGTCGGCGTACTGGACAGGGAGCGCGGGGAGCCGGGGCTTCTCGCCGGCCAGGGCTGCGCGGTAGACCTCCGCCACCTCCCGCACCAGGATCTCCATGGACCAGGCGTCGCCGGCGATGTGATGGACGGTCACCAGAAGCGCGTGGCGCTCGTCTTCAAGCGCTAGCAGCGTCGTGCGGAGCACCGGTCCCCGTGCCAGGTCCAACGGCCGGAGCGCCTCCTCTTCGACGAGGCGCTGGGCCTCGGCCTGCCGGATCTCCGGCGCCAGCCCGCGGAGATCACAGACCGGCAGGGGCACGGGACCGGGAGGCTCGATGACCTGAGACGGCCCGACAGGCGAGTCCGCGAAGGTCGTGCGGAGGACCTCATGCCGGCTCGCCACCTCGGAGAACGCCTGGGCGAGCACGGCCGGGCGCAAGGGTCCAGCGAGCTTCAGCGCGAAGGGGATGTTGTAGGCCGGGCTTCCCGGTTCGAGCCGATCGAGCAGCCAGAGCCTCCGCTGGGCGAAGGACAGCGGCAGGGGAAGCCCGCGAGGGATCGGCGTGATCGGCGGAATCTCACGAACGCCGCCAGCCCGAACGGCCGCTTCGATCTCGGCCGCGAGGGCCTGCACCGTGGGGGCCTCGAAGAGCAGGCGCAGCGGGATCTCCAGGGAGAAGGCCCGCCGTACCCGCGCCAGCAGTTGAGCGGCCAGCAGAGAGTGGCCGCCGAGCCCGAAGAAGTCTTCCTGGGTTCCGACCTTTTCGACGCCCAGGACCTCGCTCCAGATCCCCGCCAGCACCTCCTCGTAGACCGTGCAGGCCGGGACGTGCGCCACCTCCGGACGGACCTGCTCGGGAACCGGCAGGGCCTTGCGGTCGAGCTTGCCGTTGGCGGTGACCGGCAGGCTCTCCAGGAAGACGAACGCCGCCGGCAGCATGTACTCTGGGAGGCGCTGCCGGAGGAACTCGCGCAGGCCTTCCGCTCCAAGCCCCGGGCTGTCGGCGGGGACGACGTAGGCGACCAGCGCCTTGCCGCCCGGCAGATCCTCACGGGCCAGAACGGCGCTCGTCCGCACGGCGGGATGCTGTCCCAGGACGGACTCGATCTCACCCAGCTCGATCCGGTGGCCGCGGATCTTGACCTGATGGTCGAGGCGCCCGAGGAATTCGAGGTTGCCGCCGGGACGGTACCGGGCGCGGTCACCGGTACGGTACAGGCGGTCTCCGGGACCATTCGGGAAAGGGTCGGGGATGAACTTGCCGGCCGTCAGGGGAGGGTCGGCGGCATAGCCTGCCGCCAGGCAATCGCCGCCGATGTAGAGGTCGCCTGCCACGCCGACCGGGCAGGGACGGAGCCCGTCGTCGAGCACGTGATAGCGCGCGTTCCGGATCGGCCGGCCATAGGGAACGCTGACCCAGGATGGGTCGGGCTCTCCCTCCGGATGGAAGTTCGACCAGATGGTAGCCTCGGTGGCGCCGCCCAGGCTGATCACCCGGGCGGTGGGGAAGCTCTCCCGAACCGCTCCCGGCAGGGTCACGGGGATCCAGTCGCCGCTCAGGAAGACCAGACGCAACGGGCTGCCCGCGAACGGTGCCCCCTCGGGCGCGAACAGCGGCACCAGGCGCTGAAGGGCCGCCGGCGCGGAGTCCCAGAAGGTGATCGGTTCCCGCGCCAGGATGCGCACCAGGCGCGCCGGCTCGTCCAGGTCCTCGCGGTCGGCCAAGCGGATCGTGCCGCCGGCCGCCAGCAGGCCGAAGATGTCGTACACCGAGAGGTCGAAGCAGAGCGAGGTCGTGAACAGGACGCGGTCCCCCGGTCCTACCGCGAAGGTCTCGTTGACCCAGCCGATCAGGTTGACCACCGGACGATGGCGGACCATCACGCCCTTGGGCGATCCCGTGGAGCCGGAGGTGAAGATGGCGTACGCCATGCTCTCGGGTCCGGCCAGGGGCTCGGGATCTTTCGGGCTGTGGCCGGCGAGCGCGCCGGGAGCGTCGAGGCAGATCACGTCCAGGAGGCCCGGGCGGCACGCGAGCTCATCCAGCACCGGCATCCGATCGGTCTGCGTGACGACGTGGGCGATGCCCAGCGTGGTGAGGATCCGTTCGATGCGCTCCGGAGGGAACACCGGCTCAAGCGGAACGTAGGCGGCTCCGGCCTTGAGCACGCCGAGCACCGCCTCGACCATCTCCAGGCTGCGTTCCATGTAAACCGCCACCCAGGTCCCGGGGCCGGCTCCGCGCGATCGCAGATGGTGGGCCAGGCGGTTGGCCTGCCGGTTCAGCTCGCCGTAGGTCAGCCGCCGGCGGCCGCTCTCGGCGGCCACCGCCTCAGGCGCTGCGGCGGCCCGGACCTCGAACAGCTCATGGATGCAGACCGATTCCTCCTCGCGGGCCGCCGTGTCGTTCCATGCGAGCAGGGCCTGGTGCCGCTCGGCGGCGCTCAACAAGGGCAGCTCGGCCACCGGCCTGCGCGGATCCGTCAGGGCGGACCGCAACAGGTTCTCGTAGTGGGCCAGCAGGCGCTGGATGGTGGCCGCGTCGAACAGGTCGGTGTTGTACTCCACCGTCCCGGTCAGGACTTCACGCTCTTCCCAGACGCCGAAGAGGATGTCGAACCTCGCGGTCCCACGGTCGGACTGCGGGCGGCTCAGGACGAGGCCCGGGAGCTCGAGGTCCGTGGCCAGGGCCGAGGCGTTGAGGAGCACGAACATGACCTGGAACAGCGGCGTGTAGCTCAGGTTGCGCTCGGGCTGCAGGTTCTCGACCAGCGCCTCGAACGGCAGATCCTGATGCGCGTACGCGCCCAGCGAGGTCTCGCGCGTGCGCCGGACGACGCCGGCGAAGCCCTCCCCTTCGGCAAAGCGGGTCCGGAGCACCACGGTGTTGACGAAGCAGCCGATGATCTCCTCGATCTCTGCCCGGGTGCGATCCATGACTGGCGATCCCACCGACAGATCGGTCTGCCCGGTGTATCGGGACAGCAGCACCTTGAAGGCGGCGAGCATGGTGATGAACAGAGTGCTCCCTTCCTGGCGGCCGAGGGCTCTGACCCCCTCGGTAATCTCGGCCGGCAGGGCGAAGAGACGGCTGGCGCCGCGGGAGGAGAGGACCGCCGGGCGCGGCCGGTCGGTAGGCAGCTCCAGCACGGGCGGCCGCCCCTCCAACTTCTCGCGCCAGTAGGAGAGCAGGGACTCCAGTACCTCGCCCCGCAGCCACTCCCGCTGCCAGAAGGCGAAATCGGCGTACTGTACGGCCGGCTCGGGCAGCGGCGAGGGCTCGCCGCGCGAGAAGGACCGGTAGAGGGTCACCAACTCGCGGACGAACACCTCGTACGAGCCGTCGAACGCGATGTGGTGGGTGGCCATGACCAGGTGGTGCTCGTCCGCGCCGAGCCGCAGCAGCACGGCCCTCACGACCGGTCCGCGTTCGAGCTGGAACGGCGCCCGCACGCCCCAAACGGCCCAGCGCCGGACCTCCTCCTCCCGGCGCGACGCGGACAGCGCCGTCAGGTCGACGCGCGGCAGGACGAAGGGAGCCGCATCTTCGACGACCTGCGCGGGTCTGCCGCCGGTCATCCGGTAGGTCGTGCGCAAGGCTTCGTGGCGCCGCACGATCTCGCCCAGGGCCTCGGCCAGAGCCTCCTCGTCCAGGCGTCCGAGGGAGCGGAAGAGGAGGGGCACGTTGTAGACGGAGCCACCCGGAGCAAACTGATCGACGAACCAGAGACGCTCCTGGGCGAACGACAGAGGCAGCGGCCGGTCGCGTGGCATGCGCGCGATCGACGGCGGTTGGAAGGGGCGTTCCGCGCCGCGGATCTCCTCGATGACGCGCGCCAGGCCGGCCACGGTCGGCGCCTCGAAGAGCCGGCGCAACGGCAGCTCGATCTCGAGCACCTGCCGTACCCGTGACACGAGTTGAGTCGCTTTCAGCGAGTGGCCGCCGAGGTCGAAGAAGTTGTCGTGGATGCCGATCCTGGCGACGCCGAGGAGCTGGCTCCAGATCCCGGCCAGCAGCTCTTCCATCGGAGTGCCCGGCGGCGCGTATCCCGCCGCGAGGTCGGGCCTCCCGCCATCCGGAGGCAGGGAGCGGCGGTCCACTTTGCCGTTGGGCGTCAGTGGCAGGGCATCCAGCAGGACCATCGCTTCCGGGACCATGTAGGCCGGCAGCCTCTCCGCCAGGAAGACCCGGAGGCGGGGAATCAAATCGTCGGCGGCGTCTCGGCGCACGGGATCGTTGCCGTAGCGGCTCCACGAGCGGTCGGCGGCGCTCTCCGCAAGCAGCTCGGAGGCCGCCGCGGCCGGCAGCGGGTCCGCCCCCGGACGCGTGAAAACCGCGTCGATGCGGTCGGCCTCCCCGGAGGCGGCCCAGGAGACGAACACCTGGTAGCCCAGCTCACCCCCCAGGTCTCTGAGATCGGCCGGGTCGACTCCGCCGCCGCCGTCCTCCAGTGCGCGGCCCAGCTCCGCGACGGTGGCCGGTCCTCCGTCGAGGTGGATCAGCTCCATCGCCAGGAGCTCCTCGCGGACGCGGGCGTTGGGAATGCCCGAGATCCGCAGGGCTCCCGGCCTCTGCTCCTCGAGATGCCGGCGCACGATGCCGAGGCTGTGCTCTTCCTCCCGCCAGCTCAGCGTCGAGGGGGCCGGGCCGTCCACCGGGCGGCCACCCATCCGGAGGAACACGTCGTACCGGAACCTGGTCAGCTCGTTGTGGTGCCGGCCCCCTTTGAGCTGGAACCAGACGCCGCCGGCCGCGGGAAGGTGGCCGGCGAGGTCGAGGAAGAGCCGGGGATCCACCGCCAGCTCCTTTTCGCCGGCGAGCTGGCCATGAATCCGCCGCCGCAGCTCGGCCACCTCCATGGAGCCCGGCGCGCGGAACCGTTGCACCGAAGCGGCGAAAGGCGCGAGCAGGGGCAGGCTGCGCACCCCGCCCACGAACAGGACGCCCCCGGGCTTGACCGCCGCCAGGGCTCCTGCGAGCACCTTGACCAGGTAGCCGGCGCTCGGGAAGTACTGGACGACTTCGTTGAGGACGACCACGTCGAAGCTCGCCGGCGGGATGCCGGCGAAGTCGTCCGCCGCCCGCTCCAGGAAAGTGACGTGGCCGAGGCTGGCCTCCTCAGCTCGCCGGGAGACGTCCCGGAGGACCTCGCCGGAGAGATCGGTGGCCAGGTACGAAGCGCAGTGCGGCGCGATTCGATGCAGCAGCAGGCCGGTGCCGCAGCCGATTTCGAGGACATGGGACGGTTGTAGCGCCAGGATGCGCTCCACCGAGTCCTCGAAGCATTCGACGATCTCGTCTTCCGGCAGGGGCTGGCCGGTGTAGCTGCTGACCCACACCCTGAGGTTGATCGCGGAATCGCGCGCGGAGACGGCGCCGTGGCTGTAGACCTCGTCGAACACCGCGCGCCACTCACCGACCTTCCCAGCCGCGAGCTGCGGCTCCGCCTCGTCCTCGGCCCGGCGCGGGACCACGTAGCCGACCAGGCGCCGCTCACCGGTCTCCTCCTCGCGGGCCGCGACCACGCAGTCGCCAACCTCCGGATGCTGCCGCAGGGCCGTCTCGATCTCCCCGAGCTCGATGCGGTAGCCCCTCACCTTGACCTGGTGGTCGATGCGCCCGAGGAACTCGATCTCGCCGCCCGCGGCGGTCCGCGCGAGGTCGCCGGTGCGATAGAGCCGGGCTCCGGATCGTGCCGCGAGCGGGTCGGGCAGGAAGGTCCCGGCGGTGCGTACGGGCTCCCCCAGATAGCCACGCCCGACGCCTTCGCCGCCGACGTACAACTCGCCGGCCACGCCGAGGGGGAGGGGAGCCTGGTTCCGGTCGAGCACGTACAGGCGCATGTTGATCACCGGGCGCCCGATCGGCGTTAGAGCACCCTCCTCCAGTGACGCCACCGGCCAGTGGGTCACGTCGTCCGAGCACTCGGTCGGTCCGTAGGCGTTGAGCATCGGCACGTGCGGATAGGCACGCGCCCAGCGAAGGCAGAGGTCAGGGGGGAGGGCCTCGCCGGTGGGGATGAGCCAGCGCAGACGAGTGAGCGGGAGGCGAGCCTCACCCCGGCGCTCGACCTCGTCCAGCACGGCGCGGAGCAGGGAAGGGACCATCTCCAGAATGGTGATGCCTTGCTGCTCCACGGCGTCCAGTAGACGCTCGGGGTCGTGGGCCACCTCGTCTTCGAGGATGTGGACCGCGCCGCCTACCACCGCCGCGGCGAGGAGCTGCCAGACCGAGATGTCGAAGCACTGCGAAGCGTTCTGCGCGATCCGGTCGGCGGCCGTCAACCCGAGGTCGAGGATCTTGGCGAAGAGATGGTTCACCATGCCGCGGTGGGCGATCATCGCCCCTTTCGGCAGGCCGGTGGACCCCGAGGTGTAGATGACGTAGGCGAGCCCGTCGAGCATGCCGAGGGGCCGGGAGGGGGGCGCGCCCCCCTCCTCCCGCGGCTCGGCCCGCAGCACCTGCGGGATTCCGGTGGGCGGCAGCCCCGAGAGGGCTTCCGCGAGCTTGCCGAAGAGGTCGTCGGCGACGAGCACCAGGCCGGCGCCGCTGCGCGAGAGGATCTGCCGGAGACGGGCCGGCGGGTGAGCCGGGTCTAGGGGAAGATAGGCGGCGCCGGTCCGGAATGCCGCGAGGACCGCGGTCAGCAGCCCGGGGCCGCGCTCCGTCAGGACCGCCACGATCGTCTCGGGGCCGCACCCCCGCTCCGCCAGCCGGGACGCCAGGATCTCGGTGCGTCGGTCGAGCTCGCGGTAGGACAGGATCCCCTCGCGGGAGACGGCGGCGACCGCGTCCGGCGTCCTCCGCAGGGTCGCCTCGAAGAGCCGCGGAAAAGGTCGTCCGCAGGCCGGATCGTCGCTGTCGTTCCACTCCAGCAGGGTCTGGTGGCGTTCGGATTCCGTCAGGAGAGACAGATCGCGGACCCTTCCCTCCGGCTCCCGCGCGATCCCGCCGAGCAGGGCCGACAAGTGGCCCAGCATGCGCAGGATCGCGGGGCGGTCGAAGCGGTGCCGGAGGTACTCGATCCGCAGCACGAGCTCGACTCTTGGCGCGACGACGACGATGAGCGGGTAGTTGGTGCTCTCGTTGACCCGCAGGTCGCGCAATCCGAATCCGTCTCCGGCCGCGGCCGGCCGGTCCTCGAGAGGGTAGTTCTGGAAGAACAGGATGCTCTCGAACAGAGGCTCGTTCCGCGGCACACCGCTACAGCCCTGGATCAGGACCAGGGAGCTGTGCTCGTGCTCACGTATCTCCACCTGCCGCTGCTGAACGGACCGCGCCCATGACAGGACCGGCTCGTCCCCGGGGACCGCCAGACGCAGGGGGAGGGTGTTGATGAAGTTGCCTACCATCGCCTCCACTCCTGGGAGGTCCGGCGGCCGTCCCGAGACCGTGACGCCGAAGACCAGGTCGTCCTCGCCGCTGTAGCGGTTGAGCAGGACGGCCCAGGCCGTGGCGACCAGGGTGCCGAGCGTCAGCCCGTGCCGGCGCGCCACCTCCGCGAGCGTCCGGGTGGCGGTGGCCGGCAGCGAGGCGGTGGCGTCCCGGCTCTCGGGAGAAGCCTCGCCGGCGGCGCGCGACGGGCGGTCCACGCCGAGCGGGGTGGCGGCGTTGAAGCCGCGCAGGATCTCGCGCCAGAAGCCCTCGGCGCGGGCAGGGTTCTGGGCCTGGGACCAGGCGATGAAATCCCGGTAAGGGCGCCGGGACGGCAACACCGGAGCCGCGCCCCGGCGGAGCGCGTCGTACAAGGCCGACAGCTCGCCCAGGAGGAGGGGGAGAGACCAGCCGTCGAGGAGCAGGTGGTGGTGGGTCCAGACGAAGTGATACTCGTCCTCTCCCTCCCGGAAGAGAGCGAACCTCATGAGCGGCGCCCGATTCAGGTCGAACGGCTGGCGGGCGTCGCCGCTCAGATGGGACTCGAGCCGGGCGCGGCGGTCCTGAGCGGACAGGCCGCGCCAATCCTCCCGTCGCCAGGGCAGGGACACCTGCCGGCCCACCACCTGCAGGGGGGCCTCGGTCCGTTTCCACACGAAGGCGGTGCGCAGCACGGGGTTGCGCTCCACGACCCGCTTCCAGGCCTCTTCGAAGACGGTGGCGTCGAGCCGCTCCAGCTGGCAGGAGAGCTGGGTGAGATAGACCCCCGATTCCGGATCGAGAAGGCTGTGGAAAAGCATGCCCTCTTGCAGCGCGGAGAGGGGGTAGACGTCCTCGATGCGACTCGTGCTCACTCGAAATCGACCTCCTCGAAGATCGCGTCCAGGTTGGCCCCGGCCAGGTTGGCCAGGGGGAAGTCGGCGGCGGTGAGCCCTCCCGAGCGGGCCGGGCCGCCGTCGTGGAGGAGCGTCCGCAGGGCGGCCAGGAAGTCCCCCGTGACACGCTCGATGGTCCTGCGGCGGTGGACCTCGCGGCTGTACGTCCAGACGGTGTGCAGGCGTCCCTGCGAGATGCCGGCCACCACCTCGACGAGGTGGCTGCGGCGATTGCGCGGGCTGCGCGTGGGCACCGCCGGTTGCAGGACCCGGAACGGCGGCGAGCCTGGCGGGTCCAGATCGAGCTGCCCCAGGTAGTTGAAGAGCACATCGCTACCCTGCAGCCGCCGCAGATGGGTGCGCATCTCCGCATCCGGGCAGAGGTAACGCAGGATGCCGTAGCCGATGCCCCGGTTGGTCACGCGGCGCAGCGCCTCTTTGACCGCGTTGAGGGCGTCGAGGGCGCCGGCCACCGGCGGCAGGGTGAGGCGCACCGGATAGATCGACGTGAACCAGCCCACCGTGCGCGAGAGATCGACATCGTCGAAGAGATCCTCTCGTCCGTGCCCTTCGGCGTCGATCCGTACCGTGAGCGATCCCGTCCAGCTCGCCAGGGCCTGGGCGAGGCCGGTCAGCAGGATCTCCTCGATGCGGGCGCTGTAGACCTTCGGGATCTCGTGCCGGAGCAGCTCGGTTTCCTCCTCCTCGAGAGCGGCGATGACCGAATCCACCGAGCCCGAGCGATTGGCGCCGCCCGGAAGCTCGCGGGGGAGGCCGGGAGGCTCGGACTCCCGCGCCTCGGAGACCCAGTAGTCCCCCTCCCGCGCCGCCGCCGGCGAGCCGGCGTGCTGGACCAGCTTCTCCGCCCAGGTCTTGAAGGAGGTCGTCCTGGGCGGCAAGACCGGCTCCCGGCCCGCCGCCAGCGCCTCGTCGAGGATTTCCAGATCCTCGACGAGGATGCGCCAGGAGACGGCGTCGACGGCCAGATGGTGAACGGCGAGCAGGAGCCGGTCGGGGCCGGCGCCGCGGAACAGGACGGCTCGCAGGAGCGGCGGCTGGTCCAGACGCAGAGCGGTCTGCGCCTGAGCCGAGGCCTGGTCGAGCGCCGCTTCGGCGCGCGCCGGGGGCAGCGCCGTCAGGTCCAGCACGGTCAGGGGCACCCGCCCGTCCGGAGGCGAGGCGACCTGCCTCTGTTTCCCGTCCTCCCGCGGGAAGCTCAGCCGCAGGGCGTCGTGGTGCCGGATCAGGCCGTCCAGCGACCGCGCCACCCGTCCCGGATCGAGCGGCATCGCGTATTCGAGCAGCACCGACTGATTGAAATGGTGGGCATCCACCAGCTCCTGCTCGAAGAACCATTGTTGGACCGGGGTCAGCGGCACCGGCCCGACCGCCTGCCCCTCATCCTCCCTGGTCGCCGGCGCCGTCCCCGCCACCGCCGCCAGCTCGGCGAGGGTCTGGTGCTGGAAGATCTGCCTCGGGGTGAGGGTCAGTCCGGCCCGGCGCGCCCTAGCCACGAGCTGAATGCTCAGGATAGAGTCGCCGCCGAGCTGGAAGAAGTTGTCGTGAGCACCGATCGTCTCGACCCTCAGCACCGCGTGCCAGAGCGAGGCCAGCAGCCTCTCGACGGCGCTGCGCGGCGCGACGAAGGCGTGCCGCTCGCCGCCGGCTGCCGGCTCGGGCAGCGCCCGGCGGTCCACCTTGCCGCTGGCTGTCTGAGGTAGCGAGTCCAGACGCATGAAGACCCCAGGCAGCATGTAGTCCGGCAGCCACTCGCGCAGGAAGTCCCGCAGCTCTTCCTCGCCGGCGCGGGCGTCCGCGACCGCCACCCAGTAGGCCACCAGCCGCGGCTGGCCCGCCACGCCGTGCCCGACCGCCACGGCGGCCTGGCGGACGGCGGGGTGTTGGAGCAGGCGGGACTCGATCTCTCCCAGCTCGATCCGCAGGCCCCGGATCTTGACCTGGTGGTCCAGGCGGCCCAGGAACTCGATCGCGCCGCCCGGAAGATGGCGCGCCAGATCGCCGGTGCGGTACAGGCGCCCGGACTCGGGACCGAACGGGTCGGGAACGAAGCGCTCGGCGGTGAGGTCGGGCCGGTGGAGGTAGCCCCTGCCGGGCGCCACGCCGCCGATGCACAGCTCGCCGGGCGCACCGGGCGGCATCGGCCGGAGCTCCCGGTCCACCAGGTAGATCCGCGCGTTGGCGATCGGGTGGCCGATCGGGACGGTGTGCATCCGGCTGTCCCGCCGGCAGGCCCAGGCCGTGACGTCGACCGCCGCCTCCGTGGGGCCGTAGAGGTTGTGCAGCTCGCAGCCGAGCCGCTCGAAGAAGCGGCGCTCCAGCTCGAGGGGGAGCGCCTCGCCGCTGCAGAGGACCCGCCGCAAGACGCCGCAGGCCGACAGGTCCTCCTCGCCGAGGAAGGCGTGCAGCATGGCGGGCACGAAGTGGAGGGTGGTGATCTCCCGCTCCGCGACGGTGCGAACGAGGTAGGCGGCGTCCTGGTGGCCGCCGGGGCGTGCGACGACCAGGCGCGCTCCCGCGATCAGCGGCCAGAAGAACTCCCAGACCGACACGTCGAAGGTGTAGGGGGTCTTCTGGAGCACCCGGTCGTCGGCCTTCAATCCATAGGCCTCCTGCATCCAGAGCAGCCGGTTGCGGATGGCCCAGTGGGTGTTGAGAGCCCCCTTCGGTCTGCCGGTGGAACCCGAGGTGTAGAGGGCGTAGGCGAGGTTCTCTCCGAGCACCACCGATCCGGTTTCGGGCTCCGCGGGCAGGTCCGCGAGGAAGCCGTCCGCGTCGAGGAGCACCACCTCGGCCGCGGCGAGCGTTGGGGTCAGGCTCTTCTGCGCCAGGACCAGCCGGAGGCCGGCGTCGCGGACGATGAACTCCAGCCGCTCTGGCGGGGACTCCGTATCGAGCGGCAGGAAGGCGCTGCCCGCCTTCAGGATGGCCAGGAGCGCTACCATCATCTCCAGCGAGCGCTCCACATACAGGCCCACCAGGTTCTCGGGGCCGGCGCCCAGTCGGCGCAGCGCGCGAGCCAGAGAGCCGGCGCGGCGGTCGAGCTCGCGATAGCTCAGGTCCTCGTTCTCGAAGGAGACCGCCACGGCGTCGGGTGTGCGGGCCACCTGGGCCTCGACCAGCCCGTGGAGGGTCTCCGCGCCGGCGTACTCGGCCGTTCTTCCGGCCCATTCCACGAGCAGTTGGCGGCGCTCCTCATGGCTGAGCAGGGGGAGATCGCCGAGCGGCAGGTCCGGGGAGGCCGCCGCGGCGGCCAGCAGACGGTGGAAGTGGCGCATCAGGCGCCCCGCCGTGACCTCCTCGAAGGCGCCGGCGCTGTAATCGAGGGCCGCCGTGAAGCCCGCAGGCGTCTCGGCGAGCGTCAGCGTGAGGTCGAACTGCGCCGCGCCCGTGTGGATGTCGAGGAGCTCGACGCCGATCCCCGGCAGCTCGGGCACCGGCGCCGGCGAGCCCTGGAATACGAACATCACCTGGAATAGTGGCGAGCGGCTCAGGTCGCGTTCCGGCTTCAGCTCCTCGACCAGCTTCTCGAAGGGCAGATCCTGGTGCGAGTAGGCGCCGAGAGTGACCTCCTGGACGCGGGCGATGAGCTCATGGAAGCCCGGCGATCCCGACAAATCGGTGCGCAGCACGAGAGTGTTGACGAAGAACCCGATGAGATCCTCGATCTCCAGGCGGTTGCGCCCGGCCACCGGCGTGCCGACGGCGATGTCGGTGTCGCCCGAGTAGCGGTGAAGCAAGGTATTGAAGGCGGCGAACGCCACCATGAAGGGCGCGGTGCCGCGCTCGCGCGCCAAGGATCTCAGGCCCGCGGCCGCGGACTCGGGCAGCGGCGAGAGGAGGCGGCATCCCCGGAAGTCCTGGATCGCGGGCCGCGCCCGGTCGGTCGGCAGGGAGAGGACCGCCACGCTGGCCAACTGCCGCCGCCAGTACGCCAGAAGCTCCTCAAGGAGCTCGCCCTGCAGCCGCTCCCGCTGCCACACCGCGTAGTCGCCATACTGGACGGAAAGCTCCGGCAGAGAGGGCGGGTGGTCGCTGGCGAAGGCCTGGTAGAGCGTGGTCGCCTCGCGGACCAGCACGCCGGTCGACCAGCCGTCCGTGATCGCGTGGTGCAGAACGAGGAGGAGGAGGCTCTCGGTCGGCCCCAGCCGCACCAGGGCGGCCCGGGCCAGCGGACCGCGGTCGAGCGCGAACGGCCGGCGCGCCTCTTCGGCCGCGATACGGAGGGCTTCTACCTCCCGCTCCCTCGCAGGCAGAGCGGTCAGGTCGACCCGCGACAGCCCCAGGCCGGAGCGGTCCGACACCACTTGGACCGGCGTCCCTTCGAACGTGGCGATGTGGGTGCGCAGCACCTCGTGACGCCGGGCCACCTCGTCGAGGCTCCGTTCCAGCACCTCGGGCCGGAGCGCGCCGGTGAAGCGGACCGTCCGCGGAACGAGGTAGGCGGGGTTGCCCGGCTGGAGCTGATCCAGGAACCAGAGCCGCTGCTGCCCGAACGAAAGGGGGAACGCGAGGGGCTTCGGCCGGGCCGCGCGCGGCAGGGCAATGAGGGGGAAATCCGCCAGCGGCGGGCGCGCCTCCCCGACGGCCGCCGCCATGCCCCGCAGGGTCGGCGACTCGAACAGGCGCCGCAGCGGGAGCTCGACTCCGAGCGCCTGACGGATCCGGGACACCACCTGGATGGCGAGCAGCGAGTGCCCGCCCCGATCGAAGAACCCGTCGTCCAGCCCCACCCGTTCGACGCCCAGCACCTCGCTCCAGATCGCCGCCACCTGCCGCTCGACCGGAGTGGCGGGAGGCTGGAACTCCTCCGCGGGATCGGCGCGCTCCGGCTCCGGCTCGGGGAGCCGCCGGCGGTCCACCTTGCCGGTGGCGGTCAGCGGCAGCTCTTCCAGGGCCACGAAGACGGCCGGCACCATCGGCTCCGGCAGACGGCTGCGCAGGTGCTCGCGGATCCGCGCCGGCTCGGGGCCCGCGCCCGCCGCGGGGACGAAGTAGGCCACCAGGCGCCGGTCGCCGGATGGCGCCGGCCGTGCGGCCACGACCACCTCCCGGATGCCGGGGATCTCGCGGATGCGGTCCTCCACCTCGCCCAGCTCGACACGGTACCCCCGGATCTTGACCTGATTATCACGGCGGCCGATGAACTCGACACAGCCGCCCGGCAGCAGGCGGCCCAGGTCTCCCGTGCGATAGCGCCGCCGGCCGTCCTCCCCGGACAGGAACGCGGCCCGCGTGGCTTCTTCCCTGTCCCAGTAGCCCAGCGCCAGGTAGCGGCTGGCGATGACGATCTCGCCGGTGCCGTAGAGCGCCTCCTGGCGTCCGGTGTCGTTCATCAGGAGCACTTCCGTCTCCTGGACCGGGAACCCGACCGGCACCGTGCCGCGCCGCAGCTTCGTGCGGTGGTCGGCGAAGAACTGAAGCGCCAGGGTCGACTCCGTCGGTCCCAGGCCGTTGACGAACAGGCATCTCTCGGGGAAGCAGCGGCGGAAGAGGTCGAGGTCCCTCCGCTGGGCCTCCTCGCCTCCGAGCACGACCAGGCGTACCGTGTCGAAGACGGTCCCGGGGGCAACCGAGGCCAGGAAGAGGCGGTAGACGGAAGGGGTGGAGTGATAGATCGTGATCCCGGCGACGGTGGCCGCCAGGTCCTGGAAGGAGCGGCGCCGCAGATCGAAGGGGACGAGGGTGGCGCCGTTGAGCAGAGCGCCGTAGATGTCCATCACCGAGGCGTCGAAGCCATAGGAGGCCAGCAGGCTCAGGCGGTCGCCCGGATGGATCCGCAGCGCGTTGGTGTACGCGCGAATGTGGTGCAGCACATTGCGGTGGCACTGCACGACGCCCTTGGGCTCGCCCGTCGAGCCGGAGGTGTAAAGGAGGTAGGCCGGCGCGTCCGGGGCGACCGGGCGGGAAGGAGCGGCGGGCCCCTCCTCCAGCAGCTCCTCGTCGATGAGGCGGTGCGCGCCATCCCGCGCCAGCTCGGCCGCGAGCGGGCGCAGCCCGGAGCCCACCAGGATCGCGCCGCACCGCGCATCTTCCAGGATGGCTCGCAGCCGGGCGGCGGGAAAGGCGGGATCGAGCGGCACGTAGGCACCGCCGGCCTGGAGGACGCCCAGCATCGCGGCGATCATGGGAGCGCCCGGCTCGAACAGGAGCGCCACCCGGGGGCCGGCCGCTAGAACGGCGCGGGCGACCCGGGAAGCGCGGCAGGAGAGCTCCTCGTAGGTCCAGGCCGCTCCTTCCATCAGGATTGCGGGCCGGCCGGGGCCGGCGTCCACCTGCCGGTGGAAGCGCGCCACGATCGACTGCTCGACCTCCGCCGCCGAGAATTCGACGAAGGGGACCGCCGGCGAGGGCTGGCCGGAACGGTCGGGCGCCAAGGGGGTGTCGTCGAGGGCCAGGTCGGCCATGCGGCGGTCGGGATCCGCCGTCCCTTGCCGCAGCACGCTGCGCAGATGCCGGAGCAGGGAGGCGGCCTGGACGGGCTCGAACAGGTCGGCGTTGTAGACGGCCCGGAGGAGCAGCCCGCCCTCGCGCCGGACCGCGTACAGGGTGAGATCGAACTTGGCGCCGCGGTCCGGCATCTCCAGCGGCTCGATGCGGACGCCGGGGAGGTCCGGGCCGGCGCCGGCCCCGCCCACGAACTCCAGGTTCAGCATGTTGAGGAGGACCTGGAAAAACGGAGTCCTGCCGAGATCGCGCTCCGGCCGCAACTCCTGGATCAGCCTCTCGAACGGCACGTCCTGGTTCTGGTAGGCCTCCAACGCCACCTGACGGGCCTGTTGCACGAGCTGGCGGAACCCGGGGTTGGCCCGCAGATCGCAGCGCAGGACCAGGACGTTGAGGAAGAACCCGATCAGACCCTCCGCCTCGGGCCGGCCGCGGCCGGCGATCGGCGAGCCGAGCAGGATACGGACCTGGCCGGTGTAACGGCTCAGCAGCGCGCTCAGGGCCGCCAGCAGGACGATGAACGGCGTCACGCCCTCGCGCCCGCACAGCCCTTCGACGGCCTGCCAGAGCGGGGGATCGAGCAGCAGCTCCGCGCTGCCGCCGCGGAAGCTCTGGACCGGGGCCCGCGGCCGGTCGCGGGGCAGATCGAGGATCTCCTCGCCCCCCTCGAGCTGCCGGCGCCAGTAGAGCAACTGCCGGTCGAGCTCCCCGGAGCGGAGCCGCTCGCGTTGCCAGACGGCGAAGTCGGCGTATTGGACCCGGAGCTCCGGGAGCGGCGAGGGGCTCCCCGCCACGAAGGCGCCGTAGAGAACCGTCAGCTCCTTGACGAAGATGCCGAGCGACCAGCCGTCACAGACGATGTGGTGGGCGACCACCAGCAGCGCGTGCTCGCGGTCGTCCAGCGTGAGGAGCAGGGGGCGCAGCAGGGGGCCGGCGGCGAGATCGAACGGCCTGCGGCTCTCCTCCGTGATCAGGGAGCGGAGCTCGGCCTCGCGCCGGCCGTGCGGGAGCGTCCGCAGATCGACCCGCCGCAACGCGAGGTCCGGCGTGGGGGAGATCACCTGGACCGGCTCGCCCTCCGACTCCTCGAAGGTCGTCCGCAGGGCCTCGTGGCGCCGGCCGATCTCGCGCAGGGTCCCGGCCAGGGCGCCGATATCGAGCGCACCCGCCAGGCGCACCGCCGCGGACTCGTTGTAGGCCGGATTGCCCGGTTCGAGCTGGCCGAGCATCCAGAGGCGCTCCTGGGCGAAGGAGAGGGGAAATCTGTTGCGTCCAGGCCCGCGAGGCCGCGCCGGAATCCGCGTGCCGGGCCCCTTCTTCTGCTGGCGCAGGGCGCGCAGCGCGAGCACGGCTTTGGCCTGGGACGACAGCTCCGCCGTGCTCGGCTTCGGCCGGTCGGGGGAGGGCTGCCGCCCCGCCTGCCGCGATGGCGCGACCGCGGCGACCTCGCGCAGGTACGTCTCGAACGGCTCTGCCGTGGCGGTGGCCGCGAACCGCGAGGCGGCGGCCCGTGAGGTCTCGGCCAGCTCCTCGTAGCGGGTCCGGTCCGACAGCAGGAGCCGCAGCACCGCCGCCCAGGGCTCGACATCCTGAGGAGGCACGACGGGCACCGGGTTGCCGACCGTGTCGAGGGCCTCTTCCCAGCGATCGATGCCGCGCACCGGCAGGACGAAGCCCACGCCGAGCTTGGCCTCGGGAAGCCCGCCGCGGTCGCTCGCCAGGACCGGAATGCCACGGAGCATGGCCTCCACAGCGACGTAACCGAACGCCTCGGCGACGAGGGAGGGGGCGAGGAGGACCCGCGCCCGCGCGTACAGCCGCTCGACGTCGTCGCCGGCCTCCAGGACCTCCACGTTCGGCAGCCGCCCGAGCGCCTCGCGGTCCGCGGACGTGGTCGCCCAACCGGCCACCGTCATGAACGGGACCTCCGGGAACCGCCGCGCCAGCTCCAGGAAGAGGCCGGCCCCCTTGACGGCGCCGGCGTTGAGCAGGAGGACCGAGCCGCGGCCGAACTCTCCCGCTCGCGGAAAGGGCCCCTGGCCGTATACGGGGAAGCGCAGGACCCGGGACGCGATGCCCGCCTGTTGGAGGTAGCCCTGCAGGAAACGGCTGACGGAAATCATCCCGTCGGCGCGGGCCAGGAGTTTCCGACCGCGGGCGCTCGGCCGGAAGCACTGGTCCCCGAAGGGCAGCATCATCGTCGTGTGGGCGAGGTAGACGACCGGCGCGCCACCCTGGAGAGCCACCTCCAGCACGGTCTGCTCGGGGTCCTCGGAGGTCACCAGGACGCAGTCGGGGGAGAAATCCCGGATCTCCGCGGCCACGTGCGAGGGGAGGTCCGCCGTCTCCCGGACGGCGTGAACCTCGACCCCGTTCCAGTGAAAGACGTCGGCCTGCCGCGAAGACCGGGAGATCCCAATGCCGCGGGTCGCCAGCTCCGCCCGGAAGCGTTCGGGCGTGGGGCAGCCCTGAAGGCCGCGGGCCGGCGCCACCGCGCGGCACTCATGCCCCCTGGCCGCGAGCTGCTCGAGCAGCAGCCGGTTCGCCTTGTTGGCGCCGCCGTGGGACGGGAGATAGAGGAGGTTCTGGAGGAGCAGCAGTCTCACCGCCGGGCGTCCTCCCCGAGAAGGAGGTCCCGCTCGGCTTCGAGCGCCCGCCGGATGCCGTCTTCACCGCCGCGGCTGAGCTCCTCCAGCGAACCGGCGAGCTCGGCCTCGTCCAGACTCTCGATCAGCGCGTCGGAGACCGCTTCGGTGAGCAGCTCCAGGGTTGGCCGCTGGAAGAGGGTGAGCAGCGGCAGCTCCACCCCGAGCTCGCGCTGGATGCGGGCCATCAACAGCGTGCCGAGCAGCGAGTGCCCGCCGAGCCGGAAGAAGTTGTCCTGCCGGCCCACCCGCTCGGCCCCCAGCAGATGGGCCCAGATGTCCGCCAGGATCTCTTCGATGGGCGTGACGGGAGGCTCATAGGGGGACTGGTCCTGAACCCGCGGCCGGCGGCGGCTCTCGATGGCCGCCAGAATTCGCCGGGGATCGGAGAGCTCGAGGGCGATGCGGCGGAAGACCCCCGATTGGGCTTTCTCCGTCGCGGCCCGCTCCCGTGGGCGCTCCGCCGCCGGGCCGGCGGTGGGGGAGCGTGGGTCCAGCCGCGCCCCGGCGGCGACCTCCGTCGGAAAACGGAAGAGCTGTCCCTCCGCCGCCTCTTCCCGCAGGCCTCCGCGGACACCCGCCAGGAAGTCGAGCGCGGGCTGGTTGCGGTCCGTCGGACGGTAAGGGATCTCAACGAAGGCGCAGCCGCGCTCGCCGGCCACCTCGCCCAGCCAGGCGAGGATCCGGTGCTCGGCTCCGCGTCCCAGGACGCGGCAGCTCAGCAGGAAGTCATGGACCGCGAGCGAGCTTCCACGCGTCGCGAAGAGCACCACCCCGACCAGTCCGTAGTCGCCGAAGCGGTCGCGGACACGCACGACGTGGCACTCGGTGCCGCTCCGGCGGAGATCGAGGATCTCCGCTTCGCTCGAGCGGAGGGCGCGGACGTTGAACTGGTTCGTGCGCTGCGTCAACTGGGCGGCGCGCTCGACGTCGCCCGGCGCGAGCGGCGAAATGTCGACGCGCAGCTCCAGGCCGGCGAGGAAGGAGGCGAAGTCCACCGAGGCGCCGCGGAAACGCTCGCGCAGGGCGTTCTCGCGGTAGAGCTCGGTCCGGCGGCTGTCCTCGGCGGTGACCGTCAGCCGGTCGAAGACCCAGGCGTGCTCCAGGAGGCGCGGGATCTCGGCCGGATCCTCGGGCAGCCGCAGCACGAGGACTTCCGGCAGGCTGGCCTCCACCTCGCCGCATTCGACGGGGTTGTCGTCGAGGAGCACGAAGCTGTCCAGTCCAAGGTCGAGCTCCCGGGCCAGGTCGCGGAGGTTCTCGGACTTGGAGCGCCAGTTCACCTTCCAGGCGACCAGGTGGCGCAGTCCGAGCGGCATCTCCGGCCGTTTCTCGAACACCTCCAGGACATCCTGCTCCGAGTTCTTGCTGCACAGGCAGAGGAGCATCCCGGCCTCGTGCTGGCGGACGAGGAGCTCCTGAAGCCGGCGGCGTGGCGGGTCGACCTCGATCCCCAGCGGGCCGTCTTCGCCGCAGACCCCCCGCCACAGCGTCTGGTCGCAGTCGATGGCGACCACCTTGCGCGGACGCGCCAGGAGCGCGTACATCCGGCGCACGAGCAGGGTGCCGAGCGCCGCGAAGAGCTCCGGCGTGTAGGGGACGTGCCCGAGCGCGTCGGCTTCGCGGTCCTCGGCGACCTCCACCGGGTAGCGGGCGAAGAGCTCGCGCGGCCCCATCAGATGGATGCCGGGGCGGCCCGCCAGTCCGGCGGCCAGCCGCTCTTCGGCGCGTTCGAGGACATCCCCGATCCCGGGCTCGGACAGCGCCGCGCCGGAAGGCGGGCAGACGGCGACCAGGAGAGGCCCCGCGTCGCGGTCGGACCAGGACGCGAGGGCGGCTGCCAGATCGGAGACGTTGTGCTCCAGCGTCTCCGCGGGCCCGGCTCCGGACTGCCCGTCGGCGAAGCGCAGCCAGTCCTCGCAGCGGACGAGGACGACGCCGATGCCGTCCCTCGCAGCATCCGACGCCAGCAGGCTGCCGGGATCCAGGAGCTGTTGGAACACCTGGTTGTAGGGAGAGAAGCGGACTTCGAGGCCCAGCTCCAGCTCTTCGGACCAGAAGGCGAGCACGTCCGCCAGCGGCTCGGCGGTGAAGGTCGAGGTGACGGTCAGCGGCCGCCGCTGGCGCCGCCGGATCGCCTCGGCCGCCCGGCGGGCGAGCGCGGGCGTGAGGCTCGCCTGGGAGATCCGGGTCTCCGGCGCCCCCGCCAGCGCCGTGAGGACGCCGAGATAGGACTCGACGATCTCGCCGGCGGTCTCGGGCTCGAACAGGCTGGTGGCGTATTGCAGCTCGCCGGCCAGGCCTTCGGGCTCCTCGCTCACGACCAGGCTGAGGTCGAAGCGGGCGTCCCCGCGATCCAGGCTCAGGATCTCCAGATCGACGCCCGGCAGCCGCCGTGGCACCGGGAAGCCCTGCAGGAGGAAAGCGGTCTGAAAGATCGGCGAGTAGGCCGGATCGCGCTCCGGCCGAACGGACTCGACGATCTTCTCGAAGGGCAGGTCCTGGTGGGCGTGGGCCTCGAGCACCATCTGGTGGACCCGCGCGAGCAGCTCAAGGAAGGTCGGATCCCCAGACAGATCCACCCGCAGGACGAGGCCGTTGATGACCGGGCCGACGAGGCGCCGCAACTCGGGGCGGCCGCGGTTGGCGCTGGCGGAGCCGATCACCAGATCGTCGCGGCCGGAGAGGCGTTGGAGGAGCACGGCGTAGGCCGCGAGCAGGGTCACGTAGTGAGTGACGCTGCCCCGCTGCGAGACGTCCCGGACCGCCGCCGCGAGACCCGGAGTCAGGGCGAAGGGATGGGCAGCGCCCGAGAGGTCCTGGATCGCGGGCCTCAGGTGATCCGCCGGCAGCTCCAGCAGGGGCGGAGCGCCGGCGAGCGTCCTCTTCCAGAAGGCCAGCAGCTCCTCCAGCCGGGCTCCCGCGATCTGCTCCCGCTGCCAGGCCGCGAAGTCGACGTACTGGACGGCGGGAGGCTCCAGCGCGGGCTCCTCGCCGGCGCGCAGCGCCGTGTAGACGTCCACCAGATCGCCGAGCAGCACGGCGATCGACCAGGCGTCCACCGCGATGTGGTGCACGACCAGGAGGAACTGGTGGTGATCTGGCGCGCACCGGAGCAGGGTGGTCCGCAGCAGGGGACCGCGGGAGAGGTCGAAGAGCTGGCGCGCCTCGGCGGCGCCGATCTGATCGGCCGCCGCCTGCCGCGGACCGGCCGGAAGGCCCTCCAGGTCCACCATGGGGATCTCCAGGCGCGGCGCGGGATCGATCACCTGCATCGGACGGTCCCCGAAGACGAAGCGGGTCCGCAGCGCCTCGTGCCGCCGCACGACCTCCGCCAGTGCCCGGGTGAAGGCGCGCACGTCCAGATCGCCCCTCAACCGCACTCCGGTCGCGACGTTGTAGGGCGTGCCCGGGTCGAGCTGCTGCAGGAAGCAGTAGCGGTTCTGGAGGAAGGAAAGCTCGAACGCCGCCGCCTCCCGGGGCAGGCGGCGGATGGGGGCGCGCTGGGGAGCGCCCTCCTTCCTGGCCATCCCCTGCAGGCGGATCTGGAGCAGCTCGAGCTGCTCCGGCGAGAGCTTCGCCAGCACTTCCGGCGGCAACCCGTTCATGAGACTCGCTCCCGCTCGGTCTGGAGAGTCTGGAGCAGATCCTCCGGCGAGAGCGCCTGGACCTCGGCCAAGACCGCGGCCAGGGCGTCCGCCTCGATCTGCTCGCTCTGCTTGCCCACGAGCAGCACGCCCAACTGCGCCACCGAGGGAGCCTGGAAGAGCGACTGGAGGGTCAGATCGACGCCGTGTCCCTCCTCGATGCGGCTGATGAGCTGCGTCGCCAGCAGGGAGTCGCCGCCGAGGTCGAAGAAGTTGTCGTGGATCCCGATCCTCTCCACCCGCAGCATCTCGCGCCAGAGGGCGGTCAGCTTGCGCTCCATCTCGTTGCGGGGGGCCGCGTACTCGGAGCCCACCGCGGGCCGCGGGTGCTGCACTCCGGCGAGACGGAGCTTCTCCAGCTCCAGCCGGGCGCCGCCCTGGGAGAGCGCGGCCGCGCGCGCCAGCACGGCGCTCAGCTCCTGGGTCGAGACGACCCACTGCGCGGCCCGGATGCCGCTCCCCAGGATCCGGCCCAGCGCCTCCGCCCCCTCCCGCGGCTTGAGGCCCTCGCCATAGATCTTGAGAACGCCGCTCTCAGCCGCGGGTCCTTCCCGGACCGGCGGCGGCGCCAGCCGCGGGGGCGGCTCGCCTTGCCGCTGCCGGCGGAGCGTGTACCCTTCGATCCTCACGCGTTCCTCGCCCGTCTCGTCGAGGATCGAGAGGTCGCACACGGTCAGCTCGCCGTTCGTGCCGCTCGTATCCCGCAGGCGCGCCAGGCTGAAGACCCGGCGAGGCAACGGCCCGCGCACCGTGATCCGCTCATAGGCGAGCGGCAGGTGAGGCCCGCCCGCCATGAGCTGGACGAACCCGGTGGCGGCATCGAGGAGCGACGGGTGGAGGTGGAGCTCCGCGAGATCGGCGGCGAACTCCTCGCCCAGCTCCAACTCGGCCAGAGCCTCGTGCTCGCCCAGGCTCACCCGCTTCAGCAGACCGGTCCAGCGGGGGCCGAAGCGGACGGGAGAGTCATCCGCCGGCGTCTCGAAGCTGTCGCGGGTTTCCCGGTCGCAGCGCCGCCGGACCTCGTCGAGGTCGAGCCGCGTGCCGGGGTTGGCGTCGTGGCGAAGGCGGCCGGTCGCGCAGTCCTCGCCGCCGGCCGCGATGCGGAAGGCCCAGGCTCCGTCCCGCGGCTCGAGCAGGGTCCGCACCTCCCTCTCCTCCCCGTCGTCAACCACCAGCGGGCGCAGGAAACGGACATCCTCGATCACCGCCGTGCGCGCCCCCGTGGACTGTTGGAAGGCGGCGAGCGCCATTTCGAGCAGGGCCGTGCCGGGGACCACGGCGCGGCCCAGGATCCGGTGCTCGTCGAGGACCCAGCGCTCTTCCGCGCGGAAGCGGCTGACGTAGACCTCGCGCCCGGCGGTCTCGGCGAGCCGTTCGTCGAGCAGCGGATGGCGCACCGGCGTGCCGCTCTCTCCGACCCGCTCGCGGGCCGAGAGCTCCCGCGCCGCGCGGGCCGCCTGGCCCACCTCCAGCCAACTGTCCCAGCTCACGGAAATCACGCGCGGGCCGGCCGGTGACGCCGAGCCGGCATGAGCGAAGTGGTCCAGGAAGGCGTTGGCCGCCGCGTGATCGACCAGGCCGAAGGCGCCGGTGATCGCCGTCAGGGACGAGCACAGCAGCAGGAAGTCCAGCCCAGAATCCCGGAACACTTCCGCGAGCAGGCGCGTGCCCGTCACCTTGGGGGCGAGGACGGCGGCCGCGGCGGCTCGGTCCTTGAGCTGGATCATGCCGCCGGGAAGGACGCCCGCCGCGTGGATGATGCCGTTGACCTCGCCTCCGAAGCGCTCGCGGATGGCCTCGCGCAGGCGGCGGAGCTGGCCGGCATCGGTCACGTCCGCGCTGACCGCCAGGACCTCGGCCCCCAGCTCGCGGAGTTGCCGCAAGCGGGCGTCCTGCGCCGGGGCCGGAGAGCGCCCCGCCAGGACGAGCTTCGCCCGCACCGTGGCGGCGAGGTGCTCGGCCAGCGTCAGCCCGATGCCGCCCAGTCCGCCGGTGATCAGGTAGATGCCGCCCTCCCGCAGGAGCGACCGGCTGGGCTCGGCGGCCGGCAGCCGCACCGGCTCGAAGCCGCGGACCCAGCGCGTGGCTCCGCGGTAGGCCACCGTGTCGTCCACCGCCGCGCCGGCCAGCTCCGCCAGGAGGAGCTCGGCCGTCAACTCAAGATCGGCTTCGTCGCCGCTCCGCCATGTGACGTCCAGGCTGCGGCAGCGCAGGTCGGGGTACTCCTGGGGGATCCCACGGCAGGGGCCGAGCAGCGTCGCCTTCCCTGGATGGATCTCCTCTCCACGGGCGATCTCATGCAGGTGATCGGCGACGGCAGCGATCTCCACCGGCTCCGCCCAGCGCTCGGCGCCGAGAGCCTGGGCGAGGAACAGCAGGCTGTAGAAGCCCAGGTCCTGCTCCTCCTCCGGGGCGGGCGGCACAGGGCCGGTGACGCTCCACAGGTGCACGATCCGCTGCGGCTGCCGGCCGGCGGCCCGCAGCTCCCGCAGGAGCGCTCGGTAGCCTCCGGGGTCCCGCGGCTCGATGGTGAAGGAGGAGTCGGACATCCGCTCGTAGCGTTCGCCGCGCCGGACCGTCACCACGTCGGCGGCGGACCTGCTCAGCCTTCCCGCCAGGCGGTCGCCGAGCCCGCGGTCGTCGAGGAAGACGACCCAGAGCTCCCGCCCGGCGCCGGACGGCGGCATGGGGGGGGCCGTCTGCCGCCAGACGGGGAGGTAGAACCAGTCGGCCGGATCGGGCTTCTTGCCCCCCAGGATTGCCGGAGCCTCCGTCCGGACGGTGCCGGGGCCCGGTTCGATCCAGTAGCGCTCGCGGTCGAAGGGGTAGACCGGCAGGGGAACACGCCGGCGCCGCTCGCCGGCGTGGAAGGCGTGCCAGTCCAGGGGCAGGCCGGCGAGCCAGAGCTTGCCCAGCCCGGCCAGGAGGACCGCCGCGTCCGACTGCGGATCGTAGGAATGGCGCAGCGATGGCACGGTCACGGGCGGCGGCAGGCCCGCCGGCCGCGGGTGCTGCAACACCCAGGAGCCCAGGGCCTGGCCCGGGCCGACTTCGAGGAAGATCCGGTCCGGCTCCACGCCCAGCTCGCGGATGACGTCGCCGAAACGGACCGTCAGGGTGAGATGGCTCGCCCAGTAGCGAGGGTCGGTCGCCTCCGCGTCCGTGAGCCAGGTCCCGGTGACATCCGACAGGAGGGGGATCCGCGGCGGCTGCAGGCGGACATGGGCCAGCAGACGGAGGAACGGCTCGCTCGCGGGCTCCATGGCGGGCGAGTGGAAGGCGTGGGCTGCCGCCAGGGGACGGCAGACGACGACGCCGGCCTGCAGGCGCTCTCGCAACGCGGCGACCGCGGGCGGCGGTCCGGACACCACCGAGACGTTGGTGCCGTTCACGGCGGCGATCGCGAGACCGGCGTCGAGCAGGGGGGTGACCTCCTGCTCCGGGAGGGAGACCGCCAGCATCGCCCCCTCCGGCAGCTCCTGGATGATCCGGGCCCGGCGGGCGACCAGGGTCAGGGCGTCCTCCAGCTCGAACACGCCGGCGACGCAGGCGGCCGCGTACTCGCCGATGCTGTAGCCGGCGAGCGCCGCCGGCACGATCCCCCAGTGCATCCACAGCCGGGCGAGCGCGTACTCGACGACGAACAGCGCGGGATGGGCGAGCCAGGTCTGCCGCAGCGGCCCGGCGTCCTCCTCGCCGCGCAGCATCCGCCGCAGGTCGGGGCCGGTCGCCGGCTGTCCGGCATCCGGTCCGGCGGGCTCCGCCGGGTAGAGCACCGCCCGCAGGTCCGCTCCGCCGAGATGGGGCCGCAGCAGCCGGCAGCACAGGTCGACCTGCTCGCGGAAGACCGGTTCGGTCTCGTAGAGCCCGCGGGCCATGCCGACGTACTGGTTGCCGAGGCCCGGGAAGAGGAAGGCGACCGGCCGGTCGCGCGTCTCGGCGGCGCCGCTCAGCACCTTTCCGGCGGGCTTGGCGAGCGCCGCCGCGGCCTCGGCGGCATCGCGGCAGACGAGCGCCCGGCGGTGCTTCAAGGCCTTGCGTCCCACCTGCAGGGTGAAGGAGGCGTCCGCGAGGCACACCTCGGGATGGCGTTCGAGGTGCTCCGCCAGCCGGGCGGTGGCGCGGTCCAGGGCGGCCTCGCTGCGCGCCGAAACGAGGAGGAGCTGGTGCTGCCGGCCGGCGTCGGCCGGCTCGGCCGGCGGCGCCTCCTCCAGCACCAGGTGGGCGTTGACCCCGCCGACCGCGAAGGCGCTCACCCCCGCCCGCAGCGGCAAGCCGTCGGTCCGCCAATCGCGCAGGTCTCCGGTCACGTAGAAAGGCGTGCTCGCGAAGTCGATCGCCGGATTGGGCTGCCGGAAGTGGAGGGTGGGCGGCAGTTGCCGGTGCTTCATGGCCAGCACGGCCTTGATGAGGCTGGCGACGCCGGCGGCCGCGTCGAGATGCCCGATGTTCGGCTTCACCGAGCCGACGGCGCAGAAGCCCGTGCGGTCGGTGGCCCGGCGGAAGACTTCGGTGAGCGCCGCGATCTCGATCGGATCGCCGATCGCGGTGCCGGTGCCGTGCGCCTCGATGTAGGTCACCGTGCCGGGGTCGATGTCCGCGACGGCCTGGGCCATGGCGACCACCTCCGCCTGCCCGTCGACGCTCGGCGCGGTATAGCCGACCTTGCCCGCGCCGTCGTTGTTCAGGGCGAAGCCCTTGATCACGGCGTGGACGTTGTCGCCGTCGGCGACGGCGTCCGCCAGCCGCTTGAGCACCACGATCCCGATGCCGCTCCCCTGGACCGTGCCCTGGGCGCCGGCGTCGAAGGCGCGGCAGTGCCCGTCGGGAGAGAACACCCCCTCCTGGGCCTGGTAGCCGAACTTCGCCGGGACCGTGATGGAGACGCCGCCCGCCAGGGCCATGTCGCACTGGTAGTTGAGCAGGCTCTGGCAGGCCAGGCAGGCCGCCACCAGCGAGGTCGAGCAGGCGCTCTGAACGGTGACGCTGGGCCCCTTGAGGTTCAGCTTGTAGGCAGCCATGGAGGCGAGGAAGTCCTTGTCGTTGTAGATGCGGAGCTGCAGCTCGCCGATCGAGGCGATGAGCTCGCGGTTGGGCAGCAGGTTCTGGACCAGGTACCGGCCGTAGCTCATGCCGCCGTAGACGCCGATCGATCCCGCGTACTGGCCGGGGTCGTAGCCGGCGTCCTCCAGGGCATGCCAGGACTCCTCCAGGAACTTGCGCATCTGGGGCTCCATGATCGAGGCCTCGCGCGGGCTGAAGCCGAACAAAGGAGCGTCGAACAGGTCGATGCCGGCCAGGGCCCCACCCGCGCGGACGTAGTTCGGCAGCCGCATCCGCACGGCTTCGACCCCCGCCTCCAGAAGCTCCTCTTCCGTGTAGAACGAGATCGATTCGACCCCATCGCGCAGGTTGCGCCAGTACTGATCCAGGTCCGCTGCGCCTGGGAACTGGCCCGCCATCCCGATGATGGCGATGCCTTCCAGGCTGGCTTCGACGCTGCTCATGAACAGTCTCCCTTGATCGACGATTTGGGCCGCCGAAGGGACAGCCGCAGATTGCGTGCGCGTTCCTCGACGCCAGGGCGCGGCGGAGCGGTCCGGCGCGCCAGGGACGCGCGGTCCCGGCGGGCGAAGAGGTTGTAGGTGGTGGAGCCGGTGTACAGCTCGTCCTGGCAGGCGTCCACGGTGAAGCCTCGCGCCTCGAGCAGGCGGACCATCTCGCCGAGCCGGCCGCCGATGTCGTGGACCTCCAGGACGACCTGCTCGATCTTCTCCCAGTCGGCCTCGTCGATCCCCGCGACGACGTCGGCCTCGCTCTTCTGCACGTCGATCTTGAGCAGGTCGATGCGCTGGGTGCCGAGCTCGTGGATGACCTCGGAGAGCGGGCGCAGCTCGACCTCGAAGATCTCGGTCTTGAGCCGCTCGGCCAGCAGGTCGTCGGCATGCCGGATCACCTGGTCCATGCCGGCGACCCCCTGCGCGAGCTGGTTCTCCAGCAGGGTGCGGAGGACCTCCCGCTCCTCGGCTTCGTCGGCGTAGCAGGACGACATGCCCGGGCTGTTGGGGTAGAAGGTGAAGCTCGCGCGCCGGGCGCGGTCGGAGAGGCCGACGTTGAAGACCTCGGCGCCGCCGAGCAACGCCGCGTTGGCGCGCGCGATCTCGAAGAGGGTGGGACAGGGCTCGAAGGAGAAGACCCGACTGCCCGGGAACTCCTGGAGCACGAAAAGGGTGAACAGCCCGATGTTGGCCCCGACGTCGTAGACCGTGGCCCCAGGGCGCAGGGTGATCCCGTTCCGGAGATAGACCTTCTCCTCGAAGATCTCGTGATAGAAGAAACGCGTCTCGGCCCAGCTCTGGCAGGCGATGCGCAGGCCGTTGGGCAGCTCGTAGGTCTTCATCACCGGCCCCCCTGCCGTTTGCGCTGGCGGAGGAATTCCCGCTGGCGCTGCACGGCGCCGCTCTGCTGCGTGGAGTCCGCCAGCTTCTGGGCGCGGGCCTGGGCCTGCTCCAGGGCGGGAGCGGGCTCGCTCCCCTCCTGGGCCAGATAGCCGGCCAGGGCCCCGACCGTGGCGTGCCGGAAGAGCTCGATCACCGGGATCTCCCGGCCCAGCGCCTCGCCGAGGCGGGCCCGCACCTGCGTGACCAGCAGCGAGTTGCCGCCGACCTCGAAGAAGCTGTCGTGCACCCCGACGCTTTCGATCTGCAGCACCTCCCGCCAGACGGCGGCGACCAGCCGCTCCATCTCGTTCCTGGGCGCGACGGCCACGCGGGCCGACTCGCGCGCGGGCACCGCGAGGGAATCCAGGGCCTTGCGGTCGAGCTTGCCGTTCGCCGTCCGCGGCAGCGCGTCCAGGAACACGAAGGACGACGGCACCATCGCTTCGGGCAGGACGGCGGCGGCGGCGCGCCGCAGATCGGCCGCGGTCCCCGCGGCCGCCGGCCTCGCTTCGAGCCGGGCGTAGACCATGTAGACCTCGACGGCGCGCCGGCCCTCCCGCCCTTCGATCAGGATGAGCTCCTCGACCTCGACGAAGTAGCGGTGGTCCGCCAGCAGGGAACGGATCTCCCGCAGGTTGTCGCGCGTGTCCACCTCCAGGACGATCTGGCGGATCTTCGGCCAGTCCTCCTCGCGGATGCCGCGCAGCACGTCGACCTCGGCCCGCTCGACGTCGACCTTGAGCAGGTCGATCCTCTCCTCCCCGGTCTCGGCGATCACGTCGGAGAGGGTCCGCAGGGGGCAGGTGAAGGTCCGGCTCTCGAACTGCTGGTCGAGGAACCCGTCGAGGTCGGCGTCGCTCAGCCCGAGCTCGGCCGCTCCCGGGTAGGACGCCTCCCGCGCTCCGAGGATGATGGAGCGGGTCAGCTCCTTGTCCATCTCGACGTCGCCGTAGCGCCCGGAGAGCCCGGCCATCTGCGGGTAGAAGGTGAACTCGGCCGTGCCCGCCTCGGCCGCCAGGCCGACGGGGTGGAGCCGCACCGGCAGACCGTAGAGCTCGATGTTCGTGCGCAGCGTCTCGAACGTCGGCGGGATCGGCTCGAAGGAGTGCACCCTGGCGCCCGTGCTGCGCTGGTGGACGAGCAGCGTGAAGGCGCCGATGTTGGCGCCGACGTCGAAGACGCAGGCGCCGTCCTCCAGCGCGATGCCGTGGCGGAAGTAGTGGTCTTCCTCGAACACCTCGCGGTAGAGCAGGCTCGCCTGGAGCTGGCTCAGCGTGGCCATCAGCAGCCCGTTGGGGAGCCGGAAGAACGCGCCCTCGGGCGCCGCCGCGAGAACCTCCGGGCGCGGCGTCAGAGGGCCGCCCCGGCCGCCCGGGCGCTCGGCCACCACGTAGGCGGCAAGCCGGACGTCGCCGGGCCGGACCTCCCGGGCGGTCACCACGGCCTCCCGCACCCCCGGCACGCGGGCCAGGGCCGCCTCGATCTCGCCCAGCTCCACCCGGTGGCCGCGGATCTTGACCTGCTGATCGTTGCGCCCCAGGAACTCGAGGCCGCCGTCGCCGCGGTAGCGCGCCAGGTCGCCGGTCCGGTACATGCGCGCCCCCCGCGGTCCGGCGAAAGGCTCGGGCAGGAACCGCTCGGCGGTCCCCTCCGGCCGTCCCAGATAGCCGCGGGCCAGGCCGTCGCCGGCGATGTACAGCTCGCCGGGAACCCCGGCCGGCACGGGCTGGAGGTGGCGGTCGAGGAGATAGATCCGGGTGTTGGCGAGCGGGCGGCCGATGAGCACCGGCCCGCCGTCCCCGAGGCGGCAGCCGGTCGACCAGACGGTGGTCTCCGTCGGCCCGTAGAGGTTGACGAGCCGGCCGGGCAGCTCGCCACGGAGACGGTCGGCGAGCGGCGCCGGCAGGGCCTCTCCCCCGAGCAGCAGGGTGCGCAGCGAGCGCAGGGCCTCCAGCGTCCTGGCGTCCGCGGCGAGCGCTCCCGCCAGCGAGGGGGTGCACTGCAGGGTGGTCACCCCGTGACGGGCGATGCGGGCCGCCACGGAGGAGTCGTCCGCCTCGCCGCGGCGCGCCCGCAGCTCGCGTATCGAAGCGAGGTTCCCGAGGCTGGCCAGGACGGTGTCGGCGTCGATGCCGAAGTCGATGAGGCAGCCGAGCTCGTCGACGCCGGCGGCGGCCAGGCGGTCGGTCAGGGCCAAGCAGCTCTCTGCGGTTCCCACCAGCGCGTGGTGCTCGAAGTAACGGTCGAAAGCGCGCTCCAGGTAGAGCTCGACCTCGGCCTCGCCCAGGTCGCGGACGTCGATCTTCTCCCCCTGCACCTGCGCCAGCCGCACCAGCAGGTCGAGGGAGGTGCGCAGGTACCGGATCAGCGGCCCGCGGACCGTCTCGCGCACCTCGTCGAGGTCGTCGCCGACGAAGGTGTGGAGCATCAGCGTCACCCTGCCCTCGCCGGGATGCCCCTGGTCCCGCCAGGACTGCCGGTAGAGAGCGAGGTTCGCGGCCACCTGGTCGAGGTCCTGGAACAGCAGGTGGGTCAGGAGGTTGGCGCCCATCTCGCCAGCCAGCCTGAAGGTGTCGGGGGAGCCCGCGGCGGTGATCCAGACGGGCAGCTCGGGCTGCAGGGGGCGCGGGCGCAGCCGCACCTCGACCTCCTGGCCGAGGCCGCCGCGCAGGCGCAACGTCTCTCCCCGCCACAGGCGCCGCACGGTGTCGACGCCGCGGCACATGACTTCCTTACGGTCGGCGTAGGCTTCGGGTGAGAAGACGAAGTCGTCGGCGTGCCAGCCGGAGGCGAAGGAGATGCCGACGCGGCCCCGCGAGAGGTTGTCGACGACCGACCATTCCTCGGCCACCCGGACCGGGTGATGGAGCGGCAGGACGACGCTGCCGGCACGGATCCGCACCCGCTCGGTCACGGCCGCCACCGCCGCGGCGAGGACCGACGGGTTGGGATAGAGGCCGCCGAAGGCGTGGAAGTGGCGCTCCGGCATCCAGATCGAGGAGAAGCCGTTGCGGTCCGCGAAGCGCGCCCCCTCCATCAACAGGCGGTACTTGTCGTCCCGGCCCTCGTCCTCGTCGCTGGCGAAGTAGAAGAGGCTGAGCTCGACTTCGCGGTCCGCCCCGGCGGGGCGCGCGGCTGCTGCCGGCGCGAAGTAGGAGCCCGCTCTCTGCTCCTCCTGCAGCACCACCGCCGCGCCGCGGGTCAGCGTCCACAGCAGCTCCAGCACGGAGATGTCGAAGGAGATGCTGGTCAGCGCCAGCCAGACGCCGGGGTCGCCGTCGCCCAGCGTCTCGTCCATGGCGGTGAAGAAGTTGGCCACGGACCGGTGCTCCACCAGCACGCCCTTGGGCTTGCCGGTCGACCCCGAGGTGTAGAGGAGGTACGCCAGGTTGCCCGCCGCCGCGCCGCCGGCCGGGTCCTCCCCGGGCGCGTCCGTCGCCGCTCCGGCCTCGAGCAGGACCACCCGGGCACCGGCGCCGGGCAGCCGCCCCAGAAGGCGCTCCTGGGTGAGCAGGAACGGCGGCCGGCAGTCGTCCAGGACGGTGGCGACGCGCTCCCGCGGGTAAGCGGGGTCCAGGGGGACGTAGGCGCCGCCCGCCTTGAGGGTGCCCAGGATCCCCACCACCATCTCCAGGGAGCGCTCGGCGTAAAGCGCGACCAGGACCTCGGGCCTGACGCCGAGGCTCCGCAGGTGGCGGGCGAGCCGGTCGGCCCGCCGGTTCAGCTCGCGGTAGGTGAGGGACTCCCCGCGAAAGAGGAGGGCCGTCGCGTCCGGGCAGCGCCGTGCCCGTTCCTCGAACTGGCGGTGGACGGGTACCACCGCTCCCTCTCTCTGCGTCTCGTTCCATTCCCGCAGAATCTGGTGCCGCTCGGCGGCGGTCAGGAGGGCCGTGCCCGACAAGGTCCGCTCGGGGTCGGCGGTCACGCTTTCGAGCAGCTCGCGGAGCTGGCCGGCCAGCCGCGCGATGGTCGCCCTGTCGAACAGGCCGGCGCCATAGTTGAGGATGCCGGCGAGACCCTCCTCGCCGTCCGGGCGGAGCGACAGGGTCAGCTCGAACCGGGCCGAGCCGGGGTCCATGAGGTCCAGCGGCTCCATGGCCAGCCCGGGCAGGGCGAACGGGGGAGCCGGGGTGTTCTGAAGCATGAACATCACCTGGAACAGAGGCGTGTGCCCGAGGTCGCGGACGGGGAGCAGATCCTCGACCAGACGTTCGAACGGCACGTTCTGGTGCTCGTAGGCCGCGAGCGCGGCGCCGCGGACCCTGCGCAGCAGCTCCGAAAAGGGCGGATCGCCCGCCAGGCCGGTGCGCAGCACGAGGGTGTTGATGAAGCAGCCGATGAGCGGCTCGATCTCCGACCGGCGGCGGTTGGCCACCGGCGTGCCCACCAGGAGGTCCTCCTGGCCGGTGTGGCGGTGGAGGAGGGTCTCGAAGGCGGCCAGGAGCACCATGAACTGCGTCGCCCCCGCGCTCCGCGCCAGACGGACCACCCCGTCCGCCAGGACCGGAGGCAGCCGGAAAGAGAGATCGGCGCCGCGGGAGGCGCGCACCGCCGCGCGGGGCCGGTCCGCCGGCAGCTCCAGGACCGGCAGGGGGGCAGCGAGGCGCTCGCGCCAGAACGCCATCTGCGCTTCGAGCGTTTCGCCGCGCAGCCACCCACGCTGCCAGAGGGCGTAGTCGCGATACTGGATGGGCAGGTCGGGAAGCGGCGATGGACGGCCGGCGGAGAAGGCGGCGAGAAGCGCCGCCACCTCGCCCAGCAGGATGCCGACCGACCAGCCGTCGGCCGCGATGTGGTGCAGGTTGAGCAGCAGCACGTGCTCGCCCTCCCCGAGGCGCACCAGGCCGGCGCGCATGCCGGGCTCCCGCTCGAGATCGAAGGGGTGGCGGGCGTAGCGGTCCGCCACCTCTCGCAGCGCGGCGGCGCGGGCTGCCCCGGCGAGCTCGGACAGATCGATGCCGGGCAGCTCGACGCCGCTGGGCGGCAGGGCGGTCTGGACCGGCCTCCCGTCGCGGGTCGAGAACACGGTGCGCAAGGCCTCATGGCGTCGCGACACCTCGGCGAGGCTCCCGCGCAGCGCCGAGACGTCGAGACGGCCGGAGAGCCTCACGGCTCCCGGCAGGTGGTAGGCCGTCGAGCCCGGATCGAGCTGCTCCAGGATCCAGATCCGTTCCTGCGAGAAGGAGAGGGGGGCGGGACCCGCGGGAGCGCGGAGGATCGGCTCGTCCCACCGGACCCCGGCTTCGCGGAGCGCCTCGATCCGCCGCGCCTGAGCCCGGATCGTCGGCGCCTCGAAGACGGCGCTCACCGGCAGCTCGACGCCGAAGTCCTCCTTCACCCGGGTCGCCAGCCGGGTGGCGAGGAGGGAGTGTCCGCCCAGCGCGAAGAAGTCGTCGCCGGCGCCGACCCGCTCGCGGCCGAGCAGCTCGGCCCACCGGGCCGCCAGGATCTCCTCGACCGGGGTCGCCGGAGCGGCGAACGCGACCTGGGGCGCCAGACCCTCGGCGTCGGATGCCGCGAGCGCGCGGCGGTCGACCTTGCCGGTGGCGGTGACCGGGAGCGCTTCGAGCAGGACGAAGCGGGAGGGCACCATGAAGCCCGGCAGGCGGCTGCGCAGATGGTCGCGCAGGTCGTCGAGCTCGGGCCGCGCTCCGCCTTCGGGCGCCACGAACGCGGCCAGCAGCCGGTCTCCGTCCGGCCCTTCCCGCGCCACCACCGCCGCCTCGCGGACCCCCGGCATCGCCGCCAGGAGCGCCTCGATCTCGCCCAGCTCCACGCGATAGCCGCGGATCTTGATCTGATGGTCGATCCGTCCCAGGAAGTCGAGCGAGCCGCCGGGCAGCCAGCGGACCCGATCCCCGGTGCGGTACAGACGTTGGCCCGGAACCCCGGAGAACGGGTCGGGCACGAACTTCTCGGCGGTGGCGTCCGGCCGGTTCAGGTAGCCCCGGGCCAGGCCTTCCCCCGCCAGGAAGAGCTCGCCGGGCGCCCCCATCGGAACAGGCTCGCCGCCGGCGTCGAGCAGGTAGGCCCGGGTGCCGACGACGGGGCGGCCGATGGTCACCCGCTCGCAGCCGCGCGGCGCCAGCTCGAAGGTGGAGTAGGTGGTGTCCTCCGAAGGCCCGTAGAGGTTGTAGACCCGCTCGACGCCCGGCACCTCGTGGAGCCGCCGCACCAAGTCGGCCATGAGCGGCTCGCCGCCCAGGTTCACCGTCCGCACCGACGGCGGGATGGCGCCGGTCCGCAGGAGCTCGGCGGCGGCCGAGGGCACCGTGTTGAGCACGCGCGCGTCCGTGCCGGAGCAGGCGAGAGCGTTCTCCACCAGGACCACCCGCCCGCCGCGGCTCAGCGGGACGAACAGCTCGAAGATCGACATGTCGAAACAGATCGAGGTCGAAGCGAGGACGCTGGCCAAATCCTCGGCCGGGAAGAAGCCGGCGGACCAATCGACCAGCGCCACCGCGCCGCGGTGCTGGATGGCGACCCCCTTCGGCCTGCCGGTCGAGCCCGAGGTGTAGATGACGTAGGCCAGGTTGAGGTCCGTGACGGCGGGTCCGGGAGCCTCCGCCGCGAGGTCTTCTGCCTGTCCGCCTTCGAGGAACAGCAGCCGCGCCGCGTGCGGAGGCAGGTCCGCCGCCATCGCCTCCTGCGTCAGGATCACCGCCGCGCCGGTCTCTTCGAGGAGGTAGGCCAGCCGTTCCCGCGGGTAGGAGGGATCGAGGGGGATGTAGGCTCCCCCGGCCTCGAGCACGGCCAGCAGGCCGATGACCATCTCGGGGGAGCGCGCCGCGAAGAGGCCGACGGGCACCTCCGGACCGACGCCGAGGGCGCGCAGGCGGCGCGCCAGGGCGCGGACATGGTGGAGCAGCTCGCCGTAGGTGAGCCGCCGCTCGCCATGAACCAGGGCCACCGCGTCCGGAGCGATCCCGGCCTGCCGCGAGAACAGCTCGTGCAGGCAGCGGCCCGCCGGGCGCCTGGCGGCCTCGCTGTCGTTCCACTCGACCAGGAGCTGG
>Ga0126305_10000045_pt1 | contig 48209 bp, 36 predicted proteins | sample Plot26_FD_92536 | JGI IMG/M metagenome (GOLD analysis project Ga0126305, IMG submission 92536) | Serpentine soil microbial communities from UC McLaughlin Reserve, CA, USA - Plot26 | ecosystem: Environmental > Terrestrial > Soil > Grasslands | place: USA: UC McLaughlin Reserve, Lake County... | reverse complement strand
GTCACCCGCACGGAGTGGTTGGCGTTCTGGTAGGCGATCGAGTCGTAGGCGCCGCCCTGGACGTTGAAGCCGCCCTCGTAGCCCGCGTCGATCAGCGCCCAGGCCTTGCGCTCCTCGACCTCCTTGCAGCGGATGAAGTCCTCGATGTCCGGGTGGTCGATGTCGAGGATGACCATCTTGGCCGCCCGGCGGGTCTTGCCGCCGCTCTTGATGACGCCCGCGAAGGCGTCGAAGCCCTTCATGAAGGAGACCGGGCCCGAGGCCGTGCCGCCGCCGGCCAGCGGCTCCCGCGCGGAGCGCAGCTTGGAGAGGTTGCTGCCCGTGCCCGAGCCGTACTTGAAGAGCATGCCCTCGGTCTTGGCGAGGGTGAGGATGGAGTCCATGGTGTCCTCGGCGCCGTTGATGAAGCACGCCGAGCACTGCGGCTTCTCCTCGATGCCGACGTTGAACCACACCGGCGAGTTGAAGCAGGCGTACTGGTAGAGGAGGATGTGCTTGAGCTCGGCGTGGAACGTCTGGGCGTCCGCCTCGGAGGTGAAGTAGCCGCCCTGGCGCCCCCAGCCCGCCACCGTGTCGACCACCCGGCCGATGAGCTGGCGGACGCTGCGCTCGCGGTCCGGCGAGCCGATCTGGCCGCGGAAGTACTTCGAGACCACCACGTTGGTCGCCGTCTGCGACCAGAACTTGGGCATCTCGACACCCTTCTGCTCGAAGACCTTCTCCCCCTTCTCGTTCGAGATCACGGCATCGCGCAGCTCCCACTCGACGGTATCGAACGGGTCCACCCCGGGTGTCGTGTAGTAGCGCTCGAAATGGAGGCCGCGGGCCGGGACGGCCTCGGCGGGTATCTCCATCTTGGGAGCTCCCACGGTGGCCGTCACGGCCCGGTTGCGCATTGCTCTGCCTCTCGTCTCGTCGGAATGCAGGGGGGAATGGGGCTCCATGCTTGCTCTCCTAGCTAGGGGGTGGAATGCTTGACAGACACTCCCATATTCAACCCTGTCCCGACCGGGTGTCAAGGGGTAAACCACAAGATGTTGTGGGTTGTAACAGGCAGCGCCCCAAGGACTGGGAAAACAATGCAAGAACCTTTTACAATCCACACCTTCTCGACAAGTTTTCCACAGCAGGAATTACCCAGCCCCGGAGGAGGGCTGTGGAATTCGGCGTGCAAGGTGGAGAAAGACGGCGGGATGCGGCAATTTTCGCCGCCTTGCGGCAGGCTCCTTACTTTTTCACGTCCACCTTCGAGTACCCCATCCCGTCCGGCTCCTTGCCCGCCGTAAGGCTCCCCACCCGCTTCCACTCGGTCAGGTCGACGATCGAGATCGTGTCGCTGTTGGCGTGGGCCACGTAGGCGCGCTTACCGTCGGGGGCGATGACGATGCCGATGGGCACCGAGCTGTCGCCGAACTGTCCCATGAGGCGTCCCTCCTTATCGGCCGCGGCCTGGGCAGGCAAGGATACCCGGCGTTCGAGCTTCTTCTCCCCGACGCTCAGCACCGAGAGGTCGCCCGACTTGGCGTTGCTGACCAGGACGCGCTTGCCGTCCGGCGTCACCTTGGCGCGGATGGGGAAGGCGGCGGACGCGACGGTGCCGATTACCGCCAGGGTCTTGGCGTCTACGATCGACACCGAGTCCCCCTCACGGTTGGTGACCCAGATCTGCTTGCCGTCCGGCGTGACGTCGATGCCCTCGGTGCCGGCCCCGGTCTTGATGTCGCCCAGGGATTTGCCGGCCTTGAGATCGAGGGCGGTGACCGAGCCGGAGCCGATGTTGGCCACGAAGGCGCGGGCGCCGTCCGGCGTCACGGCCACCATGTGGGAGACCTCCTGGCCGGTGGGGATCGACCGGGTCACCTTCCCCACCTCCACGTCCACCTCGATGACGGCCTTGGTGGCCTCGGAGGTGACCAGGGCGCGCCGGCCTTCGAGGAAGACCATGCCATGGGGGCGCTTGGAGTCGCCGAGGTCGATCGTCCTGACGACCTTGACCCCGGGCACGTCGATCAGGGTGAGGGAGGACCCGAGCTGGGGACCGGTCCCGTAATTGGCGATCAGGGCCAGCCGGCCGTCGGGCGAGATCGCCACCTCGTGCGGCCCCGTCCCGACCGGCAGGGTCGCGGCGACCTTGCCCGAGTTGAGGTCGACCAGGGAGACGGTCGCCTCCGCCTTGTTGGCGACGACCAGGGTGGCTGCCTCGAGCGAATTGGCCAGGAGAAAGGACGCCAGGACGAGGCTCACTTTCCCCAGAAGAGATCTAAATGTCATGCTGACCCTCCTTTCTTGGCAGCTTACAACAGCCTGGACCCGGAATCTTATTGTATTCGCAATATTAAGCGACCGGTACGGTATGATAAGATGGCAGTCATTCAGTAAAAAAATCTCTTTGGCACGCCCGATGAGCCTGGGTGAAAGGTATGCGATGAAAGCTCTTCCCGTCCTCTTGCGTCCATGGACCCTCTTCCTCGCGGTCACGGCTGGAGGGTTTCTCCTGCCGGCCGGAGCGGTCCATGGAGTCGTGAACGGCCAGTGCGTTCAGGCTCGGGGCGGCCAAAGCTGCACGGCCAAGGATGTGACGTTCGTCCTCGTCGGGCTGGGCATCCAGACCGACGGCTGCGTCAGCAGCACCGACACCTTCAGCATCTATCTAGGTGGTCAGTTGCAGAACACGGCGGCGCAGACGCGCTACGACGTCGGCATGTACATCTACAACAACCTGGGCACGGAAGCGGCCCCGGCCGTCTCGCAGGGCTACGCATTCAACGGCTCGAGCTGCGCGCGCGAGTCCTTGAAGCCGATCGGCACCCTCAACGACCAACGCTGCACGTTCAACACGCCCGCGGGATCGCTGAACCTGCTGGGCGGCAACGGCCCTTTCCTCAATGAAGATGGCGATAGCTGTGGCGATCTGCTGAAGGTGGGTACGAGCACCACCTGCGACAGCAACGGGGACGGCAAGTGGGACGACTCCTTCATGGTCTTCCCGGACCCGATCACGCTGAAGTGCAGCGACGGCACGAACGGCGTGGCCGACGGCTTCGTCGACATCCCCACCTGCGCCACCTGGGGACAGAACTCCGACGAGATCGGCTCGGCCGGAAGCTGCACCGGCGAGATCGACGTGCAGCCGGGCAATGGCGCCAAGTGCAACTGCGCTAACGTCAACTCCAACGTGCCGAAGCCTAGTCTTGCGCTGTCGTGCAGCTGCTCGCCGACTACGGTGCGCACGGGTGGAACGAACGGCGCCTCGACCGCCTGCACCGTGACGTTCGCCAACAGCGTCGCCTGCACGCCGAACCTCAGCACGGCCGAGCGCTTCCGCTGCGGCGCAGCGAGCTTCATGCAGTTCGACACCGTGGCCGGCACGCCGAACGGCTCGTACATCTTCGGTCAGACCCAAGGCAACGCGCCCACCGACACGACCGGCGGCACGGTCGACCTCTCGACGACGGGCACCATCCGGTGGACGCCGCGCGACACCGTGGCCACCGGCGGCGGCACCGGCCTGGGGATCATCGGCCATAACGAGACCGGCACCCTGAGCTTCCAGTACTACGTCGATCCGTCGGTGCCCAGCGGCACCACGATCAACTTCACGACCACCGGGTACTGGTCGAACTCCGCGACGTTCAGCCCGCGGACCGCCCAGTCGGCGCTGACCGCGAACTGCAGCATCACGACCTCCAACCTGGCCACCTGGGCCCGGGTCTCCTCGTTCACGGCGCGGGAGGACGGCGGCCGCGTGTTCGTCGAGTGGGAGACCGCGGCAGAGGTCGGCACCGTGGCCTTCGAAGTCGAACGGCAAGACCCGGCGAGCGGCCGTTTCGTTTCCGTGTCAGAGCGGGCCTTGCCGGCCGTGCAGCAGCTCCCGGGCGGCCGTTACCGGCTGGTGGACCCCACGGCACCGCTGGATAAGGTCTTGACCTACAGGCTGGTCGAGATCGATCAGCAGGGCCGGCGCGAGATGTTCGGCCCCTACCCGCTGACGGTGCGGGGCGAGACGCGCCGCGCGGGCGGGGACGGGGTCCGGGACTTCACGGCCAAGGCCAAGGAGATCTCTCCGCGCCTGGCCCGGGCCACTGCGGAGCGGCCGGCGCTGACACCCAAGGCCGCGTCCACCGGCTCGGGCAAGACCGCGGCGCGGGCGCGCGTCGAGGTGACCCGCACCGGCATGGTCCGGCTGCGGTCGGCGGAGATCGCGGGCGCCCTCGGCATGGATCCGGGACAAGTCGGGGGCCAGCTCCGCGCCGGGCGCGTGCGGCTCACCCACGCCGGCCAGGACGTCGCCTGGCAGGCGGCCGACGACGGTGACGGTCTCGTCTTCTACGGGGAGGCGATCGCCAGCCCCTACACCCAGGTCAACGTCTACTGGCTGGAGTGCGCCCCCGGGCTGGCCATGGCGTCCCCGGCTGGCCACCCGGCCTCCGGGTCCGCCGCCGGCTCCTTCCTGGACGCGCTGCATTTGGAGACTGACGCCATCCCGACCGCCACGGCACCGCTGCCGGTGGAGGACTTCTGGATCTGGAAGAGCTTCTTCCCCGGCTTTCCGGGCTTCGACCGCGCGACATTCACGATCGACGTGCCCGCTCCTGCCGCCAGCCCGGCCACGCTCGCCCTCAACCTCTACGGCTTCGCCGCCTCGCAACGACTGAGCGTGCGGGTCAACGGCCAAGCTGCCGGCGAGGTCGCCTGGGCGGGGACGGGCACGTTCACGGGGCAGGTGACGCTGCCGGCGGGCACCCTGCGCGACGGCGCCAACCAGATCGAGGTCGTGGCCCTCGAAGCCGACCGGGGCGTCTGGCTCGACTCGTTCGACCTCGGCTACTCGCACGCCTACCGGGCGTCCGGCGACCGGCTGGCCTTCCAGGCTGGCGCGGGCTCTACCGTGGACCTCTCCGGCTTCCGCTCCGCGGACGTGGCCGTGTGGGACCTCGCGCAACCTCTCGCGCCGCGGCGGCTGACGGGGCTCGCGGCCCAGCTCCGGCCCGACGGCTCCTGGGGCGTCGCCTTCACAGCCCCGGACGCCGGCCCCTTCCTGGCGCTCACCGCCGCGGCCCTCGACGCCGCCACGGTGCGGGCCAGCGCTCCCGCCGACCTCAAGAACCCGGGCCGTGGCGCCGAGTACGTCGTGATCGCCCCGGCCGCGTTGCGGAGCGAGGCCCAGCGGCTGGCCGCTCTGCGGTCCGCCCAGGGGCTCTCCGTTATGGTGGTCGACCTCGGCGACGTCATGGACGTCTTCGGCGACGGCCTCTACGATCCGCGGGCGATCCGGAGCTTCCTCTCCTGGGCCCTTCGCTCCTGGCCGACGCCCCCGCGTTACGTGGTGCTCGCCGGCAAGGGCACCTACGATCCCCGGAACCTCCTGGGAAGCTCGACGAACCTGCTGCCGCCGTGGCTGGTGTCCACCGAGGAAGGGATCGCGCCGGCCGACAACGAGTACGCGGACTTCGGCGGGCACGGCGTGCCGGCGGTCGCCATCGGCCGCATCCCGGCGGTCACGGCCGCCGAGCTGGGGGCCTACGTCGACAAGGTGGCGGCCTACGAGAGAGACCCCGGCGGCTCCTGGACCGGGACGGCCCTGTTCGTCAGCGACGACGCCGACCTGGGGGGCAACTTCGCGGCCACGAACGACACGATCATTGGGGCGCTGGGGGCGCTCGGCCCGAGTCTCGCGGTCTCCCGGCTCGACCTGCCGGCCGCGTCCGGGTCCAGCCAGCTCCAGGCGAGCCGGTCGCGGCTGTTCGACGCCCTTCGCGACGGCCAGGCGCTGGTCAACTACGTGGGCCACGGCGGGCTGGACCGCCTCACCTCCGAGGGGCTGCTGCTGACTTCGGACGTGCCAGGGCTCGGCAATGGACCCCGGGTGCCCGTCGTGACGGCGCTGACCTGCCTGATTTCCCAGTTCGCCTATCCAACCGTCACCTCTCTCGGCGAGGAGCTGGTGCTCCAGCCCGGCGGCGGCGCGGCGGCCGTCTATGGCCCCACCTGGCTGTCGTACAACGGCGAAGCCGGCGAGCTCGGCCGCTTTTTGCTGCCGCGGCTCGCGGCGCCCGGAGGCGGACGCCTCGGGGACCGCATCGTGCGCGGCCTGGCCGACTACGCCGCGGCGGGCGGCAGACGCGAGACGTTACGCCTGTATACGCTGCTGGGAGACCCCGGGCTGACGCTCAAGCGGTAGCTGGGCCGCGGGCGGATCGATCGGTCAGCCAGATCCGGGTCCGCCGCCGAGCCGAAGACGAAGACCAGCTTCACCCGGGGGACCAGCGGCCCGCCACCTTCCTGATCTCTATAGAATCCCCCCATGGCCACCGAGACGAAAACCGACAGCCCCGCCCCCGTTGCCTCCCCTGCCGCGGAGCAGGAGCGGCAGACCTCCTCCGAGATCCCCGTCCGGCGCTTCTACCGGCCGGCGGACGTGGCGGGCATCCCCTATGAAGAGAAGGTGGGCGACCCCGGCCAGTACCCCTATACCCGCGGCCTCTACCCGGACATGTACCGCAAGCGCCACTGGACCATGCGCCAGTACGCCGGCTACTCCTCCGCCGCCGAGTCGAACCAGCGCTACCGCTACCTCCTCTCCCAGGGCACCACCGGCCTCTCGGTCGCCTTCGACCTGCCGACCCAGATCGGCTACGACTCGGACTCTCCCCTGGCCCGCGGCGAGGTCGGCCGCGTGGGAGTGGCCATCGACTCGATCGAGGACATGCGTCTCCTCTTCGACAGCATCCCCCTCGACCGGGTGACGACCTCGATGACGATCAACGCCACGGCCGCCATTCTCCTCTCGCTCTACTTGGCGGTGGCCGAGGAGCAGGGGGTCTCCTGGGAGAAGGTCGGCGGCACCGTCCAGAACGACATCCTCAAGGAGTATGCCGCCCGCGGCACCTACATCTACCCTCCCGGCCCGTCGCTCAAGCTGGTGACGGACATCATCGCCTTCTGCGCCGACCGCGTGCCGAAGTGGAACACCATCTCCATTTCCGGCTACCACATGCGCGAGGCGGGCTCGACGGCGGTGCAGGAGGTCGCCTTCACCCTCGCCAACGGCCTCGCGTACGTCCAGGCGGCCCTCGACCGCGGCCTCGGCATCGACGAGTTCGCGCCCCGTCTCTCCTTCTTCTTCAACGCCCACAACAACTTCCTCGAGGAGGTGGCGAAGTTCCGCGCCGCCCGCCGGCTGTGGGCGGAGCTGGTCAAGGAGCGCTTCGCGCCCAAGGACCCGCGCTCGCTCTGGCTGCGCTTCCACACCCAGACGGCCGGCTCGACGCTCACCGCCCAGCAGCCGATGAACAACGTCGTGCGGGTGGCCGTCCAGGCCCTGGCGGCGGTCTGCGGCGGCACGCAGTCGCTCCACACCAACTCCCTGGACGAGGCGCTCGGCCTGCCCACCGAGGAGGCGGCGCGGCTCGCCCTGCGCACCCAGCAGGTGATCGCGAACGAGAGCGGCGTGGCGGACGTCGCCGATCCCCTGGGCGGCTCGTACGTCGTCGAGGCGTGGACGGAGGAGATCGTCCAGCGGTCGCGGGACTACATCCGCCGCATCGACGAGATGGGCGGCGCCCTGGCCGGCCTGGAGAGCGGGTTCCAGCAAAGGGAGATCGCCGAGGCCGCCTACCGCTACCAGATGGCCGTCGAGGAGAAGCGCGAGGTCGTGGTGGGCGTCAACGCCTACGAGGCCGGGGTAGAGCTGCCGACCGAGGTGCTGCGGATCGATCCCGCCCGTGAGCGCGAGCAGGTGGAGCGTCTCCGCGCCCTGCGCGGCCGCCGGGACGGCGAGCGCGCCGCCGCCGCCCTGAGCGCGCTCACCGCCGCCGCCAAGGAGGACCGCAACCTCATGCCCATGATCCTCGACTCCGTGCGCGCCGAGATCACCCTCGGGGAGATCTCGGACGCCCTGCGCGAGGTGTATGGGGAGTACAAGGAGGCGGGGCTGGATTAGCGGCTTCTTCTCCCCTCTGTCCCGGCATAGAATCCGCCCGCACATGCTTTAATCAGGGCAGGGAGAACGCCCGGCGGCCGGTGGCGCAGCCTGGCGGGCTTCACGGTCTCGTCATGAGGAGTCGAACCATCCATCTGCCCGGGGGGGTCCAGCCCCGGGATCTGCTGCTCGCGGCCTCGCAGGAAGCCGGGCGGGCCCCCGACTTCGTCCTGGCGTTCCTGCCGCCGGCCGAGGAGCTCCGCGACACGCTGGCGGCCATGACCTCGGCGTGGCCGGACGCGCTGCGCGTCGGCTGCGAAGCGGTGACGCAGTTCGCCGACGGCGCGATGACCACCGCCGGGGTCATCCAGCTCTTCTGGTTCGACGATCCGCGGCACCATCGTGCCCTGGTCGAGGTGATCCCCGGCACGCACGGCGAGCCGCCGCCCCCCCGGCGCGTGGAATCCCTGGCCCGCCGGATCGCCGCCTCCGACGGCGCGCTGCTGCTGGTGGACGGCCTGCGCTTTCCCGCCGAGCGGCTCCTCGCGGAGCTGCGGCGGAGCCTGGCGACCATGCCCCCCCTGGTCGCCGGCGGCCTCGCCTCGCAGCGCGAGCCCGTGACCCGGGCCGGCGCCCGGGTGTTCGTGGGCGACCGGGTGCTGCCTTCCGCCTGCCTGGTGGTGACGTTCCATGGCATCACGATGCGGGTCGAGGTGGTGCGCGGCTGGAGCCCGGCCTCTCCCGTCTACACGGTGACGCGCGCCGAGGGGCCGGTCGTCCATGAGATCGACGGCGAGCCGGCGGTGGAGTGGTACCGCCGCTTCTTCTCGGTGGGTGGCGAGCTGGCGCCGATGCCCGAGTCGGCCAACCGCTACCCGCTGATCATCGAGGGGCCGCGGCCGGAGCGGCAGGGGCTGTACCGCAGCATGCGGTTTTTCGGCGAGCCGGCCGGCGCCGTCACCTACTGGGGGGAGCTCGAGACCGGCGACCACGTGCGGGTGGGGATCGGCAACGGCGACTCGCTGGTGCGCACCGCCTCCGAGCTGACCGCCGGGCCGGCCCCGGACGCGGCGATCCTCTACTCCTGCGTCGGCCGCGAGGCGGTGCTGGGCGGCATGGCCGGGGCCGAGGTGGCCACCATCCACGAGGCCTTGGGCGGGATCGCCCTCTCCGGCTTCTTCACCTTCGGGGAGATCGGCCCCACGGCTCGCGGCAACCTCGCCTACTACAACCACACCGCCATCCTGGTGCTCCTCCACGAGGAGGGTGCGTGAGCGGCCCGCTCGAGCTCGACAACGCGATCCTCAGGAACCTGCTGACGCAGACGACCCGCGCCTACGAGCGCCAGATGGCCGAGCTGTTCGCCGAGAAGGAGCTGGCCCAGGTCACCCTGGGGTCGATCGGCGACGGCGTGCTGGCGGCCGACGACGCGGGGCGCGTCAAGTACCTGAACCCGGTGGCCGAGAAGCTCACCGGCTGGGAGCGGGCCGACGCCGTGGGCCGGCCGCTGCCCGAGATCTTCCGCCTGACGGAGCCCGCCGGCGACCGGGGGATCGAAGAGCTGCTGCGCCGCTGCCTGGAGGAAGGGCAGAGCTTCCGCCTCGCCGAGCGCGTCACGCTCGAGCGGCGCGACGGCCGGCGCTATGCCATCGAGAGCACCTGCGCCCCCATCCGTGCCCATGACGGCCGCATCATCGGCGCCGTCCTGGTCTTCCAGGACGTCTCCGACAAGCGGCTGATGGCCCTGCAGCTCGCCCACCAGGCGACTCACGACGAGCTGACCGGCCTGCTCAACCGCCAGGCCTTCGACAGCCATCTCCAGCGCGCCCTCGAGGAGGCGCGCAGCTTCACGAGCACCCACGCCCTCTGCTACATGGACCTCGACCAGTTCAAGCTGGTCAACGACACCTGCGGCCACCTGGCCGGCGACGAGCTGCTCTGCCGGATCACGGCGCTGCTCCAGGATGCGGTGCGCGACTCCGACGTCGTCGCCCGGCTCGGGGGGGACGAGTTCGCCGTGCTGATGACCCGCTGCACGCTGGAGAAGGCCGAACGCCTGGCGGCCGAGTTCCACCGGGCCCTGCAGGATTTCCGCTTCACCTGGCGGGACAAGACCTTCACCGTCGGCGCGAGCATCGGCCTGGTGCCGATCACCCGCGAGTTCCGCACCATCGCCCACCTCCTCTCGGCCGCCGACCACGCCTGCTACGTGGCCAAGGAGAAGGGGCGCAACCGCATCCAGGTCTACCAGGAGGACGACGCCACCTTCGTCCGCCGGCATGGCGAGATGAACTGGGTGGTGCGCATCCAGCAGACCCTGGAGCAGAACCGCTTCCGCCTCTTCTCGCAGCAGATCCAGCCGCTCTCCCCCAACGCGCCGGCGGGGCTCCACTTCGAGGTGCTCCTGCGGATGGTGGAGGACGACGGGCGCATCCACCTGCCGAGCGACTTCATCCGCGCCGCCGAGCGCTACGGGCTGATGCGCTCGATCGACCGCTGGGTGATCCGCAACTGCATCCGCACCCTGATGAGCCAGCCGCCGCCGTTCCTCGACCTGCTCCATATCTGCGCCATCAACCTCTCCGCCGTCTCCCTGGGGGACGAGGAGCTCCTCGACTTCATGGAGGGGGAGCTGGCTGCCTCGGGCGTGCCGGCGGGCAAGCTCTGCTTCGAGATCACCGAGACGGCCGCGATCGAAAACCTGGCCCACGCCCAGAAGCTGCTGGCCCATTTGACGGCCAAGGGGATCCGCTTCTCGCTCGACGACTTTGGCACCGGCATGTCCTCCTACAGCTATCTGAAGGACCTGCCGGTGAGCTTCCTCAAGATTGACGGTAAGTTCATCAAGGACATCGTCACCGATCCGCTCGACCAGGCCATGGTGGAGTCGATCAACCAGGTGGGGCACGTGATGGGGGTCCAGACGGTGGCCGAGGGGGTGGCCAACGCCGCCGTCGTCGAGCGCCTGAAGGCCCTGGGAGTGGACTATGCCCAGGGGAACTGGATCAGCCCGCCCCGGCCGCTCGCCGGCCTGGACCCTCACAGATGAGGGTTGGTGACATGGCGCGCCTCTCCCTGTAGGATGTTGCCGCTCTTACAGGGAGACCCTATGCAGGAAAGCATCGCCGCGACGCCGAGCCGCACCGGAGGGGCCACGACGGGGTTCATCCGGGAGCTCGGCCTGCTCGACTCCACCATGATCGTGGCCGGTTCGATGATCGGCTCCGGCATCTTCATCGTCCCCGCCGACATCTCCCGGCAGGTTGGATCGGGTGGCTGGCTGCTGATGGTCTGGGTGGTGACGGGCCTGATGACCATCGCCGCCGCCCTCTCCTACGGCGAGCTGGCCGCCATGATGCCGAAGGCCGGCGGGCAGTACGTCTATCTGCGGGAGGCCTACTCGCCGCTCTGGGGCTTCCTCTACGGCTGGACGGTGTTCCTGGTGATCCAATCGGGAACCATCGCCGCCGTGGCGGTCGGCTTCGCCCGCTTCCTGGGGGTGCTGATCCCCGGCATCTCGCCCACAGCCTGGATCGTGCCGCCGATCAACATCTCCGAGGGCTACGCCGTCAGCCTCTCGATGCAGCAGTTGATCGCCATCTTCCTGCTGATCTTCCTGACCTGGCTCAACACCCGCGGCATCAAGCTCGGCAAGCTGATCCAGAACACCTTCACCTCGGCCAAGACGCTGTCGCTCATCGCCCTGATCCTGCTCGGGATCCTGGTCGGCCGGAACGCCGAGGCGATCGCCGCCAACTTCGGCGACTTCTGGACGCCGCGCGACGTCGCGACCATCCGGCCCGACCTGCCGATCGCGGCGCCGATCGCCGCCACCGCCGGGGTTTTCGGGCTGTTCGTCGCCTTCTGCGTCGCCCAGGTGGGCTCGCTGTTCTCCGCGGACGCCTGGAACAACATCACGTTCACCGCCGGCGAGGTGAAGGATCCGCGGCGCAACATCCCGCTGTCGCTCGCCTTCGGCACCATGATGGTGATCGGCCTCTACATCCTGGCGAACGTCGCCTACCTCTGCACCCTGCCGCTCGCCGCGATCCAGAACGCCCCCGACGACCGGGTGGCGACCGCCGCCCTGCAGGTGATCTTCGGGCCGGCGGGGGCGGCGATCATGGCGGTCGCCATCATCATCTCCACCTTCGGCTGCAACAACGGCCTGATCCTGTCGGGCGCGCGGGTCTACTACGCCATGGCCCAGGACGGCCTGTTCTTCCGCCGCACGGGGCGGCTGAACGCCCGGCACGTCCCGGCATTCGGCCTGATCCTGCAGTGCGTGTGGGCTTCGCTGCTGGTGCTGCCGCGCACCCGGCTGCGCGATGAGGCGGGCGCGCCGCTGCTCGACGCGGTCACCGGCCAGGCCCAGTACGGCAACCTCTACAGCAACCTGCTCGACTACGTGGTCTTCGCGGCGCTGATGTTCTACGTGCTCACGATCGCCGGCCTGTTCGTGCTGCGGCGCAAGCGCCCGGACGCGGAGCGCCCCTACCGGGCGTTCGGCTACCCCGTGGTGCCGACGCTCTACATCCTGGCCGCGAGCGTGATCTCGATCGTCCTGCTCGTCTACAAGACGTCGACCACCTGGCCGGGCCTGCTCATCGTGCTGACCGGCATTCCCGTATATTTCGCCTGGCGCAAGCTGGGGTCTCCTGCGCCCGCTCCGGCGGGAGAGACGAGGGCCTAACGTTGAATTTCGCTCTGGAGGTCTAAGACATCGTGGCAAACCCACTTTTTGCCAGAAAACCGCTCGAACTGCTGCTGGAGGAAATGAAGGGGGAGAACCGGCTGAAGCGGGTGCTCGGCCCGGTCCAGCTCTCGGCCCTCGGGGTAGGCGCCATCATCGGCGCGGGCATCTTCGTGGCCACCGGCGCGGCGGCCCACAACGTCGCCGGCCCGGCCCTGATGCTCTCCTACGTCATCGCCGGCATCACCTGCATCTTCGCCGCGCTCTGCTACGCGGAGTTCGCCGCCATGGCGCCCGTCGCCGGCTCGGCGTACACCTACGCCTACGCCACCCTGGGCGAGATGTTCGCCTGGATCATCGGCTGGGACCTGGTGCTGGAGTACGCCGTGGGCAGCGCGACGGTCGCGACCGGCTGGTCCGGCTATTTTCAGAACGTGCTGGCCAAGATAGGTTTCCAGTTGCCGCTGGCGTTCCGGGAGTCTCCCTGGCGCTACGACGCGGCCAGCGGCGGCTTCCTGCCCACCGGCTCGCTGTTCAACCTGCCGGCCGTCCTCGTCGTGGTCGTCATCACCCTGGTGCTGGTCAAAGGCATCTCGGAGAGCGCCAGCTTCAACGCCACCATGGTGGCGGTCAAGCTGGCCGCCGTGCTGTTCGTCATCGGCGTCGGCGCGTTCTACGTCCAGGCCGAGAACTGGCACCCGTTCGCGCCCTACGGCTGGACGGGCCTCAACATCTTCGGCAACCACGTCGCGGGCCAGGCGGACCAGAGCGGCAACCCACTGGGGATGCTCGCCGGAGCGGCCATCATCTTCTTCGCCTACATCGGCTTCGACTCGGTGTCGACCCACACCGAGGAGGCCAAGAACCCGCAGCGCGACGTGCCGATCGGCATCATCGCGTCGCTGCTCATCTGCACCGTGCTCTACATCGGCGTGGTGGCCGTGCTGACCGGCATGGTCAAGTACAACCAGCTCGACATCAGCGCCCCCGTGAGCCAGGCCTTCAAGCAGCAGGGGCTCGGCTGGGCGGAGGGGCTCATCGCCATCGCCGGCGTGGCCGGCATCACCTCCGTGCTGCTGGTGATGATGCTCTCCGGCCCCCGCGTGTTCCTCGCCATGGCGCGCGACGGCCTGGTGCCCAAGGGCTTCTTCGGCGACGTCCACCCGAAGTTCCGGACGCCCCACAAGTCCACGATGCTGATCGGCCTCTTCGTGATCTGCCTCGCCGGCTTCCTGCCGATCGACGCCCTGCTCCACCTGACGAACATCGGCACGCTGTTCGCCTTCGTCGTGGTGTGCGCGGCAGTGCTGATCATGCGTAAGAAGTACCCCAACGCGGAGCGGCCCTTCCGCTGTCCGTGGGTGCCTTTCGTGCCCGTCATGGGCATCCTCTCCTGCCTGTTGCTGATGTTCTCGCTGCCCACGGAGAACTGGTGGCGGCTCTTCGCCTGGCTGGCGCTCGGCCTGCTCATCTACTTCTTCTATGGCCGTCATCACAGCGTGATGAAGAACTACACCGCGGCCGAGCTGGCCAAGCACGGCACCGGCGGCGCGCCGGCCGCGACTCCCCCGGGCATCCGGGGTCCGGAATCGCGGAAGAAGTAGCGTCCCTCGGAGGGCCCGCCGCCGCGGGCCCTCCCATCCCCCTCCTCACCTCGCCCGGTGGCACGACTGGCAGGTGACTCCTCCAGCATGAGCCATCAACGACGGCGGATCGTCCCGCGCATCCTCGTTGGCGTAGAGCTTCCCGTATGCTTCCAGGTTCTTCAGCCGGTCCTCCACCTTGGCGCGGAACGGCCAGGCCGGGTAGTCCGGCTCGGCCTGCGCGTGCCGCAGCAATTCGGCGGCGCGGTCCGGATGGCCCGCCTTGAGCTCGTAATCGGCGTGGAAGGTGAGGAACGCCTCCCGGTTGTGGGGCCACTTGGGCCGGTTCCGGCAGGCGGCGTTCTCGGCGGCGCAGCCCTTCGTCAGCCGCAGGGCCTCGAGCCCGCGCTGGAACTCCTGGGAGCCCCGCGGACGATCGAAGCTCAGCAGGGCGAGCGAGAAGGAGTGGAAGTCGGGGTCCTCCTGGTAGGCCGCGAGCAGCTCGCCGAAGATCTCCCCCTGGCGTCCCGCCGGCTCCCTCTCGATGGAGGCGAGGCTGAGCCGGATCGGCACGAGCCAGCTCGCGATCCGCTGGTCCCCGGGGTTCAGGCTCTGCGCCCGGGCAAGGAAGCGCTCGGCGAGGACGACGTTCTCGATCGTGCGCGGGTCGGAGCGGTCCCCCTCGGCCGCCAGCCAGAGGTGATTGAGCCCCAGCAGGAGGTTGGTGCGGGCGTCCCGCGGGTCCGTGGCATAGGCGGCCATCAGCAGGGGCAGGGAGGCGGCGCGGTCCGGGCCGCCGCCGTTGAAGGTCTGGAAGAACTTCGCCTCCGCTCCCAAGGCCGCCGGGGCGCGCTCGTCGTCCGCCTGCGCGGCATGGGCGATGCGCACGGCGGCAAGGACGGCGAGGAACAGGATGGCGGCGGCGGTGAAGAGCTTCAGCCAGCAGCGAAGGGTCCGGCTCGGCGTACGTTCGGTTTCCATGGGATCTCCTCCAGGTCTTGGTCGGGGTTGACTCGACCCTGAGATCGTCGCCCTGGGGAGGGGCCCGCCGCATGTGCCGGGGGTCAGGGGGAGGGGGCATGACTTTCGGCACGGGCGCCGGACCCCGCGCCCCTCCTATACTTCGGACATGAAAGACCAGAGCGCAGTTCTGATGCGGATGGCGGGGCTCGCCGCCTGCCTCGTGGTCGGCATACCGTTCTGGAGGGGGGAGCTGCCGCGCTTCGAGCTCTACGCGGGGGCCTCCGCGCTCCTGCTCTTCGCCGCCTGCTTCTGGCTCCTCTCGAAATCGGAGGGCTGCAGCGGCCTTCCGCGCGCCGCCGTCCTCTCCCTGCTCGCCGTCCAGATCCTCGCCGCGGCTTTCCTCTACGGCTACCTGCTGATCAACAGCTTCACGGGCATCCTCCTGGTCCTGACCGCGGCCGTGGCGGTCAACATCCTCTCCCTGCGGGCTTCCCTCGTCCTGGTGGCCCTTCAGACCCTGGCCTATGCCGCCGGCATGGCGCGCAACATGGGCCTCCTGAACGCCACCGCCTCGACCCTCGCCTTCGCCAGCTTCGAGGTCTTCGCCCTCTACACCTCCCACATCGTCAACAGCGAGCGCCGGGCCCGCGAGGAGCTGGCGCGGACAAACGCCGAGCTGCTCGCCACCCGCAAGCTCCTGGCGGACGGCAGCCGCGCCGCCGAGCGGGTGCGCATCTCCCGCGAGCTGCACGACGTGATGGGCCATCACCTGGCGGCCCTGAGCCTGGGCCTGGAGGCGGCCCGCCACGCCCCGCAGAACGAGGTCCAGGCCCATGTGGCCACCTCCCAGGACCTGACGAAGAGGCTCCTTCACGAGGTGCGGCGGGTGGTGGGCCGGCTGCGGGAGGAGCCGGACCTCGACCTCGCCGGCGCCCTCACGGCCCTGGCCGAGGAGATCGGCACCCCGAAGGTCCACCTCCTCCTGCCGGACGGCCTGCGGCTCGACGATCCCGAGCGGGCCCACGCCCTGGTGCGCTGCGCCCAGGAGATCCTCACCAACTCGATGAAGCACGCCGGCGCCCGCAACGTCTGGCTGGAGGTGATCCAGGGGCCGGAGGGGGTGGAGCTCAAGAGCCGCGACGACGGCCGGGGCGTGGGGACGGTGCGGACCGGCAACGGCCTCAACGGCATGCGCGAGCGGCTCGAGACGCTGGGCGGCTGGCTGGCGGTCGAGTCCGCCCCCGGCCGCGGCTTCCAGGTGAGGGCCTGGCTCCCCCTCCCCTCCCTGGGCGGAGCGGTGCCGTGATCCGCGTCTGCGTGGTGGACGACCAGACCCTGGTGCGCCATGGCATCCGCACCCTGCTCGGCCTGGTCCCCGGAATCGAGGTGGTGGCCGAGGCCGACGGCGGCCGGGCCGCCCTGTCGCTCATCCCCGAGCACAGGCCCGACGTCGTCCTCCTCGACCTGCGGATGCCCGACCTGGACGGCCTCGGCGTGCTCCGGGAGCTGAAGGCGGCCGGCGGCCTGCCGCCCACCCTGGTGCTGACGACCTTCGAGGACGACGCCCTGTTCCTGGAGACGATCCGGGCCGGCGCCAAGGGCTTCCTGCTCAAGGACGTCTCGCTGGAGCGCCTGGCCGAGGCCATCCGCACCGTCGCCGGGGGCGGCACCCTGATCCAGCCGGCCGTCACCGAGCGCATCCTCCGCTGCGCCCTCGAGGCCGGGTACGAGTTCCCCAGCCTCGATCCGCCCGACCCGCTGACCGAGCGCGAGGTCGAGGTCCTCCGCCTGATGACCGGCGGCTACAACAACCGCGAGATCGCCGATGCGCTGCGGGTGGCCGAGGGGACGGTGAAGAATCACATCTCCAGCATCCTCTCCAAGCTCGGCGTCCGCGACCGCACCCGGGCGGTGCTCAAGGGGCTGGAGATGGGGCTGCTCTGAACGGGCCTCAACATTTCCCCCTGCTCCCCCGTATATAGGGATGGAGACGGAACACACAGACAATCTCCTCTCCAACCTCCCTCCTCCAAGCCCCGCCGAAGCGGGGTCTTTTTTTGTTAGCATGCGAAACGCGACAAGGATTTCGCGCAAGGGAGGTGAACCTTGAACGAGCCGACGGACAGCCGCCCTCCCTCTCCCCTTCCGGCCACCGGCTGGACCTTCCTGACCAACCACGCGCACGTCCTGTTCTGCATCGCCCAGGATCCGGAGGTCCGGCTCCGTGACGTGGCGGCCCGGGTCGGCATCACCGAGCGCGCCGTCCAGAGGATCGTGACGGACCTGCAGGCGGGTGGCTACCTGGCGATCTCCAAGGACGGGCGGCGGAACCGCTATCAGGTCTTCTACCAGCAGCGGCTCCGCCATCCCATCGAGCGCCATTGCACCGTCGCGGCCCTGATCGAGCTGGTGCTGGGGGCCCAGGTATGAAGATCGCCACCTGGAACGTCAACTCGATCCGCTCCCGGGTGGAGCGGGTGGCGGACTGGACGGCCCGCGAGCGGCCGGACGTGCTCTGCCTGCAGGAGATCAAGACGACGGACGACGGCTTTCCCCTCGACGTCTTCGCGGAGCTGGGCTATCACGCCGAGGTCTTCGGGCAGAAGACCTACAACGGGGTCGCGATCCTCTCCCGCGAGCCGATGAGCAAGGTGGTGCGGAACCTGCCGGACGACGAGCCGGACGCGCCTCGCCGGCTGATCGCGGCGACCGCCGGCAAGGTCCGGATTGTCAACGTCTACGTGCCCAACGGCCAGTCGCCCGAGAGCGAGAAGTTCGTCTACAAGATGGACTGGCTGGCGCGCCTGCGCGCCTTCCTCGACGCCACGGCGAAGCCCGGCGGCTCGCTGGTCCTGCTGGGCGACTTCAACATCGCTCCCGAAGAGCGGGACGTGCGCTACATCGACCTCTGGCGCGGCCACATCCACTTCCACCCCAAGGAGCACGAGGCGCTCGCCCGCATCACCTCCTGGGGCCTCCACGACCTCCTGCGCAAGCACCACCAGGAGGGCGGCCTGTTCTCCTGGTGGGATTACCGTCAGCTCGCCTTCCAGAAGAACAACGGCCTGCGGATCGACCTGATCCTCGGCACGAAGCCGATCCTCAAGCGGTGCACCGGCGTCGAGATCCACCGCGACGAGCGCAAGGGGGAATCCCCCTCGGACCACGTGCCGGTGGTGGCGGAGATCGGCTGATCCCATCGACTGATCCCATCCACGGCGGTCCGTCTCCTTGCCGCACCTTTCGGGCACCTGTATCGTAGAGAGCACCATGCCCTGCCGCCGTCTCCTGCTGCTCGCCCTCTGGGCCGGGTTCGCGCTCGCCTCCTCGGCCAGCGCGGTGGGAGGCATCGCGCCCGTCGAGCTCGTATCGCCGCGGTCTGGCGCCACGCTCCTCGCCGGCTCCGAGGCCGACCTGGAGTGGGCGCCGCTCGAGCCGTTCGCGCGGCTGGCCGATGTCGAGGAGTGGGAGGCGTTCCTCAGCTTCGACGGCGGGGCGACCTACCCGGTCCGCATCACGCCGCACCTGGACCGGGACCTCCGTCACGTCCGCTGGCTGGTGCCCGGCGTGCCCACGTCCGACGCCCGCCTCCTGCTGCGCCTGGGCGACGAGCGCCGGGAGATCTACCTGGAGATGCCGCAGCGGTTCTCGATCGCGGCCTCTCCGGGGATGGAGCGGGCCTTCACGCTCGCCAGCGCGGCCACGGCCGCCGGCGAGCCGGCCCTGCCGGGCCGCCCGGGTGTGGTGGCCTGGGTCGAGGGCTCGCGCCGCGGCGGCTCTCTCCGGCAGGTGGTGGCACCCGAGCGGCCCGCGTTCCGGCCAGCGTTCAGCCTGCCCGAGAGCCATCACGAAGCGGTCGACCTGACCTCGGAAGACAGCCCCGTTCATCCTCCCGCCCTGGCTGTGCGTGCCGCGGGCGGATCTCCCGGCGGCCTTGACGGCCCGATTGCGCGGCCCGCTCAGGCGCCCTCCCGCGCCTCCGACATCCTCCTCCTGACCAAGCGCCAAAACGAATAGAGCGGGACGGTTCCAACTCGACTTACGAAGCCGAACCGCTCCGCTTTAATCGTTTACGGCCTGCCCCGCGCAGGAGGAGTTTTCGCATGTCTCTTTTGAAGATCGTCCGCGGGCTCGCGCTCGCGGTCATTGCCGCGTCCCCCGCCTTCGCCCAGCAGGAGGCCGCGCAGGAGCCGGCCCCCACCGTCACCGAGACGATCCAGGTCACCGCCACCCGCACGCCGGAGGACGTCGAGAGCGTCCCGGCGTCGGTCACCGTAATCAGCGGCGAGGACATCGCCGCCCGCGGCGCCACCGACCTCCCCTCGGCGCTGGCGCTCGCCGCCGGCGTCTCCATCGCCCCGGGCGGCGACGGTGGCCCGGCCGGGTCGGTGCCCGAGCTCTGGGGTCTCCGCGAGTTCGACGCCTTCCTTCTGGTGGTCGACGGCGTGCCCTGGGGCGGCGCCTTCAATCCCGCCCTCCCCAGCGTCGATCTCACCAACGTCGATCGGATCGAGGTCCTGCGCGGCGCGGCGCCCGTGATGTACGGCGCCACCTCGTTCGTGGGGGTCATCCAGGTCCTCCACCGCCAGGCCGGCGCGGCTGGACGCTCGGCCCGCGTCTGGGGCGGCAACTACAGCAGCGGCGGCGCGGCGTTCTCGACCCCCCTGCCCGGCTCGGACCACTTCCGGCAGTCGTTCGCCGTGGACGGCGAGCGCCAGGGCTTCAAGGACGACCGGACGGGCTTCGACCGCGGCCACGTGCTCTACCGCTCGACATTCGACGCGGCCGGCGGCAGCTTCCGCTTCGACTTCGACGGCTCGATCGTCAACCAGGAGCCCGCCAGCCCCCACGTCCGCCAGGGGACCAGACTTTCCGCGCTGAACCCCCTCGACGCCAACTACAACCCGCGCGACGCCCAGATCGACGAGAACCGCCTCCATTTCGTGACCGGCTACGACCGCGGCCTGGCCGGCGGCTCCTGGTCCACCACCCTGGCCTATACCCACTCGGAGCGCGATACGATCCGCGGCTTCCTGACCGGCCTCTCGTCGGCCGCCCCCAACGCCCGCGGCTTCGAGCAGGACCTCTCGATCGACGACGTCTACCTCGACAGCCACATCGCCTGGCGCCTGGCGCCGAGCGTCCACCTGATCGCCGGTTTCGATCACCTCTACGGCAAGGCCACGGGGGAGTCCGAGACCTTCTCCTACTTCGTGCCGCTCAACGGCTCGAACCCGCCCTCGAGCTCGGGCCTGGCGCGCGACATGGGCTTCGACGTGGAAGACGAGCGCAACTTCTCCGGCCTCTACGCTCAGGCCGAATGGGACCCCGCGCCGCGCTGGCACTTCCAGATCGGCGCCCGCGTCAACCGCACGACCGAGGACCGCGAGGCCGGCGAGGAGGAGCTGGGGAACGGCGGACCGGGTGAAGAAGAGGAGGAGGGCAAGCAGAGCCGCGAGGTGACCCGCGGCAGCGGCACCCTCGGCGTGAGCTGGCTGGCCTGGGGCAACGAGTCCAACGGCCTCTGGCTGTTCGCCGACTACCGCGACACCTTCAAGCCCGCGGCGATCGACTTCGGTCCCGAGGCCGAGGCGGACATCCTCAAGCCCGAGAACGCCAGGAGCTACGAGCTGGGGCTCAAGAACCGCCTCGCCGGCGGCCGCTTCGAGTGGGAGCTCACCGGCTTCCAGATGGACTTCGAGAACCTCGTCGTCGCCACCTCCGTCAACGGTCTGCCGCGGCTGCTGAACGCCGGCTCGGAGCGCTTCAAGGGCGTCGAGCTGGACCTCAAGGGCAGGCTCTACTCCGACCTCCGCTGGCAGGCGACCTACGCCTGGCACGACGCCAAGTTCGTCGACTTCGTCCAGGACTTCGACGGCGTGCCCACCCGGCTCGACGGCAACCGGCTGGAGATGTCGGCGCGCAAGCTGGCCTCGGCCGGGCTGGCCTATTCTCCCGCCCAGGGCTTCATCGGCTCGGTGGTGGCCAACTACGTGGGCGACCGCTTCCTCAACAAGCGCAACACCGCCCTGGCGCCGGACTACACGACCTGGGGGGCCGGGCTAGGCTACCGTTTCAGCACCTGGGAGGTGCGCGTGGACGGCGAGAACCTCGACGACGCCCGGCCGCCGGTCGCCGAAAGCGAGCTGGGCGACGCCCAGTATTATCGCCTGCCGGCGCGCACCGTCCGGCTGAGCCTCGGCTGGGGGTTCTAGCGGCGGGGTCTAGACCTCGGTGCCCGTGGCCGCCGCGACTTCGACTTCGGGCACCGCGGCTTCGGGCACCGCGTTCATCTTGTCCTTGAGGGCCGCGTACTTGCCGTCCAGCGTCTCGAAGATGGCCGCGATCTGCTCCAGCCGCTGGTCGAGGTCGATCGTCCAGTGCTCGCTCTTGACCGGCTCGAGCTTCAGGCCGTTGACGCGGTAGGAGAGCGCGTCGAAGCGCATCATCACGGCGCCGACGTGGATTTTGGCGGAGAGGATCTCCGCCCCCTCCTCGAGATAGCGGAAGAGCTCATTGAGCACGGCGCCCGCCAGGGTGACCCGCGCCTCGCGGGTGGCGAGCCGGACGCTGCCGGTCTCCGGCTCCACCATGACGTCCGACTCGTCCAGCAGCGCCCGCACGAACCGGCAGCCCAGCACCGACTGCCCTGGCTCCTTGGGGACGACGATGTCGCTCATCTCTTCGACCTCGGGAGCCTCGTCCAGCCAGGGGGCCTTGAAGTTCCCCTCGACTCCCGCCTGCCGGAGCAGCGTCAGCACCGTCCCGAGGAAAGTCTTGGCCGTGCTGGCCACGTAGAGGATGGAGCCGTCGATGCAGCACTCGACGATGCGGGTGCGCGGCGCCTGGCGCATGGCGGACTCCGCCTCGGCCAGCTCGCGCAGCTTCTTGCGCGTCTTCGAGCCGACGAAGGGCTTGCCGGTCGCCTCCATCTCGGCCTTGACCAGCTCCTTCATGCGCTCCTTGACCGCCGTGGCGTCCGGCCGGACCTGGTCGATGCGCACCCGGAAGGCATAGCGCCTGTTGGCGACCTCATAGGGGGCGTCGAGCTCGAAGGGGACGAACCCCATCCGCTCGCGCACCTCGGAGCCCGGCTCGATTTCCCAGAACCGGGCCCGCTCGAAATCCGGCCCTTCCTCGGGCACCACGACGTTGAACCGGGTGACGGCAACCGTACCGCTCAAAAGTCCCATCTTGCAAAACCTCCTGCGAAAGGAGGGGATCTTAGCCGATGGGAGGCTTGACGGGGTGGGAATCGGCGGGCGGAGGCGGGGGACCGGCGGCAGCGGGAAGATCCTTGGCCGGTTCGCCGGGAGGCGGGACGGCCTGGCGATCCTCGCTCATGGGCTCGACCACGGCGTCCTCCTCCAGATCGAGATCCTCCTCCTCGACCGCCTCGCCGCCGGCGGGAGGGGCTTCCGGAAGCTCCTCTTCGCTTTCCCCGGTCACCTCGACAGGCTCGATCGCCTCGAGCTCCTCCAGGATCGGCGCATCCGGCAAGAGCTCGACTTCGCCGTCGCCGGCGGGCTGGAAGATCTGGACGGCGGGCGGGACCGCCACGTCCTGATCGAGGTGGGCCACGGCGCTGTCGAGGTCGACGGCGAAGACGTGGCCGATGTCGGACTCGACGTAGAGGTCCTCGATCATCTCGTTGGCCACCACGAAGTCCTCGGGAGCGTCCTGCCGTACGTAGGGGGCGTCGGCCTCCCATTCGCCGCGGGTCTCGCCGCTGGCGATCAGGGAATTCAGGTACGCCTCGAGCTCGAGGGGCGCCGCGGCGATGCGCTCCGCCTCGCCGCGAAAGCGGTCCAGCTCCGCGACGGTGACCCGATCGCCCCGCCGTTGAGAGATGGCGCGCAAGGGTCCCAGGCTCTCCGCGAACCGCCTCTGGGTCCGCTGAAGGCGTTGGAAGTGCCGCCTCTCGGCCTCGTTGAGGTTCCCGCCCTGGCGCAGGCGGAGCCCCTCCCGGCCGTAGTTGGCGCGCAGGCTCCGGTAGGAGACCGAGGCCAGCCGCAGGTTGTCGCTGGCCTTTCGGTTCTCCACCCCCGTCCTAGCCCAGGCCACCCGCAGGGCTCCGAGGTCGGCGCTCCCCTGGTCCAGCAGCCCCAAAAGCTCCCCGTCACGCCGGTCGAGAGCGGTCTGGATGTGGTTCACACGGAGACGCATGGCGTTGAGCGAGCTCTTGAAAGGCGCCAGTTTCGGGTCCTTGGGATCGAGCCCGCCCTGAACCTGGCTCAAGGCCGAGTCGACCGTCCGCAAGAGCTGGCGGGCGTTGACGCGCCGTTCCTGAAACGCGCCGCCGGGCCGCGCCAGGGCGAGCTCACCCGCGAGCAGCAGGAAAAGGGCGGCAAGGATACGAAGCTTTCCCATTACGTCGTTATACGCGGCGAACAGCCGGTATGTCCAAGGGGTGGATCTAGGGAGATTGATCTGGGAAAAAGTCAGGTAGGGAAACAATCGGGGCGGTGCCGCTGCGGGATCAGCGACACCGCCTCAATCCTAAAAAAGGAGAAAGACCATGGCGGGATGATACTCAATTCGGTCCCTTTGTGGAAGAGGCGGACACCATGACGGTGCTCATGGCCGGCAACCGCCAGCGGAGCTGGCCGGTTTCGGCGGCAAAGGCGGCGGCGCTCTCCCCGAGCACCGGCTGCAGCGCCGCGCCGGCGGCGAGGAGCCCGGAGGCGTCCACCGAGACCTCCTTCGGCTCGTTCGCGAGGTTCACCCCCACGAAGACGGTCTCCCCGGGAATGACCTTGGCCATCACGAGCTGATCCTTCTCGGCCTGTTCGGCGCTCCGAAGGCGCCGCCGATCCTGTAGTAGTTGGTGGCGTCGTAGGCATGGGAGGAGCGGGCCGCGAAGATGGGCGACAGCCAGACGGCGTTGGCCCCCAGCTTCTGGATGTGATCCGCGTGCTCCAGGATGCCCTGGAGGTCGCCGCCGGCGTAGTTGGGGTGCTTCCAGCCGGTGATCTCGCCGTCGTTGGCCGGGCTGCCCTTGGCGAACATGTCGACCATGATGTGGTAGACGATCCAGTCGTCGAACGGGCCGGCCGACCACTCCCCCGCCGTGCCGCTGGGCCGGAGCGAGAGGAAGCGGATGTCGGCGGCTTCGGCCCGGAGGGTGCAGGCCAGGAGGAGGAGGACGGGGAAGGCGGAGCGGCGAAGGGCGGCGAAGATCATGGAGGGGATTGTATCCCCCGAGAATCGGCCCTACTCCGAGAAATCCAGCAGCAGCTCGGTCCACATCTTCCCGGGAACGCCGTCGCGGGTGGCCGGGAAGAACCGCGCCTTGTGGGCGGCCTCCATGGCGGCTTCGTTGAAGCCCAGGCTGGACTCCTTGCCCTCGCGGATCCGCGCGTCGATCACCGTCCCGGTCTCATCGACCAGGACGCCGACCCGGATGGAGACCTTCTTGCCGCTTCCCCTGGCCGCTTCCGGATAGCCGTAGGAGGGCAGGTCCCGGATCTCCGGCGCGTCCACGCCCGGCTGGCCGGCCCGGATCAGGTCCCCCGGCTTCATCGGCTCGAGCGGCCCCGGGGCCGGAGCCGGCTCTTCGGGAAGCGGGCTCCGGCGCTTGGCCGCCGGCCGGTCTGGAATGAGGAGAGATGCGGCTTCGGGCTCTGTGGCTTCAGGCCGTGTGGCTTCGGGCTCTGTCGCCGGCTGAACGGAAGAGGCTGGAGCCGCGGCAGGGGCGACCGTCGACAGGTCCGGCACGGGCGCAGGTGGCGAGGAGACGACAGGCGCGGGCCTCCGCGACCACCAGAATCCTCCGGCCGCGAGAGCCAGCACCACCACTCCCGTGGCGATCCAGGCCACCGGAGCCCGGGACGCCTTCGCGACGGCAGCCCCCCGGATCGGCGCGGCGGGCACGGGGGCCGGCTTCGCGGGCTCCGCGGTCCTCCCGGTGCGCAGGGGGCGCGAGGCCCAGGTGGCGTCCAGGTCCTCACCGACCCGGCGGGTCGGCTCGGGCTGCCTGGCCGCGGGGGTGACCCGCGTCTCGGCAGAGAACGGGATCACGTCGGCCTCCGCCGTCAAAAGACCCGCCGGCGGTGTCGTCGCCATCCCCAGCTCCAGGTTGAGCCGGTCCTGGGTGGACCCCGGCGTCTCCTGGACGACGCGCTCGCTCCCAGGTCCCAGGGGCAGAAGGACGCCCCAGACGCCCTCCAGATCCTCGCGGCCGAGCGGGAAGCGGTCTTGGAGCATCGTCAGCTCCCAGACGAAGTCCTCGGCGGTGGCCATCCGGTCCTCCGGCTTCTTGGCCAGCGACTTGAGGACGAGGGCCCGCAGCTCCGGCGGCACCCGCCCTTCGGCATCCGTCTCGGAGAAGTCGAGCGGCGGCCGGAACAGATGGCCCGCCATGAGGGCCGTCGGATCGCTGCCGGAGACCGGCGAGCGCCCGGTGAGCAGCTCGTAAAGCACGACGCCGAAGGAGTAGAGGTCGCTCCGCGCGTCCCAGGCGCCGCCGCCGAAGCGCTCGGGCGAGCCGTAGCGCGGCTTGCCGAGGAAGACGCCGGTGGTGGTCAGCCCGCCCTGCCCCTCCAGCGTCTTGGCGATCCCCAGGTCGATGAGCTTGACGAGCGGGTTGCCGTCAACGTCGCGAGTCAGCATCAGGTTGTCCGGCGAGACGTCGCGATGGACGATCCGGTGGCGGTGGAGATAGCCGAGCGCCTTGAGGGACTGGCGCGCGATCTCGAGCGTCAGGGCGACGGGGGGCGGGCCGTAGCCGCCGAGGACCTCCAGCAGGTTCCAGCCGTCGATGTGCTCCATGACGATGAACGCCTGCCCGTCCTCGGTGACGGCGAAGTCGTGCAGCACGGCGACGTTGGGATGGCGGAGCCTGATCGCCGCCTTGGCCTCGTGCAGGAAGCGGTCGGCCGCCTCCCCCGCCGAGCCGGCCTGGGAGCGGATGACTTTGACGACGCGGACCTCGTCGAGCAGGCGATGGCGCACCTTGTAGATGGCGCCCATCCCGCCCTCGCGCATCTTGCCGAGGATCTCGTACTTGCCGTCGATGTGCTCGTTGAGAAGCGCCACGCGCCCCCGCTTTCCCGGTTCGAGGTCGGTCCGTACTGATTGGGAAACTACATCTAGGATAGTACACTGGGGCGGAGAGGGACCCTCGAATGCCTATAGCACCCAGGATCGAAGTCAATCCAAAGGTCATGATGGGGAAGCCCGTCATCCAGGGAACCCGTATCACCGTCGAGCTGCTCTTGCGGAAGCTCGGCGAAGGCGCCAGAGAAGAAGACCTGCTGGACGCCTACCCCCGTCTCACACCGGAGGACATCCGGGCAGCGATCTCCTATGCCGCCGATACCATCGCGCATGAGGAGATCATTTCTCTCGAGCCTCAAGTAAGCGCCGCCCGCTGACCGATGTTCTTCCTCGCGGATGAAAGCTGCGACTTCGCGGTCGTACGGGCTCTCCGTGACGCCGGGCACGACGTCGTCGCCATTGCGGAAACCGCTCCTCAGATGGTGGACAGTGACGTGATCGCACTGGCTGTCCGAGAGAACAGAGTGCTCTTGACCGAGGACAAGGATTTCGGTCAGCTCGTGTACGCAGGTCTTCACCCATCGAGCGGGGTCATTCTCATTCGATTTCCCCAGAACGCCCGCTGGGCTCTCCCGGGATTGATCCGGGAAACGGTCCAGAAGCTGGAGGACCGCTTGCGGGGTTCCTTCGTCGTCCTCAAACCGAACCAGATCCGAATCGGACGAAACCCCGCAGGCTGACCCTACTCCACGAACTCCAGGATCACCTCCGTCCACATCTTCCCCGGGATGTCGTACCGGCTGGCGGGCTGGAACGGGATCCGCTTCGCGACGGCGACCGCCGTCTCCGCGAAGCCGAGGTCCGGCGGGGCTCCCTCGCGCACGCGGGCGTCGATCACCCGTCCCCTCTCATCTACCAGCAGCGCCAGCTTGACGTCGGGCCGTAGACCCGTTCCGCGAGCGGCGGAAGGATAGCTGTAGCGGGGGAAGTCCAGCGGCACGGGCGCCTCGACGCCGGGGCCGGGCTTGAGCAGATCGGACGGCTGAGGCCCCTCGTCCCAGGGCTGGGGAATTCGGCGGGCCTGCGTCGAGAGGGCCGGCGCGGAAACAGCGGCAGATTCCGGCAGAGCGGCGATCTTCTCCGTCTCCTTAGGAGCCGCGGGCTTCACCGGAACCGGCTTTGGCTCGGCGGGTTTGGACTCGGCCAGTTTGATGCGCTCCGGCTTCGGCACGATGGGCGCCGGGGCCACCTCCTCGACGACCACCACGGGCTCGGGCTGCCGGGGCTTCGCGAGAGGAGCGGGTTTCGGCGCGGCGGGAGCGGGGCTCGCCACCTCCTCGACGAGCGTCCGCTCGGCAGGCTCAGCGATCTGGACCGGGTCGGCGGGTCGAGTCGGCGGGGTGCGCTCCGCGGCGGGAGGCGCCGCCGCCACCGGCAGGTTGGGAGCGGCGGCCCACTCCGGCGGGTTCCCCCGCGGCTCCTCTCCCGGCCACCAGAACCCCCGCGCCAGGACAAACGTCACCAGCAGCGCCGCCGTGGACAGAGCGAGCCGGAAGAGGAGTGACGAATTGTCCGCCGGGTCTGGTCCGGACCGCGGAGCGCCACCGTCTTCCAAGGGATCGTAGAGCAACCCGGAGTCCTCTCGTTCTCCGGCGTCCCAGGTCAGCTCGTCGACCTCCGACGGGGCCGCGGGCGAGCGGAGGTAAAGGTCTTCGGAAGGTGCCTCTTCGCTGGCGGGATCTTGCCTGAGGCTTTCGAAGGGATCGTCCTGCTCTCTCATCGATGGCCCTCCTTTGCAACGGCCGAGAGGGCTCGGCCTTCCTCGATTCTACCCCTCAACTCCTTCCCTTGGCCAAGTTGAACGCCGGCATGGTTGATAATTAGCCACATGATGGTTGAAAATCAACCACGAGATGGTTGAAAATCAGCCACGAGGAATCCTTCCATGTATCCGCGCCACATCGCTCCCCTGCTCCGCGAAGCCCTCGACGACCGGCCCGTCGTCCTGCTCAACGGAGCCCGGCAGGTCGGCAAGAGCACCCTGGTGCAATCGTTGACGGATGGGGCTTCTGCCCAGTATCTGACGCTGGACGACGCCACCGTCCTCGCCGCCGCGACCCGCGATCCTGCCGGATTCGTGGCCGGGCTCGGCGATCGGGTCATCCTGGACGAAGTCCAACGCGCTCCCGACCTGTTCCTGGCCCTCAAGGCGGCCGTAGACCGCGACCGCCGGCCAGGACGATTCCTGCTGACCGGCTCCGCCAATGTCTTCGTCCTCCCCAGGGTCTCCGAGTCGCTGGCCGGCCGTATGGAGATCCTCACCCTCTGGCCGTTGTCTCAAGGGGAGATCGAGGGACAGGTGGAAGGGTTCGTGGATGCCATGTTCGCCAAGACGTTCACTCCTCCGCAGCTCCAGACCTTCAGGCGGGCCGAGTTGTTCGAGCGGCTGGCGCGCGGCGGCTTCCCCGAGCTGGTCGACAAGAGCTCGGAAGCCCGGCGGCGCGCCTGGTTCGGCTCTTACACCACCAGCATCCTGCAACGCGACGTGCGCGACCTGACCAGCATCGAGGATCTGGCCGCGCTCCCGCGTCTCCTTTCCCTTCTGGCGGCCCGGGCCACGGCCCTCCTCAACTACTCCGAGCTGTCGCGCAGCAGCGGCATCCCGGCAAGCACGCTGAAGCGCTACTTCGCTCTGCTCGAAGCCACATTCCTCGTCCTGACCCTGCCGGCCTGGTCGACGAATTTCTCGAAGCGGCTGGTCAAGTCGCCCAAGCTGCTCCTCAACGACACCGGCCTCCTGGCGTCCTCGCTAGGCCTGAACCCCGAGCGATTCGAAGAAGACCCCCGCCTGGCGGGGCCGATCCTCGAGAACTTCGTTCTCATGGAGATCCGGAAGCAGATTGCCTGGAGCCAGACCCAGCCCGCGATGTTCCATTACCGGACACAGACCGGCCAGGAGATCGACCTCCTCCTCGAAGACGCCGGCGGCCGGATCGTCGGCGTGGAGGTCAAGGCGAAAAGTACGGTGCAGGAGAAGGACGTGCGCGTTCTCCAGGACTTGGCCGACGCGCTGGGCCCCCGCTTCGTGCGCGGAGTCGTGCTCTACACGGGGGAGAGGGCGGTGCCCTTCAGCGACAAAATCTTCGCCTTGCCGGTGCAGGCGCTCTGGAGAATTCCAGCGTAGGGAAAGACGCCTCAGTCCGCCAGCACCCCCTCCACCAGCCTCTGCCGCGGCCCGCGGAGACGCTTGCTGCGGGAGCGCCTCTCGAAGAGGCGGATCTGGAGGAGCTCGCGGTCCGCGTGGTCGATCGTGCGCTCCAGGGTCTCGCTGCCGTGACGGGTGGCCCAGCCCACGGAGAAGGAGGGGATCTCCTTCTCGACGGCGGTCAGGCGCAGGCGCTGGCCCACCTCGGCCACGAAGCGGGCCGAGGCGCCGATCAGCAGGAGCAGGAACTCGTCGCCCCCCATGCGGACCACGGCGTCCTCGAGGCGGGCGTTGTGCTGCAGGAACCGGCTCACCTGCATCAGGACCTCGTCGCCCGCGTGGTGGCCGAACTCGTCATTGTACTCCTTGAAGTTGTCCACGTCCACGACGATGGCGCCCCAGGTGTCGAAGGAGGTCAGGCGCTTCTGGACCTCCTTGAGGAAGCGCCGGTTGTAACAACCGGTCAAGGGGTCGCGCAGGCTTTGCTCGTGGAAGCGGCTCTCGAGCTGCTTGCGGCCGGAGATGTCGACCAGGATGCCGTGGAAGAGCACCTCCCCGGTCTCCGGGTCCTGGACGCAGTGGCAGGTGTCGAGGACCGTGCGCTCCTCCCCGTCCGGACGCCGGACGATGAATTCGAACTCCCGTACCACGCCGTCGCGAACCAGCAGCTCCATCTCCTCGGCACGCCGAGCAGGATCGACAAAGAGATCCTGGGCATGGAGCCGCCGCAGCTCGTCGAGGGAAGAGGCGCCAAGAATATCCAGACAGGCGGGGTTGGCGTCGAGGATCTCCCCGCGGTCATTCGTGATGTAGATCCCCTCCCGCAGATTCTCGATGAACAGCCGAAGGGTCTCCGGGTCCTGCAGACTTCGGTAACGTCCCTGGGGCATGGAGGTCTCCCTTGCTAGAAGCGCGGCGTCCCAGTCGCACTACTACATAAGGCAAGATCGGGGCCAGCCTCGCGGAATCCACCAGCCCATGGGCGCGTTACCCGTCGTGCAGGCGCCCGGCGCTCTCGCCAGGGCCTCGAGGAGGATTCCAGGATGAGCCGAGTCCCATCCCTGAGCGTTGTCATCATTATAGCTCTTTCAACATTTCTTGCAAGTCTGTCTGCCCTGGCCCAAGAGCCTCCCTCTTGCCAAAAGGGCCAAAGCGTCCGCGACGTCGATCCGCAGACCGGCGTGGTGATCCAGAAGACCAGGCTCACCCCCGAGCCGGACAGGTTCGACCCCCTCCTCGTCTGGACCTCCGACGAGCCCGGCTCGGTGATGTTCGTGGTGATGGGCAACAGCTCGATCGTGAGATACCCGACTTGCAACCAGTTGACGCTCCTGGCGGACGGTAAGACCCTCTCCCTGGGCAGGACGGAGCACAGAAGCGAGGTGGGCGGCTCACGGGCCGTGGAGTACGTGACCTCCGACATCGCCCTGACCGAGGCCGGGCGGCTGACCTCGGCGAAGGCGGTCACCTACAAGATCTGCAACGACGAGTTCCGAGCGAGCGACGAGTTCCTCTGTCAGGCCCGCGAGGTGCTCGAGGCGGCGGCGGCCTGGAAGAAGGCTCCGCCGGCGAAAAAGTGATCTCCTGAGGAGTCCCGTCAAGGTTGGCGTACGTCCGTTTGACCTTTCCGGACGTCCCGCTGACCCTGGCGGGACCTGCATTCACCGTAGCGCGACCTGCGTTTACCGTAGCGCGACGTCTTTTCACCGTAGCGCGACCTGCGTTTGCCGTGGCGCGACGTGCATTCACCTCAGCGGGACATCCGTTCACCGTAGCGCGACGTCTTTTCACCGCAACGCGACCTGCGTTGACCCTGGCGGGACGTCCGTTGAGGTCAGCGGGACGTCCGTTCAACCAACTTTCAAGGACGGATCTACACCCCGAAGTACCGCGCGTCCGGGTAAAGATGACCTATCGATTCCCCGACGTTCCAGTCTGCATCAACTCGTAGACCATCTGTGTCGGCTGATCGACTCGTCTCGAAGCGTCCAGGATCTCCATCGCAACGACATTGCCGCCAGCATCAAAGTCGAGGATGACCCCGGGCTTCTCCTCATCACTCTCCGCGACGATCTGGTCGCTCAGGATGATGCTTAGCGTGTCGGTGGCAGTGTCATAAATCACTCGCATGGAGCCTCCAGTACTTCGCGATCTTACTCGTGCGGTATCCGGATACTCCTCTGAGAGGGTGTCTCGAAAGTCAGCGGCTTCAGGGTTCCCACTGTAGAGACGCCTTGCAGGCGTCTCCGAAGCAGGTTGACGACGCGAATAACACGGGTTTCCCGCGAGGCGCCTCTTCGATCCGGCGTCTCGACGGTATAAAGCCATGGTGCCTGCCCAGAGACGCCTGCAAGGCGTCTCTACAGTGGGGCAGGAACTACTTTCGAGACACCCTCTGAGATCCCGACGTGCCATCTCAAACCGGGCATGGGCGGTGAAAACAAACTCGTTGAGCGCCGGACACGCCAAAAGCTACACCCCGAAGTACCGCGCGTCCGGGTGGTGGAACACCAGCGCCGAGACGCTCGCCTCGGGGTCCATCATGTCCCCCTCGGTGAGGTGGACGCCGATCTCCTCCGGCCTCAGGGCCTTGAAGAGCTCGCGCTGGAAGGCGAGGTCCGGGCAGGCCGGGTAGCCGAAGCTGTAGCGCTTGCCGCGGTAGCGGGCGGAGAGCTTGTCCTCGACGGCCAGGTCTTCCGGATCGGGGAAGCCCCAGCGCTTGCGCAGGCAGGCGTGGAGCCACTCGGCGGCGGCCTCGGCCGTCTCCAGGGCCAGGGCGGCGAAGGCGTGGCTCTTCAGGTACTCGCCCTGATGCTTCCACTCCTCCACCTGCGCCCGGATCCCCTCGCCCGCCGTGGTCACGAAGAGCGCGACGTGGTCCCCGGGGAGCACGTAGTCGGCCAGCGAGAGGCCGCCCTCCCGGGCCTGCCGGGGGAACTCCCAGGCGGCCACCGCCTCGCCCGTGTCCGGATCGCGCAGGGTCACCCGGTTGCCGTCCGCCTCGGCCGGGAAGAACCGCCAGACGGCCCGTGCCTTGATGCCGCCCTTCCGGGCGTGGTCCTTGAGGCCATCCATCAGAGCTTCCAGCTTGGCGAGCTTGGGGTCTCCCTCCTCCCGCAGGCGCTTCACCGAGCCCTTGAGGCCCAGGTGCTTGGCGTAGACCATCTGCGGGTTGAGGTACTCCCAGACTTTGTCGAGGTCCAGCTCGGCGACGTGCCGGTCGAGGTCCGGCGGCGCCAGCACGGGGACGTCCCGCCGCACCTCGGCCGCCGCCGTCCGGCCGGCGTCCACGGCTTCGGCGGTCTCGACGACGGCGTCGGCGCTGTCGGCGGAGATCAGCTCGGTCACCTCCCGCTCGAGGTCGGGCCGGTTGGCGGGATCGAGCAGGCGCTCCACCAGCTTCAGGCCGTGCATGGCGTCCTTGGCGTAGGTGCAGAGGCCGGTGTAGGCCTGGGCGATCTTGCGGTGGGTGAAGCGGCGGGTGAGCGCCGCGCCGCCCACGAGCAGGGGGGTGTCGATGCCGACCGCCGCGAGGTCGCCCGCCGTGAGCACCATCTGCTGGGCGCTCTTGACCAGCAGGCCCGAGAGGCCGATGACGTCCGGCTGATGCTCGCGCACGGCCTGGATCAGGCGCTCGGAAGGGACCTTGATCCCCAGGTTCACCACCGTGAAGCCGTTGTTCGAGAGGATGATGTCGACCAGGTTCTTGCCGATGTCGTGGACGTCCCCCTTGACCGTCGCCAGCAGAACCTTGCCCCGGGAGTGGCCGCCCTCGCTCTTCTCCATGTGCGGCTCGAGGTAGGCGACGGCCGCCTTCATCACCTCGGCGCTCTGCAGCACCTCGGCCACGATGAGCTGGTTGTCGTTGAACAGCCGGCCCACCTCGCTCATGCCGGTCATCAGCGGGCCGTTGATGATCTCGAGGGGCGTCGGCCAGCGGGGATCGGCGAGGGCCAGGGCGAGGTCGTCCTCGAGGCCCGTCTTGCTCCCCTCGACCACGGCGCGGGCGATGCGCTGCTCGAGCGGCAGCTCGGCGCGCGGCTTGACGGCGGCGGAGGTGCGGCCGCGGAAGTGGGCGGTGAACTCCTCGACCGCCCGGTTGCCGGCCTCGACGTCGCCCAGCGGCAGGAAGATCAGCGACTCGGCGAGCGCCCGCTCCTCCTCCGGGATGTCGGCGTAGCGGGCGAGCTTCTCGGTGTTGACGATGGCGGCGTCGAGCCCCGCCTTGGTCGCGTGGTAGAGGAAGACCGAGTTGAGCACCTCGCGCCCGGCGTTCGGCAGGCCGAAGCTGACGTTGGAGACGCCGAGGATCGTCTTCGAATCCGGGAACAGCTCCTTGACGGCCCGTACGCCCTCGATGGTCTGGGCCGCCGAGCCGAGATAGGCGGCGTCGCCGGTGCCGCAGGGGAAGACCAGGGCGTCCCACCAGATATCCTCGGGGGCGACGCCCATCTCCTCGACCAGGATCTGGAAGCTGCGCCGCGCCACCTCGACCTTGCGCTCGACGTCGACCGCCATCCCCTTCTCGTCGATCAGGCCCACGACCAGGGCCGCGCCGAAGCGCCGGGCCAGCGGCACCACCCGCTCGAAACGGGAGAGCCCGTCCTCCAGGTTGATCGAGTTGAGGATCGATTTGCCCTGGCAGTAGGTGAGAGCCCGCTCCATCACCGCGGCGTCCGTCGAGTCGATCATCAGGGGTGCCTTGACCAGCCGGACGAGCCGGTCGAGGAAGCCGTCCATGTCGCCGATCTCGTCGCGGTCGGGGTCCTGCAGGCAGACGTCGAGGATCTGGCCGCCGGCCTTGACCTGGGTCCGCCCCACCTCGGCGGCGGCCTCGTGCTGGCCGGCCTGGATGAGCTGCTTGAACTTGCGGCTGCCGAGGACGTTGGTGCGCTCCCCCACCAGCACCGGACGCTGGGCCTCGGAGAGCTCGACGGCCTCGAGGCCGGAGACCAGGGCGCGCCGGTGGTGCGGGATGGCCCGCGGCTTCCGGCCCTGGACCAGCTTGTTCAGGGCAATGATGTGACCGGAGCTGGTACCGCAGCAGCCGCCCACGAGGTTGAGCCAGCCGGCGTCGAGGAAACGGGTGAAGACCCGCTCGAACACGTCGGGGCCCTCGGTGTACTTGCCCTCCTCGTTGGGCAGGCCGGCGTTGGGCACGCAGGCGACGCGGGTGCGGCAGATCTCCGAGAGCGTGCGCACGTGGTCCGTCATCAGCTCCGGACCGGTGGCGCAGTTGAGGCCCACGTAGAGGAGGTCGGCATGGAGCAGCGAGGTGGCGAGCGCCTCGGCGTCCTGGCCGCCCAGCATGGTGCCGGTGGTCTCGATGGTGGCCGAGACGGCGACCGGGATCTTCCAGCCGGACTGGGCGAAAGCGCGCTCGAGGCCGATCAGGGCGGTCTTGATGTTGCGCGTGTCCTGGCTCGTCTCGATCAGCAGGTAGTCGGCGCCGCCGGCCATCAACCCCAGGGCCTGGACGCGGAAGTTCTCGATCAGCCCCTCGAAGGTGATGCCGCCGGTCACCGAGATCGCCTTGGTGGTCGGTCCCAGGGAGCCGCAGACGAAGCGCGGCTTCTCCGGGCTGTCGTGGCGGGCGCAGGCCGCCCGGGCGATCGCCGCCGACAAGCGGTTCAGCTCGAAGGCCTGGTCCGCGAGGCCGTACTCGCCGAGCACCAGGGGCGTGCCGCCGAAGGAGTTGGTCTCCACGATGTCGCAGCCGACCCGGAGATAGCCCTCGTGGACGCCGTCCACCACGTCGGGACGGGTGGCGCAGAGGTTCTCGTTGCACCCCTCGAGCTCGGGGCCGCCGAAGTCGTCGGCCGTCAGGGTGACGCCCTGCAAGGCGGTGCCGGTGGCGCCGTCGAGCACCAGGATGCGCTCGTCCAGGGCGGCCAGCAGGCGGGCGGTGCGCTCGTCCACGTCGGCGGGACGCGGGGGGAACGGGACGTCGAAGACCGGATCGCTCACTCTCAACTCTCCCTTCTCGCAGGCACAACAAAAAACCCGACTCGCGAGCATCACGAGACGGGCTTTCCGCTCCGGACACTTAATTGTCACCAGGGGCGACCGCATCCTCGCTCGGGAGCGAGAGGGCACCTTGGGTGTCCGTCCCAGGTTGCCGAGCCCGGCCGCAGCCGGACCGCTCGTAATGCAGTCCGGAGCGTAGTTCAGTCGTCAGGCGAAGTCAATCGGCCCGCTCGGCCCCCCGCTCGGCAACATAGGTCAGGTAGTAGGCCATGTCCGGGCGCCGCGCGTAGAGCCTTTCCAATCCCATGCAGATCCCATAGGAGAGCGCGGCGAGCACTTTGCTCTGGAACAGCGGCGCCCGGTCGGCGAACTGGAAGAGGCAGAGCGTCCTGACCTCGACCCGCGCGTCCGGATAGACGGCGGTGAGCTCGCGCATCATGGTTTCGATGGGATGCAGATAGCAGTAGATCACCGGCCCCTCCTCCGTCACCAGGGGGGCCGGCGGCGGCGCGTACCGCCGGGACAGCGCGAGCAACGCCCTGAGCGGCCAGAGGCGCCGCTGCTTGAGCAGCTTGCTGCTGACGTTCTCCGGGTTGGCGTAGAAGACCGCCAGCCGGCCGCCGGGGGCGAGCGCCCGCATCAGCTCGCGGAGGGCCACCCCCTGCAGACCCTGGTCGATGTGGTAGACGCAGTGCGAGGCCAGGATGCCGTCGAAGACGCCGTCCCGCAGGGGCATCCGGAGCAGGGACCCGCAGACGCACACCCCGCGCTCGCCCAGCATCCGCCGGCCCGCGACGAGCGCTTCGAGGGTGAAGTCGAGGCAGACGTGGTATTCGTATCCCTCCCCGAAGGCCCCTCTCGGAAAAGCCCCGCACGCGGCGTCGAGGAAGAAGCGCCGCCGTCCGCCCTTGCCCCGGAAGACGGGGAGGAAGCGATCCTCCGTCCGGCGGACGTAGCGCGCGCCGTACTTGCTGGCGTCGTCATGCACCCCCTTGTCGGCCGGTTGGGCCTGATAGATCCGCTTCCAGGCCCCGGAGTAGAAGGCGGACACCGACCGGCTGACCTCGTCCTCGCCGCCCGCGAGCAGCACCGGTATCCCCTCGACGATCGGGTACTCGGCGGCGCAGCCCGCGCAGCGCAGTTGGTTCTCGCCGGCCTGAGCCAGATCGCTCCGGCAGCGGGGGCAGCAGATGATCTCGAAGTAGTGGGACGGCAGCATCCGTAAGGTCCTCGTCTCAACAAGAATACCCGGAGCACGCCGCCACCGGCAGCGGCGGGTACCTGGGAAACCGCGGGTCGGTTTCGGCCAGGCCGCAGCGCACGAAGACGCTGCGGGGGGAGGCGGCGATCCTCAGGTGCTCGCAGGTGGCGCAGAGGCCGGGCGGGGTGGCCAAGCCTTCGAGGAGCCGGCGTTCCTCGTCCGTCATGGCGACTCGGCCTGGTGCTGGGCCAGCGCCTCCTCCGCGACCTTGCCCCGGGCCAGGGCCTCCACCTTCGCGGTGGGGCCGAGCAGGAGGAGGAGATCGCCGGGCTCGAGCCGGGTGTCCCCCGAGGGGAGGATCGGCTCCTCGTCGCCGTACTTGCCGCGGCGGCGGATCTCCATCACCCGGGCGCCCAGGGTCTGCGGCAGCTTGGCCTCGGCGAGGGTCTTGCCCACCATCTCCGCGGGCGCCGGCACCAGCCGGAGGGAGAAGTCGGGCGGGATCTCGACGTATTGCCGGCTGGCCTGCGAATCCTGGCTGGAGACGAAGGTGGCGAGCAGCGCCGGCCGGCCCAGGACCTCCTGGGCGTAGACCGCCAGCAGGTCGCGCTTGGCGATGACGCCCAGGAAGGTGCCGTCCGAGTCCACCACCGGCAGCCGCTCGAAGTCGCTGTGGGCGAACATCTCCGTGGCGCGGTGCAGCCGCTCGTCCTTGTTCATGACCTGCCCCACGGGGATCATCAGGTCGTAGGCCACCACCGCCGGCAGGTTCTCGGGGTGATCGAGGACGGACTTGATGTCGTGCAGCGAGATGGCGCCCAGCAGCTTGCCCTCGGGGCTCACCACGAACAGCCGCTGGCGCCGGGTCGACAGGAACTTGTCCACCACGTCGCCGTAGTGCTCCCCCGGCCGCAGGACCTGGGGGTCGGCGCGCACCAGGTTCTCCGCCTTGAGGCCGGCGAGCACGGCCTCCTCCATGCGCCAGGGCAGATCGACGCCACGGCCGCGCAGCGACTCGGTGTAGATGGAGTACGGGCGCAGCCGGCGGGCCAGGGTGCTCGACAGGATGGCGGCCAGCATCACGGGCAGGATCAGGTCGTAGTTGCCGGTGAACTCGAACAGGATGAGGATGGCGCTGATCGGCGCGTGGCTCGTTCCCGCCATGACGGCGCCCATGCCCACCGCGGCGTAGGCGCCGTAGGGTGAGGCGACGTTCGGCCACAGGGAGTGCATCCAGTAGCCGTAGGCGCCGCCCACCAGGGCGCCGAAGGCGAGGGAAGGGGTGAACAGCCCGCCGGAGCCGCCGCTCCCCCTGGTCAGCGCGGTGGCCACGAGCTTCACGACGGCGATGCCGAGCAGGAGCAGGATGGTGAGCTCCTGCGGCAGCCCCATGCGGGGAGGCAGCTTGAGCTCCCCCGTCAGGGCAAGGTTGATGACCCCGCGCCCGCGGCCCAGCGCGTAGGGCAGATAGAGTCCGATCACGCCCAGGAGGGCCATGCCCACCACCGGCTGAAACGGTCTCGGCAGGATCTTCAGCCTGGAGAGCCGCTTGAAGAAGACCGTGCCCCAGCTCACCCCCGTCACGAAGACCACGGAAGCGCCCGCGCCGACGATCCCCAGCCCGACGTAGAGCAGCATCTCCCAGCCGCTGGCGAGCGCGTAGTCGGGCGCCGCGTAGAGCGGCTCGTTGCCGGTCAGCGAGCGGGCGATCAGGGTGGCGATGACCGAGGAGGCGACGATCGGCCCGAAGATCTCCAGGGCGAAGTTGCCGAGGATGACCTCCATGGCGAACAGCGTGCCGCCGATCGGGATGTTGTAGGTGGCGGAGAGGCCGGCCGCGGCGCCGCACCCGACCAGGATCTTGAGCCGGTGGGGAGGCAGGTCGAGCCGCTGCCCCATCCAGGAGGAGATCATGGCTCCCAGGCGGATCATCGGCCCTTCCCGGCCCAGCGAGCCGCCGCTGCCGACGGTGGCGATGGCCGCGAGGGCATTGATCAGCACCGGCCGCGGCGCGATCTTGCCTCCCGACAGGGCGACGGCCTCGATCAGCATGGCCGTGCCCTCGCCGCTCGCCTCGCTTTTCAGCCGCCGGCTGCCGAACCAGTAGATCAGCCCCACCACCACGCCGCCCGCGGCCGGAGCGGCCACCACCACCCAGCGGGGAACCTTGGGGATGATGGCGAGCAGCTCGCCGGGCGAGCCCCAGAGGAGGGTCTGGAAGGCGTCGATCAGGAACTGCGTCACCAGCCCCAGCAGGCCGCTGATGACTCCGACCAGGCCGATGAGGAGGAAGAAGAGACGATCCTCGCGGTTGGCGAGACCGAACCGGCGGGCAAGGGTGAAGTCGAGAGAACGAGCCCAGTCCCGCACACGGCGCAACCAGGCCACCGAGCGCGTCTCCATGCAAGGGAATGTATCAGGGTCGGCGGGGTCCAGGGTGCCGGGACCAAGCCCGACTAAACTGCTGTTCCATAAACATGCTCATTCATGTATAGTCCCTGCCGTGGTCGAAAGCCCCTTCCGGGGTTCCGCCGGCGAGCGTCCGCCGCCGGTTCTTTGGGACCCCACGGCGGACGTTTCGCCCCGCGGCACCAACCTACCTAACGCGGCTTGCGCCGCGCCAAGAATTCGAGGGGACCGGAAACGGTCCCCTTCGCCTTTTCCACGGGTTTCCAGCGAGTCGTCTTACGCGCCCTTGCGCTCCATCACCACCGACGTCTCGCTGAGCACGGCGGTGACGGAGGCCCGCCGCCGCTGCTCCTTGCGGGGCGAGGCGAGGCCGACCGGGCGCGCCGCCTCGGCGCGCATGGCCTCGGCGCGCTTCTGGCCGACGATGCGGGCGTAGACGGAGAGGGCCTGCGCCACCACCTGGTCCATGTTGTAGTACTTGTAGGTGGCGAGGCGGCCGACGAAGTGGACGTCCGGCCGCTCCTCGGTCAGGGCCTGATACTTCTTGTAGATCTCGGCGTTCTCCGGCCGCGGCACGGGGTAGTAGGGGTCCCCCTCGGCCATCGGGTACTCGTAGACCAGGCTGCTCTTCTTGTGCTCCTGACCCGTCAGGTACTTGAACTCGGTCGAGCGGGTGTAGAGGTGCTCGTTGGGGTAGTTGACGACCGCCACCGGCTGGACCCTCTCCTCGTTCACCGTCTCGAACTCGAACTTGAGCGAGCGGTACGGCAGCTTGCCGTAGCGGTAGTCGAAGAACTCGTCGACGGGACCGGTGTAGATGATCCTGTCGTGGGGGATGTCCTCGATGACCTCCCGGTAGTCGGTGTTGAGCAGGATCTTGATGTTCTCGTGGTCCAGCATGTTCTCGAACATCCGGGTGTAGCCCCGCAGGGGCATCGCCTGATAGGTGTCCGAGAAGTAGCGGTCGTCGCGGTTGGTGCGCACCGGCACCCGCGCCGTCACCATGGCGTCGAGCTGCGAGGGGTCGAGCCCCCACTGCTTGCGGGTGTAGCCGCGGAAGAACTTCTCGTAGAGCTCGCGGCCGACGCGGCCGACCACCACGTCCTCCGAGGTGCGCACCGACTCCCGGGGCTCGGCGACGGACTCGAAGAACTTCTCCACCTCCATGCTGGTGAGCTTCAGCCCGTAGAGCTGGTTGATGGTGTCCAGGTTGATGGGGATCGGCACGAGCTGGCCGTCGACGCTGGCCCGCACCCGGTGCTCGTAGGGGCGCCAGCGGGTGAAGGTGGAGAGATACTCGAAGACCTCCTTCGAATTGGTGTGGAAGATGTGGGGGCCGTACTTGTGGACCAGGATCCCCGCGTCGTCATAGTGGTCGAAGGCGTTGCCTCCGATATGGGGGCGGCGGTCCACAAGGAGGACTTTTTTACCAGAGCCCCGCGCCAGCCGCTCGGCAAGGACGCTGCCAGCGAAACCCGCCCCCACGATCAAATAGTCGAACATCGAACCGGCTCCTTTCGAGTCGTCAAAATCCAAGAAGTGCTCGGAGCGGTCACCCGCCGCGCGCCTGCTGATGAGTCAAAGATCCCTTACCGGGCGGCCCGCCGCCTGGCGACGGCCGTTTCGATGAGGTCGGACATGTGCCGCCAGGTGCGGCTCCAGGATCCCCGGGCAAGGAACTCATCCACTCTCTTCAACCAGCTTTCACGTTCCGTGCCGCCCTCCTCGGCGCAGCAGGCGAGCGACCGCTCGACGGCGGCGACGAAGCTGGCGGGCTCGTCGGCGATCTCGACCAGCGCCATGTCGCCGTAAGGGCGTACCACGTCGCGGATCGAGGTCGAGACCACGGGCCGCCCTCCCGCCAGGTACTCCGGCGTCTTGGTGGGGCTGATGAAGCGGGTCGACTCGTTCCTGGCGAAGGGCATCAGCGCCACGTCCCAGCCGGCGAGGTAGGCGGGCAGGTCGTCGTAGCCCTTCATCCCCAGATAGTGGAGGTTGGCCCGCCGCGGCAGGCTCTCGGGATCGATCTTGACGACCGGCCCCACCATGACGATCTGCCAGTCGGGCCGGGCATCGGCCACCGCCGCCAGCAGGTCGAGGTCGATGCGCTCGTCGATCACGCCGAAGTAGCCCAGGCGCGGGCGCGGGATCGCGGCCTGGTCGGGCGGATCGGGCTGCGGCAGGCGGGCGCGGCCGAAATGGGCGGCGTCGATGCTGCTGGGGAAGGCGTGGGTGTCGGGGTGGCGGTCGCGCTTGGCCTCGTAGAGGCTCTGGCCGCCGGTGAAGACGAGGTCGGCGGCCGCCAGCAGCCGGGCCTCCCGCTCGACCAGGGAGGGCGGCGCGCCGCGGAAGAGCGTGAGCTCGTCCATGCAGTCGTAGACCACCGCCGACGGCTCGAGCCCGGCGGCGAAGCCGAGCGCCATGGGCGTGTAGTACCACAGGACGTACTCGGCGATGCCGTGGCCGGCGAGGAGCTGTTCGAGGAGATGCCGCTGGGCGGCCTCGGCCTCCTCGGGCTGCACGCCCGCGGGCAGATGCGGCACGGCCACCCGCACGCCGCCGGCGCGCTCGGCGACTTCCAGGCGCGCGGGGCCGTCGTGGTGCATGGGCTCTTCGAAGAAGAAGACCCGGCGGTCGCGGGCGAAGCGGCTCATGAGGTGCTGGGGCCGCTGATAGACGAAGTCCCACCGCAGGTGGGAAAGACAGACGATGTCCGGCTTGGGGACGAGGCCGGACGTTTCCTGGACGGCCTTCTCAGAAGGCAGCATGCGTGTTCTCCTCCTCGCCCGGCCCGCTCTCGGCGTCCGGGTCTCTGAAATGCGGATTCTCCGGCTCGCTCCGGAACCGCGCGATCTGCCGCGCCAGCTCCTCGGCGAGCGGCAGGTGGACCTCCCGCTTTCCCCCTGGGCCGGGATACCCCCAGAGACCGCTCCGGCAGTGGCGGTCGTCGTCCCAGCCCGGATAATCGAGAATCGGATAGAGGCAGATCCCGTTCACCGGCACGCCCTCCCGCCGCGCCGCCAGCACCTCGTCGGCGACGTAGGTCAGCCAGCCGGAGCGCGCGTCGTCCTGGTCTCCCGTCTCGGTCACCACCAGGGGCCGGCCGTAGCGTTCCCAGGTTTCGCGCAGGATCTTCCGGAACGGACGGTAGCGGGGATCGTCCCTCGGCAGCGTGGGCCCGTCATGGACCCACTGGTTGTTCGGGTAATAGTTGACTCCGACGACGTCGAGGTACCTCTCGTCGCCCCCGAGCTGCGGCCACAGGGTCCCGCCGATCATGTCCCAGGCCTGGAAATGCGCCTGCCGGTGCCCCTCGGCAAGGGCCCGGTCCTGGGGGCGGGCGGCGTCCGCCACGATGTTGATACTCGGATCGCAATGGATGATGCGCGCCCGCGAGTCGACGCTCCACAGTGCGTCCACGGCCGCCAGGCTGGCCCGCACGAGCTGGGCCTTGAGCTCGAAGCCCCGGCCCGTCGTGCAGGGGTTGAGGTAGCCGACGTCGCCGCCGCCCCAGGACCAGAAGGAGATCTCGTTGATGGGCACCCACAGGGGCGGCTCATCCGTCTCCTCGGCCATCAGCCGCGCGACGGCGCGGGCGTAGTCGGCGAAGCGGTCCACGAGCTCCGGACGGAAGACGTCGAGGCCGTCCGGCCATCCGTAATGGCAGAGGTCCCAGATCACCTGCACCCCGGCCTCCCGCGCCGCCCGTATCATCGGCAGCAGGGAAGAGAAGTCGTAACGCCCCGGAGAGCGCTCGATGCGGTGCCAGCGGGCGCCGTCGCGCACCGTCCTGAGCCCGAGCCGGCGCACCCGCGCGTAGTCCGCGCCGGCGTAACGGTCGTGCTCCGTGGCCGCGATCAGATCCAGCCGCCGGCCATCCCTGCGGCGATGGCTGGAGCACTCGAAACCTACCATCCAAAAGCTCTTGAACACTCGACAAAACTCCTCGGCGGAGCTGTTGTGCAAGATGCGGACCACGCTCCGGGAAGCCTTGATCTTCGCCGTACGGAGACAAAAGAACGTGGGAGACGGGTACCGCGGGCCGTGCAAGAGCTACACGGGTCCCACCCGCCATTTAGAGTTCCAGTCTGGTCTGCAACAGGCACCTTAGAAAGGTAGAAGGGCAGGCCCCGCGGTCGTGGTGACCGCACCGGACTTGCCTGCCCATGGAGGGGATCCCATGTCGTCCACAACCTTTCGGAGAGCCGCCGCCGCCCTGCTCATCGTGACCTTCGCCGCCCTGACGGCCGCCGCGCCGTCGCACGCCTTCAGTCTCCGCCGCTCCTTCGACGAGCCCGTGCGCACCGCGCGGGAGGGTGGTTTCCTGGCGTTCCTGGCCCGCTTCTTCGACTCCGCGGGCGGGGCCATGGACCCCAACGGCAACCGTTAGCGCCGGCGGTCGATCCAGCCTTTCCGCTCCCCGGCACCGGCGCATTTCAGCGCCGGTGTCACTTTTTCCCCCCTTGAAGCAACTCTAAAGATAGAGGCCGGTGCGGCCCTTCGCTGGAGGAACGTCCATGGATGTGCGTCACCCTGACCGGAACGCTATCGAGCGGTTCTCGCGCGGCCAGACCCCCGCGGCCGAGGAACGCTGGATCGAGGACCACCTGCGCTCGGGTTGTGCCCTCTGCCAGCGGGAGGTGGACATCCTGTTGACGCTGACGCTCGCTCCCCTGCCTTTCGGCGAGCCCGTCCTCGTCGACCTCCAGCCGGATGAGGAGGAGCACGCCGCCGAGGAGGCCGGTTGGAGCCGCCTCTTCGCCTCGCTCGAGCAGCGGCTCGCCCAGGTGTCGCTCGAGAGGCGGGACGCGCCGCCCCTGGTCCTGGAGCTGCTCGGCTACCGGCCGCCGGAGCGGGAGATCCTGGCGCGCAACAGCGGCCGCTTCCAGACCCTCGCCGTCTGCGAGCTGCTGATCGAGAAGAGCTTCGAGGAGGGATTCCGGGGCGCCGGCCGGTCGATCGAGCTGGCGGAGCTGGGCTTGCTGATCGCCGGCCAGCTCGACGGCGAACGCTACGGCCGGTCCGTCGTGCGGGACCTCGAGGCCCGCGCCTGGGCCCATCTCGGCAACGCCCGCCGCATCGCCTTCGACCTTCCCGGGGCCGAGGAAGCGCTGGACCAGGCCGAGCGGCTGGCGGAGAGCGGCTCGGCCGATCCCCTGGAGGAAGCCCGGATCCTCGACCTGCGGGCCTCCCTGCTCAGCGACCAGGGCCGCTTCGAGCAGGCCGCCGAGCTGCTCGACGTGGTGATCGACATCTACGACGACCTCCGGGAGCCGCACCGCAAGGGGCGGGCGATGATCAGCAAGGGGGTGTTCCTCGGCTATGCCGGCTGGCCCGAGGAGGCGATCCGGCAGATCCGCAGGGGCCTCGGCATGGCCGACTGGGAGCGCGAGCCGCGCCTGGTGCTGATGGCCCGCCACAACCTCGCCTGGTTCCTCAACGACTGCGGCCGCAGCGAGGAGGCCCTGCACCACCTCGAGCGCTTCCGCCACACCTACCGCGAGTTCAAGGACTCCTGGACCGAGCTGCGCCTCGCCTGGCTCTCCGGCCGCATCGCCGCCCGGCTCGACCGCTTCGAGGAGGCCGAGGAGACCTTTCAGGAGGTGCGGCGGCGCTTCCTCGCCGAGGCGAACGGCTACGACGCCTCGCTGGTGACGCTGGACCTCGCGAACGTCTACCTCCGGCAGGGGCGGGGCGCCGAGGTGCGGGAGCTCGCGGAGGAGATGCTGACCGTCTTCATCTCCCATGACATCCACCGCCAGGCCCTCGCCGCCCTCGGGGTGTTCCAGAAAGCCGCCGAGCTGGACCATGCCACGCCCCATCTCGTCCAGGAGATCACGGCCTACCTGCAGCGGGCCCGCCTGAACCCGCTCCTGCGCTTCGAGCCGGCGGCGGTGTAGGGCCCTCATCACCCCGACCCTCTTCTCCCGACCCCTCCCTCCCCCCCTCCCCGGGAGAAGAGGGAGAAAACAAAAAGTCCTTTGCTCTTCCCCTCTCCCGGGGAGGGCGGGAGGGAGGGGTCGGGAGAGGGGCCAGGGGTGAGGGCTCGGTCGGCAGGCGGCATTGCCGCCGCTTTTACGCTATCCTTCTCCCGTGCCGCCGACATCGACCGCCCTCCCCCTCGTTCCCGCCGCCGCCGCCCGCCGCCTCCTTCTGGGGGCCCAGGGGCTCCTCGACGACCCCCGCCGCAAGGCAACGCCGGACGCGCTCTACGAGCTCGTCGAGCGGATGGGCTTCGTTCAGGTCGACTCGATCAACATCGTCGAGCGGGCCCATCACCTGACCCTGGCGGCCCGCTTCCAGGGCTACCGGCCGGCGCTGCTGGAACGTCTGCTGGAGCGGGAGCGGCGGCTGTTCGAGCACTGGACGCACGACGCCTCGGCCATCCCCGCCGTCTCGTATCCCTACTGGAAGGTGCGCTTCGAGCGCTACCGCCAGAGGGTGCTCGCCCATCCCTGGTGGCTGGAACGCCTGGGTCCCGATCCCGGGGCGGTGATCGACCACGTCCGCGAGCGCCTCCTGCGCGAGGGTCCCCTGATGACCCGCGACTTCGAGGACGAGCGCCCTCAAGGCACCGACAAGACCTGGTGGGGGTGGAAGCCCCAGAAGGCGGTCCTGGAGTACCTGTGGCGCACCGGCGAGCTGGCCGTGGCCGGCCGGTCGAGCTTCCACAAGATCTACGACCTCGCCGAGCGGGTGTTCCCGGCCGGCCACGCCGCGCCCCGCCCATCCGATGAAGAGCACCTCGACTGGGCCTGCCGCACGGCCCTGGAGCGGCTGGGGATCGCCACCGCCGGCGAGCTCGCCGGTTTCTGGAACGCCGTCTCCCCGGAGGAAGCCAAGGCCTGGACCGAGCGGGCGGCGGCCGCGGGCGAGATCGCCGCCGTGCAGGCCGAGGCGGCCGACGGCTCCCGCCCCCGCGCCGCCTGGGCCGTGCCCGACTGGCAATCCCGCGCCGCCGCCCTGCCGCCGGCGCCGCCGCGCATCCGCCTTCTCGCGCCCTTCGACCCCATCCTCCGCGACCGCAAGCGCACCCTTCGCCTGTTCAACTTCGATTACCGCTTCGAGGCCTTCGTCCCCGAGCACCTGCGCCGGCACGGCTATTACGTGCTGCCGATCCTGGAAGGCGAGCGCCTGGTGGGACGGCTCGACCCCAAGCTCCACCGCGACCGTGGGCTGCTGGAGATCAAGAACCTCTGGTGGGAGCCCGGCGTGCGCGAGAGCAAGGCGCGCCAAGCCGCGCTGGAGGCCGCCCTCGACCGGCTGGCCCGGTTCGTAGGGGCCGAGGGGTGGGAGATCAGACCCTGACTCCGTCCCGTCGACCGCCCCTTCGGGGCGGGCCCTCACTCCCCAACCCCTCTCTCCCCGCCTCCCCCCCATCCGCCGGGAGAGAGGGGCTTCAAGAGGTCTCTTTCAGACAGACTCTTCAGACAAATTTCTCCCTCTTCTCCCGGCGGATGGGGGGGAGGCGGGGAGAAGAGGGCCGGGGTGATGAGGGCCAACGCCGGGCTGCGGTGAATGCCCCCTACCGCCGCTCCACAGCCCGCTGCATCAACAGGTCCTGGCTCGACCGCGCCTCCTCCCCCGGCGCCGGGCGCCGCTGGACGTAGCAGCCGTCGGCCTGCATCTCCCAGGCCTTGACGTTGTCGCCGAGTTGGAGATCGAGGATGGCCTTGACCTCCTCCTGGAGCCTCGGATCCTCGATCGGCACCGCCGCCTCCACCCGGGCGTCGAGGTTGCGCGACATCCAGTCCGCCGAGCCGATGTAGTACTCGGGGCTGCCGGCGTTGGCGAAGTAGAAGATGCGGGCGTGCTCCAGGAAGCGTCCGACGACGCTGATCACCCGGATGGTCTCGCTGCGGCCGGGCACCCCCGGGCGCAGACGGCAGATGCCGCGCACGATCAGATCGATCTCCACCCCCGCGGCCGAGGCCTCGTAGAGGGCGTCGATGATCTGCCGGTCGTCGAGCGCGTTCATCTTGGCGATGATGTGGCCGCCGCGCCCGGCCTGCTGGTGTGCCACCTCGCGGGCGATCATCTCCAGGAACCGCCGGCGCATGGTGGTAGGCGCCACCAGCAGCTTCTTGAACACCGGCTCGTAGACGAAGCCGGTCAGCATGTTGAAGAGCTGGGCCACGTCCTGGACGATGTCCTGGTCGCAGGTGAAGAGCCCGAGGTCCGTGTAGAGCTTCGCCGTCTCGGGGTTGTAGTTGCCGGTGGCGATGTGGACGTAGCAGCGCAGGGCCGCGTCCCTCTCCTGGCGCACCACCAGGGTGATCTTGGCGTGGGTCTTGAGCCCGACGACGCCGTAGCAGACGTGGGCGCCCACCTTCTCCAGAGCCTCCGCCCACTCGATGTTGGCCGCCTCGTCGAAGCGCGCCTTGATCTCCACCGTCACGGCGATCTGCTTGCGGGCCTCCGCCGCCCGGATCAGCGCCTGCATGTTGGGCGAGTCCGCCGAGGTGCGGTAGAGCGTCTGCTTGATGGCCAGCACCGCCGGATCGTTCGCCGACGTCTCGATGAACCGCTGGACGCTGGTGGCGAACGAGTCGTAGGGGTGATGGACGAGGACGTCGCCGGCGGCCACGGCGCCGAAGACGTCGGCCTCCTCCCCGGGCTCGAAATGGAAGCGCGGATGGATTGCCGGCGTCCACGGCCGGAAGCGCAGGGACGGCAGGGGCGCCGAGCCGGCGAGCGCCATCAGGTCCCGGAGGGCGAGCGGCCCCTCGACCTCGAAGACCTCCGGCTCCACCACCTCGAGCTCGCCCATGAGCAGCTCGATCATCCAGCGCGGCATCCCCCTGGCGACCTCGAGCCGCACGATGGTGGCGAAGCGGCGCTCCTGCAGCTCCTCCTGGATGGCCTCGAGGAGATCCTCGGCCGTCTCCTCGTTGCGCTGGACGTCGGCGTTGCGCGTCACCCGGAAGGGATGGGACTCGACCACCTCCATGCCGGGGAACAGCCGGTCGAGGTTGTGGGCGATCACCTCCTCGAGGGAAACGAAGCGCAGCGTCTTCGGCACCGGCACCCAGCGCGGCAGGATGTGGGGCGCCTTGACCCGGGCGAAGCGGGGCGGCGCATCGCCGGGCGGCTTGATGGCCACGGCCAGCGACAGGCTGACGTTCGAGATGAACGGGAACGGATGGGCCGGATCGACCGCCAGCGGCGTCAGGATCGGGAACATCCTGCGCTCGAACTCCTCGTCGAGATGGCGCCGCTCGCTCGCCTTGAGCTCGTCCCAGCGCAGGATCTCCAGGCCGTGCTGGCGC
>Ga0126305_10000044_pt1 | contig 48260 bp, 48 predicted proteins | sample Plot26_FD_92536 | JGI IMG/M metagenome (GOLD analysis project Ga0126305, IMG submission 92536) | Serpentine soil microbial communities from UC McLaughlin Reserve, CA, USA - Plot26 | ecosystem: Environmental > Terrestrial > Soil > Grasslands | place: USA: UC McLaughlin Reserve, Lake County... | reverse complement strand
GCCCCGAGCTGGCTCGTCGCCACCATCACCCCGGCGAAGAGGAGCCGCAGCAGCGTGCCGCCCACCTCCGCGCGGTACGACTGGCCATAACGCTGGTGGAGCCGCAGCGCGAGGACGCGGATGGACGCCTGGATCTGGAACCAGACGCAGGCCAGGACGCCAACCGTCACCAGGGCGATCTCCCCCCAGCCGAAACCCCGTGTCGCGGCCGCGTAAGGGAAGATGACCGCCAGACAGACGGCGCCCGCCAGGAAGGCTCCGCGGCGCAACGAGAGCACGGCGGCGAAATAGAGCTCGAAGTCGCTCTCCTCCCGGGCCGCCCGGTTGAAGAAGTGGAGCAGGGACGACGTGCTCCCCAGGTCGGAGAGGAAGTTGAAGAAGGTCACGGCGGAGAACGCGAGGGTGTAGAGGGCAAACTGAGGGACCGTCATGAAGCGGATGAACAGCAGGCCGGCCGCGATCCCCAGGAGCTGCGTCAGCGTCTGGGCCGTGAAGTAGGCGGAGAGGATCTTCGTCCAGTCCGCGAGCCGCCGCCGGAAGAGGGCCCGGTTCGCGGACTGGACCTGCACGCCGTTCATGGCGCCACTCCCAGCTCCGCGAGCACCCGCCCGGCCAGCCGGCGCGACTGGCCGCCCAGGCTGCCGCCCGGTCTCCCGGCCGTCTGGGGCTCCAGCCACTCCATTACCGGGATGTAGAACCCCGTCTTCGGCCGCGAAAACAGCGCCGCCGGCAGCTCGGGCGCGGCCCGGCGCACCAGCTCCGCCTTACCCATCCCACGGGCCGGCTCGAAGCCGTTCGCCTCCAGGCGCGCCCGCAGCCAGGCGTCCACCAGGGGCACCCGCAGCTCGACGGACGAGGCCATCGAGGCCCAGTCCGAATCGCGCAGGAGCTGGTTCCTCATATATCGGGCCGTCTCCAGCCGGTGCACGGCCGTCCAGGCGTCGCCATTACCCATGGCGAGAGCGCGGGCCGCGTCCGCCACCGGGTCGTACCGCCGCAGCCCCTCTTCGGCCGCTTCGCGGCCCATCAGCGCCGGCAGCTCCTCGGGCAGGAACAGGCCGCGGCGCAGGAAGTAAGCTCCCGGAAGGCTCCGCCCGTAGCGGATCAACCCCGCGAGCTTCGGCCGGCCCGGCGAGAAGGTGCGGGCGACGAAGGGCCAGACCGGACCGATCCATGCCGCCCGGCGCGCCGCCTTCTCCAGCCGGGGCACATCCGTGAACGAGGGGTAGCTGCCGAACACCTCGTCGCCGCCCAGGCCGGAGAGCACGACCTTGAGCCCTGCCTCGTGGGCGGCTCGGCTGACCACGAAGGTGTTGAAGCCGTCGATGCTCGGCTGGTCCATGGCGGCGAGGGCGTCCCGCCACCAGCCCGCGAAGTCGGACTGGCCCACCCGTCGCTCGATGTGGCGGGTGCCGAGCGTCCGGGCCACCTCGGCGGCGAGCGGCGCCTCGTCGAGCGGCGTGCCGGCCGTCGAGTCGAAGCTCAGGGTGAAAGTCGCGGGCGGCTCCGGGAGATGCCGCCGGGCGAGCGCCGCGATCAGCCCGGAGTCGAGCCCCGCCGAGAGGAAGACGGCGACCGGCACGTCCGAGATCAGGTGCGCCACGACCGAATCCTCGATGGCCGCCACCGGGTCCATGGGCGAGGCCTCGGAAGGACCGTGGGGCTGGGGATCGCCCATCCGTCCATCCCGCACCAGCAGATGGTGCCCCGCGGGCAGGGCCCAGACCGACCGGCGGATCGTCAGCGGCTCGGGTACCGAGCCCCAGAGCAGGAACCCGCCGAGCCCCGCCGGATCGCCCTCGCGGGAGACGGCGCCGCCGGCCTCCAGCGCCTTCACCTGCGAGGCGAAGCGCAGACAGCCCCCCTCGGACGAGCCGTAGAGAGGCTTGATCCCCAGCGGGTCGCGCGCCAGCAGCAGGGTTTTCTCCCGACCGTCCCAGATGGCCAGGCCATACATCCCCCGCAGTCGCGAGAGCATGGCCGGGCCCTCGCGGGCGTAGAGGGCGAGCACGACCTCGGTGTCGCTCCGCGAGCGGAACCGCACCCCCTCGGCCTCCAGCTCCCCCCGCAGCTCCAGGAAGTTGTAGATCTCGCCATTCATGACGATCGAGAGCCGCCCGTCCGCCGAGGCCATGGGCTGGGCCCCCGCTGCCGAAAGATCGAGGATCGCCAGCCGCCGGCTCGCCAGGGCCGCTCGGCCGTCCGGGGAGATCCAGGCCCCGCAGCCGTCCGGCCCGCGCGCCGTCATGGCGTCGCGGGTCCGCAGCAGCTCATCCCGGTCGATGGGAGGGGCCGCTTCGGAGAGGCGGAGGATGCCGTTGATGCCGCACATCAGGAAACCAGCCTCTCCAGCAGCGGCGTCAGCCGTTCCCGGAATCGGTCCGCCCCGAACTCCCGGCGCCAGCGCTCGCGGCCGGCCTCGCCCATCCGGCGGGCTTCGCCGGGATACCCGAGGAGCTGGCCGAGGGCGGCCCTCAGCGCCTCCCGGTCCTCGGGATCGACCAGCAGGCCGGTCTTGCCGTCCTCCACGATCTCCTCGGCGGCGCTGCCACGGGAAGCCAGGACGGGCTTGCCGGCCCGCATGGCTTCCAGGTAGACCAGGCCGAAGCCCTCGCCCTGGCTGGGCATGGCGAAGACGGCGCAGCGCCGGTAGAGCTCGGCGAGAGTCGCCTCGCTCAGGAAGCCGGTGAAGAAGATCCGGTCCGCCATCCCGAGGGCCGCCGCCTTGGCTTCCAGCCGGGGCCGGTCGTCGCCGTCGCCCGCCGCCACCAGCCGGGCCTCGGGAAGGCGCGTCAGCGCTTCCAGGAGCTGATCGTGCCCCTTGTACCGCTCGGTCGCGGCCATGCGCCCGACGATGAGGAGGAAGCCGCGGTCGAGCCGGCGGAGCAGGACGGCGTCCACGGCGCCTTCCAGCGGCCGGTCCTCCAGAGCCAGGGGGAGGACCACCGTGCCGCTCAGGTCCGGACAGAACGGCCGCGCCCGCTCCAGGGTGTGAGCGGAGATGGCGAAGGTCACGTCGGCGTTGGCGAGCGCCCGGCGGCGGTCCCATTCCAGGGGGCGCCAGACCTCGATCCCATAGAGAGGAATGAGGTAGGGCGCCCGGAGCAGGCCGGGGAGGTAGGCCTGCACGCGGGCCGGGCCGAGGAGGTCGAAGACGCAGGCCGTCCGCCGCTCCGCCCACTGGCGTTTCCAGACCTCGAGGCCGAGGGCCTTCTGATCGCCTTCGAAGCCTCGGACCGGCGTGTCGTTCCCCGGCAGCCCGGAGCCGTCGAGCGACAGGATGCGGAAGCCGATCCCCCGTTCTTCCGCGAACGTGGCGCAGGCGCCGGCGAGCAGCCGTCCGGCCGCCGCACGGCCGCCGCCATCCAGCCCAAGGCCGGCGGATACGAAGACGAGATCGCGGGGTGACACGTCGGCTTACAGCTTACTCCGAGACAAAACGGCTTGTTCAACGAGGACGCTGACGCAATTGTTGCAGAAGCAGGGGCTTGGAGGCAAGGATCAGCGCTTTCGCGTCTTCTTTCCCGCCGCCGGCACCTGCCGCGCCCGCAGCAGCTCGGACAGGTGCTCGCCGATCCAGCGCTCGGCCCGGCCGAGATTGCGGTAGATGCGCTCGCGGCGCCGGAACTCGGGCGTGTGGAACATCCGCCGGCCGTTGCGCACCTCGGGCGGCATGTCGGCGTGCAGCATCTCGTGGTAGACCACGGCCTCGACCACGAAGCGGGGGACGCCGGGATCGTCCAGCACGCGGTGGAGCCGGATCAGCCGGTCCTCGTAGGAGTAGCTGCCGAGCTGGAGAGTGGAGGTCCGCTGGCGCCGGCAGGAGTGGGAGATCCCGGCGTTCGACTTGCCCCAGGTGATCGCCACCGCCAGCCGGCCCTCGAAGTAGCGTTCGTTGAGGTCAGCGAACACCTCGCGGAGGTCGAGCGCCGTCCCCTCCGGCCGGAGGACCAGGCGGCGGGTACGGGCGGTCGGCGGGCGGTGGGCCGAGAAGTGCTCGCGGATGACCACCAGCGCTTCCCGGGCGCGGTCGCTCCCCCGCTTGCTCTCGACGAACGCGGCGACCGCCTCCAGCACCTCCACCGGTGCCTTGGTGAAGGAGTGGTGAATGCGCAGCTCGAGCGGCGCCCGGGTTCCCAGCCGGCCCGGGCGGACGCTCAGGATGGTGCGCCGGTTGTCCGTGAGCTCCAGGGAGCGCAGCCGGCCGCCGGTCAGGCGGTTCAGTTGGCGGAGGAGCTGGAAACGCAGGGCATTCGGATCGGCCGACGCCGGCGCCGCCGAAACGGCGGCCGCCGGTAGGGGAACGGCGGGAATGACCGGAACGGCCCGGGGGCCGAACAGGTCGAGCTGCACGGGGCGGCGCGGATCAGGCGCTCCCGCGCCGGCCGGGCGGCCCCGGCCTGGCGCGGTCCGGCGGGAATCCCGCGGCAGCTCCTGCGCCGACGATCTCATCGTGCCCATGTCTCCATCGACTGCTTTCGTACCCCAAAACCAGCGGGTAGGCGAACTTTAGCACAGGGGTCGGGAGCCCATTGCGAGGTGTTCGCTATGTCCTCCTCCTCCCGGAATCCTGCCTTCCTTCGCTCCACTGGGTGTATGTGACCCACTCCTTCACTTCGTCTTGACTCTGATAGATCTTTGCCACGAAAGGTTCAGAATACATGCTGATGAACCTATAGATCTTGTCTATGTTTCTTATCACCGCCTCAGCGAAGGCCGAATGAGGACCTTTGCCGATGATGAAAAAGGCCCTGACGCCAGAGTTCATGAGATCGTCCAGCTCAGCCCTCTCGTACCGGATGTATTTGTTGTGTGAAAGTGCTACCCAGCCCTTGGCTCCGATGTAGCGGAGCCACTCACGGTCGGGGACGTCATCCGGAGTGAAGTGCTCGTGATAGGCCTCGACGCGCAGACCTGCCGCCCTCAGCGCCGCGGGTACGGAGCGTCCAAGATCCCTATCCGTGAAGAAGACTGGATCAGGCGGCTGCGCGCTCGTAGAGGATCGCCTCATCGACCTCGAGGTCGTCTAGCTGGTAATCCGCCGCGACCGCTTCACGGTCTTCCCCGGCATCCAGCCGGTCGACGATCGTGGCCGTGCGCACACCCTTACCAACGATAAATGGGCGACCAAACGAGACTTTTGGGTCAATACTGACAATCTGTGGGCCAGCCAAGCCTCTCGCCGCTACCACTGGGAACAACCGCAGGGGTTCCCACTGGATTCTGCTCAGATGCCCATCGAGCATCTCCTTGAGGGCGATCTGACCAGAGCGGCTGAGGTCTATCAACTGCCCCAGGCGCTCAACGAACAGGGAGCCTGCATCGGCCATCAGCTCGCGGCTAAGCAAGAGTCTCTTGATGTTCAACTCATCCGCGGCATAGTCGAGCGCAGCCCGAACCGCGGACATCGGAACCTCGTGTTTCGTGCGTAGCGACCGGAGGACGTGAGCTTCCCTGAGATTGGAAAAGGACAAACGCGGATCCTCAGGATTGGGCCTGATGATCAAGGGCGGAGAATAGCGGCTGCCCTCAGACGTTCGATACGGCCGCCCGACAACCCAAGAACGCAAGGTAGTCGGGGAGAGCTGAACGTACCGAGCGGCTTGCCCCAGGCCGTAGCGCGGCCTCTCGTAGGGATCGGCGCCGTCTGGATGTAGTTGGCTGGTCAAGTAGACATCCCCCCTCCCCAGAGAGTACACCAGAACTTGCGCGGGGTGCTCTACACCCACCAGCGCTCGCCCACGGCCAGGGTCCGCACGCGGTCCCGGTCGGCTCCCTGCCGTTCCAGGACCTCGGCGAGCTCCCTGGGGGCGAGGTCGGCGGGCTCGTCCGTGAGGTCGAAGCACCCCCAGTGCATTGGGATCATGGTCCGGGCGCCGAGATCGAGGAAGGCCTGCCAGGCCTCCGCGGGATCGACGTGCTGGGCGCGCATGAACCAGCGGGGCTCATAGGCGCCGATGGGCAGGAAGGCCACGTCGATCCCGGGGAACCGCCGCCCGATCTCCGCGAAGCCGTGGTAGTAGCCGGAGTCGCCGGCGAAGTAGTAGCGCCGCTCCCCGGAGTCGAGCATCCACGAGCACCAGAGGGTGCTGTTGCGTCCCATGCCCAGGCGGTTCGACCAGTGCTGGGCCGGCAGGCAGGTGAGGGTCCACCGGCCATGGCGGGCGCTCTGCCACCAGTCGAGCTCGACCGCCTGCCGTCCCCGCTCCTGGAACCACTTTCCCAACCCCAGAGGCACGAACCACGGGATCGCCGCGGGCAGGTGGCGGACCGTCCAGTCGTCCAGATGGTCGTAGTGATTGTGGGAGAGGATCGCGAAGGCCTCCGGCGGCACGGCCTCCAGGGGAATGCCCGGCGGCGAGAGCCGGGGCGGGATCAGGGCCCGCGCCCCGAAATGGGGATCGGTCAGGAAGACGTCCCCGCCGTCCTGCACGGCGAACGTCGAGTGGCCCACCCAGGTCACCGAGGCGGGCTGCCCCCTGTCGTTCAGGTACGCGCCGTCGTTAGCCACCAGGGGGATCTGAAGCGGCGCGCTCTTGTCATACCGGTTTTTCCCCATCTTCCACCGCAGCAGGTCGGTGAACCGGGTCTTGAACGGCGCCCAGGGATTGAAGAAGCGGCCGGGCTGGCCGTGAGGGGCGTAGAGGAGGTCCGGAGGTGTGCCGCCAGGTTTCGAGCTCGCCATCCCGCAATCCTAGCGGAGGCTCCGCGGAGCACGTCATCGGCCGCTGCTACTTCCCCGGCTTGAGCTACTTCCCCGGCTTGAAATAAACCGTCAGCACAGCCCGCCGGTCCCTCTGCGACGGCCCGCTCTCGAACGGCGCCAGGACCACCGTTCCCTCCGGGTTCTTGACCACCACCGGATCGACCGGCCAGCGGCCGGTGCCGTTGGGGCAATCCCGTCCGGCGGGGCAGTCGAAGCCTTCGCCGCCGTCCTGGATCTCATAGCGGTAGCCCGAATACTTCGCGCCGGCCGGCAATTCGACCCGCAGCACGTGGCAGCCCGCCGGCAGCCCATCCGGCGCGACGCCGCCCTTGAGCGCGGACGCGACATTTCCGCAGCCGCCGCCCTCGCCGGGGTCGAGGACCTTCTCGGTCGTCAGGGCCGACTCGCCCGGCTGGCAGTCGGGGCAGGTACGGTCTTTGGCCGACCGCATCCGCACGGGATGAATCGGCGGGATCGTGGGCGGCGTCTGGCGGGCCGCGGGCGGCGCGGGCTGGGGAGCCGGCTGCTGTACGGGCTGTGGGAGAGCCGGCTTCGAAGCGGGCGCCGGAGGAGTCGGTGGCGCTTGGCGGGGCGTCTCCGGAGGGGCGGTGACCTGCGGCCGGGGGGCCGGAGTTTCGGGTGGAGCGGTGATCTGGGGACGAGGAGCCGGCGCGGGAGCAGGGGCCTTCTCAGCCATGACAGGCGCCGGCGGGGTTGGCGCCGATCGGCCCTTGGAGATCCGGACCCTCATGGTCCGCAGGGAACCCGAGCCCGCCAGCACGAGGGCCTCTTCCAGCGCGGGGCGGCCCTTGGTGCGGACGTTGAGCTCGGCGATGTAGGTCATGAACCCCTCGCGGCTCACCTCCAGGTGCCAGGGACCCTCGGCCAGTCCGCTCACCGTCGCCCTGCCCCGGGAGTCGGTGACCAGGGTCGCCGGGCCCTCCTTGGGATTGACGGCCTTGTACTGGAGCTTCAGCTCGGCATTGGCGACCGGAGCGCCCTTCTGGTCTTCGACCTGGACCTCCACGGCCGCCGGACCGCTCCAGAGCTGAGCCTCGGCCGCGGGAGCGGCGAGCAGCAACAGGACCGCGAACTTCCGTACGTCGAATCCCACGATGAGGCCTCCTTTCGCTCAACTGAACAGAGGGATTCTACTCCCGGTCGGCTGCCAGGAAGGCGAGAACCCGCCGCCGGTACTCCTCTGTCAGGCAAAGGTCAGAAATTCAGGAGGAGCGAGCAGACCGCGGCGACGGAGAGGCTCCGGTCCTTCCCGTTCGCACAGATCGCGGAGCCTTGGCATGGTCTCCGCCGCACGGACCAGGAAGAGACGTTCCGGTGCGGGAGGGACTCTGGATGTCCACGCCGGAGGCTTTTGACCTGCACGGGATGCCAGGAGCTCGGTCACGCCTGCGGCCAGAGCGGATTCGGTCGCATCGAGCCCGGACGGAGGCTGCACTTTGGACCACGTGAAGCCGGACCGCTGAGCGTCGGCGACCCACTGTCTCGCCGCCAGCGCGTCGTAAGCTAGCAGAGCCTTCACCAGATCAAGAATGTCCACGGTCCAACTCCCATAAATCCTCAAAAGCATAACGTGCCTTCAACTCGCGCCCGGGGACGACGTGAGGTTCGATCAGACTCCAAACCTGCTGGCTGTCCCCCAATAATTTTGAGAGTAGCAGCCGCGCGTCCGAAATGTCGACGTCATCTCGCCATGCACTGAGCTTCATGGCAAGGAGCTGTTGGGGAGCTATGGCGCGAACGATCAGAGTAGATGTTTGGAAGAGCACCTCGCCTGCCGAAGTCCCTTGAAGATAGCCCTTGGCTCCCTCGTTCAACCAGTCCTCTGGTAGATCCAACGTTTCCGCAACCCTATGAGCTGCGGCTCGGACGGCGGATGGATCGCTCGAGGTCAGTGCAAAGGCATCTACATCCTTTGTTGATTCCCGGGCGTTGTAGAGAAGAACGAGAGCTGCGCCACCGCCAACGAGAATCTCCGTGGTTGATTGAAGCTCTTTCGAGAGAGCTTCCAGCGCGGCGAGGATGTCATCTCGGGTAAGGAGTTGCACGTCTCGTCACAGTAGCACGACGTTAGGATCGTAGGATGTCCCGTCCTTGCCCTCGCTTGAGGAGCGTTATGTAAATGGCGCAGCGGGAGTTCTTGGCCCTCCGGAGTGCTCCGTTCGACCTCCCCCGGGCAACTCTGGGGATCCGCGTGGATGGTTCAACCTTCGCCGTCTCTATCCTGACCCGCGGGCGAACCTTCGACCTCCGGGTCAAGAGCTCTGACCTTCAGAGCCAACGGTCGCTCCGGCCATCCTCCTGAAACCTTCCCCTCCGCCCTCCGTACCTCCCCATTGACAGTCAACGACCCGAGTAGTACTATCGGGGTAGTTGATCGAAGGAGACCCAACATGGAGACATCCCATCACCTCGGAGACCTGCAACTCGCCATCATGCGGGTCCTGTGGAGCCGCGGGGAAGCGACGGTGGCCGAGGTTCACGAGACGCTCGAGCCCGAGCGGGGGCTCGCCCTCACCACCATCGCCACGATGCTGACCAAGATGGAGAAGAAGGGCGTGGTGGACCATCACGCCGAAGGCCGCCGTTTCATCTACCGTCCCCTGGTGAGCGAGAGCCAGGTCCGCCGCTCGATGGTGGCCGACCTGACGTCCCAGCTCTTCCGGGGGGACGTCACGGCGCTGGTCAATCATCTATTGTCGGAGCACGAAATCGAAGAACGTGAGCTGGCCCAGCTCCGAGATCTGATCTCGGCCCGGGGCGACGAGGAGGGACAGTAATGCTCGCCAATCAACTTGCCGGTCACGCAATCGCCTGGCTGCTCACCTATCTGCTGCACGGCACCCTGCTGCTGGGCCTCGCCTGGCTCGTCTCGAAGCCGCTCGCCCGGTGGTCGGTGTCGGCGGAGGAGACGGTCTGGAAACTCGCCCTTGTGGGGGCCCTCTTCACGGCCTCGCTCCAGGTCGCTGCCGGCTGGGAACCGGTGGCGGGCCGTTGGGGCCTCGCGGATTTTTCGCGGCCGGCCGCCCCCATCGAGGCCGTGGCTCCGGCGACGGCTCTGGCCCTCCCCGTTCCGGGCCGCCTTCGAGCGATCCCGATCCCTGAAGCTTCCCGGCTGGCGCGTGCCGCCGAGACGCCGGCTCCGGTCGCGCGGCTGTCCATGCCCTCCGTTCCGGCGCTGGCGCTCGGGGCGTGGGCCTTGGGAGCCTGCCTGCTGCTCGCCGGCTACAGCCGCTCGTACTCCCTCCTGCGCCGCCGGCTCAAGGACCGGCCGCGGGTGGTGGGAGGCACCCTCCATTCGCAGCTCCGCGTGCTGGCCGCCGAAGCCGGCTTCACGGAGGACGTCCGGCTCTCCTGCTCGTCGCGGGTGCCGGTGCCCCTGGCGCTCGGCCTGCGGCGGAGCGAGATCTGCGTGCCGCCCAAGGCGCTCGCGGGCCTCACCAAGGAGCAGCAGGAGGGGATGCTGGCCCACGAGCTGGCCCATCTGGTGCGGCGGGATCCGCTCTGGCTCGTCCTCAGCCACGTCCTGACGTGCGTCTTCTTCTTCCAGCCGCTCAACTGGGTGGCCCGCCGCCGCCTGCGCGAGATCTCGGAGATGCTGAGCGACGAGTGGGCGGTGAGCCGCACCGGCCGTCCGCTCTCCCTGGCCGGCTGCCTGGCCGAGGTCGCCGGCTGGTCGGTGGCGCGGCGGTCTCTGCCCGTGCCCAGCATGGCGGACCGGCCGTCGAACCTGGCGCAGCGCATCCGCCGCCTGCTCGACGACGGCCGCTCGCCCGAGAGCCCGGCGCGCCGGATCTGGCTGGGGGCCGCGATGGTCGTCCTGCTGATCGTCGTCGCCGCGGCCGCCCCGGCGGTCTCGGTAGCCCGGGAAGAGGCTCGGGAAAAGGCGGAGGCGCCGGTCGTCGCCGAAGCCCTGGCCACCGTCGAAGCCCGGGTGGCCGAGGCCGTCGAGCCGGTGGACGCCGTGGAGCCCGCCGAGGCTGTCGAGCCGGGGGAGCGCCAGGTGGCCGAGCAGCCCGTGATCGATCGCCACGTGGACGGCGATGAGATGGACGGCGATGAGGACGACTCCGAGGTCGATATCGACGTCGACGACATGGACTTTGATTTCGACTTCGACTTCGACGCCGACTCCGTGGTCGAAGGCTCGCTTGCCGCTATGGACGTGGCACTCGAATCGATGGATGCCCAGCTCGATCAGCTCGACGAGATCTCCTACCGCCACGAGCTCTCGGAGGAGGAGCAGGAGAAGCTGGAGGCGGAGATCGACCGGGCGAACGATCAGATCGAGCGGACGCTCCGGCCCCAGATGGAGAAGCTCTCGCGCGAATTGAGCGAGAAGATGTCCAAGGGCTTTCCCACCGCCGAGATGCACAAGCTCCAGGTGGAGATGGAGAGGCTCGGCGAGCAGCTACGACCCTCACACGAGGAAATGGCGCGGCTGCAGGCCCAGATGGACGAGCAGAGGCAGAAGTACCGCGCCGACGGCGATCTCTCCCGTGAGGAGAGGGAGAGGATGGTCCGCGACGCCCGCCGGATGGCGGAGCAGTACAAGCCGTCCGAGGAGCAGAGGCGGGAGATGCAGGAGCTGGCCCGGCGCCATCGGGAGCTGGGTCAGAAGTACCGGGACGAGCACCGGGACGAGATCGAGAAGGCCACCCGCGAGATGCGGGAAGCGGTCGACCGCGAGATGCGGGCCGTCAGCGAGGAGCTGCGCCGGACCATGGAGCAGCGCCGCCTGATCGATCGCGAGGAGCGCCGGGAACGCAGCCACGAGAAGGAGATGCGCAAGGACAGGGACCGCAAGGACCCGAAGCGGGACAAGGAGAAGCCCAAGGTGAGCGGCCTCCGGGTCAATCCCTGGGGCTCCTTCCAAATCCAGCAGATCGATCCCTTGGGCTCCTTCCAACTCCTGGCGAAGGATTCCTCCGGCTGCTGATCCGGAGCGTTCCGGATAGCGCCGTGGGGGCGGGGATGCGTTCTCCGCCCCCTCTTTCTTGACCCCACCCTTTCGGATGGAGATCGCCATGGAACGGCTCCGGCCTTTCAGGCTCTCCTATACCGACTGCGACTTCGCCCGCACGCTCTTCAGCATCTTCACGAAGGCCTCGCGCTCGGGACCCAGGGTGGCCTCCGGGCCGGTGGCCTTGAAGAACCAGGGGCCGCCCGGTCCCTCGACGACCGCTCCCAGCAGGCGCGAGCTTGGCTGCGGAGTGGTCGGTCCGCTCCCCATCGTGCTGGGTTTCAGGGTGCCCTGGACGTCGATCCAGGTCACCTTGAAGCCATTGGCCTCGAAGGTCTCGGGCTTGGGCTGCTCCGGGCTTTCCATCTGGTCGATCCAGCGCTGGATGTTGGCTTCCACCCCGCCGCCGCCGCCCGGGCCGAAGAAGAAGACGGCGAGCTCGCCCGGTCCGCCCGCACCCGGGATGGCGGCCTGGGCCACCCGCATGCTCGAGGAAGGAGCCTGCGACTGCCAGGACTGGGGGAGATCGAAGTCGATCGAGCCCTCGCCCGCGGTCTGCTCCGCGGCAGGGGGCATCGCCTCGGGAACGCCGCCGCCACGCGAGGAGATGGTTCCCGGGGCGGAGTCGCCCGAAGGCTGACTCTCCGCCGCAACGTCTGCGGCGGTGCTCTCGGTCGCGGGGGGTTCTTCGCTCGCCGTGGGAGCAGCGGCATTGCGGTCGCCGCAGGCACAGAGGCTCAGCAGCAGGGAAGTTAGAAGAAGAGTGTTGCGGTTCATCTCGGTCTCCGGATGGAATGGCGGCACGAGGCCGCTCCCCCGGAGACTATCACCGCCATCTTCAGGACCGCCCTTCCGACCGCGAAAGCCAGTAGCAGGCGAGCGGCGCCGGGATTTTGAGGATCGCCGCCTCCACCTTGCCGGGGAACGTCACCACCCCGAAATCGGAGATCTCGCGGGTGATCACGTAGCCGCGTGGGATCTCCTTCTCCTGACACAGGATGCGGAGCCCCCTGAGGTCGCTCTCCTGTACCGGGCTCCGGCTGTACTTGACCTCGAACGGGATCAGCCGGAGGTGGACCTCGGCGACGATATCCACCTCCAGGTCCTTGCGGCCCCGCCAGTAGGCGAAGCTCACGCCGGTCTGGTAGTAGCGGGCAAAGACGTGCTTGAAGAACGCCGTCTCGGCCGCAGCACCCAGCCGGCTCTCGTCTTCCAGGAGCCCGCGGCCCTTGAGCAGGACGCTCCCGGCGATGGCCGGGTCGGCGAGGTAGACCTTGAACTTTCCCCGCAGGATCTCCTTGCCGTAGCCGTATGGGGGGAGGCGGTAGACCAGGTGGGCGGCCTCGAGCAGGTCGATGAACCGGTTGACGGTCGGCTTCTTGAGCCCGAGCTGGGTGCAGAGGTTCTGGATATCCAGCAGACCGCCGTCGTGCAGGCAGAGGTAGAGGAACGTCCTCTCCAGCTCGAGCACCCGCCGGACACCGAACAGGGCGGTCATGTCCCGTTTGAGGACCTTGTCGACGATATCTTCCCGCAGCAGCTTCTGAGCCAGGGGGACGCTCTCGATCAGGGCGGTCTGCGGGAAGCCTCCCCGGAGCAGGTACTCGTGGAAATGGGCAACCAGGGGCCGCGCCGTCTCCCCCGCGCGGAGGAGATCGGCCGGGCTCCACGAGAAGACCTCGGCCAGGGAGTCCACCTCCGGCAGGTTGGGCAGCCGGATCTCCTGAATCTGGAGATACTCCGAAAACGACAGCGTCGCCAGACGGATGGTGTGCCACCTGCCGACTCCGGATTCCAGGTTCTCGGTCTCCAAGGGGACGGCGGATCCGGTTACCGCGATGCGGGCGCGCTTGTCGAAGTCCACCTGGTGCTTGAGCCAGGTCTGCCAGCTCTGGGTGTACTGGATCTCGTCGAGGAGGAGGTACTCGGTTTCCTCCGATCGGGGCCGGATTTCCCGCCAGACATTGAGAACCCCCTCCAGTCCGATCAGCTTGAGCAAGGGGTGGTCGAAGGTCGCGTACAGGATGCGCTCAGGCTGCACCCCGCGGGCCAGCAGCTCCTGAACAGCCTGCAGGAGCAGGGTGGTCTTGCCGACCTGGCGGGCTCCGCTGAGCAGGATCGCCCGCGGCGCCGGAGGCTCCCCCAACCAGAGGATCAGCTCCGAAAAAGCCGCCCGGCGCCAGTCAGGGAGGTCGCGGACGGTTCCGGAATCCCACCAGGGGTTGTACTGCCGGAGGACTGAGAAGATCTCTTGTTGAGGGGCTATCATACTTAGCGTCTCCAAATAAGGTAAGTATACTTTACCTAATTCGTTCCGCTAAGCACTTTTCCAGGAATCTGGGGATGGATTGGCTCCAGCAGGGAGACGTCGCCGTCGTCCCATGCCGGAGCAGGCTGGTCAGAAGGTTACGGCAGCGGTCCGCTCCAGCACTGGCATTCGAACGTGCCGTCGGTGCAACTGTTCCCATAAGCGGCGATGCACCTCTTGACGGCGATTCCCCCCTGGCAGATCGAGTTGTAGGCCGCGCCCCGGCAGATCGTCACGCTGCACGGGCCACAAGCGAGGGTCGCGGCGTCCTGAGCCGACGAGGTGGGATCGAGGGCGGAGATCCCCAACTTGGCGAGCAGAGGGTTGCAGGAGGGGTTTTCCGGGGAGGAGGCCACGTCCGTCGCGGGAGTGCTCATCCCGGCCGGTGTGGCGGCGCTCGCCAGGGATGCGGTCAGCAGCAGGAGGGCGAACAGGAACAGGACAGATCGAGATCTCATCAGGTCTCCTTTTGACATGGGGGCGCACCGATTCGCGATGACCCTAACAGAAGAAGGTGCTGCAAGCCTGAGATTGCGATCCAGGGGTCCGGATGGGCTAGAATCCCCCCGGGAGCGCTCGGGGGCTGGTGCCTTCTGCGGTCTTCAAAACCGTTGTCCGGCGCCGGTTGCGGCGTCGGGGGTGGGTTCGATTCCCATGCGCTTCCGCCATTCGGTTCAAGAGTTTACGTCGGCCCTTCCTGGCCTTGCGGCGTCTGCACAATCTGATCAGGAGAAACAGCGATGCGAAATGCGCTTTTGGCGATGATCCTGGCCTCGACTCTCGTGACCGGAGAGCTCCAGGCAGCGACTGCCAAGACTCCACCGGCGGATGTCGGACCGGGCCGCATCGCCTGGTTCGACATCACCACGACGAGCCTGCCGCAGTCCAAGGATTTCTACGGGAAGCTCTTCGATTGGCAATTCACCCCGGTCCAGGGCACGGATCAGGCGGTGGAGATCGTCGCGGGTGGCACGGCGATTGGGACACTCCGCGGGGCGGAGGGCAAAATCACCCCGTTCAACGGAGTGGTCTATGTCCAGGTGACCGACATCCAGGCCAGTTGCAAGAAAGCGACGGAGCTGGGGGGGACCATCCCACCTGGGTTCCCCTTCAACCTGCCGGACGGCATCGGAGCCATCGCTGTGGTCGTCGATCCCACCGGCCACCCGATTGGGCTCTACTCGAGGACTCCGCTCGCACCGGTGCCCTCCACGGGATCAAGATAAATGACGGAAGGCAAGGGGCCATCCGATCTTCCAACCGAATGGCGCCTTACTCGATACGAATACAGTCGGTCGGGTAGCTCATCATCATCGCGAGATCCTCTGAACGAGCCCCCCACCTGGATGCCACCGTTGCCATGAACTCACCCTTCGCGTCGTACGCACAGACGACCCGGATGCCCTTCAGCGCCAGCACGGCGTGCGGATGGCGGCTGAACTGGTAGAACGTCTCGAGCTTTGAAGACAACAGGGCGACCGCCGGCACAAACGTGCCGATCGAAGCGACCAGCCGCCGGGCGCTGAGCAACACGCGAAGATCGTCGAGCAGCGTTCCGGACTGGACGATCACCTCGACGCCGCGCAAACGCAATGCCTCTTCGATTCCCGCAATCGTGGGATTTCGCCGGTCCTCGAACACGAGCCAAACGCGCTTTGGACAATCGTGCTCGAACACCGCGAGGTAGTATGCGAGGGGCGGCTGCCAATATCCAGGCTTGATGTCCTCTGTGTCGAACGCATCGCCGCCACGGAAATGCATCACCAGATCGTCCGCGCCGACGCGTGGATCGGAGTGCAGTACATCTCGCGCCAGCAAAGGACGGACGCAACGGTCGATAATCGATCGCTCGGTGCCAGCATCCAGAGGCGGCATCAGCGCTCGCATGTGCAGGAAGTAGCCCGACAACGCGAAGTCGGAAGCTCGCCGCTCTCCGTCCCAGTCGAGCGTCACATCGCCAGTTCCCGCGCCTTGATAAAAGAGATGCCGGCTCGGCAGGCGAATGCTACGGATGCCATACCGTTCTGCTAAGGCGAAGACGTTGGTAAGTTGCGAAACGGAATTGCCGAATCTCAGCCATTCGGCGACCTGCAAGGTGCTGATCGCGGCGGACGGCCGCACAAAGTACCAAGCTGGATTCAGCACGCGATAGAATCCGCCGGTCCGGCTGCCAGGAAAAACTGCTTCCCGCCCCTGGAATACCTCCAGATTCCAGCCGTAGCGTGGGGCCAGACGCCGCTCAACAAACCGCGTCACGGCGCTCGAACCAGCGCGGACATCACCTCGCGGGTATGGGGCAATCGCAGAAGGATCTTGGATCATCTTTCTCTGCCTGTCGTACTGCGGCCGGCAAGCCGACACCAAGGCTGGCCAGAACGTTCAACAGCTCCGCCAGCTCCCAGCGGTGATGCTCTCCCATCAGGCAGACCTGGAGAAGGTTTCTTTCCACCAGGTAGCCGCTGAGGTAGCTCAGCCAGATCCCCTGCTCCTCCAGGGCCTCTCCCAGGACGAGGGCCTCGACCCCGGGGGGTGGCAGCAGCGTCAGCACCATCGGGGCCGCGATGGGTTCCGGGGCCATGATTGAAAAACCGAGCCTCTCAAGGCTTGGGCGCAGCCAGGCGGCGAGCCTCCGGCGGGCGGCAAAGCCGTCCCGCCTGGCGAAGCGGGCGAGGCTCGCCGAGAGCGCCGAGACCAGGTTGGTCGAGATGGTGAAAGGCACGCTCTCCGAGCACGCGTAGCTGCCGAGGTCGAGGTAGTGGGGGAGATGAGGGGCGGGCTCGATGGTCTCAGCATGAAAGACGAGGGCCAGGCCGGGGAACGACGCGAGCCCCTTGCCGGAGACGCCGGTTGCCAGGTGGACGCCCGAGAGGTCGACCGGAACGTTGCCGATCGAGCTGATGCCGTCGAGGCAGAGAGCGACGCCGCGCTCGCCGAGGATCGCCGTGAGCCCCGTCAGGTCGTTGAGCACGCCGGTCGAGGTCTCGCAGTGGACGGCCCAGACCCAGCGGATCTCCGGGTCGGCCTGCAGGGCGCGGCGCAGCTCGGCGAGAGGGAGCGGCTCCCCCCAGCCGGCGGCGAGCTCGGTGAAGGCCAGACGCCAGCGCCTGGCCTGGCTCGCCAGCCTGGCCCCGAACTCACCGTTGACGAGAACGGCGCCGCGCCCAGGGAAGAGCGAAAGCTGCGCCGCCACGGCCTCGTTGGCCAGCGTCCCAGAGCCCAGCAGGACCTCGACATGCGGGGCCCCGGTCATCCGGCAGAGATCGCGGCGGACAGCCGCCATTTCGGCCATGAAGGGGTCGCTACGGTGCGAAACCGGGGGGCGGGCCAGAGCCCGCCGCACCTCGTCGTGGATGGCGACGGGGCCGGGCAGGAAATTGATCGGGCGGCCGGCGGATCTCACGGCAGCTCCTGCGCCCGGCTCACCAGCGACGGGCTCATACGGTCCCAGGTCAGGTACATCCCCTGATAGCGAGCCGCCTCGGTCCCCAAGGGTGGGCCGAAGGGCACGCAGCCCATGTGGCGATAGAGGTGGAGCTGGCTTTGCGCTCCGGAAAGGAGCCCGAGGTCGTAGCCGTTCCGCCGGGCATGGCGCAATACCTCCGCCATCAAGGCGGTGAAGACCAGTCCGCCGCGATCGTCTTTCTCCACGGCGAGGAGACGGACCTCGCAGGGCCGCTCGTGGGGAGGCAGGTAGGAATCGAGGTCTGCCAGCTTGGCATCGAGCGAGAACGGGCGTTCGCCGCCGACCACCACCATCCCCCGCAACCGCCGACCGTCCAGGCAGACGTAGCAGACGCTGCGCTCCAAGCGTTGGTCGACCAGCCGGCGCTCTTCGTTGGGAGAGTGCTGAGGGATCTCCTCGACAAAGGTCCGGTAGGTAAGCCCGTAGACCTGCTCGAGCTCCCACGGCTCCGACGCGATTTTGATCCGTAAGCTCATGGCCGTCATCGGCCTCCCCGAGGGCAGAAGAGAGTGGACTGATGCCGACGACTATATACCTCGCTGGCCACGGACATCGCCGGCGCCTCGCATCGGGAGGCGCGCAAAAGAGTCCGGCGTGCACCTCTCTTATTGGAAGTCACCTCGGTACAGCGCTCGAGAGGATGGCCAAGAGGGTCACAGCGGCCTTCTCCTTGGGAAGAATGGCGAGCTTGACGTCGATAGAGAGAGAGGAATTCTTATGGCATGCATGGAAGCTGCAAACGGCCGAGCCTTCGGTCGACTTCGTATGCAGGTGCCCAACCGGCAGGGGTGGCCGGCGGTGGCCTTGGTCTTGGGCCTCCTGGCAGGCGTTGTTTTTTCCCCGCCGCCGGCGCGCGGGCAGAGCACCGCACCGGAGTTCTCCGGCGTGGTGACGGACCAGAAGGGGCTGGCGATCGCCAATGCGCGTATCGAAGTGAACGGCCGCGAAACCTTCACCCGTGAAGACGGTTCGTTCCTCCTGCCCGTGACGGCAGGACCCTATATCTTCAATATCTCGCACCTCGATTTCGCCGACGTGTCCCACTTCACCCAGACTCCGTTCACGCAGCAAACGTGGCAGATGGTCCGGGCCCAGATCGAAACGGTGGACCCGAAGAGCACGATCGTCCTCAGGGACGACCGCCCCGAGTTGAAAGAGAAGGGCCTTCGAGGAGCCACCTTCACATTGCCCCCCAACTCGCTCGTCGATCCGAGCGGGAATCTGCCGGCAGGCCTGGTTCGCGCGGCGATCGCGACGCTTGACGTGGCCAACGGCGAGGGGCCCGGCGACTGGGCCGTCCGCTCCGACGACGGGTTGGAGGACGGCTACCTGGTCTCCTTCGGGGCCGTTCATCTCCTGTTCACGGACCCGTCGGGGAGCGTGAAATATCAGTTGCGAAAGAGCAGCCTTGGGGATCTCATCCTCCCGGTCATACCCTCGATGCAGCAGCACGCCCCCGTCAACCCGACGGCGCGGTATTGGTATTACGATACGAAGGACGCCTACTGGAAGCACAACGGGGACACCTTCTATGACCGGTCGTCCGACTCGTACATCGGCAAGGTGAACCATCTCTCGACGATCAACACGGACATCGCGAAGTTCAACAATGCCTCGTGCCTGAAGATCACCCTCGATCCCTCGGTCCCGTTCGGCTACAAGCTGCGGATCCGGTATCACTCGGGAGGCACGCCGTTCGGCCAGACGCCGACCTTCGTGATGAACGATCCCGTGAACGCCGCATACCGGTTGCCGGCGAACACCAACGTCCTGCTCGAGTTGATCAATCTACTGAACCAGGTCGTCGGCACTCTGATCGTCGAAGACCCGGTGGGGACTCCGCTGGTCAACACGGTGGTCAACACGGGCCCGCCGCAGCCCTCGGGAAGCTCGCTCTGGCCGCCGCCGCCCTACACGCCTTGCAAACCGATCAAGCTCCGGCTGGGCTTGCCTCAGGTGGAGATCCGGATCAACGAGCTGTCGACGGACCCGGCGAATTGGGAGGACAATCCGACGGACGACTACATCACCTGGGCGCCGACGTTCGCCCGGGCCCGGCTGACCACGATTGGCGGGAACGTCAACGTGGTGCTGACGAACGACCCTGCCGGCGCGATTCCCCTGGGCGGTGACGTGCTCTTCGCCGCGAACCAGATCCCCTGGCCGGCCAACACCACGGCCACCGGCAACACCCTGCCGCTGACCCTGCCGGGCAGCGGGGCGTGGGTGCCGTTCGTGATCGCGGGCAAGTACGGCACGCCCAGCACCAACGACAAGGACACGATCATCCAGGCCCACCTGAGCACCGCTGGCGGTGCCGTGATCGGCACCAAGGCGCTCATGGTGCGCGTCCGGAAGAACGCGAACAACCTCACCGCGAGCGAGCGCAGCCGGTTCCTGTTCGCCTGGCGGAACTTCCGCAACCAGCTCGGAGCCAACTACGTTCGGTTCCAGGAAATGCACCGACTGTCCTCGACGGCGGACGATGAGGCCCATGGTCAGCCCGCGTTCCTGACCTGGCACCGTGCCATGCTGCTGGACGTGGAGCGAGAGCTCCAGAAGATCGATCCCACCGTCGCGCTGCACTACTGGGACTGGGATTTCGCGGCCCCTAACATCTTCGCTCAGAATTTCATGGGAGCCCCCGACACCAGCGTCGGCGGCGGCAGCGTTGCCGAACCGCTCTTCGCTGCCACCAACCCGCTCAACGGTTGGAATACCGACTTGCCGTTCAGCAGCGGAGAATTGCGGCGGAGCGGCGGCAATCACACCCTGGCTCCGGCTCCAGGGACCTTCAAGCCGCTGGACCACCTGGTCGATCCCTCTCTCGTGGACCGGTTGAATTACGGACCGAGGACCAGCTCGACTTCCTTCAGCCGGGAGGTGGAGGTTCTTTCTCATAATCAAGCGCACGGCTGGCCGTGTGCTGGCGGCCACGTCATCAATCCGGTGCGGTCGGCGGCCGATCCGTTGTTCTACCTGCTCCATTCACAGATCGACCGGCAATGGGCTTACTGGCAGCGGGCGCAGAACCGCCACGGATTGATCGTCGCGAACGTGCTGACCTTTCCGGTCCCCGCGCACTATGACAACAATGGCAACTGGAACGATCCAGGGGTCACGACCTGGTTCAAGGGATCGTTTCTCGAGGACGGCCTGTGGCCTTGGGACGGCACCTCGGGCGGTGCGGTAGGACGCGCCCAAAGGCCTGTGAACCAGGCCACGGGGCCAGGCACGAACATTCCGCTCAGCCAGCCGGCGGTGCCTATGACGCAGTTCCCGGCCTCGCCGCGCCGGAACTGGTGGCCCGCGGCGGCTGCCACTCCCAAGTCGCGCCATATGATCGACTACCTGGGCAAGTTCCTTCCGCAGGACGGGCTCGGTTTCTGTTACGACGACGTTCCTTATAACTAGGAGAGTACGCGAATGCGAACCCATAGAAGATTCCGTCGGCTCGGTCGTGTACTTCTCGGCGTGACGATGGCCGCGTGCCTGATACCCGCCGGGCGGCTCGAAGCGCAAGCCAAGCTCGACAATCCCGAGGCTTACCGGGACGCGAAACGCGCCGCCACCGCGACCTTCCTGGACCGCAACCGGCCGCAGGAAGAGCGCCTCGAGGCATTGAAGGACCTCGGTTACCCCGACGACGGCACGTTTGCCGCGCTGCTCGTCCTCGGCAACGACCGGAGTCAGAGCGACGCCATCCGTCTGGAGGCGTTGAAGCGTCTCCAGTACGACGACAAGTATGTCAACGCGGTCCTGACAGTCCTGGAAGACCGGGCCGACGGAGGCGAGGATCTCGACGCCGGCCTGATCGAGGATCTGAACCGGCGCACGACGTTCATTCCGCCCCCACAGGTCCGGCAGAGGATCCAGAGCGTGTTGAGAACGCTGCTCGACGACAAGCGCGACAAGGTGCGGCTCTTTGCCTATCGCGCGGCAGTCTCCAATCACGATCTGGTGGCGGTCAACCTCCTCGCCGAAAGCCTCCGGGAGGGCCAGAACGTGCCGATTCCGCTAGCCGACGCGATCGACCTGCTGGACTTCGACGGATCGGTCAACCACATCGGTACGATACGCCCCTATCTCCATCACGAAGACTCGCGCGTGCAGGCCAAGGCGGCGCGGACGCTCGCCGCCGATCCGGAGAGCCGTGCGGTGATCGTCGAGTTGGCCAGGAATACCAGGACGCCCGAGGAGGTCCGCCTGAACGCGTTGCGCTCCCTGGCCCGCGAGGACGACAAGTTCGGCAGCTATGCCATCCCGCTGGTGGAGGACGCCCGGGAAGATTCCAAGATCCGGCAGGCCGCGATGCAGGACTTCGTCGGACGCATGAACTACAACAAGGTCGCACCGGCGGAACAGATTCGCTTTGCCCAGGCCGTCGAGAAGCTTGCCGGTGAAAAGGATTCGAGAAACGACAACGCATCGCAGCTCAAGGAGGCCGCCCAGGAGCTCCACGCGTACCTGAAGCAGGCCTTCCCGGAGATCCGGACCTTCTATGAGAAGAAGTGACGGCCGCCGGGGCCTTGGGCTGGCGCTCGTCGCCATCGCTGTCAGTTGTGCTCTCGGGACCGGCCAGCCCTTGCGGGCTTCGCCGGTCCGCCCAGCGCTCGACCCCGGCGTGCAGACGTGCCTCGAGCACCTCAAAGAGGCGGACTCGGAGGCGCGTCTGCTCTGCTTGGGGAAGCTCAAGGCGGCGGGTCCCGCCGCCGAGGCCGCGGTGCCGGCGCTGTGCGGCATCCTGGACCAGAGCGACGGCGCCACCAGCCATCTCCTGGTGGCGTCCGTGCTCGACGTCTTCCGCTCCCTGGGGCCCCGGGCGGCGCCCGCCGCCGAAACCCTGAGCAGCTTGCTGCCTCACCGGCACAAGCTCTACAAGGACCGGGACAAGTGGCTGGTGATCCGGCTCCGGGCGTACATCGCCGTCACCTTGAGCGAGATCGGCTTTCCCTCCTCGGCCTTGCCGGCGCTGCTCGACACGCTGGCCCATACGGACGAGCGGACGGTCTCGATGGAGATCGGTGCGGCCGTACGGGCCGCCGGCTCGCTCGGTCCGCGGGGCCGCGAGCTCGTCCCCTACCTCCTGGATACTTTGGCCCTGCGAATCAGCGAGGAAGAGTTCTCCCTGGAGCGGTACGAGCCCCAGTTCCCGCCGAACGAGGCCACGACGGTCCAATTGGAGGCTGTCCGCTCCCTGAGCCGGATCGCCTCGGCGGAGGACCGGGAAGTGCTCACGGCCCTCCGGCAGCTCGCCGACAATCAGGGCCAGTACGAGCTTGACCCGCGGGTGGTGCGAGATGCGCGGCGCGCGGTCGAGCTCCTTCAACGGAAACACGGAGAACGCCAATGAGAGCCTGGACCCGGTTTGTGATCGTCGGCGCAATTCTCACCCTCCTGGTTCCAGGCATGTCCGTCGCGGACGGCATTCCTCTCATGACTCCGTGGGTTTCACCGGGTGAGCGCAGCCAGCTCAAGGGTCTGGACATCGGCTTCAAGGACCAGGACGGCCGCTCCGGAGTCTTCGGGGATCTGATCGACAAGCCTGTGCTGGTCACCTTCTTCTACAGCCGCTGTCAGAACGGCAAGAAGTGCTCGATGGCCGTCACCCGCCTGGGGGCACTCCAGCGCCACCTCGCCGAAGCCGGGATTGGCGGCAAGGTGCGCCTCCTCGCCATCACGTACGAGCCCCAGTTCGATACCCCGGAGAGAATCAACCGCTATGCGACCGACCGCGGCCTGAATCCAGGCGAGAACGCCCTCGCCCTTCAGCTCGACGCCGGCCGGCATCAGCAACTGGTCGACGAGCTGCAGGCCCCGGTCAACTACAACGCCGGCTGGGTCAACGCGCACGGGGTGGAGCTGAGCCTGCTCGATGCCAAAGGGAGGCTGGTGAGGAAGTACCACACGGTGCTTTGGGACAACGATCAGGTGGCGAAGGATGTGAAGGAGGTCTTGGGAGGACGGTAGTCGGCGCGGAGAGGTCAGGAGCCCGGTTTTTCCGGTGGAGTGGCGCCCCAACCCATAAGGCCGGCGGATTTTTCACTGGATCTCGACCGCGGCCCAATGGAATCGGGGTTTTTCTGCTGGGTTGCGGCCCGTATCCAATGGGTTGGCGGTTTTTCTGCTGGGTTGGCGGCTTTTTCTAATGGGTCGCCGTTTTTTTCGCTGGGTCGCCGGATTTTCCCAATGGGTCCGCGACTTTTTCCAATGGGTCCGGAGATTTTCCAGTGGTCGCGGACTTTTCCCAATAGGTTTGAGGATTTTTCCAGTAGGTCGGGGACTTTTTCCAATGGGTCCGAGGATTTTTCTGGCGGGCCGTAGCCATGATCTTGGCTCTGATGAGCCCCGAAGGGGTGGAGGGCATAAAGCCTGGCGCTTCAGCGCCAGGTTGGATCGCCCTGATGATTCCAAGCCCCGAAGGGGCGCAGGCAGCGGCTGCGGTGAACTGCCTGCGCCCCTTCGGGGCTTTTGGAGTAGGGGAATGGCTTTCCTGGCGCTAAAGCACCAGGCTTTATGCCCTTCACCCCTTCGGGGCTCATCCGGCGGCCTAAAACCCCTGAGCCAACTGTCTTGACACTCGCCGACGATTCCGGTAAAGTCGAATTATTGTGAAGGAAGCGCGCCGCGCAAATTTTTTTGGGGCGACAATTCGACAATTCCGGGACGATAAGAGGAGAAACGGACATGGAGACGACGGATCAGACCAAGCTGCCGGTGGCGGTCATCGGCGGCGGGCCGGTGGGGCTGGCCGCCGCCGCTCACCTGCTCGCTCGCGGCGAGGAGCCGCTGGTGCTGGAGGCGGGGCCGCGGGTGGGGGCGAGCATCCGGGAATGGGGGCACGTGCGCCTGTTCTCGCCCTGGCGGTACGTGGTGGACTCGGCGTCGGCGGAGCTGCTGAAGAGGACGGGATGGGAGGAGCCGGGCCCGGACGAATACCCCACGGGGCAGGACCTGCTGGAGCGCTATCTAGAGCCGCTGGCGGCGACTCCGGAGCTCGCTGCCCGCATCCGGCTGGGGGCGCGGGTAAAGTCGGTGACTCGGCTGGGCTTCGACAAGATGAAGACGGCAGGCCGGGAGAAGGCGCCGTTCCTCCTCCAGGTGCGGACGGCGGATGGACGAGAGGAAGCAATCCGGGCCCGCGCGGTGATCGACGCCTCGGGCACCTGGACGCGGCCCAATCCGCTCGGCGCGAGCGGCCTGCCGGCGCCGGGAGAGCGGGCGCTCGCGGACCACATCTTCTACGGCATTCCGGACGTCCTGGGAGCTCACCGGTCCCGGTACGCGGGACGGCGGGTGATGGTGGCGGGGAGCGGCCACTCGGCGTTCAACGCCCTCCTCGATCTGGTGACGCTGGCCGGCGAGGCGCCGGGGACGGAGATCGTCTGGGCCGTGCGCCGGGCCAACCTGGGACAGGTCTTCGGCGGCGGCCAGAACGACGCGCTGGCGGCCCGGGGCGAGCTCGGGACGCGGGTGCGCAACCTGGTGGAGTCCGGGGGCGTGCGGATCGCGACAGGCTTCCGGGTCGCGGAGCTGCGGGCGGACGAGCAGGGTGTGACGGTGGTGGGGGAGGACGCCAGCCTGCCGCCGGTGGACGAGATCATCGCCACGACCGGCTTTCGTCCGGACCTTTCGGCGGTGTCCGAGCTGCGGCTGGCGCTCGATCCGGCGGTCGAGAGCCCCATCGCGCTGGCGCCGCTGATCGATCCCAACCTCCATAGCTGCGGCACGGTGCGCCCGCACGGCGCGGAGGAGCTGAAGCACCCGGAGGAGGGCTTCTACATCGTGGGCATGAAGAGCTACGGCCGGGCACCCACCTTCCTCCTCCTCACCGGCTACGAGCAGGTCCGCTCGGTGGCGGCCGCCCTCACGGGAGACTGGAAAGCCGCCCGTGAGGTCCATCTCGAGCTGCCGGAGACGGGGGTCTGCTCGCTGGCGCCCCTCAAGAACGCGGTGGACAAGGTGGCGGCCTGCTGCACGCCTTCGCCCATCGTGGCCCGGATCGGCGCGAGCTGCTGCTGAAGGGGCTACTTCACCCGGTTCCCGTTCTCGTCGTAGGTGTAGACCCCCCGGCCCACCTTCCGGCCGAGCCGCCCGGCACGCACGTGCTGGATGAGGATCTGGTTCGGCCGGAAGGCCTCGCCCAGGCTGCGGTGGAGGAACTCGAGGATCGACAGCCGCACGTCGAGACCCACGAGGTCGACCATCTCGAACGGGCCCATGGGGTGGTTGAGGCCGAGCTTCAGGGCCTTGTCGATGTCCTCGGCGCTCGCCACGCCTTCCTGCAGCATGCGGAACGCCTCGTTGCCGATCAGGGCGTTGATGCGGGAGGTGACGAAGCCGGGGGCCTCGTTGACCAGCACCATCTCCTTGCCCATCCGCTCGCCGACCTGGCGCAAGGCGTCGATCGTCTCCTGGGAGGTCTGGAGGCCCTTCACGAGCTCGATCAGCTTCATCACGTGGACCGGGTTGAAGAAGTGCATGCCGGCGAAGCGCTCGGGCCGCCCCGAGCCGGCGGCCATCTCGGTGATCGAGAGGGCCGAGGTGTTGGAGGCGAACATCGCCTCCTGGGGCGCGTGGAGGGCGACGGCGTGGAAGATCTGGATCTTCAAGGCGACGTCCTCGGGCACGGCCTCGATGACGAGGTCGGCGTCCTCCACGGCCTCGCTCAGGTTCTGGTGCAGGCGCAGGTTCGCCCGCGCCTTCTCCGCCGCCCCGGCGTCGACCTTCTTCAGCTCGACGCCCTTGGCGAGGTTGCGGTGGATCGACGACTCGGCCTTCTTCAGGGCCTCGCCGTCGGTGTCGTAGAGGCGGGTTTCGTAGCCGGCGAGGGCGGAGACGTGGGCGATGCCGCGCCCCATCGTGCCGGCGCCGAGCACGACGATTCTCGAAATGTCGTTTGCCATGGCTCCCTCAGGAGACGGGGATGTTGTGGACGCCGGTCGTCTTGGCGGCCAGGTTGCTCAGCTCGTCGGCGATGGCCAGGGTGTTGCGCACGGCGGACGCGGCGAGCTCCTGGAGCTCCTCGGTGACGGCGTACTTCTCCAGGATCTCCCGGCCGAGATGGTGATGGTGGGCCTCCTCGGGCTGGATCGTGTCGGCGTAGAGCCGTGCCGTCTCCTCGTCGCCCACCGTGCGGCAGAAGCTCACGAACTGGGCGTTGCGCACGACGGCGATGGCTTCGCTGGCGAACGGGCCGGCGGCGATGCGCTCGACCGTGGTGCGCAGTCCCCGCAGGTACTGGTAGAGGGGGCTGTGGCCGTCCTCCAGCGGGTCGAAGTCCGTCAGGTCCTCGCCCAGCTCGGCCAGGCGCTGGCTGATCATGCCGTAGTGCTTCATCTCGTCCCCGCACTGCAGGGCGAGGGCCATCTTGGCGTCGACCTCGGGGGTCGTGGGCATCCAGAAGCCGGCGAGCTCGCTGGCCTCGAGCTCGCTCTTGAGGGCCAGGCGGAGCAGGGTGACGACGTCCACCTGGCCGTCGGATTCGGACTCCAGAGTCTCGATCTCTCCCAGCCGCGCGAAGAGCAGGTCCATCTCTTCCATCAGGCGCGCGACGAATTCCTTGCTGTTCACGGGGTGCCTCCCTTAAATACGCCTCCGCGGAGGCGACATTCCATCCTCCGGCTATTCTATCCGCTTCCGTCAGGTCTCCAGACTCCGGAGCACGGCACGGACCGGCGAGGCGTCGAGCCCCGCCATCTTGAGCGGCAGGGCGATCAGCTCGTAGATCCCCTCCGGCACGCCGTCGAGCACCAGCCCTTCCAGGATGGCGATGCCGCCGCGGAACAGGGTGTGATGGGCGTCGAGCGTCTTGCTGTCGAACGGATCGACGGAAGGCGTATCCATGCCCACCAGCAGGACGCCCTTCTCGGCGAGCAGGGCCGCCAGCTCGGGGGAGAGGGCGGTGAACCGCTCGGAAAAGGTCTTGCGGTCGCGCACGCTCTCGCTCTTGAACAGCAGCCGGCCCGGGTTGGCGAGGTCGATCCCCTCGACGTGCCGCGGCTCGATCAGCGGCTGCGGCGGCACCTTGACCACCCGGCAGGGGCCGAGATAGCGGTCGAGGGGCATGTCGGACATGCCGTCTCCCCGCGCCTCGGTGTGGAAGGGAGCGTCGGCGTGCGAGCCCAGGTGGGGCGTCGTGGTGATCGCGGAGAGGTTGACGCTGGCCCCCTCGGCGATCGACCAAGTCAGCCGGGATTGGAACGCGGTGTCGCCCGGCCAGACCGGAGTCTCCGGGCGGATGGTGGGCGAGAGGTCATAGAGCATGGGCGGCCCCCTCCTTTGCCCACCGGATCATAGCGTCAGAGGCCCGGCAGGACCAGCGGGGGGCCGCATGCGGCCTCTACGGCTGGGAGATCTTTTCCACCACCCGGCTGAAATCCTTGCGGCCCACGGACTCCAGCTCGCGGGCGAGGTCCGCCTGGGCGACGATGCCGAGGACGCGGCCCTGGTCGTCGACCACCGGGACCCGGCGCACCTGCTGGCCGGACATGACGTGCTCGACGGCGTCGAGGTCGTCGTCCTGCTTCACCGAGGAGACGTTCCTGGTCATCGCCTCGCGGACCGGCGTGTCGGGGCCCTGGCCCCGGCCCAGGACGCGGAGCGCGAGGTCGCGGTCGGTGACCATGCCGGTCAGCTTCATCGAGTCGCGGCTCTCGACGATGGGCAGGCTGCCGCAGTCGTTGCTCTCCATCATCCGGGCGGCGTCCTGGGCGCTGGTGTCGGCGGTGCAGACTGCCGGGCTATCGGTCATGATGTCTTTGGCGCGTTTTGAAGCCATCGTTGCCTCCTTGTTGAGAAGACCCGGGAACCGGGTCCTTGGGGTCCCTGGATACATCTGCAAAAGGCGGACCGGCCCGCGCCTGGTGTAGGATAGGCAACCGTTTCAGGCGCGGAAGCCCAAGGAGTCGAGCCCGCAATGAGCCAGGAGCCGGAAGTCATCGTTCCCGATCACGTCCCGCCGATCGCCTTGGCGGAGCTGGACGGCGAGCAGCAGGGCAAGCTCGGCGTCATCGCCCATCACGTCCGGGGGATCCTGACGGCGCTCGGGCTGGACCTCAAGGACCCGAACCTCGCCGAGACCGACCTGCGGGTGGCCAAGATGTACATCGAGATGTTCGGCGGCCTGGCCGAGGGCGCCGAGCCGAAGGTGACGACCTTTCCCAACGAGGAGGGGTACAGCCACATGGTGATGGAGAAGCAGATCCCCTTCTACTCCATGTGCGCCCACCACCTGGTCCCCTTCTACGGCCACGCCCACATCGCCTACATCCCGCGCGACCAGATCCTGGGGCTCTCGAAGTTCGCCCGCATCCTGGAGTTCTACGCCAAGCGGCCGCAGCTCCAGGAGCGGCTGACCGAGCAGGTGGTGACGTACCTCCAGGAGAAGCTCCAGCCGCTGGGCGCGATGGTCGTCATCGAGGCGCGCCACCTCTGCGTCGAGATGCGCGGCGTCAAGAAGCCGGGAGCGCTGACGGTGACCTCGGCGCTGCGCGGCATCTTCCACCAGAAACCGGTCCGGGAAGAGTTCCTGGATCTGCTCCGGCATCATGGTTGAGAACAATGGACAACGCGATGGCTGAGCGCTGCGCGGTCCTCGTTCTCCTGGCGCTGCTCGCCGCGGGCTGCGGCGGAGCCCCCTCCCGCTCCCGGGCGGAGCTCACGAACCCGTTTCTGGGACCGGACTACTCGGCCTGGCTGATCGGACCGGTGGCGCGGATCGCGACCACCCAGGAGATCGAAGAGTTCCTGTCCCTGCAGGACGACCGGCAGGCCGCGGCTTTCGTCCAGGCCTTCTGGAGCCACCGCGATCCGGCGCCGGACAAGCCCGGCAATCCCGTCCAGGAGGCCTTCGACGCCCGCTCGGCGGAAGCGGACCGCCTGTACAGCGAGGCCGGCCTGCTCGGCCGCCGCACCGACCGCGGCGCCGTCTACGTCGTCTACGGCAAGCCCGCGAAGGTGGAGTTCGCGGTGTCCCCGATCCCGAACGGACCGCCCCTCGAAGTCTGGACCTACGCCTCCGACGCGCCGTCGGGCCTCAACGCCAGGCGGCCGGCCGGGCTCTATCGCTTCGTCAAGCAGGGCGACCGGACGGTGCTTTACATCGTCGGCGCCCGGCCCGCTCTGATCCAGCCGCAGGAGCCGATTCAGTAGTCTTTCGCTTGGAGGATTCTTCATGTCCGAGGCTCGTGCCGTGCTTGCGGGAACCGGCATCGCCATCCCGCCTCTCGAGGTCGACAACGTCATGCTGTCCCGGATCATCGAGACGGACGATGCCTGGGTCCGCGAGCGCAGCGGCATCGCGACCCGCTACTACGTCAACGCCGGCACCGCCTCCTCCGACCTCGGGGCCGAGGCGTCGCGGGCGGCTCTCGCCGACGCGGGAGTGGAGCCCGGCGAGGTGGACTACATCGTCTGCGCCACGATGACGCCGGACCACTACTTCCCCGGCTCCGGCACCCTGATCCAGCAGAAGCTGGGCATGAAGCCCCTGCCGGCCCTCGACATCCGCCAGCAGTGCGCCGGCTTCGCCTACGGCCTGCAACTGGTGGACGCCCTGATCCGCGGCGGCGCCGCGCGCACGGTGCTGCTGGTCGGCACCGACGTCCACACCTCCCTGATGCCCTTCAGCGCCAGGACCTTCGAGGTGCTGCACGGACGGGACCCCGGCCCTCTCTCCCCGGAGGAGTTCGAGTGGAACTCCCGCTTCCGGCACCTCCTGGTGCTGTTCGGCGACGGCGCCGGAGCCATGGTCTTCAAAGCCGAGGAGAAGTCGGACGGCCGCGGCATCCTGGCCTCGGCGCTCTACGGCGACGGCAACCACCGGGACATCCTCTACGTGCCGGGGGGCGGCTCGCAGCGGCGTCCGTTCGTCACCACCGAGATGATCGAGGCCGCCGAGACGGTGCCGGTGATGGATGGCCGGGCGGTGTTCAAGCTGGCCGTCACCCGCATGCCGGAGGCCACCCGGGAGGTGCTCGGCCGCTGCGGCCACACCACCGAGGACCTCGACCTGGTGATCATGCACCAGGCCAACCTGCGCATCAACGAGAAGGCCCAGCAGGTGCTCGGCCTGCCCGACTCCAAGGTCTTCAACAACATCCAGAAATACGGCAACACCACCTCCGCCACCCTTCCCATCGCCTTCCACGAGGCGCGCCAGGCCGGCAAGGCGCCCGAAGGCTCCCTGGTGGCCTTCACCGCCCTGGGGGCGGGGCTCCATTGGGGTGCGGTGCTGATGCGGGTGTAGGATCTCTCCGAAGGAGGATCGCAGGGATGGACCAAAGGTATACGGCTCTCGTCAAAAAAGATGCGGGGTGGTGGATCGGCTGGATCGAGGAGATTCCAGGGGTCAACTGCCAGGAGGCTACCCGCGAGGAATTGCTGGAGAGCCTGCGTATAACGCTCCGCGAAGCCATCGAGCTCAATCGCCAGGAGGCTGTTGGAGCCGCCGGCGGCAATTTTGAAGAAGAAAAAATCGCGGTATGAAGCGGGAGGATCTCCTGCGTCATTTGCGAAGTCATGGTTGCGAGCTCCTCAGGGAAGGTGGCCGGCATTCCTGGTGGCACAACCCGACCTTGAACAAGCGGTCAGCCGTGCCGAGGCACTCCGAGGTCAATGACAACTTGGCTAGGAAGATCTGCCGGGATCTGGGACTCCCGAAGCTCAGATGATTGAAATGACTACCGTCTCTCAACGTTCCCTTTCCACTCCTAGCCCGGCAGAGATCGCCGAGGCCCTGTCACGCCGGGTGATGGGCCAGGATGAGCCTCTCCGCGAGATGGCGGTGGCGCTCTCCAAGCAACTCGCCGGCCTTAGGGTGGGCAACATCCTGATGATCGGCTCGTCCGGCACGGGCAAGACGACGCTGATGCGGGCCGTCGAGTCCTACCTGGCTTCGGATCCGGTGCTGGCGGCGCGCTCGGCCGTCGTGCGCATTCACGCCAACGTCCTCGCCGAAGAGGCGGAGCGCGGGCGGCCGGGCGAGGCCGTGCTCGGGCGCCTCCTGGACCGGGCGCGCGAGCAGCTCGGCCCCAGCGCTCCCATCGACATGCTGCTGCGCCGGGCCGCCTCGGGGCTGGTGTTCGTGGACGAGGTGGACAAGATCCGCTCCCACGTCGGAGGGCAGCCGAACGTCGCGGGCATCCGGGCGCAGGAGGCGCTGCTGACGCTGATCGAGAACGAGGCCGTCCCCCTGGTCCTGCCCGTCTGGGCCGGCGGCGGCACGGTGACGGTCAACTCCTCCGAGCTCCTGTTCGTCTGCGCCGGCGCCTTCGAGGGGCTCTACGATTCGGTCTACGACCGGGTCACCATCGGCAAGGACCGGGGAGCCCTGCGGCCGGTCACCGTGGTCGAGGGCGGAAGAGTGCAGGAGAAGCTCGTCTTCCACCTCCGCGACTGGCTGCGCAACGAGGACCTCTTCGATTACGGGATGAGCCCGCAGTTCCTCTCCCGCTTCGACGCCGTCGTGCTGCTCCAGGACCTGGGGCAGGACGAGTTGGTCCGAATTTTCCTGGAGACCCCCGAATCCGCCTTCCACCAGAGCCGCGCCTACTTCGAGAACCGCGGCATCCATCTCGCGATCTCCCCCGCCGCCGTCCGCAGGATCGCGACGGAAGCCGGGGCCCAGCCGCGCCTGGGAGCGCGGGCGCTCAAGGAAGCCTTCCGCCGGGTGATCCGCGACTATGAGTTCGAGCCGACGAAGTTCGTCAACGGCGGGGCGCTGCTGATCGATCTGCCGGAGGTGGAGGCGGCGCTGGGGAAGGGCTGATTACGCGATCGATCAGGCCTGCCGAGCCCGCCGCCGCAAACAGACCTCCCGATACCGTGCCCGCCGCTTGCGCATCGTCCAGACCTGGGGGATGAAGGTGAGGAGGAGCAGCAGGGCCGAGGCGACGACGAATTGGAAGATGATGCCCGAGCGGTTGCCGCTCGCCGCCTTGGTGAGGAGAGCGGCGAAGTAGGTGAAGACCGTCACGCCCGGGATCAGCCCGATGGCGGTGGTCGTAAGGAACAGTCCCGGTGGCACGCCGGCCAGAGCGGCGCAGTAGTTCACCAGCGGATAGGGGAACGGCAGGAACCGCAACCCGACCAAGCCCCAGAACCCTCGTCTGGCAATGGTCCGCTCCACCCGCTTCAGCCGGTTCCCCGCCAGGTGGAGCACGAAGTCGCGTCCCAGGCCCCGGCCCATGAAATAGGTCGAGGCGCCGCCCAGGAACACGCCGATCACGTTGTAGACCGACCCCAGGACGACGCCGAAGACCATGCCGCCGGCGATCATCATGGGCGTCGCCGGCACGCCGAGCGGGCAGAGGATCAGGTAGCTCGCGATCAGCGCCAGGGGCGCCCACCAGGCGCCGCGGAGCCGGCCGAGCAGGCCGGAGACCTTCTCGACGGTCATGTACTCGGCGAGAGGCGTCCAGCGCAGGACGGCGAAGCCGATCCCGACGATCGCTACCAGGACGAGGAAGCGGAGGAGGAGGTGACGCGGCACTTTCAAAGGCCGCGTCCTATCCGGGTTCCGGTCTGGATTCCTCCCCGGAGCCGGGGAAGAGGAACTCCCTCATGTGGCGGTTGAGGGTCTCCTGGGAGGCGGGATCCATGAAGTTCAGCCGCAGCTCGTTGATGACCATCACTTCCATCTTCTGCCACTCGTTCCAGCAGTCGGCGCAGACCCTCTGCTGGATCTCGAGTCCGTTCTTGCCGGGGAGCGGGGGACGGGCGAGGGCCGGGGCTTCGGGCCGGCCGCAGCGGGCGCATTGCACGGTCGCCATCAGCGGACCTCCCCGGGGAGCACGATCAGGCTCTCGGAGCGCTGCTGGACCTCTTTCGGCACCCGCACCAGGAGCACCAGGTCGCGGTCGTCGCGGCCCCCCTTGAGGTTCTTGACCACCTCGTCGGGCACGGCGAGCGTCACGTAGGCGGGACGCTTGGCGTTCTGGCGGGCGCTGTCGGTGACGAGCTGCTCGATCGGCACGATCTCCACCCGCTCCGGATACTTGTCGAGAGCGTAGCTCAGGGCTTTCAAGGGGTTGTTCTGCATGGCCGGATTCTACACTTGCAGGACGCCCTGCTCGGCGAGGACCGCCCGGTAGTAGGCGATGGTGCTGCCGAGCCCCTCGGCCAGGCTGACCTTCGGCTCCCAGCCGAGGCGCTCGCGGGCCTGCGTGATGTCCGGCTGCCGCGTCTGGGGGTCGTCCACCGGCAGCGGCTTGAAGACGATCGGGCTCGAGCTCCCGACGGCGGCGCGGATCGTCTCGGCGAACTCCAGGATGGTCATCTCGTGCGGGTTGCCGATGTTGCACGGCTCGCGCAGGTCGCTCATCAGCAGCCGCCAGATCCCCTCGATCAGGTCGTTCACGTAGCAGAAGGAGCGGGTCTGGCTGCCGTCGCCGAAGACGGTCATCGGCTCGCCGGTCAGGGCCTGGGGAATGAAAGCCGGCACCACGCGGCCGTCCCGTACGCGCATGCGGGGCCCATAGGTGTTGAAGATCCGCACGATGCGCACGTCGAGCCCGTGGTAGCGGTGATAGGCCATGGTCATGGCCTCGGCGAACCGCTTGGCCTCGTCGTAGACGCCGCGCGGGCCCACCGGGTTGACGTTCCCCCAGTAGGTCTCCTTCTGCGGGTGCTCCTTGGGATCGCCGTAGACCTCCGAGGTGGAGGCGAGCAGGAAGCGGGCGCCCTTCGCCTTGGCGAGCCCCAGGCCGTTGTGCGTGCCGAGCGAGCCCACCTTCAGGGTCTGGATGGGCAGCTCCAGGTAGTCGATGGGCGACGCCGGAGAGGCGAAGTGGAGCACGATGTCCACCGGCCCCTCGACCTCGAACGGCTTCGAGACGTCGTGCTGGAGATAGGTGAAGTCGTCGCGGTCCCGGAGGTGCTTGATGTTCTCGAGGCGCCCCGTCACCAGGTTGTCGACGCAGACGACCTCATGCCCCTCGGCCAGCGCGCGTTCGCAGAGGTGCGAGCCCAGGAAACCGGCACCCCCAGTAATGACGGCTCTGCTCATGAGCGCGCTCCCGCCGCCTGGGGCACGGCCTGGGGCCGGACCTCGGGGAGACCTTCGGGCCGGCCGATGGAGACGTAGCGGAAGCCCGCCGCCGCCATCTTCTCCGGCTCGTAGAGGTTGCGCAGGTCGATGACCAGCGGCTGGCGCAGGAGCTGGTGCAGGCGGTCGAGCTCCAGCTTGCGGAACTGGTTCCACTCGGTGGCGATGACCAGGGCGTCCGCCCCTTCCGCCGCCTCGTAGGCGTTGTCGCAGAAGGTGACGGTGGGGAAGAGCGGCCGGCAGCCGTCCATGGCCTCCGGATCGAAGGCTTGCACGGTGGCGCCGCCGTCGATCAGCCCCTGCACGACGGGCAGCGCGGGGGACTCGCGGATGTCGTCCGTGTTCGGTTTGAAGGAGAGCCCGAGCACGGCCACCGTCTTGCCGGCGACGCCGTCCAGGGCCTGCTCGATCTTCTGGGTCATCCGTTTCTGGGTGGCCTCGTTGACCTCCAGGACGGCCTCGATGATGCGGAAGCGCTGCCCCTGGTCGCGGGCGATCTGGGCCACGGCGCGGGTGTCCTTGGGGAAGCAGGAGCCGCCGAAGCCGGGGCCGGCGGAGAGGAACTTCGAGCCGATGCGGCTGTCGAGCCCCATGCCCTTGGCCACCACCTCGACGTTGGCGCCCCAGGACTCGCAGATCTGGGCCACCTCGTTGATGAAGGAGATCTTGGTGGCGAGGAAGCCGTTGGAGGCGTACTTGATGAGCTCCGCCGTCTCGACGCCGGTGATGATGAACGGCACGTCGGCGGCGGCGAGGGGCGAGTAGACGTCGAGCATCAGCTCGGCGGCCCGCTCGTCGCTGGTGCCGATGACCACCCGGTCGGGGTGCATGAAGTCGTCGATCGCCGAGCCCTCGCGCAGGAACTCGGGGTTGCTCACGACGGCGAAGCGGTGCTTGCTGCCGGCCCCTTCGCGCACGATGGCCTCGATCATCTTGCCGGTGCCGATGGGCACCGTGCTCTTGGTGACGATGATCTTGTAGCCGTTCAGGTGCTGGGCAATGGAGGTGGCGACCTCGCGGATGAACGTCAGGTCCGCCGAGCCGTCGGACTTCGGCGGCGTGCCGACGGCGATGAAGACCGCCTGGGCCTCCTCGATGGCAGGTCCCAGGTCGGTCGTGAAGCGCAGCCGGCCCTCGTCCATGTTCTTCTGGACCAGGGTGCCGAGGCCGGGCTCGTAGATCGGCACCTTGCCGCGCGACAGCGCCTCCACCTTGGCGGCGTCCTTGTCCACGCCCACCACGTTCATGCCGAAGTCCGCCAGGCAGGCACCCGTCACCAGTCCGACGTAACCGCTACCAACGACGCAGATGTTCATGTTGGATCAGGCTCGCTTGGAAAGATTTCGATCATGGTTTGGGGATGCCTGGGCGCCCTCGGCGCGCTCGCGGTACCAGGCGACGAAACGGCGCAGGCCTTCGCGGATGGGGACCTTGGGGGCGTACCCCAGAAGCCGCGCCGCCTTGGAAACGTCGGCGTAGGTGATCGGAACGTCCCCGGGTTGGGCCGGAAGATATTCGATCCGGGGCTCGACGGCAAGCTCCTCGGCGATCCAGCGGACGAGGTCGGCGAGCGAGGTGGTGTCCGCGCCTCCGAGGTTCAGGATCTCGAAGCCGGGGGCGAGGTCCAGCGTCGCCACCAAGCCGTCCACGATGTCGTCCACGTAGGTGTAGTCCCGCCGGCTGCCGCCGTCGCCGTACATGGGCACCGTCTTGCCCCGCCAGAGCAGGTCGGTGAACTTGTGGATCGCCATCTCCGGCCGCTGCCGCGGGCCGAAGACGGTGAAGAAGCGCAGGCAGGCGGTGCGGAAGCCGTAGAGGTGATGGTAGTTGTAGCAGAGCAGCTCGCCCGCGCGCTTGGTGGTGGCGTAGGGGCTGATCGGCTGGTTGACCTCGTCGTCCTCCGCGAAGGGGACCTTCTCGTTGATGCCGTAGACGGACGACGAAGAGCCGAAGAGGAAGGTCCTGGGCCCGTGCCGGCGGGCCGCTTCCAGCAGCCGCAGGGTGCCGATGCAGTTGACGTCCTCGTAGAGGATCGGCTCGCTGAGGCTCGGCCGCACCCCCGCCCGGGCGGCGAGGTGCACCACGGCGTCGAAGCCGTCCTCGGCGAACAGGCGGTCCACCAGCCCCGCGTCGCGGATGTCGCCCTCGACCAGACGGTAGTCCTGCCGGAACTCCTCGTCCTCGAGGAGCGGCGCCACGTTCTCCCGCTTGCGCGCGGGATCGTAGAAGTCGTTGAAGTCGTCGAGCACCGTCACCCGGTCTCCCCGGGCGAGCAGGCGCCGCGTCAGGTGCGAGCCGATAAATCCCGCGCCTCCCGTCACCAGAACGTGCGATGGCATGAGTCGAGCCGGTTCCTCTAAAGCCCTGCCGCCGCGCCGGGCGGCGGTGGTGGTGGTGTCGCTTCTGCGGGATCGGCGGGCGGCGGCTGTTCGGCCGGCGGCTGTTCGGCCGGCGGCTGTTCGGCCGGCGGGGCTTCCGGCACCAGGTCCGGACCCTTGTCGAGCGGCTCCACCGTTCCTCCCTGCTCCTCGATTCCCTGCTTCGTCTCCTGGTACCGCTTGTCGATCCCCTTCTTCTGCCGGTTCCGGATCAGCCAGCGCAGGACCCGGGACTCGTTGATGCCGATGATGATGTCGTTGACGGCCTGATAGATCTGGGGGTCGTTGATCAGCTTCGAGGCCGTGCCCTGCCCGTCGGAGATCTTGTACGAGATCTCGTTGAGTCGCTGCACGAGCTGGCGGAGCTGCTCGGCGATCTCGCGGCCGTACTCCTCGTCCTTGACCAGACGCGGGAGCAGGGCTTCGCTCGTCTCCAGATCGGCCGTAAACCCTTGCAGATCCTGTGCCACCTTGTTGAGCGACGCCAGGGTGTCGTTGAACCGGGTACGGCTCGACGGGTCGTTGAGCAGCCCCGGGAGCAGCCCCGGTCCGTTCTGCGCCTGGTCGAGCAGGCTCTCGAACCGGTCGAGCGACTGCGCGAGCTGGTCGGCCATGGCGCGGTCGTTGAGCAGCCGCGGCAGGGGGCCTTCGCCGGTCTCGACCTTGGTGGCGATCCGCTGCAGGCTCTCCGAGGCGCCGATCAGCGACGCCCGCAGCCGTTGCGCGGACGGCGTCTCCTTGGTGAGGTCCCCGAGCAGGCCTTCCCCCTTCTCCATGCGGCTGAGAACCCGGTTGAGCGAGTGGGTGACCTGGACCACGTTGTCCATCACGTCCTCGCCCGAGGAGATCAGGGCGTCGACGTTGGTAGGCTGCGCCGCCAGGATCAGCCCCTCTTCGGGGATGGCGGGGTAGACCGGGGAGCCCGAGTTGATCTCGATGAACTTGTCGCCCAGCAGGCCGAGCGTCTTCAGCCGGGCCCGCGAGGCCGGCTGACCCTCGGCCAGGGCGCGCGGGTCCGTGGGTCCGCGGAGACGCCCGCCGTACTCGCGGTCCACCTTGATCCAGACCCGGATCTGCTTTTGCTGCGGGTCCTCCGGCAGCAGGACCTTCTCGACCGTGCCGACGTCGACGCCGTCGAGCTGCACCGGGCTGCCGGGCTTCAGGCCGCTGACCGAGTTGAACTCGACGTGGTAGCGGCTCTTGCGGGAGAAGAGGTTGTTCTTGTCGCCGATCAGGAAGATCCCGGCGGCGACCACCACCAGCGCCGCGAGGATCACCAGGCCGACGCGGATCTCACGGCTTCTAGGCGACATGCTGATGCGCCTCTTCGTCGTCCTCGCGCCCGGCCAGGAAGTTGGCGAGCTCCGGATCGCCGGAGCCGTCGGCGGCCTGCCAGTCGCCCACGAACGCGAAGCGGGATTCCGACAGGAAGGCCAGCCGGTCGCCCACCCGGCGCGCGAGGGGGATGTCATGGGTGACCACCACCGCGGTGACCCCCAGCTCCTTCTGGACCGAGTTGATCAGCTTGCCGATGGTCGCCGAGGTCACGGGGTCGAGCCCCGTGGTGGGCTCGTCGAACAGCACCACCTCGGGGTCGAGGGCCAGGGAGCGGGCGAGGGCGACGCGCTTGCGCATGCCGCCGGAGAGGTCCGACGGGGCCTTCTTCTCCACGTCCTTGAGGCGCACCATGTCGAGCTTCCGGCGCACCACCTCGGCGATCTCGCGCTCGGTCTTCCTGGTGTGCTCGCGCAGGGGGAAGGCAATGTTGTCGAAGACGTTCATCGAGTCGAACAGGGCGCCGCTCTGGAACAGCATGGCGATCCTCTGGCGGAAGGGGAACAGCTCGCGCTCCTCCAGCCGGGTCAGGTCGGTGCCGTCGAAGACGACGCTCCCCTCGTCGGGCTTCTCGAGGCCGTTGAGCTGCCGCAGGCTGACGCTCTTGCCCGATCCCGAGCGGCCGAGGATCACCAGGCACTCGCCCCGCAGGATGTCGATGTCGAGCCGGTCGAGCACCAGCTTCCGGTTGTACCGTTTGGTCAGACCGCGAATCTCGTACAGCGCTTCCGGCACTTCGAGCTCCTCAGACCAGGATGTAGAAAAGCTTGGTGAGAAAGAAGTCGGAGATCAGGATCAGGATCGCGGCCAGCACCACCGTGTTCGTCGTCGCCCGCCCCACCCCGTCGGCGCCCCCCGTGGTGTTGAGGCCATTGTAGCATCCGATAATTGCGATAAAATACGCGAAGAAAAAGGACTTAGCGATGCCGCTCCCGACGTCGCCGAAGGTCAGCGAGTCGAAGACGTCGTTGACGTAGAGCCCCGGGGCGAGGTCGAGCGTGAAGGTGGCGACGATGAGGCCGCCCAGGATGCCCAGGGCGTCGCCGATCACCGTCAGCGCCGGCAGCATCACCAGGGTCGCCACGAGCTTTGGCGCCACCAGCTTCTTGACCGGGTCCGAGGCCATCGAGCGCAGGGCGTCGATCTGCTCGGTCACCTTCATGGTGCCGATCTCGGCCGTCATCCCCGAGCCGATCCTGCCGCCCACGATGAGGGCCGTCAGCACCGGCCCGAGCTCCCGCACGAGCGACTTCGAGACCACCGAGCCGATGTAGTACTTGACCCCCAGGGCGGGCAGGGAGAGGGCGGTCTGCAGGGCCAGCACCATGCCGGTGAAGATGGTGGTGATACCGGCGACCCCCAGCGAGCGGACGCCGATCTGCTCCATCTGGCGGACCCACAGGCCGACCTCGTAGGGCGGGCCGATCATGGCGAAGAAGGCCCGCCAGGTGAGGACGCCCAACCCGCCCGTCTGCGCCGCGATGTCCCGGGGCTTCACGAGCGGAGGGGCCACCAGGAAACGGCGTGGACGACGCCGAAGGCGAGGTCCGCCGCGGCCAGGGGAAGGAGGCCGCCGAGGTCCGGGCCGCGCAGGGCGGCAGCCGCCAGCACGGCCGCTCCCAGGAGCCGGCCGCCGATCGCCACCACGATGATGGCGCTGTACCGCCGCGGGTCGCGGGCCGCGGCCAGGTAGAGGACGGCGAGCATCGCCAGGAGCGTGGCCAGGAGCCAGAGATAGAAGGCGCCCCGCGGCATGGGCGGCAGCGGCAGCCCGAACCACCGCGCCGGCACCTCCGGGGCCGCCACCATCAGGACGGCGAAGCCGAGGTCGTAGAGGGCCCCGGCCACCAGGCTCGCGCGCAGGGTGGTGAGCAGGTGGAAGCGGCGGGCGTAGGTGCTCGTGAAGGCCATGGCAGGGCTGGATTGTAGCAGCAGGCCCCATAATGCTCCCCGCAATGGAACCCACCGCCCGCCGCCCTCCGCTCTGGCTGACCGCCCTCGCAACGTTCACCGGCAACCTCTTCCTGGTCCTGGGCTCGGGGATCCTGGCGATGATCACCATCCTGGCGAGCTGGATCCCGCCGCGGGGGACCTGGTCGTTCGCCATCATGCGGGTCTGGTCGAGCGCCATGCTCGCCGCCAGCCTCGTCCGCGTCGAGGCCCGCTACGCCCCCGAGCTGGAGCCGGGGAAGAGCTACGTCTTCCTCTGCAATCACCAGAGCCTGTTCGACATCCCGGTGCTGCTCGCGACCTGCCCCGGGCAGGTGCGCATGCTGGCCAAGCGGACCCTGTTCCTGATCCCCCTGTTCGGCTGGGCCATGAAGGCGGGCGGCTTCATCTCGGTCGACCGGGCGGACCGCAGCACGGCCCGGCAGAGCTTCTCTTCGGCGGTGGCCCGGCTGCGCGCCGGCACCTCCATCCTCCTCTTCCCGGAGGGCACCCGCTCGCTCACCAACGAGCTCCTCCCCTTCCAGCGCGGCGGCTTTCTGCTGGCGCTGAAGATCGGCCTGCCCATCGTGCCGGTGGGCATCCGGGGGACCCGCGAGGTCCAGCACCGCGGCAACTGGGCCATCCGGCCCGGCAAGGCCGTCATCTCCTACGGCGCTCCCATCGACGCCGCCGGGTACGGGCTGCGGCGCAAGGCGGAGCTGAACCGGGAGGTCCGCGCCCGCATCGCCGAGCTGGCCGGGCTGGAGCTGGCGGAAGAGTCCGAGGGACCGGTGGTACGATCGCCTGGTAGCGATTGAACGCTCGGAAGGAACTCTCGATATGGCAAACGTCGATATGGCAAACGATTTCGAATCCAAGGTGTGGGACGCTTTGAAGACGGTGAAGTTCCCCGGCATGAGCCGGGACATCGTCTCCTTCGGCTTCGTGCACCAGGTGAAGGCCTGCGCCGGCGTGGCTTCGGTGGAGCTGCAGATGGCGACCCACAACCCGGCCGCCGGCGAGAAGGTGCGGGAGGAGGTGGAGCGGGTGCTCCGCACCCTGCCCGAGGTCCAGGACGTGAAGGTCAACATCAACGTCGTCAAGCCGCCCACCCGCGAGGAGTCGGCGCAGAAGGCGATCGCCCAGGACGCCTCCCTGATCCCGGGGGTCCGGCACGTCGTCGCCGTGGCGAGCGGCAAGGGCGGCGTGGGCAAGTCGACGGTGGCGGCCAACCTGGCGGTGGCCCTGTCGCAGCTCGGCTACCGGGTGGGCCTGCTGGACGCCGACATCTACGGCCCGTCGGTGCCCACCATGTTCGGCATCACCGAGAAGCCGCGGGTGGTGGGCAACCGCATCTTCCCCTTCGTCAAGCATGGTGTAACGGTGATGTCTCTAGGCTTCATCCTGGAGGCGGACACGCCGGTGATCTGGCGCGGCCCGATGGTGATGCGGGCGATCGAGCAGATGCTGGGCGACGTCGAGTGGGGCGCCCTCGACTACATGATCCTCGACCTGCCGCCGGGCACCGGCGACGCGCAGCTCACGGTGACGCAGAAGGTGCCGCTGGCCGGCGCCGTGATCGTCACCACGCCCCAGGACGTGGCCCTGATCGACGCCCGCAAGGGCCTCGCCATGTTCCGCAAGGTGAACGTGCCGGTGATCGGCATCATCGAGAACATGTCCACCTTCGTCTGCCCGCACTGCGGCGAGGCCACCGACATCTTCAAGAAGGACGGCGGCCGCAAGACGGCCGACCTGCTGGGCACTGCCTTCCTGGGCGCCATCCCCCTCGATCCCAAGATCGTCCTCGGCGGCGACGCCGGCGTGCCGATCACCGTCGCCGAGTCCCGGGGCCCCCACGCCGACGCCTTCCGCAGCGTCGCCGCCGAGGTGGTGGAAGAGGTCGCCCGGCAGGACGAGATGAAGCCCAAGCTGTCGATCGTGTGAGATCCGTGGTATCGTCCTGAGGAGACGGACATGGACATCATCAACTCTACAGGCATCCATACCGAGTACCGGGTCGTCTCTCACCGGGACACGGGAAGCGCGAAGCCGGAGGCTTGGCAACGCCTCAGGCCGAACGACTACGTCGTCGTGAGGCCGTCTCAGGCGGGTCCCTGGAAGATCGAGCTCCGGATTCCCGGTGGACAGCCGCTCGCGGAGGTCGTCAACAGCCCCAAGGCTTCCGTGGTCCTGGAAGAAGCGGCCGGGCGGTTCAAGGTGCAGGCGTCGGTCGCCGGGATCGACGCCCTGATCACCTACTCCCCCTCCACCAGAGAATGGGCGGAGAAGCTCGACGCCGCTCTCCGTGGGGCTGGCCTGTCGACCTGGATCGATTTTCGCGACCTGAAGTCCGGAATCTCCGCCTGGGACCAGCTCCGAGAGGTCATCGTCCAGGTCAAGAACGCCGTCGTGCTGGTCGGGTCCAAAGATGACGCCACCGAGCGGCAACGGATCGAGAAGGCCGTCGCTCTCGGCGCGGTCTCCGAGAACCCGAGCCAGCGGATGATCCCTCTTCTGCTGGATGAGGCCGAGTTGCCTGGATTTGTGCGGGCCGCGGCGCAATGGAGCGAGCGGCCGATCCCTTCGATCCGGATCGCCGATCCCGCCCGCGACTGGGACCGGGCCGTCGCGGACGTCATCGAGGTCCTCAGGGGCGAGGCGGATCCGCGGGCCAAGGGCGAGGTGATCGATACGTCTGAAGAGGACCGGCGCCGCTGGCAGGAACGGATGGACTACCTCAGGCAGTTTGCCGCCGAGTTGAAGATCCAGGAGGACCGCGCCAGGCTCGAGCGTTTCTCCGCCAAGACTGCATGAAGGCCGATCCCAGCAGGTCGGTCTTCATCAACTGCCCGTTCGACAACGCCTACACTCCGCTTTTCGAAGGCCTCGTCTTCACCACGGTCTGTTGCGGGTTCACGCCCCGGAGCTCGCTCGAGTCCGGGACCATGGCCGAGCCGCGGATGGAGCGGATCATCCGAGCCGTGTTCGAATCGCGGTACTCTATCCACGATCTCTCTCGCAACCGAGGGGAAGGGGCAGAGGGGCTGGCGCGGTTCAACATGCCCCTCGAGCTCGGGATCGCGATGGCCCGCTGGTATATGACCAGGGGCTCAGAGAATCAGCATGACTGGCTGCTCATGGTTTCTTCCGGACACGAATATCACCGGTTCATCTCCGATCTTTCCGGATTCGATCCCGCTCGCCATGACGGCACGGTCGAGACCCTGATTCCCCAGGTGATGCTCTGGCTCGTGGACCGGCCGACGACCTACTCTCCCCCGAACTCACAGAAGGTGCTCCAGGCCCTTCCCCGCTTCCAGCTCCGGATTCGGCAACTGGATGAGGAATGGGGCGGGAGAGTGCCGTGGAGCCGCATCCTGGAGGCCGCTCAGGAGTGCGCTCCAAAGCTCTAGCCATCATGTCCACCGCCCTCATCGCGGACGCTCACTTGAGTGGGCCCGGCGGCCCCGCCGGCCCGCTCGTGGCCCAGCTCGCGGCGCTCCCTGCCCAGGGGTGCCGCCGGCTGGTGCTGATGGGCGACCTGTTTCAGGCCTGGGTGGGGTTCCGCAGCTTCGAGACCCCGGATGTGGCCGCGGTGGCGGCGGCGCTCCGCAAGCTGCGGAGCCAGGGCGTCGAGGTCGAGTACGTCGAGGGCAACCGCGACTTCTTCCTCGCCGGCAGCCCCTATGCCGACGCCTTCGACCGGGTGGTCCTGGAGACCGCCTTCGAGGTCGGCGGCGTGCGCTACCTGGCCGTCCACGGCGACGGGCTCAACGACCGCGACTGGCAGTACCGTTTCTGGCGCTGGCTCTCGAAGAGCGCCGCCACCCGTTTCCTGGTGCGCAGCATCCCGCGGGCGCTCGCCCACCGGATGGTCCATTCGACCGAGCGGCGGCTGTCGCAAACCAACTTCAAGCACCGCGCGGCCCTGCCCGAGGAGGCCATCCGGCGCTACGCCGAGCGGCGGCTCGCCGAGGGGCACGACGTTCTTCTGCTCGGCCATTTCCACGAGCCCCGCGTCTGGCAGGTCCGCGGCGGCGAGGTCCGGATGCTCGACGCGTGGTTCAGGAGCCGGACCGTGGAGTGGCTGCGGTAAGATCCCCGACCTCATGGCTCTGCGCGTCACCATGCTCGGCAGCGGGACGTCGACGGGAATCCCCGTGATCGGCTGCCCGTGCCAGGTCTGCCAGTCGCCGAACCCGAAGAACAAGCGCTGGCGGCCGGGGCTCAAGCTGGAGATGGGGGAACGGATCGTGCTCGTCGACACGCCGACCGATCTGCGCGAGCAGGCGCTGCGTTTCGGGCTTCCGCGGGTCGACGCCATCGTCTTCACCCACTCCCACGCCGACCACATCTTCGGGCTCGACGACGTGCGGATCTTCAACTTCCGCCAGCGCGCGGCCATCCCCTGCTACGGCTCGGAGGAGACCCTGCGCAACATCCGGCGGGCCTTCGCCTATGTCTTCGAGGCGGGCCAGGAGGGCGGCGGCAAGCCGCAGCTCGACCTGCTTCCCGTCCGCGAGCCGTTCGATCTACTGGGCCGGACGTTCGTGCCCGTTCCCGTCTGGCACGGCGAGATGGAAGTCTTCGGCTACCGCATCGGCGGCTTCGCCTACGTGACGGACTGCAACCTGATCCCTGACGCCAGCTTCCGGCTGCTCGAGGGAGTGGAGATCCTGGTCCTCGACGCCCTGCGCCATCGCCCCCACCCGACGCACTTCTCCGTCGAGGAGGCGATCGAGGCGGCGGAACGGATCGGCCCCCGGCGCACCATACTCACCCACATGGCCCACGAGGTGGACCATGACGACCCGCTCCCTCCGGGCGTGGAGTTCGGTTATGACGGACTCGTCTTCGAAGCCGATTGAGCCCTTCGCGGTACCCAGCGGCCGGCGAGCCCGCGGCCGGGTGCGGGTACCGCCGTCGAAGAGCCTCACCCATCGCTACTTCAACCTGGCGCTCCTCTCGGGCTCGCCCCTGGTGATCGAGCGCCCCCTGTTCGCGGAGGACACCCGCCTGTTCCTCGCCGGCCTGGCCAGCTCCGGCTTCCAGGTGGAGGAGGGGGAGGACGAGGTGCGGCTGACGCCGGGCAGGACCCCGGAGGGTGAGGTGGAGATCTTCTGCGGCAACGCCGGCACCATGCTCCGCTTCCTGGTGGCGACCCTGACGGTGGTCCCGGGCCTGTGGCGGCTCGACGGCGTGCCGCGCCTGCGCGAGCGGCCGGTGGGCCCCCTGGTGGAAGCCTTGCGCCGTCTGGGCGCCCGCATCGAGTACCTGGCGGCGGAGGGCTTCGTGCCGTTGCGGATCGAGGGCGGCAGCCTGCGCGGCGGCGCCACGACCCTCGACGCTGGCGAGTCGAGCCAGTACCTCTCGGCAATCCTGATGGCGGCCCTGCGGGCGCCGGGCGAGGTGGTGGTGGAGGTCCCGTCGCTGACCTCGCGGCCCTACGTGGACGTGACGATCGGCGCCGCGGCGGCCTTCGACGGCCACATCGAGCGGGTGGGCCCGCGGGCCTACCGCGTCCGTCCCTCGGTGCTGCGGGGGGGGCGCGCACGGGTCGAGGGGGACTACTCGGCCGCCTGCTACCCGGCGGCGGCGGCCGCCCTCACCGGCGGCGACGTGTCGCTCGAGGGGCTCGCCGCCGACTCCCGCCAGGGTGACCGCGAGTTCATCGACCTGCTCGCCGAGATGGGGGCGGAGGTCGAGTGGAAGGGGGATCTCCTGCGCGTCCGCGGCGGCGAGCTCAAGGGAGTGAAGGCCGACCTCTCCGGCATGCCCGACCAGGTGCCCACCCTCGCCGCCCTGGCGCCCTTCGCCAAGGGCGAGACGCTGATCCACAACGTGGCCCATCTCCGCATCAAGGAGAGCGACCGCCTCGAAGCCATGGCCACGGAGCTGAAGAAGCTCGGTGCCGACGTGCGCGAGGGGCGCGACAGCCTGTGGATCCCCGGCCTCTGGAGCGACGGCGAGCCGCCCGCGGAGACGGTGCACGTCGATCCCCGCGGCGACCACCGCATCGCCATGAGCTTCGCCCTCGTGGGCCTGCGCCGTCCCGGCGTCGTGGTCGATCACCCGGAGGTGGTGGGGAAGTCGTACCCGGGGTTCTGGCGGGATCTGGTGAAGATGGTCTCGTAGAGCGCGTTCTTCCGCTACAATCTGCTCCACATGTCCCCTCTCTCGGAGACCCGCCGGGTGGCCGGTGTCGTCCATCCGTGCCTGGACTCCCCGGCGCGGGCGGTCGCGCTAGGCGAAGCCCAACTCACGGACCGGCGCAAAGTCGGCGTGCTGCTCCAGGCGGCGGGCCTGCTGTCGCTGCTCGATCAGGCCGGCTGGCACCTCGTTGCGGGGTGGGATCCGGCACGGATCGACGACGGCGGCCGGCTCTCTGTGGGGGAGGACGGCGTGGCGCCCGGCCTCTCTTCCCGCCCGGCGCAGGATCTCCTGCTCGACCTGACGGCCCGGCTGTTCGGCGAAGGGCTGGTGGCGGGCCGGGGAGAGGCGCGGCGGGCCGTCCGGGCCCTGCTCGATCCCTGGCGCCAGACCCTGGTGCCGCTGCCGCCTGACGAGGCGGTGGCGCGCATCCTCGACGAGGCGCCTTTCCTCTGGGATTCCGAGCACGGGCCGGCGCGCCGGGCCCTCGCAGGCGGGCTTGAAAGGGACGCCGCGAACGGCCGCGTCTGGGTGGCGGGCCCCCGGCCCCTGCGCACGCGTCTCTTGGCCCGCTGCCGCTCCGTTGCGGCGCTGCAGGACCTGCTGGGCGGCGCCGAGGCCCGGGCCCTGTGGAACCGCGAGGAGGCCGGCGCGCCCGCGGAGCTGGCCGCGGCCGGGCGATGGCGGGCGGCGGTGGCGGCCTGGCAGCGCCGGCCGCCGGAATCGGCGGCGGAGCGGATCGGGCTGGCGGCGGCCCTGGAGTGCCTGGGGCGGTTCGAGGCGGCCCTGGAGACGCTCTCCGGCTTGCGCTGCCCGGCGGCCCGGGCGCTCGCCGCCCGCTGCCAGCTCGGGCTCGGTCAGCTCCGGGCGGCGCGGGCGACCCTGCTCTCTCTGGAGGACGAGCCGCTCGAGCCGGGCCAGGTGGCGAGCCTGGCGGAGATCGCCTCGCGAGTCCATGCCAATCGCGGCAAGCCGGGCCGGGCCGGCCTGTGGCTCCGCCGCGCCCTCGACGAGACCGGCGGCGACCCGCGAGCGGCGCTCCACGCCCGGCTGACGGCCGCCGAGGCGGCCTGGGACCGCGGCGACGCGACCACCCTGGACCGCTTCCTGGAGCAGGCCCGCCCCGCCCTCGACGAGCCGGACCTGGCCTGGCGCTGGCACCACGTCCGCGCCCTGCGGGCGCTGCTGGAGCCGGACGGCGGCGCGGAGGCGGTGGCGAGCGTCGCCCGCGCCCTGCGCTCGGGCCGCCGCCGGCTGACGCGGCGCCAGGCGGCGGGGCTGTGGAACGACCTCGGGCTGGGCCGGGCGCGGGCCGGCGACCTCGCCGGCGCCGAGCGCGCCTTCCTCCACCTGCTGCGGCTGGAGTCGGGCTGCGACGGACCCCGCAAGACCACGCTCGCCCTCTGCAACGTCGCCGAGATCCGGCTGCGCCGCGGGCGGCTGGCCGGCGTGCGGGAGATCCTGGCGCGCTCGGAGGAGGCGAACCGGCGGGCCGGCAACCTGCGGGGGGTGACGGGCGATGTCGAGCTCTGGGTCCGTTTCGAGCTGGCGCTGGGGCGGCCGGAGGCGGCCCTGGCGCTCTGCGGGGAGGCGCGGGCGGAGCTGGCGCGCGCGAAGTCCGGCTGGCACGACGGCGTGCTGGGCCTGCTCGCCGCCCGCGCCCTGGGCTGGCTGGGCCGGCCGGCGGAGGCCGCCGCCGAGCTGGCCCGCGTCCCCCTGGACGTCCTCGCCGACCTGGAGCCCGAGGAGCGGCCAGCCCTCCGGGCTCACGCGGGCGACCTCGAGGGCGCCCTGCGCGAGGCGGCGGGCACCCCCTTCGCGCCGCTCTGGACAGGCCTGCTCGCGGGCGCGCCGCCGCCGGCCCGCCACTGGCAGGCGCTGGCGGCGCTGGAGCCCTACCGGGCGGCGCGGCTGGTCTTCGACGGCGACCTCCTGGTCCCCGGCTCGGCGCCCGCGCCGT
>Ga0126305_10000043_pt1 | contig 50411 bp, 47 predicted proteins | sample Plot26_FD_92536 | JGI IMG/M metagenome (GOLD analysis project Ga0126305, IMG submission 92536) | Serpentine soil microbial communities from UC McLaughlin Reserve, CA, USA - Plot26 | ecosystem: Environmental > Terrestrial > Soil > Grasslands | place: USA: UC McLaughlin Reserve, Lake County... | reverse complement strand
TTCCACCGGCCGCACGGCCGCCACAAGGCCGAGGCGTGGCTCGCCACCCTGGCGGACGCCGACAAGTACCGGGTGCACCGCTTCCCCGACACCGGCGGCTCGATGACGGCGCTGCCGGTCATCGAGACGCTGGAGGGCGAGGTCTCGGCCTACATCCCGACCAACGTGATCTCGATCACCGACGGCCAGATCTACCTCGAGCCCGACCTGTTCTTCGCCGGCGTGCGCCCGGCGGTCAACGTCGGCATCAGCGTCTCGCGGGTGGGCGGCAACGCTCAGCGCAAGGCGATGAAGAAGGTCTCGGGCTCGCTGCGCCTCGACCTCGCGGCCTTCCGCGAGCTGGAGGCCTTCGCCCAGCTCGGCACCGAGCTCGACGTCTCGACCCAGCGCCAGCTCGACCGCGGCCTGCGCATGGTGGAGCTGCTCAAGCAGCCCCAGTACCAGCCGTACAACGTCAACGAGGAGGTGCTGTCGATCTTCGCCGGCACCCGCGGCCTCCTCGACGACGTGCCGCCGCGCGACGTGCTGCGCTTCGAACAGGCGATGCTCAAGCACTTCCGCGACGAGTATCCGGAGGTCGTCGAGGAGCTGGACCGCACGCGCGACCTGCCGAACGACCTGGCCGACCGGATCTCGAAGGTGATCCGCGACTTCAAGACCCAGTGGAAGTGAGCTAGCGATGGCCAATCGCAGAGTCCTCGTCAAGCGGCGCAAAGCGGTGCGCAACATCCGCAAGATCACGCGCACCATGCAGCTCATCGCGACCGCCCGCTTCCAGGCGGCGTTCAACCGGGCCGTGGCGACCCGGCCGTACACCGAGAAGCTCGCCGAGCTGGTGGCCGACCTGTCGCGCGCCGCCGGCGACGTCGATCACCCGCTCCTGAAGACCCACGACGAGGTGCCGCGCTCGGCCCTCGTCGTGCTCACCAGCGACCGGGGGCTCGCGGGCGGCTACAACGGCAACGTGCTGCGCTCGGCTCTCGGCCACCTCGAGCAGCAGGCGGCGCGGGGGATCACCAACGACGTCCACATGGTGGGCAAGAAGGGGATCGCCTACTTCCGCTTCCTGCGCCGGCCCTTGAGCGAGCAGACCTCCGGCATCGGCGACAAGCCCCGCTTCGAGCAGGTCGAGGGGATCGCCAACGACCTGATGGACCGCTTCGTGCGCGGCGAGATCGCCTCGGCCCACGTCGCCTACATGAAGTTCCTCTCCGCCGGCCAGCAGCGCCCCGTCGTGGTCCAGCTCCTGCCCCTCAAGCCGGAGGCGGTGGAGGGGGAAGACGGGACCCAGGCAGGGCCGCCGGCAGTGGAGTACGAGTTCTCCCCCGATCCGCGGCAGCTCCTCGACGAGCTGCTGCCGGCGGTGGTTCGGGTACGGCTGTTCCAGGCTTTCAACGACGCGGCGGTCTCCGAGCAGGTCGCCCGCATGGTCGCCATGAAGGCGGCGACGGACGCCGCGGGCGACATGATCAAGGCGCTGACGCGGGAGTACAACCGCGCGCGGCAGACGCAGATCACCATGGAGCTCCTGGACATCGTGGGCGGCGCCAACGCGCTGTCCTGATCGATCCTTAAAAAGACTCCGACGAGCCCTTCAAAGAGATTGGACATACCATGGAAAACGGCAATTTCGGCACAGTGACCCAGGTCATCGGCTCCACTCTGGACGCCCATTTCTCCGAGGACCAGCTCCCCGGCATCTACAACGCCCTGCGGGTCGAGGTGCCCCGCACCGTGCTCGGCGAGACGAGCGTCGACACCCTCTGGTGCGAGGTCGCCCAGCACCTGGGCGGCGGCCGCGTGCGCGCCATCGCCCTCGGCTCGACGGACGGCCTCCAGCGCGGCGTCAACATCCTCGACACCGGCTCTCCGGTCACGGTGCCCGTGGGCACGGAGACCCTGGGACGGGTGTTCAACATGGTCGGCGAGGTGATCGACGGGCTCGGGCCGGTGACGACCAAGGACCGCCGCCCCATCCATCACGAGCCGCCGGAGTTCGACGAACTGTCCTCGAAGACCGAGCTGTTCGAGACCGGCATCAAGGTCATCGACCTGCTCTGCCCGCTGGTCCGCGGCGGCAAGGCCGGCCTGTTCGGCGGCGCCGGCGTCGGCAAAACGGTCATCATCCAGGAGCTGATCGCCCGCCTGGCGCGCTTCCACAGCGGCTACTCCTGCTTCGCCGGCGTCGGCGAGCGCACCCGCGAGGGCAACGACCTCTGGCTGGAGATGCAGGAGGCCAAGATCGGCGACACCGGCAAGAGCGTCATCGACCAGACCGTCATGGTCTTCGGCCAGATGAACGAGCCGCCGGGCGCCCGCCTGCGGGTCGCCCTCGCGGCCCTCACCATGGCCGAGTACTTCCGCGACCAGACCGGCGTCGACACGCTGCTCTTCGTCGACAACATCTTCCGCTTCTCGCAGGCGGGCTCCGAGGTGTCGGCGCTGCTCGGCCGCATGCCCTCCGCCGTCGGCTACCAGCCGACCCTCGGCACCGAGATGGGCGAGCTCCAGGAGCGCATCACCTCCACGGCGCACGGCGCCGTGACCTCGATCCAGGCCATCTACGTGCCGGCCGACGACTACACCGACCCGGCGCCCGCGACCGCCTTCACCCACCTGGACAGCACGGTGAACCTGGAGCGCAGCATCTCCGAGAAGGGGATCTACCCCGCGGTCGATCCGCTCGCCTCGAGCAGCCGCATCATCGCTCCCGAATACATCGGCGAGGACCACTACCGGGTCGCCCGGCGGGTCCAGCAGATCCTGCAGCGCTACAAGGACCTCCAGGACATCATCGCCATCCTGGGCGTCGACGAGCTGTCGGAGGAGGACAAGGTCATCGTCCGCCGGGCGCGCAAGATCGAGCGTTTCCTCTCGCAGCCGTTCTACGTCGCCGAGCAGTTCACGGGCTTCCCCGGCGTCTACTGCTCGCGGCAGGACACCATCCGCTCCTTCGAAGAGCTGTGCGACGGCAAGTGGGACCACCTCCCCGACCAGGCGTTCATGTACGTCGGCACGATCGAGGAGGCGGCGGCCCAGGCGGAGCGGCTGGCCAAGGGATAAGCACACCATGGCAAGGAACGATACCTTCCATTGCAGCGTCATCACCCCCGAGCGGGCGGTGCTCGAGACCGACGCGACCTTCGTGGCCTTCCCGGCCCACGACGGCGAGGTCGGTATCCTGAGGGACCGGGCGCCCCTGCTCTACCGGATGGGGATCGGCGAGCTGCGGGTGGAGAGCCCTGAGGGCAACCACGTGCTGTTCGTGGCCGGCGGCTTCGCCCAGATGGTGGAGAACCGCCTGACCCTGCTGACCGAGCAGGCGAAGCGGATCGAGGAGATCGATCCCGCGGCCGTCGAGCGGGCGCTCGCCGAAGCCCACGCCATGCCCGCCGTGGGCGAGGCGGCCTTCAATGCCCGCCAGCGGGCGATCCGGAGCGCCGAGGTCCAGCGGCACCTGCTCGCCAAGCACGGGACGGGACGCGCCGCCTGACCGAGTACGATCCGCTGTTCACGCCTTCCCGGGCCGGCGCCGACGACCTCGAGCCGGTCCGGGAGCACTTCCGCGCCGCCAGCCGGCCCTTCCTTCGCTCTCCCGTTTCATGGTTCACCTGGGCCGCGCTGCTGCCGGGAGCGGCTCTCGCGACCCCCACGGCGCTGCGTCTCGGCGGTCCCACCTGGGTCCTCTTCACCTGGTCGGGGATCATCCTGCTGGGCGGCGCCGTCGAGTTTCTGGCCATCCGGCGCTCCTCCTCGGAGGCCGGCGGCACGCTGGCGGCCTGGGTGCTGCGCGTCCAGGGCAACCTGTCGCTGATCGCCCTGGCCCTGTCGGCCCTGCTGGTCTGGCAGGACCTCGCCTGGGCCCTGCCCGGGCTCTGGCTGCTCCTGCTCGGCCACTCCTTCTACATGCTGGGCGGCCTCGCCTTCGAGCCCTTCCGCGCCTGCGGCCTGCTCTATCAACTGGGCGGCATCGCCGCGCTCTGGCCGGACGGCTCGCCCCTCGGCGCCTTCGCCGTGGCGACGGCGGCCGGCAATCTGTGGATGGGATTTGGGGTGTGGCGGGCCAGGAGAGGCTGAACCAAGGACTGCAAAGACTGCAGGGACTGCAAGGACGACAAGAACGAGAGACCTCGCTTTTCTTGCAGTCCTTGCAGTCTTTGATGTCCTTGCAGTCCTTGGTGGCCGTTCCTAGACAGGCCCCGGCTCAGGGTACGTCGCCGAGCCGCTGAGCCCGTCCGTGAGGGAGCGCCGGTCGCCTGTCACCAGGAGGGGGAGCCCGAGGGTGGCCGCGGTCAGGATTCCGCCCAGCCAGCGCCGGGCCGTCTGGTCGAACGTCAGGGGCTCGCCGTCGCGATTGCGCGACGTGATGCCCGTCCAGGCCATCCCCAGCGTGTGCCCCCAGAAGGCCAGCGGCAGCACCGTGTAGAGGAAAGAGAACGACAGCAGGAAGACGGCGAGCGCCGGCAGGTCGGCCAGGGCCGGACGGATGCCCAGCCAGAGAGTGCCGGCGAGGGCCAGGACTCCGGCCGCGGCATGGACGAGCAGATCGGCCCCGCCGGCGGCCAGGCGGCTCCCCCGGCTCGCGTACTCGCTCGCGGCGACCGGCTCGTCCTCGTCGTCCAGGTCCGGCTCGGGCGCCGGCACGGCCACCGGGCGCGGCGCGGCGGCGCGGGCCGGCCTGGCCGGGCGCTCCTGGACGGGTGGATCGGCGGGGGCTTCCTCACCGAAGCCGGACAGCGGCAGATCGAAGAGCAGGGGCTCGTCTGGCTCTTGCGGCTTGCTCGGGCGTCGCATCAGCGGTACTGCAAATATTTGATGTAGATCTTGTAGAGCAGGTCTTTCGGCCGCTCCTGGTAGGTCTGGGCGAACATGTAGTGCCGCCGGGCGACATCGTCCTCCTCGAGGTTCAGGGCCTCTTGGAAGTTCTCCGCGGCCTTCTTGGCGTCGGCCCTCTGCAGGTCGCGCACGGCCAGATTGTAGTAGGAGTCGACCAGCAGACGGGTGACGTCGCGGTCGTTCGGATTGGCCTGCTGCATGCGCCAGAGATCGGGCAGGACGTACTCCCACTCGTGATCGCGGAAGGCGGTGATCTGCTTGGCGAGCGGCTCCAGGCTCTTCTGCGCGTCGGCGAGGAGCCGGGCCTCCTCGGGCGCCAGCGCCGCGATCTCGGCGGCCTGCTGCAGCCGGTGGACGGTCTTCAGATACATCTTGTCCGAGTAGGACTGGCGGGCCGCGGCGAGCAGGAGCTGCCGGCGGTCCTGGACCGGGTTGACCGCCGGCGGGGGAGTCTGGTCCGGAGCGCCGGCGGCTCCCGCGACGGGCGGCTCCACGCCCGGCGCCGCGCCGCTCCACTCGGCGATCAGCTTCTGGGCCTGCGCATAGTTGGGATCCGTCGGCGACAGCCGCTTGAGCTGGCTGAGGGCGATGGCCGTCTTGCCGGCCTTGTGGAGGCGCTCGGCCCGCGCGATGGGGTCTTGCGACAGGGAGGAAGCCGACACCGCCTCCGCCTCCTGCGAGTTGGGGAAGAGCCGCTCGCGGTTCTGCCAGGCGAGCCAGGCCCCCACCAGCGCGATCAGCAGCACGGGCCCGCCCACCAGGAGGAACATCCGGCGGGCCCGGCCGCCGTCGCGAGCCGCCGAGGTCCGCTTGACCGGCCGGCGTTCCGGGGCCGGTGCGGCCTGCCCGCCGGGATCCGGCGGCACCAGGATCTCTTCCTTGAGATCGCCGAGCTCCCCGCGCGGGGCCTCCAGGTCGGAGGGGCGGGGCAGCACGGTGTCCACGATCGTCGCGTCCCGCAGGCCGGCCGGTCTGGGTGCCGGCACGGTGCCCGCGTCGAGCTGCTGGAGGTACTCGCGGGCGGCGAAGTAGCCCGGCTGGATCTCCAGCACCCGCTGGAACGCCTGGCGGGCCGCCGCCGGATCGCCGGCGTCGAGCCGCGCCACGCCGTCATGGAAGATCTCCTCGACCTGGCGCTCGGACTCGGCCTTGACCTTGCGCGCCCCCTCGATGCGGCGGGACGCCTCCTGGTGGTCGATGTCGATCAGGAAGATGCGCGACCAGGCGTCGATGGCGCCCTGGGGATCGCCGGCTGCGAAGGCGGTCTGACCCTCGTCGAGCAGCTCGCGGATGCGGCGGTCGCTGTCGGAGTCGCCGCCGCCGAAGGCGAGGCTCGCGGGCATGGCCGTGGCCTGCAGGGGGGACGGGATCTTGAACGACGGCGCCGCGGCCCGCGCGCTCTCCAGCTCGGCGAAGCCCGGATGGCTGGCGTCGAGGGCGCGGGCCTTCTCCAGCAGCCGGCCGGCCTCGTCGGCCTGACCCGCCTCGATCGCCTGCCGGGCGGAGGCCAGGAACTTGAGGACGTAGGGCTCCGCCTCCAGCCGCTCCTGGGCGGCGCCGACGATCCGCTGGAGCTCGGGATCGGCCATGACGGCGCTCTGCTCCCGCTGGGCCGCCGCCATCAGCTCCTCCAGGCGCCGCTGGTCGAACAGGGACTGCAGCTCGCCGCGCAGGGCGCCGGGGTCCGGCAGGAGGTCGGGGAGGTCGAGGCTGAGGTCGTCGAGGTCCGCGAAGGGATCGTCCGGCGATGCGCCGGCTCCTCCCTCGTCGTTCTTGAAATCGTCCACCTGGACGGGACCGGTGCTGGACCGGAGCCGCTCCTGGAGGAGCTTGGCGGGCTGGAATTGCGGGTCCATGCGCAGCACGAAATCGCAGCCGAGCAGCGCCTCCTGGCGGCTGCCCTCACGGGCCAGCTCCAGCGTCTGATCGAAGGTGCTGAGGATCCGTTGCCGGACGTCAGTAGAAACGGAAGGGTTACCGGAGTAGCTCATCTCGCGGGGGTTTGGCTGTTTTAGAAAACCGGTGCGTATCCTAACAGAGGATCTCTCCGGCGTACAACGTTCCGCGTTGCTATGCTTCCCCGCGTGCTGCCGCTCGAGTGCGTCCCCAACGTCAGCGAGGGCCGCCGCCCCGAAGTCGTGGCGCGGCTGGCGGCCGCGGCGTCCTCTCCGCCGGGCGTGCGGCTGCTCGACGTCTCCTCCGATCCCGACCACAACCGCTCGGTGCTGACCCTGGCCGGCGATGCGGACGGTCTCCACGCCGGCCTCCTCGCCCTCTACGAGGCGGCGCTCGGCGAGATCGATCTCACGCGCCACCAGGGAGTCCATCCCCGGGTGGGAGCCGTGGACGTGGTGCCGTTCGTGCCCCTGGGCGGCACGCCCATGGCCGCGGCGGCGGCCGCCGCCGAGCGGCTCGCCGCGGAGGTGGCCCGGCGTTTCGAGCTGCCCGTCTACCTCTACGAGCGGGCGGCGCGCCGCCGCGAGCGGGCGGCCCTGGCCGACATCCGCCGCGGCGGCTTCGAGGGCTTCCCCGCCCGGATCGCCGACCCCGCCTGGGCCCCCGACTTCGGGCCGGCGCGAGTCCACCCCACGGCCGGAGTCACGGTGATCGGCGCCCGCTTCTTCCTGGTCGCCTTCAACGCCGTGCTCGACACCGCCGACGCGGGGATCGCCCGCGCCATCGCCCGCCGGGTGCGGGAGTCGGGAGGCGGGCTGCCGGCCGTGCGGGCCATGGGGGTGTATCTGGCGAGCCGCGGCCGGGCCCAGGTGAGCATGAACCTGGTGGATTACCGGCGCACGCCCATCCTGCGGGCCCTCCGGAGGGTGGAGGAGGAAGCGGCGGCCCTGGGCACGCGGGTGACGGAGTCCGAGGTGATCGGGCTGGTCCCCGAAGAGGCGGCGCTGGGAGTCGTCCGCGACGCCTTGAGGCTGCCCGGTCCGCCGCCGGTCCTGGAAGATCGCCTCAGGAAGACCTGAGCGCCTCGATCAGCCGGTGGGGCATGCCCTCGAACGAGCCGGAGGACATGGTCACCAGCACGCTCCCCTCCCGCGCCTCCTCGAGGGCGCGCCGCAGCACCTCGCCGTTGTCGGCGCACACGGTGGCCGGCACGCCCCCGGCGGTGATCGCGGCCGCCAGGGCGCCGAGGTCCAGGCGGTCCTCGGGAGCCAGGCGGCCGTTGTGGAAGATGGGCGCGAAGAGCACGCGGTCGGCGCCGCCGAACGCCTGCCGGTAGGGCTCGAAGAAGAAGCGCCGTCCGGCCGTCAGGCTGCGCGGCTCGAACAGCGCCATGAGGCGATGGCCGGGATAGCGCTGGCGCAGCGCCGTGAGGGTCTTCTCGACGGCGGTCGGATGGTGGGCGAAGTCGTCGACCACCGTCACCCCCCGCGAGGTGCCGAGCTCCTCCAGGCGCCGCTTGACGCCCTGGAAGCGCGCCAGGGCGGCGGCGGCGTCCGCCGCGGGGATGCCGTCGCGGCGGGCCGCCGCCCAGACCGCCAGGGCGTTCGAGACGTTGTGGCTGCCGGCGAGGGGGAGGGTGATCTCGACATCGCCGGTGTCCGAGTCCGCGTCGCGCACCCGGAAGCGGCTCGCCTCGGGCAGGGCCTCGATCGCTCCCAGCGGGTGGAGGTCGTTGCTCTCTTCCAGGCCGTAGAAGAGGGTGCGGCAGCGGGCCTTGGCGGCCAGCTCGCGCACCTTGGGACTGTCGCCGCAGGCCACCAGGAAGCCGTCCTCGGGCAGCAGCGCCAGCAGCCGGGAGTAGGCGTCCCAGAGCGACTGGGGGTCCGGGTAGAGGTCGGCGTGGTCGTACTCGACGCTGGTCAGCAGCAGCGTCTCGGGCTGGTAGTGGAGGTACTTGGGGCCGCGGTCGAAGTAGGCGGCGTTGTACTCGTCCCCCTCGATGATGAAGCGGTCGCCGGCGCCGTCGTGGAAGCTCGCGGGCAGGTTGTGCGGGGCGCCGCCGATCAGGTAGCCGGGGTCGCGGCCGCAGGCGGTGTAGACCCAGGCCGCGATGGCCGTCGTGGTCGTCTTGCCGTGCGTCCCGGCCACCACCAGGGAGCGGTGATGGTCCAGGAAGAAGCGGGCGAGCGCCTGCGGCATCGAGACGATGGGCAGGCCCAGCCGTTCCGCCTCCAGGGCCTCGGGGTTGTTGCGGTGGATGGCGTTGCCGATGACCACCAGGTCGGGTGCCTGATCGGGCCGGGGCGCCAGGTGGGCCGGATCGAACCCCACCTCGGGGTGAATCCCGGCGCGCTCGAGCAGGGTGCTCATGGGGGGATAGAGGGGGCCGTCGGACCCCCTGACGCGGTGGCCCTGCTCTTGCAAAAGGCAGGCTAGCGGAGCCATCCCCGTACCGCCGATTGCCATGCAATAGATGTCGAGCTTTGAGGACGTCACGTGCGGTGTTTCTCTTTTTCGGGCCGGAAGTGTAGCATTTCTGAGGCGTTCATCCATTTTCGTAGAAGGAGCAGGTGATATGAAGCGTCACGCCAAGACCGTCATTCTGGCACTCTTCGCCGCCTTTTTGATCGCGGCGACCGTTCTTGCCGCGGGCAAGCCCAAGGCCGTCGCCGTCGAGCCGATCAAGGACCTGGGCACCGTCGGCAAGGGCGAGAAGGTCGTCCAGGAGTTTCTGATCCGCAACGACGGCGATGCCGTGCTCGAGATCACCAACGTCCAGCCCGCCTGCGGCTGCACCGTCGCCGAGTTCGACAAGACGATCGCCCCCGGCCAGACCGGCAAGGTGAACACGTCGCTCGATACGGCCAGCTTCAACGGCGCGATCGCCAAGGGCCTGACCGTCTACACCAGCGACCCGGACAACCCCCAGATCGAGCTGACGATCCGCGCCAAGGTGGAGCCCTTCATCACGGCCAAGCCGGGTTACGCCCGCTACATCACCGTGCAGGGCGAGAAGGTCGAGGGCAACATCGTCCAGAACCTCTGGGCGCCGGACGGCTCGTCGTTCGAGGTGACCGGGGTCGAATCGCCCTGGCCCTATCTCAAGGTGAGCTTCCGCGAGGCCAAGCCCGAGGAGCGGCTGCCCGACGTCAAGGGCAAGCAGTGGCACGTCGAGATGAAGCTCTCCAACGACGCCAGCGTGGGCGCCCTCACGGACTACGTGACGATCCAGACCAACCATCCGAAGCAGAAGGTCGTGCAGATCCCGGTGAGCGGTTTCGTGCGGCCGGTGATGGCCGTGACCCCGCCCGTGGCCGATTTCGGCAGCTTCGAGATCAAGGCGCCCACGAAGACGGTCCTCAACGTGCGGAACTTCGCCACCGAGCCGATCAAGCTGACCAGCGTCGAGGGCAACCTGAAGGGCATCGAAGCCAAGATCGAGCCGCTGGAGGAAGGGCGCGAGTACCAGGTCCGGCTCACCCTCAGCCCCGAGCTCGCCAAGGGCCCCTTCGGCGGCAAGCTGATCATCCACACGGACAGCGCGAAGACCCCCCTCATCGAGGTTCCGCTCAAGGGCACCGTGCTGTAACGCCTTCCTCTCCCTGGGGCATGGAAAAGCGGGCTTCGGCCCGCTTTTTTCTTTTCTGCCGGGTATGTCGATTGCAACCCGTTCCGGTCTTCGGGAACCTGAGTTCCCGTCTTGCGGAACGGAGCCGTCGCGATGGACAGGCAGCCGGTCGCCTCTTCGGCCATTTCCTCGGTGGGATACGACGAGCGCTCCTCGGTGCTGGAGGTGGAGTTCCGGAGCGGCGCCGTGTACGACTACTTCAAGGTGCCGCCGAAGGTCTACCGGCAGCTCCTGAAGGCGCCCTCGAAAGGGCGATTCGTCTCCCAGCGGATCCGGGACCGCTATCCCTTCCTCCGCCGCGACCACTGACCCTCTGCTAACGGGGCCGGCCCCACATCTCCTTCTCGGACTTGGGCGGGGCCGTCCGCCGGCCCTTCGAGAGCACCTCCGCCACCTCTTCGAGGGTCGAGGCGAGGGCCGCGTTCTGGGCGGCCGCCAGCTCTCCGATGCCCTTGAAGGCGAGGTCCAGCAGAGCGTCCATCTCCTCGCGCCGGAAGCTCCGCTGCTCTCCCGTCCCCTGGACCTCGACCAGGGAGCCGCCGGCCGTGGCGACGACGTTCATGTCCACCTCCGCCACCTGGTCCTCCACGTACTCGAGGTCCAGCAGGGGAGTGCCGCGCACCAGCCCCACCGAGACGGCGGCGACCTGGTCGCGGATCGGCCAGTTCGAGATCTCGCGGGTCAGCAGCAGGCGCCCGAGGGCGAGCACGGCGGCGACGTAGGCGCCGGTGATCGCTGCCGTGCGGGTGCCGCCGTCGGCCTGGAGGACGTCGCAGTCGAAGGTGATGGTGCGTTCGGGGAGGGACCTGAGGTCCACCACGGCGCGCAGGCTGCGGCCGATCAGGCGCTGGATCTCGGCCGTCCGGCCCGACGGCTTGCCCTGCGAGACCTCCCGGGTGTTGCGGGAGTGGGTGGCGCGGGGGAGCATCGAGTACTCGGCGGTGAGCCAGCCTTCGCCGCTCTCCTTCTTGAACGGGGGGACGCGGTTCTCGACGCTCGCCGCCACCAGGACGCGCGTATCGCCCAGAGAGATCAGGGCCGAGCCTTCGGCGAACTTGAGGACGCCGGTCTCGATGCGGACGGGCCGCAGGGCGTCGGCGAGGCGGCCATCAGGGCGGCTGTTGGGTCGGGGCGGGGAATCTGTCGTGCTCATGGCCGGCATTCTATCCGTCCGGCGCAAGAACTTTCGCACGGCGGTCATCCGTCTGGCCGTGCGGTTGCGTAACCACCAATGAGAAGGCCGGTGGGTACCGCCGGCAACCCCGCGTAACCGCTTCGAGAGGAGGATGATGTGAGGATTCGTATTTTGCTTGCCCTGCTGATTCTGGCCATGGGACTGAGCCTGGCTCCGGCCCAGGCGTCCAGCCATCGTGAAGCCCCCGGGATCACCGAAATGCCGAAGGTGGACGGCACCGATCTCTACATGTTCAACAGCTATGAGGGTGGCCGCACGGGCTACGTGACCCTGATCGCCAACTACCAGCCGTTCCAGGATCCCTGGGGAGGCCCCAACTACTTCTTCCTGGATGCCGATGCGTTCTACCGCATCCACATCGACAACACGGGGGATGGCGTCGAGGACATCACCTTCCAGTTCCGGGTGGCGCCGCGCCTCGCGGACATCAAGATCCCGGTCGGCGGGCAGCAGGTTTCCGTGCCCCTCTACAACGTCGGCCAGATCACCGGGGCGGGCGGCAGCCGGTCGGCGTCCCTGAACATTCTCGAGAGCTACACGATGTGGGTCATCCGGGGTCCCGTCGGCAACGCCGGCCGCGCCGGTGAGCTCGCCACCAATCCCATCGGCGGCGCTGCCCGCTTCGGCAAGCCGGCCGACAACGTGGGCCAGAAGTCGATCCCGAGCTACGCCGCCTACGCCGCCGACTTCGTCGAGGAGTTCAACATCCCGGGCTGCGCGGGCAGCGGCACGGGCCGGGTGTTCGTCGGCCAGCGCAAGGAGTCCTTCGCCGTCAACGTCGGCGAGATCTTCGACCTGGTCAACCTCAACCCGATCGGGGCCCGCGACGCGGAGCCGAACCCGCTCGAGGAGAAGAACATCACCACTTTCGCCGTCGAGGTGCCGGTGGAGTGCCTGCGCCGGAACGCCGGCAGCCCGATCATCGGCGGCTGGCAGACGGCCGCCCTGCCGCGCAACCGCGTGCTGAGGACCAACCCCGACTTCGCCAACCCGACCACCCAGAGCGGCGACTACGTGCAGGTCTCGCGGCTCGGCATGCCGCTGGTCAACGAGGTGGTCATCGGCCTCAAGGACAAGAACCTGTTCAACGCCGCTTCCCCGCGGGGCGACGCCGCGCTCGCGGCCTACGTCACGAACCCGACTCTGCCCGAGATCATCGAGATCCTGTTCGGAGGCGCCGGAGTCCAGGCACCCAACAACTTCCCGCGCACCGACCTGGTGGCGGCTTTCGCCACCGGCATCGCGGGGCTGAACCTCCTGTCGGACGGCCAGCCGCACGAGATGATGCGCCTGAACACCTCCATCGCGGCCAGGACCGCCGCGCAGCAGAACAACCTCGGCGTGCTCGGGGGTGACATGGCCGGCTTCCCCAACGGCCGGCGGCCCGGCGACGACGTCACGGACATCGAGCTGCGGGTCGCCATGGGCGTGCTCTGCCACGCCTTCCCGGGCGTCTACTGCACTCCCGCCCAGGCCCCTTCCGGCACGCTCCCCTACACCGACGGCGTGCTCCAGGACGCCAGCCAGTTTGATTCCTTCTTCCCCTACCTGCGGCCGCCGATCCCCGGCTCGCCGAACGGCCCCAACGGAGTCGGAACGCTACCGTAATGAGAGCTTCTAGAGCGCTGGGCCTTGCAACGTGGATCGGGCTGCTGGTGGGCCCGGCGCTCCAGGCGCACGACTTCTGGATCGAGCCTTCGGCGTTCACGCCGGCTCTCGGCCAGCGGATCTCCGTCCGGCTGCGGGTCGGCGAGGGCTTCCGGGGCGATCCGGTGCCGCGCGATCCCCAACGCATCGAGCGCTTCGCCGCCCTGGGAGCCGCCGGTGAGGTTGCGATCGCCGGCGTCCCCAATTCGGACCCGGCGGGCTTTCTGGCCTTGAACGCTCCCGGCCTCCATCTCCTGGTCTACGACAGCGATCATGCCTCGGTCGAGCTCGAGGGCAAGAAGTTCGAGGAGTACCTGGGGCTGGAAGGGCTGGAAGCGATCAGTGCCCTCCGTGCCCGGCGCGGCCAGACCGCCGCCCCGGTGAAGGAGATCTACTCGCGGTGCGCCAAGTCTCTGGTCGCCGTCGGTAAGAGCGCCAAGAGCGCCGGCTACGACCGCTCCCTGGGCCTGCCGCTGGAGTTGGTCCCGGAGGCGAACCCGTATAGTCTCGACGGGGGAGGGGATCTCGCGGTGCGCCTCGACTACGGCGGCAAGCCCCTCGCCGGCGCTCTGGTCATGGCACTGCAGAGAGATCGGCCCGAGCCCAGGATCGCGGTGCGTTCGGATTCCCGGGGCCGGGTCAAGCTGCGGCTGGATCGGCCGGGCGTCTGGTTGATCAAGGCCGTCCACATGGTGCCCGCGCCGAAGGAGTCCGGCGCCGATTGGGAAAGCTTCTGGGCCTCCTTGACGTTCGAGGTTCCGGGCGGTAAGAGATAGCATCCAGAATCCATGGACCCGAAGGAAGCGGAGGACCTCCAGCTCATGAGCCGGGTGGCTGCCCGGGACGGCGCGGCTTTCACGCGTCTGTTCGAGTTGCACGCGCCCCTGGCCCTGGGGCTGCTCGGCCGCATCCTCGGCAAGCGCAACGAGGCGGAAGAGGTGTTGCAGGAGGTGTTCCTTCAGATCTGGATGCAGGGGGACCGTTATGACGCGGCGCGCTCCTCGCCAAGGGGTTGGATCCTGATGATGGCCCGCTCGCGCGCGCTCGACCGGATCCGCCGCAGGGAATCGGCGCGGCGCCGTGAGGAGGCCGCCGGCGAGGAGGCCGGCGACGCGGTGCCGCCGCTGGGGACCGAGCGGCTGGAGATCCTCGAGCGGCAGCGCGAGGTCACCTCCGCCCTCGGGCTCCTGTCCCCGGACCAGCGGCGCTGCATCGAGCTGGCTTTTTTTGAAGGGCTCACCCACACGCAGATCGCCGAGCGCCTGAAGGCACCGCTCGGCACCGTCAAGTCACGGATCCTGCTGGGGATGAACAAGCTCCGGCAAACCTTGAGCACCTGACATCCACTTGAGCACCTGACATCCGATGGCCACCCCGCATTCCAGCCGCATCGAGGAGCTCCTCCCCGCCTACGCCCTTGGCGCGCTGGACGGCGAGGACCTCCGCGAGCTCGAGGAGCACCTGGCGGGGGGCTGCGCCGAGTGCCGCGGCCAGATCGACCTCTGGCAGCGGGACCTCGAAGCGCTCGCGGATTCGGTGGCGCCGGTGGAGCCCTCGGAGATGACCCGGGCCCGCGTGCTGCGCCTGACGGGAGCGGCGCCGGCGCCCCGGCGCATCCCGGGTTGGCTGGCCTTCGCCGCCGCCGCTCTCCTGCTCCTTGCCGTCTGGGGGGCCGCCGGCCAGATCCGGATGGGCGGCGAGGTGCGGCGCCTGACCGCCGAGCGCGCGCGGCTGGCGACGCGGGTCGAGGCTCTCGGCCGCGAGGTGGACCAGGCCCGGGCCGAGGCCCGGCGCGCGGCCCGGGCCCTGCAGGTGCTCGCCGCCCCGGGCGTCCAGTCGGTCGTCCTCGCGGGCCTGGGTCCGGCTCCCGGCGCCGCCGGCCACACCTACGTCAACCCGCGGACCCGCGACGCCCTGTTCTACGCCTTCGACCTGCCGCCCCTGGCGCGCGACCGGACGTACCAGCTCTGGTTCATCGCCAACGGCAAGCCGGTCTCCGCGGGCACCTTCGCCGTGGACCCCCGCGGCACGGCCAGCCTGCGGGTCGACCGGACGGTGGACGCCAGGGACATCCAGGCCTGGGCGGTGACGATCGAGCCCCCGGGCGGCGTGCCGCAGCCGACGGGCGAGATGGTCCTCATGGGCGAAGCCTCCTGATCTGCTAGAGTTCCGCTCCACGTGGATGAGGCGCGCAATCCTCTCGACCGCCTGAGGGCACGGGCCGCCGCCATGGCGGCTCCCGCCTCGATCGTCCTCCCTGAAGGGCAGGATCCCAGAGTCGTGGCCGCGGCCGAGCGTGCCACCGCCCTCGGCTTCTGCAAGGCCTCGCTGGTGGGCTCGCGGGAGACGGTCGCCGGCGCCGCGAAGGCGGCCGGGGTGGCGCTCACCGTGCCGGTGCTCGAGCCGGAGTCCGATCCCGATCTGCCGCGCCTCACGGCCCTGCTCGCCGGCCGGCTTGCAGAGCGGGGCCTCGATCCCGGCCTCGCCGGAACGCTCGCCCGGGACCCCCTCTACTACGCGGATCTGCTGGTCGCCGCCGGGCGGGCGGACGGCGCGGTGATGGGCGCTCTCGCCACCACCGCCGACACCCTGCGGGCGGCGCTCCGGGTCGTCGGCGTCCGCCCCGGCCTGAAGGTGGTCTCCTCCTGTTTCCTGATGGTCCTGCGGGACGGCCGCGGGTTGATCTACAGCGACTGCGCCGTGGTTCCCGATCCCGCTCCCGAGGAGCTGGCGGACATCGCCGAGGCGGCGGCGGCGAGCTGCCGCCTGCTGCTCGGCGAGGCGCCGCGGGTGGCGCTGCTCTCCTTCTCGACCCAGGGCAGCGCCCGCCATCCCCGGGCCGAGAAGGTGCGGGCCGCCCTGGCGATCCTGCGCGAGCGGCGGGCCGGTTTCGATGTCGACGGGGAGCTCCAGGCGGACGCCGCCCTGGTGCCGGAGGTGGCGCGGCGCAAGGCCCCGGACAGCCCGGTGGCGGGCCAAGCCAACGTGCTGGTCTTTCCCGACCTGGACGCGGGCAACATCTCCTACAAGCTGACCGAGCGGCTCGCGGGGGCGCGGGCCGTCGGACCTCTGCTGCAGGGGCTCGCCCGGCCGGTCAACGACCTGTCGCGCGGCTGCTCGGCGGAGGACATCGTCGACGTCATCGCGGTCACGGCCCTGGACGCGGCCGGGCGGAGGGAGACATGAGAGTTCTGGTCATCGGCGGCGGCGCCCGGGAGCATGCCCTGTGCTGGAAGCTGCGGCAGAGCCCCCTGCTCTCGGAGCTGTACTGCGCGCCCGGCAATCCCGGCATCGCCGGCGTCGCCGACCGGGTGCCGCTGGCGGCCGAAGAGGTCCAGCGGCTGGCCGACTTCGCCACCGAGATGAAGATCGACCTGACGGTGGTCGGACCGGAGCTGCCGCTGACGCTGGGGATCGCCGACGAGCTCGCCAGCCGGGGCCTGCCGGTCTTCGGCCCCACCCAGCGGGCCGCCGAGATCGAGGGGAGCAAGGTCTTCTCCAAGCTGTTCATGGAGCGGCACGGCATCCCCACGGCGCCGTTCGCCATCGTCCACGACGCCGCGTCGGCGCGCGCCGAGGCCGCGCGCTTCGGCTTTCCCGTGGTGCTCAAGGCCGACGGCCTCGCCGCTGGCAAGGGAGTCCTCATCGTGACCGACCAGGCCGAGCTCGAGGAGGGCGTCCGCGCTCTGTTCGAGGAGCGCCGCTTCGGCATCAGCGCCGACCGGGTGGTGGTCGAGGCCTTCCTGGCCGGCGAGGAGGTCTCCTTCATGGCCCTCTGCGACGGCGAGCGGGTGCTGCCCCTCGCGACCGCCCGCGACTACAAGCGGATCGGCGACGGCGACACCGGTCCCAACACCGGCGGCATGGGTGCCCACAGCCCGTCGGGAGGGCTGTCGGCCGAGGCCGCCGCGGAGGCCGTCGAGACCGTCCTGCGGCCGGCGGTCGCCGGCCTCGCCGACGAGGGCCGGCCGTTCGTCGGCGTCCTCTACGCCGGCCTGATCCTGACGCCCGAAGGGCCGCGGGTGCTCGAGTTCAATGCCCGCTTCGGCGACCCCGAGGCGCAGGTGCTGATGCTGCGCCTGGAGGACGACCTCCTGCCCATCCTCGCCGCTGGCGCCGCCGGCCGCTTCGATGCGCGCCGGCTCTCCTTCCGCCGGGAGGTCGCGGCCTGCGTCGTCCTGGCGAGCCCCGGCTACCCCGGCCGGCCGCTCCAGGGGGAGCCCATCCGCGGGCTCGACCGCGCCGCCGCCATGCCGGGCGTCGAGATCTTCCACGGCGGCACCAGCCTCGCGGAGGGCGAGCTGGTGAGCGCGGGCGGCCGGGTGCTCTCGGTCTGCGCCCTGGCGCCCGATCTCGCCGGCGCCCTCGACCGTGCCTACGCGGCCGTCGACGCGATCGACTGGCCGGGCAAGGTCTGCCGGCGCGACATCGGCCGGGCTCTCCTGGGGCCGTCGCACCCTTCGGGATCGTGATAACGTCCTGAAGTGTGTCGTTGACGCCAGGGCCGCCTGCTGTGAGAATGCTTCAAGAGTCCTGAGCAACCCAATCGTCCCGCGGCCTGGTACCTTTCCTGCATAGGTTCGAGGTCGCTGTCGCATAGGAATGGAAGTCACCATGGGCGGATGTAGCGGTTGTGCTTTCAAAGGAATGTCGACGGCGGTGGAAGATACGTTCGTCGGTGTACGTTTTCGCGAAGAGACCAATCTGACGCTCTGCTCGACGGGCGGGCGGCTCTACGCCAGGGGGGAGAAGGTGGTGGTGGAACTGGAGTCGGGACCGGCCTTCGGCCATGTCGAGCAGTCGCCCATGCCGGTCTTCAAGCCCTGCCAGAAGTCGAGCGCCCGGCCGATCCTGCGGCCGGCCGACGCCAACGACGTCGCCTCGTTCGACCGGCAGGGCCAGAGCGAGCACAGCGGCAAGCTCTTCGCCCAGGAACGGTCCCGCGCGCTCGGGCTCGACATGAAGATCTCGCTGGTCGATTTTGCTCTCAATGGCAAGAAGGCGACTTTTTACTTCACGTCCGAGGGCCGGGTGGACTTCCGGCAGCTCGTGCGCGACCTTTCGAGCCGGTTTTCCGTGCGGGTGAAGATGGTGCAGGTCGGGGCGCGGGACGAGGCCGGCCTGGTCGGCGGCATCGGCATCTGCGGCCGTACCCTCTGCTGCTCCACCTGGCTGAAGGACTTCCGGCCGATCTCCATCCAGATGGCGAAGCGCCAGAACCTGAGCCTGAATCCGTCCAAGATCTCCGGCCAGTGCGGCAGGCTGCTCTGCTGCCTGGCTTACGAGGACGAGCACTACAAGACACGGAACCCGGACGACCGGTCTGCGGTCACTGCGACGGCCTAGGCGTTCTTTCCCGTTCATCGCTCATTGGAACCTAAAATGGCCAACCGCAAACTGATACGCCCGGACATGAACGAGCTCAAGAAGGAGCTCCCCGCCGCGCGCAGCGTGCGCCGCAAGCAGACGCCGCCCGAGCAGACCAACGCCGAGGAGTTCTACTACCTCAAGCAGATGGCGGCGAAGACGCCCATGGTGGTCATCCTCGTCAACGACGAGGAGCTGCGCGGGTGGATCGAGTGGTACGACAAGGGCGCCATCAAGCTGAACCGCCATGCCGGCCCCAATCTGCTGATCCAGAAGCACGTCATCCGCTACATCTTCAAGGAAGAGGAGCTGAAGCGGCGGGGCAGCAAGCGGGTGGACGGCGGCGAAGAAGACCGGTGAGGCCGGTCCTCGCCCTCACCCAGGGCGATCCCGCGGGCATCGGCCCCGAGATCCTCCTGAAGCTCGTACAGGCCGACCCGGAGCCGGCCGCCTGGCAGCCGCTGCTGGTGGCCGAACGCTCCGCCCTCGAGGCCCTCCGGCCCTCCCTCCCCGCCTTTCCCTGGGACCGCCTGCACTACATGGCCGCCCCCGCCACCCGCGGGGAGCTGCCGGACGGCGGCATCCCCGTCGTCGATCCCGTGGGCACGCGCCGCACCCTGTCCCTCGGCTCCTCCGGTCCGGCGGACGCCGCCGGCGCCATGGCCGCCCTCGACGCGGGGATCGAGCTCGTCGGCCGCGGCGTCGCCCAGGCCCTGGTCACGGCGCCGGTGAGCAAGGAGTCCATCGCGCGCCAGCACCTCCCCGGCTTCGTGGGGCACACGGACTATCTCGCCGAGGCCTGCGGCCTCGAGCGCTACGGCCGGGATTACCTGATGGCCTTTCTGGCGCCGGGGCTCCAAGTCGCCCTGCTCAACGTGCACCTGCCCTTGCGCGAAGCCCTGGACGGCATCACTCCCGAAGCGGTGGCGGCGGCCCTCGACTGCCTCCACCGCCATGCCGGCGGGCGGATCGCCCTCGCCGGCCTCAACCCGCACGCCGGGGAAGGCGGCCTGCTCGGCGGCGAGGAGGGCCTCGTGCTCGCTCCGGCGGCGGCGGCGGCCCGCGGCCGCGGCCTCGACGTGCACGGGCCCGAGAGCGCCGACTCCCTCTTCGCCCGCGCCAGCCGCGGCGAGTTCGACTGGGTGATGGCCCTCTACCACGACCAGGGATTGATCGCCGTCAAGACGGCCTCCTTCGGGCTCGCCACCAACTGGACGGTCGGGCTCCCCTTCCTGCGCACCTCGGTCGATCACGGCACGGCTTTCCCGCTCGCCGGCCGCGGCCTCGCCGACGCCGCGCCGCTCGCGGCGGTGGTGGACTCGACCCTGAAGCTGATCTCGGGCGAGCTGCCGAAGAAGCGTGCGCCGGTCTAGCGGGGCCGGCGCGCCACCGCCAGCAGCGAGTCCCCCAGGATGGGGGTGTGGACCACCCGTCCGATCACCCGCAGCGGCTTCAGGAACTTCGTCCCTTCGCCCACCGAGCAGAAGTTCGACTCCGTCTTCAGGGTCTCGACTTCCAGGCCGGCGCCCTCCAGCCCTTCCCGCAGCATGCGGGGGGAGAACATGTGGATGTGCGTGGGGTCCTGGTGCCAGGCCCAGCGCTTGCCGAGCAGGGGCCGGGCCAGGCTGTGGGCGTTCAGGGTGATGACGAAGAGCTTGCCCCCGGGCCGCAGGCACCGGCGGCAGCTCGCGAGAGCGGCCGGGTAGTCCTGGAGGTGCTCGATGACGTCGAGCAGGGTGACGGCGTCGAAGCGTTCCTCCGGGAAGGGGAAGGGCTCCTCGGCCCCCTGCTCGGCCACCTGTCCGTGGGTCCGGCGCCGGGCCTGCTCCGCGGCATGGGGCGAGACCTCGATGCCGTCCGCCTCGTAGCCCGCCTTCTCCAGGGCTTCCAGGAAGAAGCCGTAGCCGGCGCCGACGTCGAGCACCCGCCCGCCCGGGATGCCGTGGACCCGCAGCAGGCCCACGAGGTACTCCAGGTACTTCACCTTGCCCGGGTGGAGTTGAAAGTACTCGCGTTCGAAGTAGGAAGCGTCGTGCACGGGGCGGCATGCTAGCACCGGCACCGGAGCCTGTGTTAACAATCGCGCCCATGTTCCTGATCGATCTGGTGGGCGTCCTGATGACGCTGGGCGCCGTGGGGTTCCTCGTCCTGGGGGGATACCTGGCGGCCCTGCGCCTCCTTCGCGGCACAATGGCGGACGATCCGGCGGGCGATCCGCTGGCCCTCGCCATCGCCTCGCTCCTGCTCGCGACCGCCCAGGCGGTCGGCATCGGGCTCCTGCTCGGGGCCCTCGGGATGCTGCGCATCGATCTCGCGCTGGCCCTCCAGGCGGCCCTCGTGCTGCTCCTGCTGCTCGGATTCCGCCAGGCGCCGCCGCCCGGCGGCGTGGGCGGACCGGCGGCGGCGGTCTGCCGGCGTGCCTGGGAGATCCTGCGGGCGTACCCGGTGCCGTCCCTGATCACCTTCCATGCCGTGGGCAGCGAGGCGCTCCGGGGGCTCCTGCGTCCCCCCCTCTCCTGGGACAGCGTGATGTACCACCTCCTGCTGACCGGCACCTGGCTGCGGGACCGGAACCTCTCGCCCGTCTTCGGGAACATCCCGATCAACTACTACGGCTACGTGCCGGCCAACGGGTCGATCTGGTTCTGGTGGTGGATGGCGCCCTCGCACAGCGAGTTCTGGGTCAACCTCGCCGCCCTGCCCCACTGGCTCCTGCTCGGTCTGGCGGTGGGCGGGGTCGCCCGCGAGCTCGGCGCCCGGCGCCATTGGCCCCTGGCCTCCTTCCTGGTGCTGCTGACGCCGACGGTGGTGCGGTTCGCCGCCACCCAGTACGTCGACATCCTGGTCGGCGCGGTCCTCGTCGCCGCCTCCTTCTTCGCCCTGCGCTGGATGCGGACCGCCTCCTGGAGCGGCGCGGTGCTGGCCGGCACCGGGCTCGGCCTGGCCGCCGGCGCCAAGGTGCTGGGCGTGCCCTACGCGATGTTCCTGGCCATGGCGGCGGTGCTGCTGGCCCGCGGCCGCTGGGGCCGCCGCGTGCCGCAGGTCCTCGCCGCCGTCGCCCTGGCGGCCCTGCTGGGCAGCTTCTTCTATCTCCGCAACGTCTCCCTGGGCACCGGCCCGCTGGCCCTCGCCTGCGAGCAGACGGCGAGCGGACCCAAGAACGCCAACCAGCCGACCATCCCCCGCAAGAACTCCGTGATGGAGCTGCGCGAGGAGATGTTCGGGCGCGGCCGGCTGGTCGACGCTTTTCTGGGCGGTACCTACCCCCCGTCGTTGGAGCTGGGGGTGGGGCCGCAGGCGTTCGTGCTCCTCCTGGCGGTGCTCGCTCTGCCGTTCGGCCTCGGCCGCGAGCGCCGGCGGGAGAGCCTGATGGTGAGCGCCCAGGTCGGGGCGCAGCTCGCCTTCTGGCTGACGGTGCCCTACGCCAGGAACCTCCACGTCTACGCCAACATCCGCTACCTGATCCCGGCGCTCGGGCTGGCCTTCGCCGGCGCCGCGGCCCTGGGCGAGAGGCGGGGCGTCCGCGACCGCTGGATGGAGGGGATCGCCCTCGTCCTGCTGATCCAGGGGCTCCTGCAGCTCCATGCCGAGATGCCCGGTGGAGTGAGGCTGGCGATGGTCGCCGCGGATCTGGCGGCCGTGGCGCTCGCCCTCTCGCCCCGGCTGCGCGCGTTCGCCGTCCGGCGGCGGCGCGAGCTGGCTCTCGCGGCGCTTCTGCTGGCGATCCTCGGCGCGCCGCTGCTCACCCGGTTCCGGGTCGCCGACCGCAAGCGGGCCCTCACCCGGGAGTACACCGCGCACCAGACCTCGTTGCGCTTCCTGGCTCCCGGCTGGGGCTGGCTCGACGAGCACGGCGGCACCGGCAACGTGGCGGCCGTCCACTCGCCCAACAACTACTTCGTCTATCCGGCCATGGGGCCGCGCCTCGAGCGCGACGTCCGCTACGTCAACGTCAACGAGGCCGACCTGCCCTACGCCGTCAACTATCCGCGGTGCCAGCCGCGGGTCGATCCCTCGCCCCAGGCCTGGGTGGCGAACCTGATGAAGAAACGGATCCGGTGGGTGCATCTGAGCCGCTATCCCCAGTTCGGCTTCCCGCCCGAGGAGCAGTGGACGGCAGCCATGCCCCAGCTCTTCGCGCTGCGCTTCGACGATGCCACCAACCGGGTCTACGAGTTCCTGCCGGTGGCGCGGGAGGATGCGGCCGGCGCCGAGTAGCCGTACTGGCACGGATCGCGCACGCAGGGAGGCCTCGTGGACGGCCAGGCCGGGAGGAAGAGCAGCGAGCGCAGGAAGCCCGAGCGGCTGAAGATCGGGCGCAGCCTGGTCAACCGGAGCGACCTGGAGGGGCTCCAGCGCGCCTGGGCGGAGAAGGACCTCGTGCTCTTCCTCGGCGCGGGCGTCTCCAAGCCCTACGGGATCCCCACCTGGAAGGACCTCGTCCTGGAGATCCTCTTCGACCAGACCGACGTCGCCCGCCGGCTGGAGCCGGTCGACCTCTCCTTCCGGCGGGCCCTGGCGGCCTGGCTGGTCGACTACTACGACTACGATCCCATCATCCTGGCCCGCGTGGTCAAGAACGAGATCCGGCGCCGCTCCGGCGAGCGCTCCGACGCCCACGCCCTTTTTCTCGACAAGGTCCGCGAGCACCTCTACCCCAAGCACCCTCCGGAGCCTCGCGAGCCGACCACCCTGACCGCCGTCGCCGGCTTCATCAAGAAGTCCGGGGAGGACTCCGGAGTCACCGCCGTGGTCTCCTTCAACTACGACGACCTGCTGGAGAAGCAGCTCGAGGGGAGCGTCGATTTCCGGCCCGTCTGGAGCGACCGCCGCCATCGTGACAAGCGTCTGCCCATCCTCCATCCCCACGGCTTCCTGCCCCGGGAGGGGGACGTCGAGGACTGCCGGCTCGTCTTCACCGAGGACGACTATCACGGCCTGACCAGCTCGGTCTTCCACTGGGCCCTGACCGCCATCGTCAACTTCCTCCGGCACAACACCGTGCTCTTCATCGGCCTGTCGATGCTCGACCCCAACCTGCGCCGGCTGCTCGACGCGAGCTACGTGCTCGGCGACGTTCCCGCCCACTGGCAGCTCCAGAAGCGGCACAAGATCGGGCGCGGCGAGATGATGAACGTCGTCCGCGACATCCGCGACCGGGCCCGGCGGTACCGCAACGAGCTGGGCCTGGAGCCTCCGGAGGAGGTGCCGGACCTGCGGGCGGCGGTGCTCTCGATGCTTCAGCAGGCCGACACCTACGACCGCAACCTCTTCGAGTCGATGGGCGTCAAGACGGTCTGGCTCGAGGACTACGACGACATCCCCGAGCTGCTCGCGCGCATCTCGGACGCTTGATCGCCTGCGTTCCCCGCGTGTACCATTCCCGCTCATCCCAGCGGAGACGGAAGCCATGGCGAGGATCGAGTTCACGGGTAACTACGAGGATCTCTCTACCGATCGCGGTTACCAGTTCAAGTTCTATTGCGAGAAGTGCGGCAACGGCTACATGTCGAGCTTCCAGAGCTCGAAGCTGGGGCTCGCCGCCTCCGCCGCCTCGGTGGCCGGCAACCTCCTGGGCGGGATCTTCGGCCGCGCCGCCGACACCGCCCATGAGATCCAGCGCGCCATCGGCGGGCCGGCTCACGACTCGGCCCTGCGCGAGGCCGTCGAGGAGATCCGTCCCCAGTTCAAGCAGTGCACGCGCTGTGGGCAGTGGGTCTGCGGGCCGATCTGCTTCAACGGCAAGGCCGGCCTCTGCGAGTCCTGCGCGCCCGACATGGACGAGGAGATCGCCGCCGCCCAGGCCGAGGCCGCCCGGCAGCAGGCTCTGGATCAGGCCCTGCAGGTGGACTGGATGAAAGGCCGGAACCTCGGCAACGTCACCGGCGCCACCTGCAAGGCCTGCGGCGCCAAGACGGCGGGCGCCAAGTTCTGCCCCGAGTGCGGCACGCCCACCGCGATGAAGAAGGCCTGCGGCAGTTGCGGCGCCGAGGCCGAGGGCAGCCCCCGGTTCTGCCCCGACTGCGGGCAGAAGTTCGCGTAGCCGGCCTTGTTTGAGGTCACAGTTTGTGACCTCAAACAGGCTGCGGCCCTCTGCTGGCGGTACGGTGATCAGGCTTTGAGGTCACAGTTTGTGACCTCAAAGCCCGCCAAAGCCGATCTGCTTCCGCGTAGCCTCCGGTCGCTTCACCAGTTGCCGAAGAGCGTCGAAGACGACTTTGAACTGAGCGTCATATCTCTGCTCCAACTCGTCGATTCTCCGGACCAGGTCCACCTGGGTCGTCATCACCTGCCGGAGGCGGACGAAGGTGCGGATGATCTCGATGTTGACCCGCACCGCCCGTTCGCTGCTGAGGACGCTCGAGAGCATGGCCACTCCCTGCTCCGTAAAGGCATAGGGCAGGTACCGGCGGCCGCCCCGTCCCTTTGAGGTACCAGATTGGCACCTCAAAAACTCGACCTCCTCCCGCGTGAGCTGGAACATGAAGTCCCGTGGGAACCGGTCAAGGTTCCTCTTCATGGCTTGGACGAGCGCCTTGGTCTCGACCTCGTAGAGCAGGGCGATCTCGGAATCGAGGATCACCTTCTCCCCTCGCAACACCAGGATCACGCGCTCGATCCTCTCCGCGGGCATCAACGCCTGAGTCTCTCCCATGCACAGGGCCCCTCCCTAGGGCGCTTTTGAGGTGCCAAATTGGTACCTCAAAGCTGGAGATTGCCTCCAGCAGGGGGCCGGATGGGCGCACCCTACCTATATAGACGGAAAAACCGTCTCCCATCGCTCCACTTTTTTCGTCGAGATGGAACTTCAGGCGTTCCGACCCCGCCGCGCGGCCAGCCAGCGGGCGAGGAAGGGTACGGCGGCGAGGCCCAGGAGGACGGCGAACCAGAGGGTGGCGGCGCGGGTGACCAGGGTGATGGAGCTCGCGTCGGCCGTGTCCAGGCCCTGGGAGTGCAGGAGGGCGGTGAGCGCGCCCTCGGCCGCTCCCAGGCCGCCGGGCAGCATGGTGAGGGCCCCCAGGAAGGTCGAGCCCGTGTAGTTGAAGATCGACAGCAGCAGCCCGGCCCTGGGCGCGTAATCCCGCACGACCAGGAAGAAGCCCACCCCCTCCGCTCCCCACGCCACCACCGACAGCGCCAGTCCGAACAGCAGCAGCCCGGGTGAGAGGAGCGAGCGCAGCCGGCCGTAGACCTCCACCAGGTGCGGCACCCGAGGGCCCACGGCGGGCAGCCGGGACAGAACGCGGAAGAGCAGCTCCGCCACGCCCTTCCAGGTGAGCACCAGAACGGCTCCGGCCACCGCCGCCAGGCCTGCCGCGGCGATCCAGGGGCCGCCCGGGAAAGGCAGGGCGCCCAGGGCAATCAGCAGCAGCACTCCCAGCAGATCGGTCACCCGCTCGGCCAGCACCGCCGGCACCACCTTGAGCGCCGGCCCGCCCCCGAGCTCCCGCACCAGCCAGGCCTTGCCCAGCTCCCCTGCCTTGCCCGGCGTCACCGACAGGAGGAAGCCGGCCAGGAACACCGCCAGGCTCCGCGAGCGGGGCAGGCGGACGTCCAGCCGGGAGAGATAGACCTCCCAGCGCACGAAACGGAGGGCGTAGTTGACCAGGGACAGGGAGAGGACGGGCACCAGGAGCCACGGATCGAACCCCCGCAGGCTGCGGGCCAGCTCCGCCGGGTTCGCGGAGAGGGCGAGCCCCACCACGACCAGCAGACCCAGGACCAGGGGCACCAGCAGCCGGCGGCCGAGCCGCTCCAGGCCCGTGCCGCCGTCTTCCGCCTCGCCGGCGGCCGGCGCGGAGCTCAGGCCGCCTTCTCTTCTTCCCCGACGGCCTCGGGGTACTGCTCGAAGAGACGCATCCACTTGCTGGTCTTCTTGTAGTGGTCGATGCGGCGCTTGCCGATCGTGGGGTACCAGGCGAAGTCGTGGTAGAAGTACGAGCCGAACACGAAGAAGTAGACCAGCGGCGTCCGGAACAGCAGCTTCTGGAGTCCCTTGAGCGGCCCGAACCAGACCAGGTCGCCGAAGCGGGAGACGGCGTTGTCCCCCACCGAGAAGTGGAAGTTCCACTTCGAGACGTCCTCGCCCACCACCTCGATGTCCCGCGGATCGCCGACGCCCAGGCCGGCGTCGTGCGCCAGCCGGATGTAGGGGATCGACATCGGATCGAAGCCCATCATCTTGGCCGCCACGGCGTCGATCGCCACCTGGTCCCCCGAGGCCATCATGAAGTCCTTCTCCACGGGGATCATCGTCCGCGGGCCGGGGCCGTTGCCGCAGGTCGTGCCGTCCATCACGGCGAACAGGCCGGAGTGGATCTCCTTCTGGATCGTCAGCAGGTCCACCAGCGTCTTGTGGATGTGGGAGTGGGTGTAGTGCCGGCGGGTGTTGAGCAGGCCGCCGAAGGCGTTCTTCATGGCGCCCGTGGTGGTGGTGTAGATGTGGCACTTCACCGTCGGCAGGTGGACGATGTTCTTGCCCAGGAAGAACTCGGGGATGGTGATCCCCTCCGGGTAGATCTCCGGCAGCACCAGCATCTTGCCCTTCGGCTTGTAGGTGATCCACTTGAGGTCGTCGGCGAAGCAGTTGTAGCGCACCGGCACGCCGTACTTGTCGAGCACCGGCAGGTAGCGGTTCAGCCGCTCGCCCTTCTTGGGATCGGTGACGACCGTGTTGTTCTGGACGCAGACCTGGTCCGTATAGCCGTCGGCGCGCAGCTTCTGGATCGTCCCCTCGAGCTGCCAGGGCGTGGTGTTCGCCCCGGGGAAGGGGAAGTGCCAGGAGATGTTGTCCTTGAGGATCGTGGTGACGCCGGCCGCGAGATGCCGCTTGACGTCGGCCAGCTCCATGGTCCGGCCGGTGTCTTCGAGGACGGTTTCGGGTTGGGTCTTGAGGACGGCGACGCGCGCTTTGGCCATAGGAAGAGTGCTCCGGATGAGTCGATCGGGCCGCGCCGCACCGGCACGGGACCCACGATTATAGCGGGGAACCACTGCGGGTTCGCCCTTTGCTTTGACTCCCGGGCGATGTGCCCCTACAATACGGGTCCCTGACGGACCCTCACGGAGAGGTGCTGGAGTGGCCGAACAGGGCTGCCTGCTAAGCAGTTGTCCGGGGTAAACCCGGACCGAGGGTTCGAATCCCTCCCTCTCCGCCATTTCTTCCCGCTACAAGCCGAGCCCGGCCTGGAGGTTGCTTGCAACTCCTTGCCGGGGTGTGTCCCGCCCCTGGGGACGGATGGGAGGCGAGTCGACCATGATGAGAGCCGTGAATCCCGCCACTGGAGCGCTGATCCGCGAGTACCCCGAGCACGGCGAGGACGAGGTCGCCGAGCGGCTGGCGCAGGCCGAGCGGGCCTTCGCGTCCTGGCGCCGGTTCGATTTCGAAGAGCGGGCGGGCTATCTGACCAGCGTCGCCGACCTGCTGCGCGAGAACCAGGCGGACTTCGCCCGCCTGATGACCGAGGAGATGGGCAAGACCGTCACGGCGGCCGAGTCCGAGGTGGACAAGTGCGCCTGGGCCTGCGACTTCTACGCCGAGAACGCCGCCCGCTTCCTGCCCGCGGAGACGGTCGCCACCGACGCCGGCAAGAGCTTCGTCCGGTACGACCCGCTGGGGCCGGTGCTGGCCATCATGCCCTGGAACTTCCCCTTCTGGCAGTTCTTCCGCTTCGCCGCGCCCACCCTCATGGCCGGCAACGTGGCGCTGCTCAAGCACGCGGCGAACGTGCCCGGCACGGCGCTCGCCATCGAGGCGGCCTTCCGCGAGGCGGGCTTTCCGGAAGGGGTGGTGACCACGCTGCTGGTCTCCTCGGAGCGGGTCAAGGGCCTGATCGGCGATCCGGCCGTCCGCGCCGTGACCTTGACCGGCAGCGACCGGGCGGGCATGGAGGTGGCCGCCGAGGCGGGGCGGCGGCTCAAGAAGACCGTCCTCGAACTGGGCGGCTCGGACCCGTTCATCGTGCTGGCCGATGCCGACCCCAGCGAGGCCGCCCGCCAGGCGGCGCGGGCGCGGACGGTCAACTCGGGCCAGAGCTGCATCGCCGCGAAGCGCTTCATCGTCGAGGAAGAGATCGCCGGCCGCTTCGAGGATGAATTCGTCCAGGCCATGGAGGGGCTGGCGGTGGGCGACCCCATGGACCGCGCCATCGAGGTCGGCCCGCTGGCGCGGCAGGACCTGCTCGATTCCCTCGACGACCAGGTGCGGCGGACGGTCGACGCCGGCGCCCGGCTGCGGACCGGCGGCCAGCGCCTGCCGCGGGACGGCTGGTTCTACCCCCCGACGGTGCTCACCGGCGTCGAGCCCGGCATGGCAGCCTTCGACGAGGAGACCTTCGGCCCGGTGGCGGCCGTGATCCGGGCCCGCGACACGGCCCACGCCGTCGAGCTGGCGAACCGCTCCAACTTCGGCCTCGGCGCCAGCATCTGGACGGGCGACGCCTCCCGGGGCGAGCATCTCGCCGCCGAGATCGACGCCGGGATGGTCTTCGTGAACGGCGCCGTCAAATCCGACCCCCGCCTCCCCTTCGGCGGCATCAAGCACTCCGGCTACGGCCGCGAGCTCTCCGAAGTGGGCATCCGCGAGTTCGTGAACACCAAGACCGTCTGGATCAAGTAGCTACCGGCGCTACCTCCGAAACTCCCGCACCTCGCCGCCGGAGAGCTCGATGACCAGGGACCGGTCGTCGCTGGAGCGGATCGTGCCGGCGCCGAAGATGGTCAGGATCACCTCGTCGCCGGGCTGCAGGCCCGACAGGTCGGGGTGGCCGATGATCGGGGGCAGGGGAAGCACCTCGGAGTTGCCATGGGGCGGCCGGACCGGCACCTCGGCGCGCGGCGGCGCGGTCAGCTCGCGGATCGGGTGCGAGCAGTTGTCGCAGTGGCCGCAGCGGTCCTTGTCGAACTCCTCGCCGAAGTAGTCGAGGATGGCCTTCCAGCGGCAGAGGGCCGTCTGGGCGTAGAGAACCATGCGCCGCAAGCGGTCGCGGTCGGTCTCGGCCCGCTTCTCGTAGCGCAGGGCCATCTCGTCCAGCTCCTCGGGGGTGAGGCCGCTCCGCATCAGGCGGTACTCTCCGGGCTCCGGCTCGGCCACCATCTCGAGGTCCTTCATGGTCGCGAGGACCACCTTCACCTTGGCCAGGGCCACGCCCGGAGCGCGCTTCGTGATCTCGGCCCCCGACACGTCCCGGCGCTCGGCGCCCGTCTTCTCCAGGGATTTGTAGACCGCCGTGAAGTGCTCCTGCTTCGGGTAGCGGCCGTTCAGGAAGAAGATCTGGGTGTTCCGGTCCTCCGCCTGGTAGAGCAGGATGCAGCGCGCCGGCTCGCCGTCGCGGCCGGCGCGGCCCGCCTCCTGGTAGTAGGACTCGAGCGATCCCGGCAGGTTGTAGTGGATGACGAAGCGGATGTCCGGCTTGTCGATCCCCATGCCGAAGGCGTTGGTGGCCACGATCGCCTTGAGCTCGCCGGCCATGAAGCGGTCCTGGTTGCGCTTGCGCTCGCGCCCCCCCAGCCGGCCGTGGTAGCGGGCGACGGCGAAGCCCAGGCTCTCCAGGTACTCCGTGACCCCCTCGCAGTCCTTGATGGTGGAGACGTAGACGATGCCGCCGCCCTCGATCTCGCCGATCAGCCGGGCCAGGGTGGTCCGCTTCGACTCCTCCTTCGGCGCCGGGATGACCTCGAACCGGAGGTTCTCGCGGTAGACGCCGATATCGACGACCGCCATCTCCTCGCGGCCGAGCTGCCGGCGGATGTCGTCGATGACCTCGGGGGTGGCGGTCGCGGTGAGGGCCAGCACGGGAGGGTTGCCGAGGGCCTCGATGACCTCCCGGAGGTGCAGGTAGGAGGGACGGAAGTCGTGACCCCACTGCGAGATGCAGTGCGCCTCGTCGATCACGAAGACGTCGATCTTGTTGGTCTTCAGGGTCTCCAGGAATTCCGGCTGGGTCACCCGCTCCGGCGTCACGAAGACGAACTCCCGCTGCTCCTTATGGATCTGCTCCAGAACCTCGCTCTGCTCGCTGGCGGTGAGCGTGCTGTTCACCTGGACGGCGTCGATGCCCAGCTCCTGAAGCTTGTCCACCTGGTCCTTCATCAGCGAGATGAGGGGCGAGACGATGACCGTGGTGCCGGGCAGCTCCGCGCCGGGGAGCTGATAGCAGAGCGACTTGCCGGCGCCCGTGGGCATGATGGCGAGCGTGTCCTTGCCCGCCAGGATGGAGCGGATGACCTCCTCCTGCCCCTGCCGGAGAGCGCGGAAGCCGAAGGTGTGGCGCAGCGTGCGCCGGAGGGTCGAGAACTGGACGGTGTCTGTCATTTCACTTGCCTTCCCTGAAGAGACTTCGAGCGTCCGTAAGGGACGCAATCGCCGTGCCGTGCTGAGGGGGAAACGAATCGGGTCTCGTTTCCGTACAAGAGGAGCCGGAGAGAAGAGGCTCTCACCGGTTGACGAGCAGGCAGGACAGAGTTTAGACTCTTGTTCTACAAAAAAGCCAAAGGGGCATCGGTAGGACTTGCACTACCCCCTTGGGGAAGTCGCCCAGCCGGGTGGTCGAGTCTTGAAAGATCTTTTCTTTTTTACGAGGTAGGACGCGATGGTCATCTTCGTGGGTACGTTGGTCGTTGGAGCCGTGGCGGGTTGGATGATGGAGCAGCAGTGGGGGCCTGAGCTGGTCCGCTGGCGCCGGGTCAAGGGCATGCGCGCGCGCGTGCTGCGCCGGCAGGGAGAGAACGGCTGGCGCGCCTGGTTCGAGCAAGACTAGCAGGATTATACCGTCACGGGCACGTGACGCGCACCCGGTGCCACGCGTTGTTCGCGTAGCCCTTGAAGTTCCAGACCTGCGCCGGGTGCTCGGGCTGGGTCTGGGCGGCGGTGTCCCAGGCCCGGCAGACGATCTCGTGAGCGCCGGGCCCCAGGTCGAGCGCCGCTTCCCAGATCCGCCAGGCGTAGGTTTCATCCTCGAGGCCCAGCTCCGCCACCGTCCAGGCCGCGCCGCCGTCGGCCGAGACGTCCACCCGCGCCACCTGCCGGTCGCCGCCCGCCAGCGCCCACCCCCGTACGGTGACCCGTCCGGCGGACAGCGTGTCCCCTTCGGCGGGCGAGAGGATCACCGAGTTGACGGGCGCCTCTCCCAGCATCAATCCCTGGTTCCAGTCCACGTTGTCCGGCCCGACGTGGGCCGGGAACAGCCGGTAGGCCGTGGTCTGGAAATAGTTGTCGGACGGCCCTTCCTGCACGGTGATCCGCGACAACCACTTGACGCTCCGGGCGCCGATGTAGCCAGGCACCACCACCCGCACGGGGGCGCCATGGACCGGCGGCAGCGGCTCGCCGTTCATCGTGTCGGCCAGCAGCACCTCGCCGCCGTCCGCCTTGTCGAGCGGTATCGAGCCGCCGAAATTGAACCGGTGGCCGTGCCGCTCGGTCTCGTCGAGTCCCAGGAAGGCAGCGTGCCGTGCTCCAGGCCGCACGCCGGCCGCTTTCAGCACCTCGCGCAGGGGTACTCCCGACCACTCCGCGTTGCTGACCGCCTCCGTTCCCCAGGGAAGCTCGTTCTTGATCGGCTGGCAGGCGATGAGCTCCTGGCGGCGGTTGCCGGCGCACTGAAGCGTCGCCGTCACCGAGGTCCGCGGGAGGCGCCGCAGATCTTCCAGCGACAGCGACAGGGGGCGCTCCACCAGGCCGTCGACGGCGAGCCGCCAGGAGGCGGGATCCACCTCGGGGACGCCGCCGTGGTTGCGCACGAAGAACAGCTCGTTGGGAGTGATGAAGCCCCGGAGGAGGAGCTCCGCGGCGGGGCCGCCGTTGAATGGCTCCCCCTGCCGGACCAGGAGGCCGGGATGCTTTCCGAACGGGCTCATGGGATTTGGGGATCCTCCGGAGGCCTAGTCGTCGTAGCTGAGCGCTCTCTCGCTGCGGCGGAAGAGGCCGTCGCTGACCGGCTCGAAGATGTCGCAGTGAGTCATCTCGCCGCCATAGACGTGGAGGGTGAGCGAGGGCCGGTCGGGCAGGGCGTTGGCCAGCACGTGGTGCTCGAAAGGCGGGATCAGCGCGCCCGCGGAGCCCGCGGCGGCGTGCACCGCGCCGCGCTCGGCGAAGCGGCACAGGCCGTCCTGGCGCTCCTCGAGCAGCTCGTAGCGCGTCACCTCCATCTGCCCCTCGACGACGCCCTCGACGCACCAGATGCCCGCGTGGTCGTGGAGCGCCGTGCGCTGCCCCGGGCCCCAGGTCATGATCAGGGCCGTGAAGCCCAGCTCCTCGTCCTGGTAGAGGAGGCGCCGGGCATAGGAGCCCGGCTTCACCTGGCGGAACCGCTCGGGCAGCCTCAGCCCCTTGGCGGGGATGAAGGACTCGAGATCGTCCTTGATCTGCTCCGTGATGGCCGCGACGTCGCGCAGGCGCACCGCTTCGCACAGGCGGTCGATCAAGGGGTCCACGACGGGCGCCAGTGTTTTCATCCAGGTCTCCTCTCGATACAGGTCTACTCCTGCTCCAGGTAAGTGTATCCCGAGAGCCCTTCCTCGTACCTGCGCAGGAGGTGCTTCGACTCCTCGAACGTCATCCGCTTGGCCCGCAGGGCGAGCTCGGCGGCCCGCCGCACCCGCGCCACCAAGTCGTCCCGGTTGTAGCGCACGTAGCGCAGCACGTCGGCGACCGTGTCGCCGCTCACCACGCCCTCGATCTTGTAGTCGTCCTCGGGATCGAGGGCGACGTGGACGGTGTTGGTGTCGCCGAACAGGTTGTGGAGGTCGCCCAGGATCTCCTGGTACGCCCCGACCAGGAAGACGCCCAGGTAGTAGGGCTGGCCGTGCTTGTAGTCGTGGAGCTCCAGCACGTCCTTGACGTCCCGCCGGTCGATGAAGTGGTCGATCTTGCCGTCCGAGTCGCAGGTGATGTCGGCCAGCACGGCCCGGCTCGCCGGCTCCTCCTCCAGGCGGTGGATGGGGACCACGGGGAAGAGCTGGTCGATCGCCCAGGAGTCGGGCAGCGACTGGAAGACGGAGAAGTTGCAGAAGTAGGTGTCCGCGAGCTGCCGCTCCAAGCCCTCCAGCTCCTCCGGCACCTGCTGCAGGGTGCGCGAGATGCGCAGGATCTTCTGGCAGGTGGCCCAGAACAGGTCCTCGGCGAGACCGCGGTCCTCGAGCGACAGGTGGCCGAGGTTGAACAGGCTCTGGCACTCGTCGCGGTAGGAGATCGCGTCGTGGTAGGACTCCAGGAGGTTCTTGCGCGACACCTCGCGGTAGGTCTCGAAGAGGTTGCGCAGCGACGGCTCGGAGTCCGCCGGCGCCTTGCGCGGCAGCTTGCCGACCTCGAACTCGGAGACCCCCAGCACGTCGATGATCAGCACCGCGTGGTGGGCCACCGTGGCCCGGCCGGACTCGGAGACGATGATCGGGTGCGCGACACCCTTGGCGTCGCACACCTCCATGATGCCGAACACGATGTCGTTGGCGTACTCCTGGAGCGTGTAGTTGAGCGACGACGTGAAGTTCGTCTGCGAGCCGTCGTAGTCGACCCCCAGGCCGCCGCCCACGTCGAGGTAGCCGAGCCGGGCGCCCATCTGCACCAGGTTGGCGTAGACCTGCGCCGCTTCGCGCAGCCCGTCCTTGACCGAGCGGATGGAAGAGATCTGGCTGCCCAGGTGGAAGTGGAGCAGCTCGAACGTGTCGAGCTGCCCCTTCTCGCGCAGGAAGGCCACGGCGTCCAGCAGGTCGCGCCCGGAGAGGCCGAACTTCGAGCGGTCGCCGCCCGAGGCCTCCCAGTGGCCGGCGCCCTTGGCCGACAGCCGGGAGCGGATGCCGATGCGGGGCCGCACTCCCATCTTCTCGGATATCTGGAGGATGAGGGGGAGCTCGGAAGGCTTCTCGACCACCAGGATGACGTGGCGGCCGAGCTTGGTGGCCAGCAGCCCCGTCTCGATGTACTCCTCGTCCTTGTAGCCGTTGCAGATGACGACGGCTTCCTCGTCCTCCAGCATGGCCATGACGGCGAGGAGCTCCGGCTTCGAGCCCGCCTCGAGGCCGAAGTGGTACGGCCGGCCGTACTCCACCAGCCGCTCCACCAGATAGCGGTCCTGGTTGACCTTGATCGGATACACCCCGCGGTAGATGCCCTTGTACCCGTACTCCTCGATCGCGCGGCCGAACGCCTCGTTCAGCTCGACGACCCGGGCCTTGATGATCTCCGAGAAGCGGATCAGCAGCGGCGGGCTGATGCCGCGCTCCCGCACCTCGTCCACCAGCTCCTTGAGATCGATGGTCGGCGTGCCGGGGCCGCCCGGATGCAGGACCATATGGCCGGCGTTGTTGACCGAGAAGTAGTTGTTCCCCCAACCTCGGATGTTGTAGAGGTCGATGGAGTCGGCCGGAGACCAGCGGCGGGAAAGCGGGGCAGTGGCCATCGTCGTACGGGTACTCCTATCAGGGGCCCCGAGGGGCTGGTTGCTTGGGTTCTGCGAGTCGGGTACGAAGGAAATCGCCGGATGGAGACACCCCCCGGCCGCAGGGACTTTAACATGTTTCCCCCGGGCGGCCTTCCCGGGCGGGCGCGCCGGGGGCCTCCCTCTTCCGACGCCTCCCTCCCCTCCGGAAGACCCTCACCCTACCCTCTCCCGACCCCTCCCTCCCGCCCACACCGGGAGAGGGAAAAGAAGCAAAGTATTTTCTGCAGTCTCCCTCCTCTCCCGGTGAGGGCGGGAGGAGGGGTCGGGAGAGGAGGGCCGGGGAGGTGAGGGCCTGCGGGCAGGCGAGGCCTCGTGATACCGTATCGGCTTCTATTTCCCGCTTCTCTGCGGGCCACTTCGGAGTGACAGCGATGACCGACATCCAGGGACCCGTCCGGGTCCGTTTCGCCCCCTCGCCCACGGGATTCCTGCACCTGGGCGGCGCCCGCACGGCCATCTACAACGACCTCCTGCGCCAGCACGTCGGCGGCGCCTTCGTCCTGCGCATCGAGGACACCGACCGGGAGCGCTCCGACGACGCCATGACCCGCCAGATCCAGTCGGCCCTCGCCTGGATCGGAGTCGTCTGGGACGAAGGGCCGTTCCTCCAGAGCGAGCGGCTGCCCCGCCATCACGAGCGCGCCGAGGAGCTCCTGGCGAGCGGCAGGGCCTACCGCTGCTTCTGCACCACCGAGGAGCTGGACGCCCAGCGCGCGGAAGTCGAGAAGCGGGGCCTGGCCTTCCGCTATCCGCGCACCTGCCTCAGCCTCTCCCAGGGGGAGATCGAGGAGCGCCTGGCCGCCGGCAAGACCTTCGCCGTCCGCTTCAGGATGCCGGACGAGCACATCACGTTCACCGACCTCGTCCGCGGCGACATGGACTTCCCGCCGGACGCGCTCGACGACTTCATCCTCCTGCGCTCCGACGGCAATCCCACGTACCACATGTCGGTGGTGGTGGACGACATCGACATGGCGATCACCCACGTCATCCGGGGCGAGGACCACCTCTCGAACACGCCCAAGCACATCCCCCTCTTCCGGGCCCTGGGCGGCGCCGTGCCGACCTTCGCGCACCTCCCCCTGATCCTCGGGCCGGACAAGAAGCGCCTCTCCAAGCGCTACGGCGCCACCTCCGTCGAGGAGTTCCGCAACGAGGGCATCCTGCCGCAGGCGCTCTACAACTTCATGGCCCTGCTCGGCTGGAGCCCGGGGGACGACCGCGAGATCCTCTCCCGCGACGAGATGATCCGCCTCTTCTCCGTCGACCGCCTGAACGCCTCGCCGGCCGTGTTCGACCGCGACAAGCTCTGGTGGATGAATTCGCAATACCTCTCGCAGCTCGACTACGACGCCCTGGCCCCGCACCTCCAGCCCTTTCTGGAGCCGGCCGGGCTCGCCGGGGCGGACCCGGACCGCCTGCGGGCCGCCGTCAACCTCCACCGCACCCGCGCCCGCACCCTGAAGGATCTGGCCGAGCTGGTGGCCCCCTATTTCAAGGACGAGATCGCCTACGACCCCGAGGCCTCCGCCAAGTTCCTCAAGGACGCCAGCCTGGCGGACCACGTCCAGGCGCTGCGCGACCGCTACGCCGAGCTTCCCGGCTTCGACAAGGAGTCGCTGGAGGCCGGCCTGCGCGCCCTGGCCGACGAGCGGGGGCTCAAGGCGGGCGCCCTGATCCACCCCACCCGCATGGCCCTCTCGGGAGCCGCCGTGGGGCCGCCCGTCTTCGACCTCGTCGAGGTGATGGGCCGCGAAGCCGCGCTCGCCCACCTCGACCGCTTCGTCGCCTTCCTGCGCCAGGGACCCCCGCCGGCCCAGAGTTGACGGGGAGGGATGGTTTTCGCTACCCTACCGTCCCTGTCCTGCTGGGAGGTCGTTCAACGGTAGGACATGCGGCTCTGACCCGCAGAATCGGGGTTCGAATCCCTGCCTCCCAGCCAATTTGAAGATCCCTCCGAGGCCGCGTCCGACGCGGCCTTTCGTGTTCCAGCCTGCTAAACTGGTCGCCTATGAGTCCGATTCTGGAGAAATACCGCGAGGAGATTCTCGATCTGGCGACCCGCCATGGAGCCAGGGATGTGCGTGTCTTCGGCTCCTTGGCCCGTGGTGAAGGTAACGAGGGCAGCGACCTCGACCTGCTCGTGACCCTTGGAGAAGGTCGCTCTCTTCTGGATATCGTAGGGTTCAAACAGGACGTGGAAGATCTCGTGCACCGTCCGGTGGACGTGGTCACAGAGAGGGCCTTGTCTCCATACCTGCGAGAGCGCGTCCTCTCTGAAGCCGTCCCGCTGTGAGCCAGAGCCGAGACGAGCTCTACCTGCAGCACGTGATTGATGCCGCAGGGAAAATCGAGCGCTATATCGCAGTGGGCTACGACGAGTTCATGGCCGAATCCCACTGGCACGATGCGGCGATCCGCCAACTTGGGATCATCGGTGAAGCGGTTAAGAGGCTATCCAATGAGGTTACTGAACGCCGGCCCGACATACCTTGGCGTCGCATCGCGGGCATGCGAGATGTCCTCATCCACAACTACATGGGCGTGGATTTAGAAGCTGTCTGGCAGGTCACTCAGAATGACCTGCCCCTCCTGCGGCAGGCAGTCGAAGAGCTCCTGGGCAAGGAATAAAAGGACAGCACTCCGTCGTATCCATGGAAGCGAGCGGCCTCGCAGTTCAGGACCAAGGCCACTACTGCTGCGATGCGAGGGGACCAGGAAGATCTCGCCCCGGAGGCGCTTCAGGCGTGGCAGGAACGACGGAGCGCCGAGGATCGAATTCGACCCGGCGAATCCGTTCGGCTGAGGCGAAGAGTCTGCCGCCCCTGCGGGGCTCTGTGGTAAGGTGGCGCGCTCGTCCCAGGGCTCACGCCCTGGGCTAGAAGTCTGGCGCCCTCCGGGCTCGCGTCCGAGCCTGAGCGGAACGAGCGGCTCGCCGGACCTTAAAGTTGGCCCGCCAGGGCCTGAAGTTGGCCCGCCGGACCTTAAAGTTCGTCCGTCGGCCGGAACGGGCCGTCCGCCGACCGGAACGGATGGCTCGCCGGCCGGAACGAGTCTCCCGCTGGGTGAAACGAGTGGCTCGCCGGAGTCAACAGTTGGCTCGCCGGCCGGAACGAGTCTCCCGCCGGGTGGAACGAGTGGCTCGCCGGAGTCAAAAGTTGGCTCGCCGGTCGTAACGAGTGGCTCGCCGGGTGGAACGAGTCTCCCGCCGGCCGGAACGGATGGCTCGCCGGGTGGAACGAGTGGCTCGCCCGCCGGAACGAGTCTCCCGCCGATCGGAACGAGTGGCTCGCCGGTCTCCGCAGGGCCCCATTACCAGGACGCGACAAGCGTTGACGCCGCCCCGCAAATAGGGGGAAAGTGGCTTCGTGAAGACCAGGGACAGCCTCGGAGGCTTTGCCACGGATGGCCGTCGATCGGGCGGCTGGATATCCGGATCTTTCGGCTAGAAGCGGAGTCCCGGCTCGTGGCGGGCTCTGCCGAGGAACTCCGCAACCTTCCGCGCGAGCTCGGCCGTGGCCCTCTCCTGGACGGCTGCCCGGCGGAACATCAGCAGCGCCGCGAGGGCTTCCCGCGAGACGCCCTGCGCACGGAAGATCGCCACCATCTCCCGGGCCAGATCCTTCACCTCGGCGGTCCGCCCCTCTTCCAGGGAAAGAGCCGCCAGCTCCAGGGAGACCAGGGCCGCGTCGTAGCCCATCTCCCTCTCCATGAGCGCCCGGCGGACTTCTTCGAACGCGGACCTCGACCTTTCCCTCTGCTCCAGGCCGAGCGCGATTCGCGCCTCGATCCAGCGAACGCGGAACCCGTCGAGCTCGCTCGCCACCTCCCGGCGCACTCTTTCCACCTCCGGAAGAAAAGCTGCGGCCTCCTTGTAACGGCCGGCGCTGGTGAGAGAGGCAAGCAGGTTGTGATCCAGGCAGAAGAGCAGGCGGGGCTCCCGGACGGGATCTACGAATTCTCTGGCTTCCCTCAGAAGACGAATGGCGGATTCCGGGGCGCCCATCTGTCCCATGGCGAGAGCCTTCTGAAGCATCGCCCGGCCCGCCAGGTGCAGGTCCCGGAACTCCGGATCCCGTTCCGTGTAGGCCTCGATCACCTCGCTCAACAGCTCCATCGCCTCGGGAAAGCGGCGTTGCGCGATCCTGAGCGATGCCTTGAGGTCCAGGATCACCGGGCCGTACCCAAGAGCATCCCCGACAGTCTCTCCCGTCTGCCACCAGACCTCTGCCGAGGAGAACGCCTCCTCCCCCCTGCGGAGGTCGCCCATCACTCGATGGGCATTGCCGAGGTGCGCCCAGGCGAAGGCCCGGAGCTGATAGACCCAGCGGTCTTCGATGGGGCCGTTCTCATCCAGGAGATCGGCCAGGAGCACGGCGGTCTCTCCCAGCTCGACAGATCGTGCGGCTTGATCCGCGGCCGCGTTCTTGCTCTCGCGGCAGAGCAGCTCGCAGAGACCCCAGCTCGCGAAGCGTGGGTCCGCCTGGACGAGGCGCCGTGCTTCAAGAAAGGGAAGGCCCTCCAGCTCCGCCCAGAGCCGGGGAGCGTCCATGCGCGACCTCGCCAGGGCCAGATCCCCGATACCGAAGGGGATCTTCAAGGCGCCGTTCTGATAGAGGTCCAGGATGTACCCGCCGACTCCGCGGCAAGGGCCGCACTGGGCAAGCTCGTGCAGCAGGAGACGGAGCCAGTCCTCGTTGGCTTCCGTCAGCAGACGGGCCAATGTCGCCTCGTCGAGATGCATGTCCTCCATGTCTCCCATCCAGAATACCTCCCCAAGAGAGTTGCCGCATCACGGTACTGTCAACTCTATAGTATCCGCGAAACACCAATCTTGTCATGTGGGAGGATAATCCGGGCCGAAGATGAGTCCCCGGCCCAGACGTCAGCTCCGGGTCAGGTCCTGCCGTTCGGGTCGAGCTCGGCGCCGTTGTCGCTGACGGCCCCGCCGCCCGCCGGAGCGGCCCCGGTCCTGCCGTTCGGATCGACCTCCGCCCCGTTCTTGAGCCAGGGGGAGACCAGCACGTGCCAGAGCAGGCTGAGGAACCCGCGGTCCGCGAGCCGCCTGGCGGGAAAGCGGGGAGCCGCCTGGGCGAGCCCCGGAGCGAGCAGGACGGCAAGGGTCAGGACGGCAGCCAAACGGCGTAAAGAGAAGGACATGGCGAATCTCCTTGGCGGCGGCTACGCCCCGGCGGCCATCACGGCCGCGGCCGAGCCGCCTGCTTCAGGGTGCCACGAGGAGGCGGGGAGGGCCAGGAGCGCTCCGCGCGGCGGCGATTTCCCCGTTGCTTTTCTGGATATCCTGCCGTAGCCTATTGGCATGCCAATCGATAACGCAGTATCTCTTGGAAAGGCCCTTACCCTCCTTCGCTCACGCCGGAACCTGACGCGGTCGACCGTCGCGGAGATGGCCGGGATGACCCCGCTCAGGCTCTCCGCCTACGAGAGAGGCATCTGCCTCCCTTCTCTTCCGAGCCTCGTTCCTGTCCTCACGATCCTCGGCAGCGACCTGCGCGACCTTCAGGATGTTCTCGACGAGGTGGAGGGCCTGAATCCGGGGAGGAGAGAGGCGGCGTCCGGGCATTGATGCCCGGGCGGATCCGCAAGGGGAGCACGGCGAGCGACGAGTCGGTGCGCGGCCGGGCGACCGGACAGCCGCTGCGGTTCGAGGTCGTGAGCGGCGACGATCCCTGCCCCGACCAGATCGCCGTCCTGATCAAGGCCCGGCGCCGAGGGGCGTGAGCTCGGGCCGAGCCGTAGAGCCGGCGGCCGGGATCACCGGCAGCTCGAGGAACGAGCCCCGCCCCGCTGCCCGCCAGAGAGTCAGGCGGGGTGGCGGCGTGCGCACGGGAGCCCGCGTGTTGGCTTGGTCGGCGCCGGTGATCGTGACCCGGATGCGGTGGCCGGGCTGAAACAGGGTCGAGGTCGGGAAGAGGTCGAGGACGAGCTCCACCGGCTGGCCCGGGACCAGGTCGGCGCGGTCGGCACGCAGACCGCGGTGGTAGGGCAGGCCCATCAGGTCGTAGCCGGGCTCCGCGGTGGCGCGATGCGAGGCCCGGAGAGCTCCCTCGGACACGTAGCGCGAGCCTCCCTTGGCATCCACTTCTTCCAGATAGACGAACACGTCCACGTCCGGCGCCGAGGCGGAGATCCAGAGGTGGACCACGGGGTGGCCGGTCACCTCCAGGGGCGCCGTCAGCGGCGCCGTCGTGTAGCTCAGACCCTTCGCGTCGTTGGCCGCGAGATCCGGCGCCGCGGGCGCCGTCGTCCAGCGGGGATTGGGCGCGACGGCGGCGGATTCGTCGACCGTCATCTCGTCCTTCGCTCCCTTCTCCCGTGGAGCGTCGAGGCCGAGGGCGCCCTCCCGCGAGCGGCGGCCGAACCAATAGGCCGTGCGCCGCTCTTGGGGTAGCGGCCAGGTCCGCGCCGACCTCCAGGCCTGCCCCTCCTTCGCGCCCATCACGTAGTAGTAGACGGGCTCCTCGCGCATGACGCCGTTGTCGATCCCTTTGAGCCAGTAGTCCCACCAGCGGAGGTGCTCCGCGGCGTAGTCGAAGCGGCTCTCCTCCGAATGCACCCAGGGGCCGATCGAGATGCGTTGCGGATTGCTCAGGTTGTGGAAGAGGACGAGCTGATCCCGCACGTAGCGGTCGTACCAGCCGGCGATGTGATGGATCGCGACCTTGGACTCCCGGATCTGGCGGAGAAACGTGATGGGAGCCCAGTCGCGGAACGGCATGTCGCCGGAGACGGCGTCGACGCTGTCGCGGAAGGGAAGCGCGGCGAAGATCTCCGCCGCGCTGCGGTTTCCCTTGTGCTGCTCCAGGGCGGCGCGCAGGAGCCGGCGATCCGGATCCTCGTCCACCGGCACCGCCGCCGGTTCGTCCCGGTCGCGCTGCCGCATTCTCTGGCTCCAGGCAGCGAGGAGCGGCGTGTGATCGATGCCGCCCTTCCAGACGAAGTCGTAGACGTCGGCGACGCCCATCGAGGGGATGAGGGCGCGCAGATGCGGCGGCTTGCGGCTCGCGGCCATGTACTGCGTGATGGCGAGATACGACTGCCCATACATGCCGACGTTGCCGTTCGACCAGCTCTGGGCAGCCAGCCACTCGGTCACGTCGTAGGAGTCCTGCGTCTCCTTGGGATTGAACATCCCGTCGAACGTGCCAAACGACACGCCGGTCCCTCGCGCGTCGACGCACGCGACGACATAGCCGTGGCGCAGCACGTCCTTCAGCCAGCCATAGGTGTCGAGAACCGTGTAGAGCGTGCCGCCCTCCTGCACTGCCCGCCGGTACGGCGTGTGCGTCCACACCACGGGCAGCCTCTCCTCGGCGGCCTTGCCGCCGCGGGCCGGCCGGAACAGGTCCACCGCGAGCCGTGTGCCGTCCCGTACCGTCACATAGCGCGAGCTGCGTACCCAGCCGTCGTAGACCGGCTTTGCCGGTGTGGCCGTCTCGGCACGGACCGCAACATAGCCCGCCAGGCAGCCGGCGGCCACGGCCGCGGAGAGCATCCAGGATGCAGGGGTATGGGGGCTCAGGCGCATAGGTTTCGTCCTCTCGCCAAGCAAAGAAAAAGGGGAGGGCCTAAGCCCTCCCCTCGGCACAGCCGGAGCTGTGATCCTTCTTAGAAGTCGTACCGCAGGCCGACCTGGAACGTGCGCGGGATGCCGACGAACAGGTCTTCGACGCCAAACGTCGTGCGGGGCGTCTGGGCGGTGCCGAAGATCTGGTTGTTGGCGCTGATGCCGCGGTTGTTCTGATCGGAGCAGTTGAAGCACTCGGCGAACAGGGCCACGGCTCCCGGACCGACGTCGAACTTCTTGGAGAGCCGCATGTCGAGGGTGTAGAAGTCCGGGAAGCGCTCGCTGTTGCGGCCGAGGTGGACGCCGTTGACGGTCGGCCGGTCGGTGCCCGCATTGATGTCGCCGTTGATGTCCGAGTTGGCGATCGGGGTGTACGGCGAGCCCGTGGCGTAGCGGAAGGCGCCGGCGAGGCCGATGCCCCACAGCGGCGTGTCCCACACGCCGTTGAGCACGACCTTCCACTCCTGGTCGCGGGCGGAGGGGCCCCAGTTGTTGTCGAGGTCGTTGACGTCCTCCAACTGAATGCCGGCGAAGTTCCGCTCGTTGGAGTCGTGGTCGCGGTCCTTCGACCAGGTGACGGCGCCGTAGAGGCTGTAGTTGCCGGCATAGCGGCGCTGCAGGGTGAGGGTCGCCGCCTGGTACTTGGACTCGGCGTCGGAGACGTCCATGATGATGCGGTTGTACGCCGCGAACCGGCGGGTCGTGCCGTAGCGCGGCTGGCCGTTGGCCGCGATCGTGCCGTCATACTGCCGGTTGATGTCGGTCAGGCGCTGCAACTGGTTGCCTTCGGCGTAGGTGAGGTCGACGCCCAGGGAGATGAGCGGCAGGATCTCCCGCTCGGCGCCCAGGGTCGCGCGGTCGGTGTAGGGATTCTCGAAGTTGGGGTCGACGGTGAAGACGTCAGGCGGCAGGGACGCGCCGGTGATCCGCGAGAAGTCGACGCGCTCGATGCCATCCGGCGTCCAGGCGGCACCCCAGCCCGGGGCCAGGGGGCTCGTCGGCGGGCCGGTGGGGATGCCATTGACCTGCGGCGCCGTGATGGTCAACTGCGCCGCCCGGATGCCGTTCGCCGTGAAGGGCTGAGCCCACAGCAGGCCCGGGGTGCGGCTCCAGTAACGGCCGGCGGAGAAGCGGACGGCCGTCTTGTCGTCCGGCGCCCAGGAGATGCCGAGGCGCGGAGAGATCTGGTTCTCCGAATCCGGAATCTGGCCATTGAGGCGCAGCGTGCCATTGGGCCCCGGATCGTTGGGATTGAGGATCGGACCGTTGGGGTTGTCCAGGCTCTCGAGGCGGACGCCCAGGCTCATGGTCAGGTTCGGGCGGACGAACCACTGGTCCTGCAGGAAGAAGGCGGTCTCCTTCTGGGAGAAGGCCGCGGTGCCGCCCTCGGTCGAGGTGCGGCCGCCCAGGCCGCCGAACTGGCGGTACTCCCGCCAGCGGCCGGCGAGGAGGTCGGCGTCGTTGGCGAAGATGAAGACGCCCCGCCAGTTGCCGCGGAACACCTGGTCGACGCTGGTCTCGTTGTATTCGACGCCGCCCTTGAAGACGTGCCGATCGAGCAGGTAGGTGACCGTGTCGGCGATCGCCTTGCGCTCGTTGGTGGTCTCGATGGGCAGGAAGGCCACCTCGCCGTAGCGGAAGCCGCCCACCTGGATCTCGGGCAGGTTGAGCCCCTTGTCCTCGCGCGGCGTCTGCTCGTCGATGAAGTTGAGGTTGAGGTCGTTCAGGAAGTTGGCCCCGAACTGGCCGGAGTAGGAGCCGACGTAGGCCTTGGTGTCCAGCCCTTCGACGCCGTTGAAGCTCGCGGTCCGCGACGCCGAGTTCGAGGTGCCGTTGATGCCCTCGTAGTCGATGACGTTGGCGCGGATCATGAACCGGTGCGAGGGGTTCATCTGATAGTCGAGGCGGCCGAAGGCCACGGAGCCGTCCTGCGTCTGCACGTACTCCGAGGGGGAGGTGAGCGACGGGTAGCGGGCGAAGACGGCGGAGTTGAGGTTGCCGCCGAGGATCGGGATCGTCTCGCTCCGGTCCTGGTTGTCGTACGAGATGAAGTAGAACAGCTTGTCGCGGACGACCGAGCCGCCGAGGGAGCCGCCGAACTGCGTCTTCTCCTGGTCCCGCGGCTCCGTGCCGTCGGGGAAGTTGGCGATCAGGCTCTGCGGCTGGTTGAAGTAGAAGAGCGAGCCGTGCAGGTTGTTGGTGCCGCTCTTGGTGATGATGTTGACGAAGCCGCCGCCCGAGCGCCCGTACTCGGCCGAGGCGCCGTTGGTGACGACGGAGAACTCCTTGATCGACTCCTGGGAGATCGACAGCGGCGCACGGTTTTCCGCGCCGCCCGCGGCGCCGCCGAAGAAGGCGTTGTTGTAGTCCACGCCGTCGACGGTGATGCTGGTGTTGATGCCGCGCTCGCCCGAGAGCGACAGGTTGCCGCGCTCGCCGTCGAGACGGCTCTCCGGGGTCAGCAGCACGAGCTGCTTGAAGTCGCGGCCGGCGCTCGGCAGGTTCTCGATCTGCTCTTCCTGGATGGTGGTGCCGATCTGGGTGTTGGTGACCTCGACGACCGGCAGCTCGTCAGCCGTGACGGTGATGCTCTCCGACACGGTCCCGCTCTGCAGGGTGAAGTTGATGGAGGGCGTGGAGCCCAGGAGCAGGCGGACGTTCGGGGCCGTCGCCGTGGCGAAGCCGTCGAGCTCGGCCGTGATCGTGTAGGTGCCGGTGGGCAGGTTGAGGACCCGGTAGAAGCCCTGCTCCTCGGTCACGGTGACCTGGACGAGGCCGGTTTCACTGTTGGTCGCCGTGACGGTAACTCCCGGCAGGGGAGCCCCGGAAGAGTCCTCCACGGTGCCGGAGATCCGGCTCGTGGTCACGTCGGTCTGGGCGAACGCGGAGCCCGACAGCCCGAAGGCGGCGAGCAGGACGGCGACGGCGCAGACCCAGGTTCTAGAGCGATTGGAACGGACACGCACCATATACGGAGCCCTCCTTTTGAGTGCGCAGGTTTGGAGCGGATTGTACGCGAGGACGGCGAGCCACCGCTGAGCGCTGTGCGACCATCTCGTGACAGGCCCATGGCGATCGGAACGCCGCCAACCTCATGCTAAGCTCCGCCCGCGAATGCGGTTCAATGGACCGCGGGATTATACCCTGGACCACCCCTCCCGCGCTCCCGTCAGCTATTTCCGGAATTTCACATGAGCTTTGAGGCCCTGCCCCTGGTGAGCGTCATCATGGGGAGCAAGTCGGACTGGGAGACCCTCCGCCACGCGGACGAGATGCTCACCCGGTTCGGCGTGCCCCACGAGTGCCACGTCGTCTCCGCCCACCGCACCCCCGACTGGATGGGCGAATTCGCCCGCGGCGCCCTGGAGCGGGGGGTCGAGGTGATCATCGCCGGCGCCGGCGGCGCCGCCCACCTGCCGGGCATGGTGGCGGCCCAGACCCTGCTCCCCGTGCTCGGCGTCCCCGTGCAGAGCCAGGCGCTGAACGGCCTCGACTCCCTGCTGTCGATCGTCCAGATGCCTTCCGGCGTGCCGGTCGGCACCCTCGCCATCGGCAAGGCCGGGGCCGCCAACGCCGCCCTGCTGGCGGTGCGCATTCTGGCGACGACCCGGCCGGACCTGCGGGAGAAGCTCCGCGATTTCGTCGAGGAGCAGACCCGGCGGGTGCGGGAAGAGACGCTGGATTGAGTGACTTCATCCCCCCCGGCTCCACCGTCGGCGTCCTGGGCAGCGGCCAACTCGGCCGCATGTTCGCCATCGCCGCCCGGCGGATGGGCTACCGGGTCCACACGCTGTCCCCGGACTACGACACCCCCACCGGCCAGGTGGCCGACCGCGAGATCCAGGCCGCCTACGACGACCTCGACGCCGTGCGCGCCTTCGCGCGGGGAGTGGCCGTCGTCACCTTCGAGTTCGAGAACGTCTCGGCCGCCGCCGCCGAGGCCGCCGCCGAGCATGCGCCCGTGCGGCCGGCGGGCTCGGTGCTCCACACCACCCAGAACCGGCTGCGCGAGAAGGGCTTCCTCGCCGGCGCCGGCTTTCCCGTCGCCCCCTACGCGACCGTCCGGTCCCTGGACGACCTGACGGCCGGCCTGGCCGACCTCGGCGCTCCGGCGGTGCTCAAGACGGCCGGCTGGGGCTACGACGGCAAGGGGCAGGTGAAGATCGCCACGCCCGCGGAGGCCGCCGCGGCCTGGGAGGCGGTGGGCGGGCAGGAGTGCGTGCTCGAGGCCTTCGTGGACTTCGAGCGCGAGGTCTCGGTCGTCGGCGCCCGGGGGCTGGACGGCTCGTTCGCCCACTTCGGGGTGATCGAGAACCGCCACAGCCGGCACATCCTGGACGTCTCGATCGCTCCGGCCGCCGTGCCGCCGTCCATAGAGAAGGAAGCGGTGGCGATCGCCCGCGGCATTCTGGAAGAGCTGGGGGTGGTGGGCGTGCTGTGCGTCGAGATGTTCCTGACGCGGGACGGCCGGCTGCTGGTCAACGAGCTGGCGCCGCGCCCCCACAACTCGGGCCACCTGACCTTCGACGCCTGCGTCACCAGCCAGTTCGAGCAGCAGCTCCGGGCCATCACCGGCCTAGCCCTGGGCTCGACCGACCTCCTCCGTCCCGCCGCCATGGCGAACCTCCTGGGCGACCTCTGGGCGGACGGCGAGCCCGACTGGGCCGCGGCCTGCCGCTTCCCCGAGGTCAAGCTCCACCTCTACGGCAAGGCCGCCGCGAGGCCGGGGAGGAAAATGGGCCACCTCACGGCCCTGGCGGGGACGCCGGAGGAGGCGCTGGAGCGGGTGGTGGCGGCGCGGGCCGCTGCCCGGGCATCAATGCCCGGGCGGCGGCCCGCGCTGTCTTCCTTATAGGGCCTCCCGCTGCTCAGCCCTCCGGCACCAGCCACTCGTCGTTGACGTTGTCGTAGGCGACGCTGTCCAGGAAGCGGGCGATCTCGACGATCACCGCTTCCACGTCGGGCATGCTGGGGTCGAGCCGGAAGGCGGCGGCGAGCGGGACCACGCCGTTCTCGTCCGGTACCGGAAAGGGGATCTCGGCCTCCAGCACGTCCAGCCTCGCCGTGCAGCCGCGGAGGGTCTCCCGCCAGGCCTCGGGCAGGGCGCCCTCGGCCCCCTCGACCAGGGAGGCGATGTCTTCCGGGACGTACTCGGGGTCGTCCTCGATCTGGATGGTCAACGGCACGCCGGTGGCGACCCGGACCTGGGGCACCTTCTCGTCGAAGCCCTGCCACTCGGTCATGGTGCATTCGACGGCGAGGCTGGCGGAGAGGTGATCCAGCAGCTCCTCCAGCGTGAAGTCCTGCTCCTCGGGGTTGTAGGGGATGAGCGCGGCGGCGAACATGAGTGGCAATCCTCCTTCAGGCCGGGTCGAAGTTGTAGCCGCTGATCGGCATGCCGGGAGGCAGGTCCTTGACCGATTCGGCGAGCCGGCCCAGGTGGCTGACGTGGACCGGGGCGGCGATCAGATCGACGTTGTCCGCCGTCTCGGTGCCGCCCAGGAACAGCGGACGGCGCCAGCCGTAGACCTGGTCGCCGGCCGGCAGCATGCCCATGGCGCGGAGCTCGAGGAAGACGGGCACGTGGAACCACTGCGGGCCGTGGACGGCGGCCGCCTCGGCCCAGCGGTCCTGGTCCTCGGCCACCTCGTCGAAGATCCCCCAGCCCGTGTTCAGCAGGTGGACGTGGCCGTCGCCGCTGGTCAGGAAGAGGTCCCCGAAGACGGTGACCTGGAAGACCTCGGCGTCGTCCCCCACCAGCCAGCGCCAATCCTCCAGGAGGGCGCCGGAGGTCTCCTCGTCCAGCTCGACGAACAGGTCTTCGGAGGAGAGGGAGACGGTGCTGAGCTGGCCGGAGTCGGCGAGCGCCGTGGCGACTCCCGGCGGCAGGTTGGCGACGTTCGTGGTGCTCTCGTAGAGCAGGGGCTGAAAGGGAAAGAGCAGCGGCGCGAAGCCGGCCTCCCACGGGAAGCGGCCGTCCTCGTCCGGCCAGAAGAGCTGCAGGACGGGGAAGTCGTAGCTCTCGTAGAAGGCCAGGGCCGTGCCGAGGAAGAAGGGATACCAGCCCTGAGCCACCGGGCGGAAGCTGCCGGGGGCATCGCCGAAGAGGCCGTCGTAGAGCGTCTCCGGCGCGAAGGCCTCACCCTCCTTGGCGCGCTCCGCCACCGCCTGGATGCGCCCCGCCATCCCCCGGGGGTCCTCGGCGGGAGCGAACAGCAGGATCTCCGGATGGCCGTAGGTCTTCCACAGGCCGATGGTGAACAGGAATCCGGGATCCCCGCCGCCGGAGACCAGCACGACATGCCAGCCGAACGCTTCGACGTCCTTGCGCGCCCGCTCCACCGCGGCCCTGCCCAGCGCTTCGAGGTCATCTTCGGGATTCATCATGTCCGGTCCCTCCCGGGCCGATCATAGCGGTAGGATGAGCTTCCAGGAGAGGGAGGGTGAGCTTATGACCACCTGGATGATCTACGGCGCCAACGGCTACACAGGGGAGCTGGCCGCCCGCGAGGCGGTGCGGAAGGGGCTGTCCCCCATCCTGGCCGGGCGCAACGCCGAGGCGGTGGCGAAGCTGGCGCGGGAGCTGGGCCTCCAGAGCCGCTGCTTCCCGCTCGGCGATCCTCAGGGGACGGCGGCGGAGCTCTACGGCGTGAAGGCCGTCCTCCACTGCGCCGGGCCGTTCGTCCACACCAGCCCGCCGATGGTGGCGGCCTGCCTCGCGACGGGCGCCCACTACCTGGACATCACGGGCGAGATCTCGGTGTTCGAGAACGTCCTCGGCAAGGGCGAGGCGGCGCGCCGGGCGGGCGTCGCCCTGATCCCCGGCGTCGGTTTCGACGTCGTGCCGAGCGACTGCCTGGCCGCCCGCGTCGCCGCCGCCCTGCCGGACGCGGTGGAGCTCGACCTCGCCCTCTACGCCGAGGGCGGCAGCGTCAGCCGCGGCACCCTGAAGACGATGATCGAGAGCCTGCCCCACGCCGGGGCCATCCGCAGGGACGGCCGGATCGTGCCCGTGGCCGTGGCCTGGGGCGCCCGCCAGATCGACTTCGGCGGCAAGGCCGGCAAGCGCTGGGCCATGACCATCCCCTGGGGCGACGTGTCGACCGCCTTCCACTCGACGGGAATTCCGAACATCCGGGTCTACTCGGGCACGCCGCCGAAGACGATCCGGCGCATGAAGCGGCTGGCGCCGTTCCTGCCGCTGGCGGGGTGGCCGCCCGTGAAGCGCTTCGCCCAGCGCTGGGTGGAGCGCCGGGTGACCGGCCCGACGCCGCAGCAGAGGGAGACGGGCCGGATGTACCTCTGGGCTCAGGCGAAGAACGGGGCCGGCCGGACCGCGACGGGAACGCTCGAGACGCCGGAGGGCTACCGCTTCACGGCCGAGTCGTCCGTGGCGAGCGTCGAAAGGGTCCTGGCCGGCAAGGTCCAGCCCGGCGCCTGGACCCCCTCGCGGGCCTTCGGGGCGGATTTCGTGACGGAGCTGCCGGGAGTGGCGGCGGGGGAGGTGAGACGGGCATGATCGACCTCTGGTACAAGGACGCGGTCATCTACTCCCTGGACGTCGACGCCTTCCAGGACTCGAACGGCGACGGCATCGGGGATTTCCGCGGCTTGACCCACCGCCTGGACTATCTGTCGAGCCTCGGGGTGACCTGCCTCTGGCTGCTGCCGTTCTATCCCACGCCGGACCGCGACAACGGCTACGACGTGAAGGACTACTTTGGCGTCGATCCCCGGCTGGGAACGCTGGGGGACTTCGTCGAGTTCATGCGCCAGGCGCGCGAGCGGGGGATCCGCATCCTCGTCGACCTGGTC
>Ga0126305_10000042_pt1 | contig 50771 bp, 43 predicted proteins | sample Plot26_FD_92536 | JGI IMG/M metagenome (GOLD analysis project Ga0126305, IMG submission 92536) | Serpentine soil microbial communities from UC McLaughlin Reserve, CA, USA - Plot26 | ecosystem: Environmental > Terrestrial > Soil > Grasslands | place: USA: UC McLaughlin Reserve, Lake County... | reverse complement strand
CGTCCTGGAAAAGGGCTGCATTCCGTGTTCCTGCGTCGATCCTCTCCCTCCGCAGGCGCGAGGCCTCGCCTCCGCGCCCGAGATCCTCCAGGACCAGACCTCGCAAGCTCAAGGTGAAATCGTCAGCGATCCCGAGCTCGATGGCGCGGTCCAGGACCTCAAGGGCTTCGTCCGGCTTTCTCGCCTCCCGTAGGGCTCGCGCCTCGTCCTGGAAAAGGGCTGCATTCCGTGTTCCTGCGTCGATCCTCTCCCTCCGCAGGCGCGAGGCCTCGCCTCCGCGCCCAGCCTGCTCCAGTGCTCTGACATAGACTGAAATCAGATGGTGGTTCTCCAGAATCCTACGGAGAGTTGCCGCTTCAAGGGCTTCGAGCCTCTCACACAATTCCAGCCCTTCCCCCCGTGCCAGTAAACAACTCCCAAAGCTCACAAGCGTGTGAGGGTAGTCGGGCGTTGCGGCCAATGCCTGCCGGTAATGGAACAATGCCTGATTTGCGCCCTTACCCTCGATACGTTCGATGGTCTCGGCCAGGAATCGGTGAGCTTTGGGATTGCTTTCGATGCCCAACCACAGCTCCAAAGCGACCTTCAGTGATCTGTCCTCTCCTCGGCTCTTTAATTCAAGGGTGATCCTTTCCAGGTGCTCCAGGGTGTCGTGGCGGAGATGCCTAGCCTCTAACTCCGCTAGCTTTCCGTAGTCCTGCGCCTCCCGCAGGTGGTGAAAAGCCTCATTGCTGGCCATGATGTCGGGAATTCCAAAACGACGGCCATACCGCACACTCTCAAGCCAGGCACCCGCAATATACCCATGGTCGTCCATCACCTCATCGGACCTCCCCGAAAGGCGGCGCTGGGCAAACTCCCGCAATAAATTATGGAGAAGATAATCCTCTCCCTGGCGCTCCAGAATAAGCCGCCGGACCAATCCCGCAAAGGCTTTGTTGTCACCCACTCGATCACTTAAGTGCGCGACGTGGGACTTCGGGATCACAACGCCTTCGCGATAGAGGGCGCAAGCTCGTAGCATGCGTTGCTCTCTGCCATTGAGAACTTTTTCGTACAGAATGCCAAAGAGCCCCTCATCCAGTGTCTGCTGCAGACGATCATGATAGAGATTGAATACCTCTGGAGGAGAGAGGCCGAGCTCAACGGCAATGGTCACCAGAAGAAACAGTGCCATGGGATGAACGTCATCTGCGGCCTGACTCTGGCTACTGAGGTGAGCGGCCACTGCGCTCAGTTCGTCCTCGCCAAGCTCCCAGCCCAACTCGGGCCGTCCCCGGAGAGGCCTGCGGAAGTACTGCCGAAGACAACTCGCCGGGATTCCCTTGACACGGAAACGGTTCGCGCCCGGCAGGAAGTCTGATGGCGGCGTGACGGCGCTTTCCACCACCAGACAGACTCGGGGAGCCTGAGTGGCAATCGCCTCAAACAAGCGAACCGTGTTGGGGTCCCGTTTACCCTCGAACAGGTGGTGCCCCCCCTCCAAGTGCAGCAACCGCGGACCAGGAAGATTTTTTGTCCACGTGCCCAGAGGTGCGAAGTTGACCATTCCACCCAAGCCCATCGGCTGTGGATCGGGCTCCCGACATCCAAGCTCATGAGCAAGCCGGGAGTACAACTCATTGAATCCCATCGCTGGCATCAGCCGAACCGACTTGTGCTCGTGGCCCATGGCTTGGGACACCTCCTCGATTAGCAAGGTCTTGCCGATGCCACTGAGACCATATGCGACCACAACCGGCGTCTTGCCCAGTTGCTGACGAAGCCGGCGGATGTCGCTATCGCGGCCGAACACGCCCCGGCTCTCTGAGCCCGTGAGAGAGTTGGGGCGCTTCTCAATCGCCACGGTCGGCTCTGGGGCGGCGGTGCGCAGCTGACGCGTAGCGTTAACCCATGGAAGTTTATCGAGCGGCCATACTCCGCGGTTGTCAGTACGGCCGGGAACACTATCTTCCTTCCATCTGCCAGTCCGATGATCAAAGGTCCGCAGCCACACCTCACCCTTTCCAGCATCGAGATCGAACGTCACCAGGTTGTAGCCCAGGTCGGCACCTGGGCGGTCCATGCTTGCACCCGCGGCAATCTGGAGGTGATCGGGCTGCGGCTGCTCCACCCATTGCTGGTGCTCGTGGCCGTGCAGGAGCACATGGAATTCGGATTGAAAGCGTGGCTTGAGATGCGGATCCTCCTCCTCCACCAGCCAGTTGAACGGGTGATGGACCAAGGCGATGCGCAGGTCCATACCGGTGCACCCGGCGGCTAAGGTCTCAAGCTGCCATTCCCCGCCCAGCCAGAGTTTGGACTTCTCGCCATCGCTGCCGCATGACCATGCGGAATTGAAGCCAGCAATTCCTACCTTGAGCCCAGAAATCTCTCGGGTCACCGCATAGAGGAGACGGCTGGAGTCCTCAGCGAGGTGCGGGTAGAACTCCTCGATGAAGGTTTTGTAGTCTTGGAAGCGCGCCATGAAGTGCTGCCACTCTTCGCCAGCATCCTGAAGGAGCTTTCGCACTTTTACCTTACCGGCGTCGTACGTTCCGGCGAGACTCCGGAGCCAATCCTGGTCTTTGTCCAATACCCGACTGCGGTCGACATCGTGGTTCCCCGGGACGAGAAAGACGTTCTCCGCAGGGATAGGCGCCGACTGGGCGGAGCGGAGGTCGTCCAGCCACATCCAGCCTTCAAGGAACTGGTCCTGAAGGGATAGCTGGGGGACATGGCCGAAGGCTAGATCACCCGTCATGAAGATCAGATCGATCCTGAGGCCGCTGGTGGCAAGGAGCTGCTCGAGATCCTCACGGAGGCGCTGTAGAACCAAGTGGCCCCCTGCGCCGTCTCTAGGCGAGCAGCGATGGATGTCAGATAGGTGCAGCCAGGTAAGAGTTCTTCCGCGGGCCATACCGTCAGGATACAGGACGGGCTGAGTGCGGAGCTTCTCGGTGAGGGCCTCGATTGTAGAAGCCTCCGTTGCGAGGCCGGGCACACATCGTCGCTCGCAGGAGCAAAGTCGTCAGAATGTCTCCCGACTCGGCGGAGGAGGGCGGTCGAAGCCGCGGAAGACCCGGAAGGTCCTGATCGGGCGTGTACTGTGCTCCAGACGCCGAAATATTCGTCCCCCCAATGCATCTAAGCGTCGCCACAATGTGGAAGGGTGGTTAGACATTGTTGCTGGCCTCGATACATTGTCGTCGAGCTTAAAGACATAGTTCCACGACTTAAGTACAATGTCGGAGGAGCTCGGCTCATTGTTGTTTCGCTTAAATTCATTGTTGAGCCGCTTAAACACATTGCCTGCACGCCTCATGACGGCGCTCTATTGAGAACCGTGTTGACGAATGGGAACCGATGTGCTTATACTCTCCTCCGGTTAGCTGCTCCACGGAATGACCAAGGAAACTGGATGGCGTTCACGGCCGGCAATGACGCCGGTCTTGTTCGATAGGAGAGATCCATGCGTAGAGCGAATCTGTTCGGAAAGACCATGACCAGTTGGCGGTTGCTTCTGGAAAACCTGAAGCCCCACCTGGCCGCTATGCCGCACATTCAGCCGCTGGTGACCGAGCTCGAAGCTCAGGCCGCCGAGGCTGAGGGCCTGGACGCGGAGCAGGAGGTCACCCGCGGCAAGCTGCGGGAGCTCATCCGCCTGCGGCGTGAGGCCGAGAAGAAGGGAGAAGGAATGCGGCGCCGGGTGGGATCTCATCTCAGGGGGACGTTCGGCTTCACGAGCGAGCAACTCATCCAGTTCGGCCTCAATCCGCGGCCGACCCGGAACCGCCCGCGGAAGCCGGCCCAGCCGGTGACCACCACCCCGTAGCCGCAACGAAGCAGGACCGAGGGGGCCGCGAGGCCCCCTCTCTTTGCCATGGCCCGATCCGACCGCCCCCCGTCCCGAACCAGGTCTGTCCGCCGCCGGGTTTCCCTCTTACCATGATCCTGGAACACGGGAGACCTTCCTCCCGTTCTCATGACCCGAGGAGACCTACACCATGTCCCAGCTTGCAACCCCCATCGAGCGCTCCGCGCTGCTCGTGATCGACATCCAGGACTCTTTCAAGGCCACGCCGCGCTGGGAGCGGCGGGACAATCCGCGCTTCGAGGAGAACGTCGAGCGCCTCATCGGAGCCTGGCGGGCCGCCGGGCTGCCGGTGATCTTCTTCCTTCATACCGACCCCGACCCCGGGTTCGAGACGACGAGCCCGTTCTTCAAGCTGATGGACTTCGTGAAGCCGGAGCCCGGCGAGCCGGTGATCGTCAAGAGCACCCGCAACGCCTTCACCAGCACCAACCTCCAGGAGGTGCTGGCGGCCAAGGGCGTCGAGCGGCTGGTGGTGACCGGCATCTCGACCGAGCAGTGCTGCGAGACCACGACCCGCGTCGCCGCCGACCTCGGCTATGACGTGGACTTCGTCACCGAGGCCACCCGGACGTTCCCGATCGCCGATCCGGCGACGGGGGAGGAGCTCTCGGCCGAGGAGGTCGTCCGCCGGACCGAGTTCGTGCTGCGGGGCCGCTTCGCCCGCATCGCCACGGTGGCGGGGCTGGTCGAGGAGCTTGAGAGGGTTGCCGTCGCGTGCAACGGGTGATCTTCGCGGTGCTGCCGGAGGTGGAGATCCTGGACTTGGCGGGGCCGGTCCAGGCTTTCCACGAGGCGAACCCGTGCGGCGCCGAGTACGTGGTCGAGACCTGCGCCCTCGAGCCCCGGGTGCGCACCGGCCAGGGGCTGTGGCTCTCGGACCTCGGGCCGCTCCCCGAGGTCGGGCCGGAGGACCTGGTGGTCGTGCCCGGGGCCCGCATGGACGTGCTGCAGAGGATCGAAGGCGCCTTCCTCCGCTGGCTGCGGGAGGCGTACGGCCGGGGTGCGCACGTGGCGTCGGTGTGCACCGGCGCCTTCGCGCTGGGCGAGGCGGGCCTGCTGGACGGCCGGCAGTGCACGACCCACTGGACGCGGCTCGACGACCTGCAGCGCCGCTTCCCCCGCGCCCGGGTGCAGGTCAACCGCCTGTTCGTCGACGACGGACGGATCACCACCAGCGCCGGCATCGTCTCGGGGATCGACATGGCCCTGGCGATGGTCGAGCGCCGGCACGGCCCGCTGGTGGCGGCGGCCGCGGCCCGGGAGATGGTGGTCTACGTCCGGCGGGACGGCTCGCACCGGCAGCAGAGCATCTACCTCGAATACCGGACGCATCTGCACGCCGGCATCCACCGGGTGCAGGACTGGCTGATCGGCCATCCGGACGAGCGGGCGACGCTCGACGACCTGGCGCGCGTCGCGGCCCTCTCGCCCCGCCATCTCACCCGCGTCTTCCGCCAGGCGACCGGCGTGTCGATCCAGGAGTTCCGCACCCGTCTGCGCCTGGAGCGGGCGGGCGCATTGCTCCGCGACCCCAGCCTCACCGTCGAGGCCGTCGCCGCGCGCTGCGGCTTCGAGAGCGCCCGCCAGCTCCGGCGGGTGTGGAAGGAGGCCTTCGGGAGCTCGCCGTCAGCGGCCCGGGAGTAGGGTAGGCGTGGCACTACTCCTTCCTCCTTCGGCTGTGCGACAATACCCCGATTGTTTTCTATGTTGGCTTGGAGGAGGGATCTCACGTGAGCGGCCATCCCACCCTGGACGAGTTGCGGGACTTCTGGAGCGGCGGCCTGGCCGCCGAGCGGGTCCGTTCGGTCGTCCGTCATCTCCTGGAGGGCTGCCAGCGTTGCGGCGCCCTGCTCTCTCCCGATCTCAAGGCCCTGTTCGGTTTCGCTCTCGGCGCGGAAGAGCTGCGGGCCGTGGAGGACTCGTATGACGCCGCGCTGGACCGCGTCTTCGCGGCGGTCGTGGCGCAGGCGCGCCGGCCGGAAGGCCGGATGGAGTGGATCCGGGAGACGCTGGCGTCACCTCCGCGCCGGCGGCCCGCCGCCTCCGGCTCCGACCTCGCGAGCGGCCCGCCGGGGTTCGAGGCTCTGCTGGAACGCTGCCGGGAGCTGCGCTACGACGATCCCGCCCGCATGGTCGACCTCGCCCGTTTCGCGTCGCAGCTCGCCGACCGCCTCGACCCGCGGCAGTACGGGACGAAGCGGGTGGCCAACCTCCGCTGCCGCGCCTGGACGGAGCTGGCGAACGCCTACCGCGTCGCCGACCGGCTGCGCGAGGGCCGGGAAGCTCTCGAAACGGCCGCCGACGCATTCCTGGCCGGCAACGAGGACGAGGCCCTCGGCGCCCGGCTGCTGGACGTCCAGGCCTCTCTGGACGCCGACCGCCGGCGCTTCGCGGAGGCTTTGAAGTCGCTGGACGTGGTGCACGCCGTCCACCTGCGGCGCGGCGACCGCCACCTCGCCGGCCGGGCGCTGCTCACCAAGGGCCTCTACGCCGGCTACGGCGGCGATCCCGAGCGGGCCGTCGAGCTCCTGGAGGAGGGGCTCGCGCTGGTGGACCGGCGGCGCGATGCCGGGCTGGTGTTCGGCGCCGTGCACAACCTGGCCCGCGCGCTGATGGAGTGCGGCCGCTTCGAGGCGGCCCGGGAGCTGCTGCGGAGCAACCGCTCCGGGGATCCCGGCGGCCGGGTGAACCGCCTCAAGGTGCGCTGGCTGGAGGGTCAGATCGCCGCCGGCCTCGGCGAGCTCGAGCGGGCCGAGAAAGCGCTCGCCGAGGTGCGCCTCGGTTTCGAGGAGCTCGGCCTCCGCTACAAGGCCGCCCTCGCCGGGCTCGAGCTGGCGGCCGTCCATCTCCATCAGGGCCGGGCGGGCGAGGCGCGGGGCCATGCCCGCGAGGCCGTCGAGGTGTTCACCGGCCTGGGGATCGGCCGCGAGGCCCTGGCCTCCGTGCTGGTGATCCGCGCCGCCTTCGAGCGGGGGATCGCCACGGCTTCGCTGCTCGAGAGCGTGGCGGCGCGGCTGATCCACATGGAGGGGGAGCAGACGGCGTAGGTCCCGCTGGCGGCCCGGCCGCCGTTCCGCTATGCTCTGCGGCCGATGTCAGATCCCGAAGTCCCTCCTCACGAGGAGGCCGTTGAAGAAGAAGCCGGCAGCAGTGCGCTCCGCTCTTTCCTCGGCCTGTTCGTCGTGCCTCTTCTGGTGGTGGTGCTCTGCGTCGCCGTGTTCATCGGCTTCGGCTGGATCGCCTACGACAAGCAGTCGACGACCGATTACCTGAACGACCTTCAGTCCTGGTGGAAGCCGCGGCGGGTGCAGGCGGCCTACGAGCTGTCGAAGATCCTGGTCGCCGACCCCAAGGCGCTGGACGAGGAGCCCGGCGCCCGGCAGGAGGTGCGGCGGCTGTTCCGCGAGGCCCAGGACCCGGAGATGCGGCAGTACCTGGCTCTGGTGCTCGGGAGGACCCACGACAGCGAGGCCGTGCCGCTGCTGGTCGAGGCGCTCAAGGATCCCGACGACAAGACCCGTATCTACATCCTCTGGGCCCTCGGCACGCTGGGCGACCGCCAGGCGCGCGGTGCGCTGGAGGGCGCCCTGGCGGACCCCGACCCGGGGCTGCGCAAGACGGCGGCCTTCGCGCTCGGCGAGCTGGGCGACCGCTCCGTCGTGCCGCGCCTGACCGAGTCGCTCGACGACGCCGTGGCGGACGTGCGCTGGAACGCCGCGCTGTCGCTCGCCCGTCTGGGCAGCGACGCCGGCCTGCCGGTGCTGGAGACGATGGCGGACCGCCGGCTCCTCTCGCAGGTGCCGGACATCACCCGTGAGCAGCAGGAGGAGGCGATGGTGAGCGCCATCCGCGCGCTGGCCGCCGTGGGCGGCGCGCGGTACCGCGCCACCTTCGACCGCCTGGCCAAGGACGACCCGAGCCTCAAGGTGCGCCAGGCGGCCCTCGACGCCCGCAAGGCGGTCGGCCAGGGGATTGCCGCGCCATGACGCGCCGGGTCTTGACACCTCTGGCCGTTTCGCTTAGAAAAAGCGGACTTCAAGAGCCGTAAACATGACGTAGTCGGTACGCACGAATTCTCAGAAAGGGGCCAAATGGCTGACGATCCCAAGGGTAGCCCTGCGCCCGAACCTCCTGGTCCGGCGGAGCCCCGCGCCGTGTCCCCGAGCGCCGGAGTTGAGCCAGCGGCCCCCGCTGCTACTTCCGAGACGTTCAAGACTCCCCCGTCCGCGCAGCCGGTCGCGGAAACTCCGGCGATAGCCGGCGGCACCAACGCGCCGCGGGTGGCTCAGCCGCACGGCGATGCCTCGCCCGCCGTGCCCGCCGAGAAGCCGGCTCCGAAGCCGGCGCCGGCGGTCGCCGCCAGCGCCGCGGCGGCGACCGCCACGCCGGCCATGCCCGCCGCGGCCAAGCCCGCGCCCGCCGCCAAGGCCGCCGGCGACGGCGTCACGCGCCGCGGCTTCTTCTCCTGGGCCGCCGTGGCCTGGGTGGGCTTCACGGTGGCGATCGGCGGCTGCGTCACGGCGATGGGCCGGTTCATGTTCCCCAACGTGCTGTTCGAGCCGCCCACCAGCTTCAAGGTCGGCCGGCCGGAGGACTTCCCGCCGGACGTGGTGGACACCCGGTTCGTCGACAAGTACGGGGTGTGGATCGTCCACCAGCAGGGGCGGATCTTCGCGCTGATCGCCATCTGCACGCACCTGGGCTGCCCGCCGGCCTGGCTCGACACGCAGAACAAGTTCAAGTGCCCGTGCCATGGCAGCGGCTACTACCGGAGCGGCGTCAACTTCGAGGGGCCGACGCCCCGGCCGCTCGAGCGCGCCCGCATCTTCATCAGCCCGGACGACGGCCAGATCGTCGTCGACAAATCGCAGAAGTTCCAGTGGGAGCTGGGGCAGTGGGAAGACCCCAACGCCTTCATCCCCGGCGCTTGACCAATTCTGAATCGACCGAGCCTGAATAGATTGATCCTGAAAAATACCTGAAAGAGGACTCATGATCGGCAACCTGTCCAAGAGCATCACCAAGACACAGGTCTGGAAGTCCATCTTCCGGGTGGGCATCCCGACGGACAACCGCAAGCGCGCGCTCGCCATGCTGGGCAACGTGGTGCTCCACCTGCACCCGATCAAGGTGAAGAAGTCCGGCATCCGGATGAGCTACACCTGGTGCATGGGCGGCACGGCCTTCTTCCTCTTCCTGGTCGAGACGATCACCGGCCTGCTGCTGATGTTCTACTACCGGCCTACCGTCGAGTACGCCTTCGTGGACATCGTGGACCTGCGCGAGGCCGCGGCCTTCGGCATCATGCGCGAGCTGCACCGGTGGGGCGCTCACGCCATGGTGATCGCCGTGTGGCTGCACATGTTCCGTGTCTTCATGACCGGCTCGTACAAGCCGCCCCGCGAGTTCAACTGGAACGTCGGCGTCATCCTGCTCGTGCTGACGCTGCTGCTGTCCTTCACCGGCTACCTGCTGCCATGGGACCAGCTCGCCATCTGGGCCATCACCGTGGGCTCCAACATGGCCCGCGCGACGCCCCTGTTAGGCAACGAGGGACCGGGCGCCGCCTTCCTGACACTGGGAGGGCAAAAGTTGATTCACGCCGGCAGCGACGCCCGCTTCGCCCTGATCGGCGGCCGGACGATCGGCGGCGCGACCCTCATCCGCTTCTACGTGCTGCACTGCGTCGGCATTCCTCTCGTGGCGGCCTTCCTGATCGCCGTCCACTTCTGGCGCGTCCGCAAGGACGGCGGCATTTCGGGTCCGATGTAGGCGGGGGACGCCATGGAAACGATCAAGGGAATCGTCAACTTCCTCTCGTACCCTCAGTGGTCGTTCACGCTGACGCTGGTGGCGTTCGCCCTCATGCTGCGGTCGAAGCGGCTGTGGTCGAAGACGGGCGGGCTCGCCATGCTCGCCATCGGCACGCTCCTCTTCATCCTGGCGCTGCTCGACCCCAACTTCCGGGCGATCGTCGCCAAGCCGGACAACGTGCCGATCGTCATGATGGTCTTCCTGGTCGGCTTCTTCACCTGGTTCGCCATGAGCAAGGCGACGGCGAACGACGACCGGGTGGCCCAGGGCCAGCCGCTGTTCGAGAAGACCGAGGTCGAGGACCGCATCTTCACCTGGCCCGACCTGGTGTTCTCCGAGTTCATCTGCATGGTGCTGCTGACGGTGGTGATGGTGGTGTGGTCCATCGTCCTGAAAGCGCCGCTCGAAGAGCCGGCGAACCCGGCCCTGGCGCCCAACCCGTCGAAGGCGCCCTGGTACTTCCTGGGCCTCCAGGAGATGCTGGTGTACTTCGATCCCTGGCTCGCCGGCGTGCTGCTGCCGGGGCTCATCATCGTCGGCCTGATGGCGATCCCCTACATCGACACCAACCCGAAGGGGAACGGCTACTACACGTTCCGCGAGCGGCGGGTCGAGATCGCCCTCTTCTTCTTCGGCTGGCTGGTGCTGTGGAGCCAGATGATCGTCATCGGCACCTTCCTGCGCGGCCCCAACTGGAACTTCTTCGGCCCGTTCGAGTTCTGGGACCAGAACAAGGTCGAGGCGCTGGTCAACGTCGACCTGTCCGAGTACTTCTGGATCAAGATGCTGAACAGCGGCCTGCCGGGGAACTGGTTCCTCCGCGAGCTGCCGGGCATCCTGCTGGTCGCCTTCTACTTCTTCGCCCTGCCGGTGCTGCTGAGCCGCACGAAATGGTTCAGGAAGTACTACGAGCGCATGGGCCCCGCCCGCTACTACGTGGGCGTCACGCTGTTCCTGTTCATGATGCTGCTGCCCATCAAGATGTACTGCCGGTGGCTGTTCAACCTGAAGTACTTCGTCCACATTCAGGAATACTTCTTCAACATCTAGGAGCTCTAAGTTGACTCCACCGACCACGCCGCCCGAGAAGCGTCCCGACCGTCACTACAACTTCGGTCGCATGAACATGGTCTTTGCCCTGAGCTCCCTCGGGTTGCTCGCGGTGACGCTCTGGATGGCTTTCGCGGATTACGCGCAGCCTTGGAAGCGTATCCAGTCGGAGTTCCGCAGCCTCGAGCGGCAGAAGCTGATCAAGGAGTCCGACACGGAGCGGCAGCGGCTGAACCAGAACGAGCTGGCGCAGCTCAAGAAGGAGGTCGAGCAGGCTCAAGGCACGCTCGATCAGCACCGGCAGGAGATCGACAAGCTCGAGGCGGAGGTCCGGAAGTGGAAGGCGGAAGTCTACAGTGCCGACTCCGCCTGGAAGGGCTCCAAGGCCGGGGCGGACGCCAGCAAGTTCCAGTATGACAACGCGGTGCAGGGCGGCAACGAGGACGCCATCGCGGAGCGGCGGGCGTCGTACGAGCAGGCCCGCAAGGACCTCGCCGCGGCGCTGTCCAAGCGCGAGATCGCGGAGGAGCGGCGTGACGAGGCCCTGAACCGTCTGGCCGCCCGGCAGGCCTCGCTCACCGAGGCGGAGAAGAAGCTCAAGGCCCTGCAGAGCGGCGTCGACAGCATCGAGACGCGGGTCGCCAACCTCAAGAAGGGGGTCGACTACTTCGTCCTCAACGCGCCGCTGATGGACTTCATCCTGCCCAGCCTGAAGGTCGAGCAGGTGATCCTGCCCGGGCTGTACCAGAACATCAACTTCACCAACATCGACCGCGTCGACCGGTGCCTGACCTGCCACGTGGCGTCCAACCGGCCGGGCTTCGAGGACGATCCGGCGACGAAAGAGGCGGAGTGGCGGGAGCCGTTCCGCAGCCATCCGCGCCTCGACCTGTTCGTGGGCGACTCCTCGCCGCACCCCTACACCCGCTTTGGCTGCACGATCTGCCACGGCGGCCTCGACCGCGCCACCGACTTCGCGCGCGCCGGCCACAGCCTGCCGCTGCTGGCCGCCCACGACGAGGGGGCGAAGAAGGCCTGGGAAGAGAAGCGGGCCGAGTGGCAGCGGAAGTACGACTGGAAGCCGCAGCAGTTCCTCGACTATCCCATCCTGCCGGGCGCGCTGGCCGAGTCGGGCTGCGTGACCTGCCATGCCAGCGGCGTCTGGACGGCGAAGTCCGAGGAGCAGGAGGTCGGGCGCGAGCTGATCACCCACATGGGCTGCAACGGCTGCCACACGATCAACCTGCCGGCCTACACGGGGCTGCGCAAGGCCGGCCCGTCGCTGAAGCGCATCGCCGGCAAGACCAATCCCGGCTGGGCCTACAAGTGGATCGAGGCGCCGCGCGACTTCCACCCCACGACCTTCATGCCGCACTTCTTCTTCCAGGAGAACACCAAGCTGCCGGACAACCAGAAGCGGCAGCAGGTGGAGATGGCCTCGATCGTCTCCTTCCTGTGGGCAAGGTCGGAGAAGCCGGACTACGCCAGCATCGCGGTGCCGGCCGGCGATCCCGCCCACGGCAAGCAGGTCTTCGAAACCGTGGGCTGCGGCGGCTGCCACATCCTCGACGGCAAGGCCAAGCGGGACGACTTCTACCCGGTCGTCAACCGCCTGCACGGCCCCAACCTGGTGCGCACGGGCAGCAAGGTCTCGGCCGGCTGGCTCTACGCCTGGGTGAAGAACCCCAAGCAGTACTTCCCGGACACCAACATGCCGAACCTGCGGCTCACCGATCAGGAGGCGGCGGACGTCACGGCCTACCTCCTGTCGAGCCGCGACCCGCGGTACGAGAACGTCGCGCCGCCGAAGGTCGCCGACCCGAAGCTGCGCGACGAGCTCGCGCTCTCGTACCTCAAGAACCTCTACACCACCGAGCGCAGCAATGCGAAGCTCGCCGCCATGTCCGACCAGGAGCGCAACGTCTACCTGGGCGAGCAGACGGTCGCCAAGTACGGGTGCTACGGCTGCCACGACATCAAGGGCTTCGAGAACGCCCAGCCGATCGGCACCGAGCTGACGGCGGAGGGCTCGAAGACCCTGCACCAGTTCGACTTCGCCCACGTTCACGAGGTGCCGCACACCCGCCAGGACTGGATCTACAACAAGGTCCTGCGGCCGCGGATGTATGACGAGAACAAGGAGGCGGTGAAGGATTACAACGAGTTGCTGAAGATGCCGAGCTTCGGCATGAGCCCGCGCGAGGCCCAGTCGGTGCTGTCGAACGTCATGGGCTTCACCAAGGAGTCGGCGATCGCCACCCGCCGGGCCGGCGGCGATCCGCGCACGGCGTCCCTCGCCGAGGGGCGCAAGCTCGTCACCCGCTTCAACTGCCAGGGCTGCCACCTGATCGAGGGGCAGGGCCGGGCGATCAAGACCCTGCTCGGCGAGAACGACGCGGTGCTGCCGCCGAACCTTGCCGCGGAGGGCGCGCGCGTGCAGACCGACTGGCTGTGGAGCTACCTCCACGATCCCAGCCGGGTGAAGATGAGGCCGTGGCTCAACGTCCGCATGCCCACCTTCGGCTTCACGGACCAGCAGGCCAACGCCGTCATCTCGTACTTCACGTCCCGCGATCAGCAGCGGGCGTTCCTCTCCGACCCCGAGCCGCCAGACTCGCGCAGCCTGGCGGTGGGCGGCGTGGTGTTCGGCATGCTCCAGTGCGCCCGGTGCCATCCGGCCGGGGACGTGACGGCGGCGTCGGGAGACCTCGCGCCGTCGCTGCTGCTGGCCCACGACCGCCTGCGCTACGACTGGGTGCCGTCGTGGATCCACAACCCGCAGTCCTGGGTGCCGGGCACCCGCATGCCGAACTTCTTCGTCGAGACCAAGCCCGGCGAGTGGGTGTCGCCGGTTCCGCAGATGCTGAACGCCCCGACCTTCGCCGGGCAGAGGCAGCAGCTCCTGCGGTACTTCACGAACGAGGCGGAGATGAACACCTACCTCGGCGACGTGAAGAACGTCACGACGGCCCTGCGCGACCACATCTGGCTGCTCTCAGGCGGCGGACGAGGGCCGGCGGCGCCGGCGCCCGCGAGCCTGGGTGCACCGGCGGCGGCAGTTACCGCGGGGGCCGCGGGCGGCCGTTGACAGGGTTCGATGACGGCGAGTTGACAGCGATACTCCGCCGCGCGCTTGGAGAAGGGCCGGTCGCCGTGCGATCATTCCGCGACCGGCCTCAACCTGCGCGCGGTCCAATCCCTGGAAAAGTCGTTTCACCAACAAGGAGATTTTCATAATGAGCAGGAACAAAGTTTGGATTCTGGCGCTGTGCGCGCTTCCGATTCTGGCGGGCTGCGGTGGCGGTGCCAAGGAAGAGGCTTCGTCGGAGGCTCCGGCCGCCGACACCTCGACCGCCGCCGTGGACACGGCGAACGCCGGCAGCGTCAACGGCAGCGTGACCTTCGCCGGCGCTGACACCGACACCCCGATTGCCATGGATGCCGATCCGGTGTGCGCCAGCCTGCACACGACGCCGGTCGACACCAACGAGATCGCGCTCAAGGACGGCAAGCTGGGCAACGTCTTCGTCTACGTCAAGAGCGGCCTCGAAGGCAAGAGCTTCCCGGCGCCCACCGAGAAGAAGGAAGTCGACCAGGTGGGTTGCCTGTACACCCCGCGGGTTCAGGGCCTCCAGGTGGGCCAGGCGCTGGCCATCAAGAACACCGACGCGACGCTGCACAACGTCCACGCGCTGCCGACGGCGAACACGGAGTTCAACCAGGCCCAGCCCCAGGGTCTGCCGCCGTTCGACAAGACCTTCGACAAGCCCGAGGTGGCGGTCCACATCAAGTGCGACGTCCACCCCTGGATGACCTCCTACGTCGGCGTGGTCGACAACCCGTACTACGCCGTCAGCGGTGACGACGGTGCGTTCTCGATCAAGGACCTGCCCCCGGGCAAGTACACGCTCGAGGCCTGGCACGAGAAGCTGGGCACCAAGACGCAGGAAGTGACGATCGCCCCGAACCAGCCGGTCGACGTCGTCTTCGCCTTCTAAGCTTTTTCCCTCGGGTGGATTTTGGGCGACCCTCACGGGTCGCCCTTTTTCTATTCCGGCTGCTGGAACCGCAGCTCGGGGTCGTGGCGAGCCCGCTTCAGGAACGACGCCACGCTCATCACGAGGTCGACGCCGACCCTCTCCGCCTCGACCGCCTGCCGCCAGAAGGCGAGCGCCGCCAGAGCCTCGCGGTGGATCTGGCGGGAGGAGAAGATGGGGACCATCTCCTCGGCGACGTTCTTCAACTCGGCCATGCGCCCCTGCTCGGCATAGAAGTAGGCGAGGTCGAGGGAGACGAGCGCCGTATCGTACGCGGCGCCCTCGAGAAGGAATCCATCCCGCGCTTCCAGGAAGAGGGTCTCCGCTTGTCCACGCTGGCCGAGGCCGCGGGCGATCCGTCCCTCGACCCACTTGCGCCGGTTCTGGATCCAGGGCTGGGGGAACTGCCGGTACAGGGGGCGAGCCCTCGCCAGCAACCCCTGGGCTTCCATGAACTGACCGTTTTCCGCCAAGTCGTCGATCAGATTGTTCCAGGTGAACAGCAGGAGGCGAGGCTCGCGGGCCGGATCGATCAGCTCCAGCGCCTGGTGGAGCAGCGGAATGGCCCTGCTGGGCTCGCCGGCGTAGCGGAGGACGATCGCCATGTTGACCAGCGAGCGGCCGGCCAGGTGCCTCTCTCCCAACTGGCGGAAGAGGAAGACGGCGCGGTGCAGCAGCCGATAGGCTTCCGTGAAACGTCCCTGGGCACGCCGTAGCGAGGCTTTGAGGTCGAGCAGCACCGCTCGTTCCATGGGATCGCGAGTGCCGCGCGAGAGGTGGGAGAAGGCGACGGAGAAGGCCTCTTCGGCTCCGCGCAGATCCGACTGCACCCGGCGCGCGTTTCCGACGCATGCCAGGGCGCGAGCGCGCATGTCCTCCAGCCTCTCGTCGTCGAAATCTTCCAGACGGTCCGGGATCTCGAGCGCGAGCAGCGCCATCTCCTCCGCCTGCGCGGCATCCTGGAAGCTCTGGTCCCGGCTGCGCTCGAGGAGCAGCTCGAAAAGACCCCAGGTCTGGAAGCGCCGGTGATTGCGCAGAATCCAGCACCGCCGGCCGGCTGGATGCTCCAGGAGCTCGGGCAGGAGCCCGACCGCCTCGGCCTTCTCCTCTTCATAGAAGGCAAGGAGGCTCGAGGCACGGGCGAGGCTCCGCTCGACCGCAAAGGTGTGGTCGGCGGGCTGCGGCAGCCGGAGGTCCAGCCATACGACTTTGTCCACCAGTGGATCCGGCTTGGCGTGCAGCAGGGATCGAGCCCGGCGCTGGCATCTTCCGCAACGGATGACGTGGTCGAGGACCGCTTGATCGTCCTCTCCCGAAGCGCTGAAGAGCTCCTGAATCAGCAGGTCATGGGGGTGCACCTTCATGGATTGAGCCCTCCCAGGAACGGCGGTGCCTTTCGGGAACGACCCTCAGACGCCACCGATCCGGAACCACACCAAGCACCGGATGCGGGCACCGCTGGGGTGGGAAATAAGATATAGGCAAGAATAGCATCCTTAAGTAAGGATGCTTGAGCCGCTGGAAACGGGACAAGGGAGGCGCCGGATCCTCATCCAGGCCCCCCTCCCGTGCTCTCCTGACGCTTAACCGCCGCCGTTCGGATCCATCTGAGGGCCTTCCTTCTGCCGAGGCTCCTTCTCGTCAGGGCCGGCTGGAGCACCCTCGGGCTCGCCGACCAAAGACAGGAGCTTGTTCCAGAGGAGACTCAGGAAGCTCTCATGCCGGGGCGGCTGGACGACCTGGGGCAGAGCCGAGGCACTGGCGGTGAGCGTGAAAAAGAGAAGGATCGTGGCGGTGAGGCGGTTCTTCTGTGATGTCATCTTCTTCCTCTCCCATAAGAGCAAGCCCGCGCGAGCGGCCACCACGGCCACCAGGGGGGCGCTCCGACCTAAGACGGGTACACCAAGGGACTCCATGAGCCCGGCACGTCAACGTGTAGCCACCGGAACTTAGTATCCTCTCAGAAAAGATCTTCCTCCGCGCTCCTCCCCCGCAGAAATTCCATCATCAGCTCCCACAGGCGTCCCTTGCGGTCCGTCAGCCGGTGGTCGCCGTCCGCAAAAAGATGCAACTCTATGCCCTGGAAGGTGCAGCGGGCGGCGAAATCGGTGACGCTTCGCCACGAGACGGAGGTGTCGAGCTTGCCTTGAAGGAAGAGAGTCGGCGTTCGATAGTGGGCGAGCAGCGTTTCGATGGAGTGGGCGCGGAGGTCTTCGATCAGGGGCCAGCCGAGCTCGCAGGAGACGAGGTCGTTCTGGAAGTGAATCGTCCCCGTTTCCTCCCAGATCCGGGCCCGCTCCGGCCCGGCCCAGGTGAGGAGGCCGCGGTCCATCTCGAGCGCCGGAGCGATGTGGAGGCCGGCGATGATTTCCTCAGGATGGAGCGCCGAGTACCAGAGGGCCGTGCCGCCGCCCATCGAGGAGCCGAGCAGGATCAGCCGCTCCTGGCCGCGGACGCGCAGGAAGTCGTGGGCCCGCCGGACGTCCTCGAGGTTGCGCGTGAGGGTGAGGCCCGTCAAGTCGCCGCCGGACTCTCCATGCCCCTGGAAATCGAAGGAGCAGAAACCGAATCCCTCGGCCAGCGCCTGGCCGCGGAAGAAGTCCGCCTTCTCGCCCGACTGCCGGGAGCCGAAGCCGTGGAGGTACAGGATCGACGGACGGCCGGCGCCCCGGCCTGCCGGCGGCGGATCGAAGCGCACGGCGAGATGGGACACCTCGCGGCCGTTCTCGACGATCGGGATTCGCTCCATCGGCCCGTCTCCTCTCCGAGAGGCCCGGACTGTGACACCGGCCGCTTTGCAAGGCAAGAGATGCCGGGGCAAGAGGTGTTATCCTCCGGCGCAAACTGTTTTAGGGGGGTTTGCGCCCCCGGGAGGCGAGCAGCGATGGGGTATGGCGATCAGCGCGAAATCGGGGGCTGGCACAGCCCGATCCTGGGGCAGCAGATGCCCATCGTCTCCTACGGGCACTGGGGCCATCCACTGCTCCTGTTTCCCACGGCCGCCGCGGACTTCCTGGAGAACGAGCGGTTCGGTCTGATCGGGGCCCTCGATTCCGCCATCGACGCGGGGCGGGTGCGGGTCTTCTCGATCAACAGCATCAACAACCAGGCGTGGATGGACAGCAGCCTGCCCGTGCCCGAGCAGGCGCGCCGGCAGAACCTGTACGCCCGCTACGTGGAGGAGGAGGTCGTCCCCTACATCCGCAACGCCTGCCAGTCGCCGGACCTCCGCATCGCCACCTCCGGCGCCAGCTTCGGGGCCTTCCATGCCGCCAACACCCTCTTCCGGCGGCCGGACCTGTTCGACGCCACGATCGCCATGAGCGGCTTCTACGACCTCGGGCCGGACTACCTGCATGGCTACGGCGACGACAACGTCTACTTCAACAATCCGGCTTCGTACGTGCCGAACCTGGAGGGCAACCCCCTCCATCTGCTGCAGACGGCTTCCAAGATCCTGATCCTCACCGGCCAGGGAGCCTACGAGGCGCCGCACGCTTCGCGTCAGTTTTCGGAGCTCCTCGACCGCAAGGGCATTCCCCATCTCCTGGACATGTGGGGGCACGACGTGGCCCACGACTGGCCCTGGTGGCGCAAGATGCTGCCCTATGCCGTCGACAAGATGGGGTGGTGAGCGGTGCACCGGTCCTCAAGTCTTGCCGCGATGACGCTGGCGGTGGTCCTGGGTGCCGCTTGGGCGGTCGGAGCCGCTCCGGCAAAATCAGCCAGCGTCGACGTCTTCGGCTATTACTACCTGCGCGAAAACGAAGCGCCTAAGGGATTCCAGGACATCAGCGAGCTGTACCTTTCGACCGTTGATTACCGCGACGGGAAGGAGGTACGGGTGCCGCTCAATGGCTTCATCCGTCTGAAGCCCAAGAAGGGGAAGGGGGCCGAGAGCGCCGTGGACTTCCCGCTGGTGGCTCCCACCCGCAAGGACCGTAGCCTCGTCTTTACCACCCGGGAGGTGGGCGGCGTCAGCTACCGCTTCGCCGGGACGTTCGTGAAGCTGGGCAACTTCCCCGAGGAGAGGCCGGAGGACGAGATCATCCTCAGGGGATCTCTGACCCGGCTGCGGGCCGGCAAGGTGATGGCGGAGGGCAAAGTCGGGTTTCGCTATACCGGAGGAGATTGAGGCAGGTGCGGCGGCGGCCGGGGCTTCCTCAGCCTTCGCGGAGCTCGTAGCCTTCCGCGACCAGCCGCTCCACCAGAGTTGACGCGCCCAGCGCCTCATAGGCGGTCACGACTCCGCGCGGGGTGACGCTGCCGTCGTACAGGCATTGGGCCACGAAGGCGGCGGGGAGGGCGGCCATCCGTTGGGCCTCGCTGGCGCCTCCGACCGAGGCGCTGGCGGCCGTGCCGTCCGGCGCGAAGAGTTCCACCTTGACGAAGCCTCCGGAGTGGCCGAAGCCGGAGAGGTGCCGGGCGATGGGCGTCATGGCGGCCAGGAGGAGGCCCCCGAGACGGGGGCCCAAGCGGGCCAGCCCCGCGAAGGAGAGCGTCGCGAGGCGCGCTTCGAATCCCACTTTGACCCGCACCTCGCGGGCTCCCAAGAGCTCCGGGAAGAGATCGAGCTCGGGGCTGTCCCAGTCGTAGACCCGGCGCGCTCCGAACGGCGGCGGCAGGACCACGGTCTCGCCGCCGTGGAAGCCACGCAGCGTCCCCTGCGGCGCTGGAAAGGGCCGCCCGAGCTGCGTCCTGGCGGCACGGACGGCCGCCTCTCCTTTCGGATTGCGGTTGCCGATGAGCAGCGTGATCCGCGCCCGCTTGACGGTCGGCAGTCTTTCGGCCAGCCTCAGAGCTAGGGCGCCCGAGATCCCCGGCAGGCTGGAGCAGCCGACGGCGGCGGTGAGGCCGCGGTCGCGGAACCGGGCGTCGAGGGCGCGCAGCCGGGCGGTCCAGCCGCGGTCGTCCGCGATGTCCACGTAGTGGACGCCCGCCGCGAGGCAGGCTTCGGGAAGCGCCGCCTTCATCGTCGAGAAGGGCCCGGCGCAGCTCACGGCGACGCGGGCGCCATGGAGGGCCCGGGCGCAGGAGGCCGGATCGTTGGCGTCCGCCGGGATTCCTTCGTGCCGCTCTCCCAGGCTGGCGGCGAAGCTTTCCGCCCGCGCTTCGTCCCGCCCGGCAATCCGTAGGGAGAGTCCTGCCTCGGCGAGAAACCGCGCGGCGTACCCTCCAAAGACACCGTAGCCGCCGAAGACCACGATCACGGTGCGCCTCTTCCCAGATCACGGGCGACCAGGACCGTCCACAGGCTGTAGAAGCCGATCGTCGCGCCCGTCGCCCCCTGCACCAGGACTGGCGAGGGGATGAAACCGGCCGCTGCCAGAGCGAATCCGGCGGCCACGGTCGCCCAGCCGGCGAAGCGCGCCGGAGCCCTGACGAGGCCGCGCAGGCAGAGATTCATGGTCAGAATGCCCGACGTGTAGAGGCCGTTGGCGATGGTTACGCCGCCGATGAAGGCAAAGCGTTCATAGGCCAGGAAGAGGGCTGCTTGGCCCGGGCCGGCCCGGGCCGTCTCGGGGAGCACCTGGATCTGGACCACGTCGCAGAGCAGGTCGGTCGCCATGCCCGCCGACGTGAGGATGAAGGCGAGCTGGGCCAAGGGCCTGCCAGGGAGCAGGCGCGACAGCACGGCCATGAAGGAGACGAGGAGCAGGGCACAGAGCATCCAGATCCCCCAGCCCCAGCTCCAGGCCGCCGGCCGGTCGGCGAGGTAGGCCATGCGCTCCGCGAGAGGGACGATGATGCTCCCCGGCCGCAGGCCGAACCACGCCACGGCCAGGCCCACGCCATGGAGAGCGACGTTCGCCCAGGCAAGCGCCGGGAGAGTCCTCTCGGAAGAGGGTGTCATTGGGAAGGAGTATAGGGTGCGCCCTTCCTCGATGATCGCCAACAGCCATGACGACTCCCCTCAGGGTGGCCTTCCTCGGCGGCAACGGCCACTGCGCCGAGCGGCTGGCGGCGGCCCGGCGATTCCTGCTGGCGGGGATCGACCTCGTCGATGTCTCCTATCCAGGCTTTGAAGACCGGCCCCGCGCGGCGAGCCTGGACGTTTTCCTGGCGGCGATCTCAACCCATCTCCGAATGGCCTCTCCCGCCCTGGTCTACGGCACCGGCATCGGCGGCCTCCTGGCGCTCTGCCTGCGGGCCCGGGGCGAGCTGACGGCGACTCCGCTCCTCCTGCAGGCGCCGGTCCTCTGGGGCCTGGAGCGTCGCTGGATGCCACGGATGATGCGTTTCCGTCCCGCCCAGGCCGCCTTACGGCGGGTGTTCGCCACGGCCGCTTTCCAGCGCCGGTTCGTCGACAAGTACTTCACTCGTCCGCCGGACCCCGCGACGGCCGCAGCCTTCTTCGAGGGTTATGCGCGGTGCGCGGCGGCTCCCGACCTCTTCGCCTGGCTCACTCCCGGCCTGCTCCGCGTGCTCGAACGGGAGCTGGCGGCGCGTTCGGCCGCTCTGGAAGGGGTGAGGGTCTGGTGGGGTGGACGCGACCGGGTGGTCGGGCTTCAGGAGCTGGAATGGACGAAGGCGGCCCTCGGGCTGGGCGAGCGCTGGCCCGTGCGGGTGTTTCCCGAGTGGGGCCACTACCCACAGATCGATCAGCCCGAGGCCTGGGCGAGGGCGCTCACGGATGCCGTGGCGGACGCTGGCGCGGTTTAGGGACTCTTCGGTCCCCAAGCTGAACAACCTCCGCCGGGCGGCGGCGGCCGGCCTGCGCGTCCCCGAGACCTGGTGGCTGCCCGCCGCGGAGGCCCAGGGAGAGGTCGATCCTCCGCGGTCTCTCGCCGGCCGGCCAGTCATTGTCCGTTCCGGCTCGCCGACGGAGGACACGCGGATCACCTCGAACGCCGGCCAGCTCCTCTCGCTCGCCGTGCGCGAGGGGGAGCAGTTCGGCGAGTCGCTGGCCGAGGTCGTCGCGGCGCTGCCGCGGGACGGCCGTGGCGCGCCGCTGGGCGCCGTCTTCGTGCAGCCGTTGGTCGAGGCCGAGGAGGCGGGGGTCGCCTTCTTCGACGGTTTCTACTGGGAACGGACCACGGCGCCCGGCGGCAACGAGGGGCTGACCTCGGGCCAGGCTCGCGGCGAGGTCGCGCGCGGGTCGCTGGCGCGGGACGATCCCTGGTCGGAGTGGCTGGCCGCGGTTCACCGGCCCTTCCGGCGGGAGGCGCCGCGGATCGACCTCGAGCTCGCCCGCGACGGGCGCGGCTGGATCCTCCTCCAGGTCCGGCCGGCGCTCTTTCCGGTCGTCCGCAACGAGACGCTTTCGCTCGCCAACCACAAGGAGATCCTGGGTGATCCGCCGAGTCCGTGGATCGTCTCCGTGGTCGTCGAGGCAGGCCGCGAGGTCCTCTCGTACTTCTCTGCGGCCGATCCGGAGGTGGGGCGGTGGGAGGAGTCCTACGCGGTCGAGCTCGCCGAGCGGGCCTGGATGAACTTCTCGTTCTTCTTCCGCCTGATGGACCACTGGGGTTTGCCGCGGGCGTTCGTGACGGAGGGCGTCGGGGGCGAGGGGGGCGGACCGGCGGACCGCCGGCTTCTCGCCGGGCGGTTTATCCGCAAATCTCCGCGGCTCGTCCGGCTCCAGTTCCAGAACCTGAGGGCGATCGTCAAGGCGGAAGGTGAGCTGGCCCGGTTGGATGGGCAGATCGCCGCCGCCTCGGGCCTCGCGGACCTCCACCGGGTCAACGTCGAGGCCCTGGCGCTCGCCATCCGCACCAACTTCGCCATCAACGGCGTCCTGTCGGGCCTCTCGCGCGTCCGGCGCTCCCTCGGCGTTCGCGGCGAAGCGCGGGTGACGACGCGGGCGATGATGGAGGAGTACGGCCGGCTCGCGACGCTACGCGATCCCACGGCGCGGGAGGCCGCGCTCGACGGCTGGCTCGTCCGCTACGGCCACCGGGGACCGCTGGAGAGCGATCCCGCCCGCCCCCGCTTCGCGGAGCTGCGGGAGGTGCTGCTTAGGGATCTGGCGATTTTTCGCACTTCCGCCGGAGAGGGCACGAACCCGACCCCTGCATCCCTCTGGTTCCGCATCGACGAGATCCGGGAGAAGTTCCGGGACGACCTGATGCGGCGCTGGCAGCGTCTGCGCGCCGCGATCCTGGAGGAGGGGAGCCGGCTCGCCGCGGCGGGGGAGTTGGACGCGCCGGAGGACGTCTTTCAGCTTCGTGGCGCCGACCTCGCCGGTCCGCCGCTCCGGGCGGCCGCTCGGGAAGGGCGGGAGCGGGTCGCCCGGGCCTCGGCCCTCGATCTGCCGCTCACCGCATCCCGGGAGGAGGTCGAGTGTGTCGTGGCCGGGGCCGAACGGGCGCAAATCGAAGCCTCCGGCCGCCGTGTCTTTCCGGGGATTTCTCTCGGCCCTGCGGTCTTCGAGGGACGCGTCGTCAAGGCGGACGACCTCGTCACGCTCCTGGGCCGCCCCGAGGATCTCGGTCCGGACGCGATCCTGGTCGTCCCGGCCCTGGAGCCCTCCTGGGCAGTGGTCTTTCCGCGAGTGGGAGGCGTGGTGGCCGAGATCGGCGGCGAGCTGAGCCACGCCTCGATCCTCCTCCGCGAGGCCCGCCGGCCCGCGGTGGTGAACTGCGCCGGGATCTACCGCGCCGTCTCGACGGGTGACCGGCTGCGGCTGGATGGCGGGCGAGGAGTGGTGGAGGTGGTGGAGGTGATCGATCGAGACGTGCAATCCCCCGACCGTTCGCGCTAGACTCTGCGCGGCGCGCTCCGCCGGTCCGCGGGGTGCCTTGTTACGAGCTTTCATGAACACGATCCCAACTACGAATTCGGTCGAAGAGACCTCCCTGCCCATTTCCGCGCGGCTGGCAGACTTCTGGGAGATGACCAAGCCGGGTATCACCCTCATGGTGACGCTCACGGCCGGTCTGGGCTTCCTGCTCGCCGAGCAGGACAGCTTCTCCTTCGTGCTGCTGGTCCACACCCTGCTCGGCACGGCGCTCATCTCGGCCGGCGCCTCGGTGCTCAACCAGGTCCTCGAGCGGGAACCCGACGCGCTCATGACGCGCACGGCGAACCGGCCGCTGCCGGCGGGCAGGATGAACCCCGACGTCGCGCTGTCGTTCGGCGTTCTGCTGGGGATCACGGGGCTGTTCGAGCTCGCCGTGGCGGTGAACCTGCTGACGGCGCTGCTCGGGGCCGTGGCCCTCGCCGGCTACGTCTTCGTCTACACGCCTCTCAAGCGGATCAGCTCCCTCGCCACGGTGATCGGGGCCGTGCCGGGCGCCATCCCGCCCATGATGGGCTGGTGCGCCGTGCGCAACGAGGTGGACGCCGCCGCCTGGGTGCTCTTCGGCATCCTGTTCTTCTGGCAGCTCCCGCACTTCCTCGCTATCGCCTGGCTGTGCCGGGAGGACTATGCCCGGGGCGGCTTCCCGATGCTGACGGTGCTTGACCCCGAGGGGTTCCGCGTCGGCCGGCAGGCGATCCTCTACGGCGCGGCCCTGGTGCCCGTCTCCCTGCTGCCGTCGCTGCTCGGGCTGATGGGCGCCGTCTACTTCGTGGGCGCCCTGGCTTTCGGCCTGGTCTATCTGGGATTCGCCTTCGCCTTTGCCCAGGCCCGCTCGAATCCCGGAGCGCGCCGGCTGATGCTCGCGTCGCTCCTCTACTTCCCGGCCCTGCTGCTGATCATGCTGCTGGACCGGGTGGTCTCCTAACCCTCTCATGGAGCCAGCCGTCGAGGCGCGCGGCCTCCGGTACTCCTACCCGGGCACGCGGCGCGCGCCCGCCCGGCTGGCGCTCGCGGGGATCGACTTCCAGGTGGCGGCGGGAGACGTCTTCGGCTTCCTCGGGCCCAACGGCGGCGGCAAGACGACCCTGTTCCGCATCCTCGCCTCCCTGGCCCGGCCTGAGGCGGGGGAGGTCCGGGTCTTCGGCGCCGACCTCGCCAGGGAGGCGCGGGAGGTCCGCCGGCGGCTCGGCGTCGTCTTCCAGAATCCGAGCCTGGACCTCCAGCTCACCGTGCGCGAGAACCTCGTCCACCAGGGGCACCTCTACGGCCTCTCGGGCCGCGAGCTCGCCGGCCGGATCGCCGCCGCCCTCGAGCGCTTCGGCCTCGCGGAGCGCGCGGAGCAGAAGGCGCTGGAGCTCTCGGGCGGCCTGCGCCGCCGGGCGGAGATCGCCAAGGCGCTGCTTCACCGGCCGCGCCTGCTGCTGCTCGACGAGCCGAGCACGGGCCTCGATCCCGGGGCGCGGCGCGACCTCTGGGAGACGCTGGAGGCGTTGCGCGGCGAGGGTGTGACGGTTCTGCTCACCACTCACTTCATGGAAGAAGGGGACCGCTGCGGCCGGCTCGTCCTCCTCGACCGCGGCACCATCGTGGCCGAAGGCACGCCCGCCGCCCTCAAGGAGGAGATCGGCGGCGACGTGATCACGCTCATGGGGCCGGATCCCGAGGCCCTGGTGCGCGACCTCGCGGCCAGCTTCCCCGACCTGGCGCCGGTGCCCTTCGAAGGCGGCGTGCGCCTCCACCGGGAGCGGGGGCACCAACTGGTCGCCCGGCTGGCGGCGGCGCTGCCGGGGCGGATCGACTCGATCACCGTCGCCCGCCCGAGCCTGGAGGACGTCTTCCTCCGCCGCACGGGCCACCGTCTGTACGGCGAGGAGGCCGCGTGACGGGCCTCGCCGCCTACACCCTGTGGCGGCGCGAGCTGACGCGCTTCTTCCGCCAGCCCAGCCGCATCGCCGGAGCGGCCGGCACGCCCCTCATCTTCTGGCTGCTAGTCGGCAGCGGCCTCTCCGGCTCCTTCCGGCTTCCCGGCGGGCCGGCGGGCCTCGACTACCTGGAGTACTTCTTCCCCGGCACGGTGGCGCTGGTGCTGCTCTTCGCCGCCATCTTCTCCAACATCTCGGTCATCGAGGACCGCAACCAGGGCTTCCTCCAAGGGGTGCTGGTGGCGCCGGTGCCGCGGTCGGAGATCGTGGCCGGCAAGGTGCTGGGCGGGGCCACTCTTGCCTGGCTGCAGGGGCTGGCCTTCCTGGCCCTGGCGCCCGTCTCGGGCATCCATCTGACGTGGCTATCGGCCCTGAAAGCGGCGGGCGTGCTGGCCTTGCTGGCCATCGGGCTCACCTCCCTCGGCTTTGCCTTCGCCTGGAAGCTCGACTCCACTCAGGGCTTCCACGCCGTGATGAACCTCGTGCTGTTCCCGATGTGGCTCCTCTCGGGCTCGCTCTTCCCCGCGAGCGGTGCGCCCGCGTGGCTGTCGGCGGCGATGTGGCTGAACCCGCTGACCTATGGGATCGCGGCGCTGCGCTGGGCTTTCTACGGCGGCAGCGCCGTGCTCGGCGCCGGCATGCCGGGCCCGGCGCTGTCGGTGGGCGTGACGGCCGCCATGGCGCTTGCGGCGTTCGCCCTCTGCTGGTTCGTCACTCGTGGCGGGAGGGTCGAATGATGGCTGGTCGAATGATGGCTGGACCTTCCTGGAAGCGCGGCCTGCTCTGGGGCTTGCTGGTGGCCGTGCTGATCGCGGTGTTCGCGGCGACCGTGGTGCAGCGGCTGCGGCGTCCCGAGCCGCCGCCCGTGCTCGGGCAGGTGCCGGAGTTCAGCCTCACCAACCGCGACGGCCGCACGGTCCGCCGCCAGGACCTCGCCGGCTCGCCTTGGGTCGCCGACTTCATCTTCAGCCGCTGCCCCGCCTCCTGCCCGATCATGACGGCGCGCATGGCCAAGCTGAACCGCGAGCTGCCCGAGGACCTCGGGGTGCGCATGGTCTCCATCACGGTCGATCCGGACCACGACACGCCCCAGGTCCTCCAGCGGTACGCGCAGTCGTTCTCCGCCCCCGAGAGCTGGCTGTTCCTGACCGGCGGCAAGGAGGAGCTCTTCCGTCTCTCGAAGGAAGGCTTCAAGCTGGGAGTCGAGATCAATACCGAGACGGACGCGATCGAGCCCATCCTCCACAGCACGCGCTTCGTGCTGGTGGACGGCGAGGGGCGGATCCGGGGGTATTACGACGGCTTCGACGAGGAGTCGATGGGGAAGCTGGAGAAGGATCTGCGGGCGATTACCAGGTAGGAAACAAGGCGGCCACATAGGGCCGCCCCTACAGAGACTGCCCGTTACTTCGCCGCGGCCGCCTTCTCTTCCACGATCTCGATCTGGGTGCCCGTCTTCGGGGCCTTCACCGTCTGCGTCTTGCCCGACGGCCAGGTGACCTCGACCGAGTCGACCTTCGCCGCGTCTCCCAGACCGAAGTAGAGGGGCATGACGCTGTGGGTGAGGTAGCCCACGGTGCCGTCGTTCCACTGCGTCCAGGTCTGGCCGCCGGCCTTCACCCGCACCCGGGCGCCGAGGGCGTCGTGGTTGGACTGCGTCCCCTGGAGCTTGACCTTGAGCCAGCGCAGCCCCGGCTTCTTCTCGGCCAGGTTGCTGATGAACACCTGCGGCTCGGAGTTGAGGTCGTTGGTGACGATGTCGAGGTCGCCGTCGCCGTCGAGGTCGAAGATCGCCGACGAGCGCGAGCCCAGGGTGCTCATGATGCGCACCTTGCCGGTGCGGTTGGCGCACGGGGTCTTCTGCTTGTCGGCGCCGTCGCAGTCCATCACGGTCAGGAAGGCGTGGGTGCGGCCGCCCCGCCGCGGCTCGACGCCGAGGATGAACTCGCTGTCGCGGAAGATCTTGCCGCGGTCGTTCAGGAGCAGCGAGTTGACGGCGTAGCGGAAGGGGAAGTTCATGCTGGAGGCGATGAACAGGTCCTGGAAGCCGTCGGCGTTCAGGTCGCCGGTGCTCAGGCCCCAGGGCCAGTAGTTCTCCACCCCCATCGGGTCCGAGACCTCGTCGAACTTGCCGCCGCCCAGGTTGTGGTAGAGGGCATTGCCGAAGACGTTGTTGCCGGGCCCCTGGAGGAAGTCGGCCGTCCACTTGATGTCGGACTTGAGCTTCTCCTTCTCGGGGCCGACGAAGTCGCTCATGTCGGAGTGCATGTCGGTGACGACCATGTCGGCCCGGCCGTCGTTGTCGTAGTCGAAGGCCTTGACGCCCATGGCGCCCCAGGAGGTCTTGGCGAAGTGCTGCGCCGTCTTGTCCTCGAAGCGCTTGCCCTCGACGTTCTCGTAGTAATGGCTGTCGCCCTGCATGTTGAGGACGTAGAGGTCGGGCCAGCCGTCCTCGTTGAAGTCGGCGGCCGTGGCGTCGCCGCTCCAGCCCTCGTCCCCGAGCCCCGCTTCCTTGGTCACGTCCTGAAACTTGTGGTTGCCCAGGTTCCGGTAGAGGAGGCTGAGCTCCGTCCGCTCCGGGCGGAGGTGGCCCGAGAAGGCGTCCGTCATGCCCACGAAGTAGCCGCCCCGGCCCACGGCGTCGGTGGTGTACTTGCCGATGTTGACGAGGTAGAGGTCGAGCAGGCCGTCGCGGTCGTAGTCGAAGAAGACGGCGCCGGAGGAGTGGCCGGTGTAGTCGAGCCCCGACTCCTTGGAGACGTCCTGGAAGCGGCCGCGGCCGTCGTTCAGGAACAGGTGGTTGCCCTTGCGCACGGTGGTGACGTAGAGGTCGAGGTCGCCGTCGTTGTCGACGTCGGCGAACGAGGGGGCGATGCTGATCTGGTCCTTCAGGCCGATCCCGGCCTCGGCCGTGACGTTGCGGAACTTGCCCTTGCCGAGGTTCTTCCAGAGCTGGTTCTCGCCGAGCTGGGTGACGAAGTAGAGGTCGAGCAGGCCGTCGCCGTCGACGTCGGCCGCGGCCAGGCCGTTGCCATGGTCGTAGTGGACCGCCTTGTACTCGCGTCCGCTGTCGTCCACGGCCTCGTGGCGGAAGGTGATGCCGCTCTCGGGCAGGCGGTCGGTGAACTGGAAGCCGGTGAAGACCGAGAACTGGCTGGCGGTCGCGAGCTGGGCCTTCTTCCGGGCCGGCAGGTTGGCGACGCCCTCGTCGTTGTCGGGATAGTAGAAGTCTTTCCCCGCCTGCACCTGATCCGCCGGCGTGGGCTCCATCTGCCCGTGCGCGTGGCCCGCCTCGGGCGTCTGGGCGAATGCCGGCACGCCGAGCAGGAGCCCGGCCGCGGTCAGGAGGGTGGCGTGAAGAAGTGTTCTTTGAAAGCCTGATACGGTCATGAAGTTCCTCCGAGTCCGCGAATCGTACCATCCGGCAGGGACCGTGGCGCAGGCGCCGCGCTAGCCACGATGTGTCTTGCGGCTTGTCACGGCGCTGTCGTACACTCGGGCGTCTTTTCAGATAAGCCGTTTGCATGCAGTCCAGGAAGTCGCCAAATGCGGGGCAGGAAACACACGGTCGCGGCAGTGCGTCCGCGCTACCACCGGTGCGCCCTGCCCTTTCCGATCACCGGGCTGAAAGGGAGATCGTAGATGGCACTAGTTGACGAGCGGGCCCACGGACATCACGAGGCCCACCACCACGAAGAGCCTGGGTTCTGGGGCAAGTACGTGTTTTCCCAGGACCACAAGGTCATCGGCATCCAGTATGGGTTCACGGCCCTGGTCTTCCTCCTCTTCGGCTTCTCGCTGATGATGATGATGCGTTGGTCGCTCGCCTATCCGAACCAGCCGATTCCCTTGCTCGGCAAGCTGTTCAAGACGACGGGCGGCATCATCGTCCCCGAGTTCTACAACCAGCTCGGGGCGATGCACGGCACGATCATGGTGTTCCTGGGCATCGTGCCCCTCGCCGTGGGCGCCTTCGGCAACTACCTGGTGCCGCTGCAGATCGGCGCACCCGACATGGCGTTCCCCAAGCTCAACATGGCGAGCTACTGGTCGTACTTCGTCGGCGGCGTCGTGATGCTGGCGAGCTTCTTCGCCCCCGGGGGGGCCGCCCAGTCGGGCTGGACGTCCTACCCGCCGCTCTCCGACATCGCGCCCTCGGGACAGACGATGTGGCTGTTCGGCATGCTGTTCCTGATCATCTCCTCGGTGCTGGGCTCGACGAACTTCATCGTCACCATCATCCAGCTCCGGGCGCCGGGCTTGACCTGGATGCGGCTGCCCTTCTTCGTCTGGGCGCAGTTCGTCACCTCGTTCCTGCTGCTGCTCGCCTTCCCGGCCCTGCAGGCGGCGGCGATCCTGCAGATGATGGACCGCCTGGCCGGCACCAGCTTCTTCCTGCCGAGCGGCCTGGTGGTCTCCGGCCAGCAGCTCGCGGTCTCCGGCGGCGGCAGCCCGCTGCTCTGGCAGCACCTGTTCTGGTTTCTGGCCCACCCGGAGGTCTACGTCCTGATCCTGCCGGCCTTCGGCATCATCGCCGAGGTGATCGCCAACAACACGCGCAAGCCCCTGTGGGGCTACCGCTCGATGGTCTGGGCCATCACCTTCCTCGGCTTCATGTCGTTCATCGTGTGGGCCCACCACATGTTCATGACGGGTATGGGCACGGTCATGAGCACCTTCTTCCAGACGACGACGATGATCATCTCGATCCCGTCGGTGATCGTCCTGACGGCGCTCATCATCTCGCTCTGGGGGGCCTCGATCCGGTACACGGTGCCGATGCTCTTCGCCCTCGCCTTCCTGCCGATGTTCGCCATCGGCGGCTTGACGGGCCTGCCCCTCGGCCTGGCGCCCACGGACATCCACCTGCACGACACCTACTACGTCATCGGCCACTTCCACTACGTGGTGGCGCCGGGGACGATCTTCGCGATGTTCGCCGGCATCTACTACTGGTTCCCCAAGCTCACCGGCCGCTCGATGAGCAACCTGCTCGGCCATCTCCACTTCTGGCCCTCGTTCCTGTTCATCAACGGCATTTTCATGCCGATGTTCATCCAGGGCATGGCGGGCGTCTCGCGCCGGCTCTACGACGGCGGCGCCTCCTACTCCCACGCCCAGGGAGTGCTGCACTGGAACACGTTCATGTCGGCTTCGGCCTGGCTGCTGGGGCTCGCCCAGATCCCGTTCATCATCAACCTCTTCTGGAGCATGTGGAAGGGGAAGAAGGTCGGCAGCAACCCGTGGGGAGCCACCACCCTCGAGTGGGCCGCCACGACGTCGCCGCCGCTCGCCCATGGCAACTTCACCGAGATCCCGACCGCCGTCCGCGGGCCGTACGACTACAGCCTGCCGGGTGCTCCCCAGGACTTCGTGCCGCAGCACCAGGAGGCTTGAGCCATGGACATTCCGTATAACGTCGAGCCCCGCCCCGATACCGGGCTGTACAACGCCAAGCTGGGCATCTGGCTCTTCCTGGCCTCCGAGGTGATGCTCTTCGGCGCGCTGTTCTCCTCCTACGTGCTGCTGCGCACCGGAGCGCCTCCGGGCACCTGGCACCACGGGCGCGAGTTCCTCAACGTGCCGATGGCGACGCTCAACACGATCATCCTGATCGCCTCCTCGGTGACCATGGTGATGTCCTGGGCGTCGCTCAAGCTGAACGACTTCAAGAAGTTCAGGCTCTACCTGGGGTTGACGTTCCTGTGCGGCGTCGGCTTCCTGTGCGTCAAGGCCTATGAGTACGGCACCAAGTTCCATCATGGCTACTTCCCGAAGAGCAACACCTTCCTCGCCATCTACTTCACCCTGACCGGCCTGCACGTCCTGCACGTGATCGGCGGGATGATCGTCAACGGTTACTTCGTGGGCCCCGGCGCCAAGATGTGGCGCACCGAGCCCGAGCGGTTCACCAACCGCATCGAGGTGGCGGGCCTGTACTGGCACTTCGTGGACCTGGTCTGGATCTTCCTGTTCCCGACCCTGTACCTGCTCTGACCGAGGAGAGACGACGATGAGCACAACCGACGCCGAATCGATCCGGAAACAGACCCGGGCCTATATCGGGGTGTTCTTCGCCCTGATGGTCCTCACCGTCCTGACGGTCGCCGTCAGCTACTTCCACATGCCGGTCGTGCTGGCCGTGGTCGTGGCCCTGGCGATCGCGAGCTTCAAGGGCTCGCTGGTGGCGGCGGTCTTCATGCACCTCTCCCACGAGCGGAAGGTGATCTACTGGGTGCTGATCCTGACGGTGGTCTTCTTCATCGTCTTGATGGCCATTCCTTCGCTCTGGCAGTGGGATCTGCGAGTCGCGAGATGAGCATGTCGCTACGCTCGTTCCACCTGTTCTTCATCGCCGTTTCGGTGCTGCTGGCGGTGTGGGTCGGGGCATGGGGCGTGCAGAGCTATCTCACGACGAAGAGCGTGGGCGACCTGGCCCTGGGAGTGATCTTCTTCGTGCTGGGATTCGTCCTGCTGATCTACGGCCGGAGCGTGCGCAAGAAGCTCCGCGCGCTGGCTCCCGAGGACGAGGAGTGAAGCCGATGGCAACTTTCAAGAAGCTCGCAATCGTTCTGGTGGCGGCGTGGCTCATCCTGCCGCCGGCCGCCATGGCCTGCGCCACCTGCTACGGCGCGGCCGACTCGCCCATGACCTCCGGGATGAACAACGCCATCTTGACCCTGATCGGCGTGGTCGGCCTGGTATACGTCGGGATCGGTAAGGTGATCCTGGACTTCAGACGGCGTTCCAAGAAGCTCTCAGAGAAGGTAACGGTGCGGCCGCGGCTGCGCCTCATCCACGGAGAGAAACAGTGATGGAGAAGACCCTCGGACTCCCAATGGGATTCCCGCCGGACGCGTCGGCTCACGGCCTGGAGCTCGACAAGCTGACGGCCGTCGTCCACTGGTTCATGATCGTGCTGTTCGTCGGTTGGGGTATCTTCTTCCTCTACTGCCTCTTCCGGTTCCGCCGCAAGGCCAACCCGGTGGCGAGCTACGGCGGCGCCAAGGGCCACTTCTCGACCTACGGCGAGGCGGGCGTGGTGCTGGTCGAGGTGATCCTGCTGGTCGCCTTCGCCGTGCCGATCTGGGCGAAGCGGGTCAACGCCGTGCCCGACAAGTCGCAGGCCGTGCAGGTGCGGGTGGTGGCCGAGCAGTTCGCCTGGAACATCCACTACCCCGGCGCGGACGGCCTCTTCGGGCGCACCGATCCGACGAAGATCACCGCCGGCGCCAACCCCCTGGGGCTCGACCGCGACGATCCGGCGGGCAAGGACGACATCACGACGATCAACCAGCTCCACCTGCCGGTGGGCAAGCCGGTGCTGATCTACCTCAGCAGCAAGGACGTGATCCACAGTTTCTTCCTGCCGGAGATGCGGGTGAAGCAGGATGCCATTCCCGGCCAGGTGATCCCGATCTACTTCACGGCCGTGAAGGTCAACCCGCCGGAGGCGGCGCTGCCCGGGTGCGCCGTCAAGAAGACCTGCTGGGAGATCGCCTGCGCGCAGCTCTGCGGCCTCACCCACTACCGGATGCAGGGCTATCTGACGGTCGAGAACCAGGCGGATTACGACGCCTGGCTGGCGAAGAGCGCGCCGAAGGTCCCCACCACGGCCCCGGTCGTCGTGGCTCCGCTGCCGCCGACGGGCTCGCCGAGCCCCGAGCCGGCGACCGCGGCGGGGCCGGCTCCCGTGGGGTCGAACCCGGCCGGCAACGCACCGAAGCCGCCCTCGCTGCCGGCCAATCCGCCGCCGCCGTGAACCCCGTTGGACGGGGCGCCCTCATGGGCGCCCCGCCTTCCGTCTACAATCCCCGCCATGCTTCAGGTCCAGGATCTGCCCGCGGTCAACGCGGCTCTCAATACCCTCTCCACCCTCTTGCTGATCACGGGCTACGTGATGATCCGGCAGCGGCGTCCCATCGCCCACCGGAACGTCATGATCGCCGCCCTGGTCTCCTCGACGCTGTTCCTGACCTCGTACCTCATCTACCACGCCCATGTCGGGTCCAGACCCTTCCAGGGCACCGGGCCGGCGCGCACGGTGTACTTCGCCATCCTGCTCACCCATACGATCCTCGCCGCTGCCGTGCCCTTCCTCGCCGGCATCACCGTCTGGCGGGCCTACCGGAAGCGCTACGCCGAGCACCGGCGGATCGCCCGCTGGACGCTGCCGATCTGGCTGTACGTCTCGGTGACCGGGGTGGTCGTTTACTGGATGCTGTATCAGATGAGCTGGTGAGACATCCTTCGCCGCCCCTGCCGCGTATTTAGGAGTAGACTTCGGGGGCATACCCACGCTGTCGATCTTGAGCGGGGCGTTCGCCGTGACCGCCTCTTGCAAGCCGTAGAACTTCAAATTCAGAGGAGAGCCAATGAAGAAAGACAACGTCAGCAGAAGAGATTTCGGCAAGCTCACCCTCGCTGCCTTCGGCGGCGTGCTCGCCGGCTCGGCGCTGGGCGGAAGTCTGCTTTCGGCGGACGAGAAGAAGGAGATGGCGAAGGACGCGCACGCCTGCTGCGGCCTGAACACCTGCAAGGGCCAAGGTGCCGGCGCCGACAACGAGTGCGCCGGCCAGGGCAAGTGCTCCACCACCGAGGCCCATGGCTGCGGTGGCGCGAACGCCTGCAAGAACCAGGGCGGCACCGGCGACAACGAGTGCAAGGGCCACGGCAGTTGCGCGGTGCCCATCAAGGGCGACGGCTGGAAGAAGGCGCGCGCCAGCTTCGAGGCCTCGATGAACAAAGCCGGCAAGAAGTTCGGCCCCGCTCCCGCCGCGTGCAGCACCTAGCGCCTGGAATCTGACGCTGCCGGAAGACGTTCCGGGATGGCGGTCCCAGGCGCTCGCCGGGCGGACCGCCATCCTGTATTCCACGAAGGAGCTCCGATGAAGCCACCCCGCCTCGGACACGACAACCTGGGACTTGGAGTCGGGCTGCGGTCCGTCCATTTCGACTACATCCTCCAGAACCAGCCCGAGGTCGACTGGTTCGAGGTCATCAGCGAGAACTTCATCGACTCGCAGGGCCGGCCCCGCTACGTGCTGCAGCAGATCGCCGAGCGCTACCCGATCGTGATGCACGGCGTCTCGCTGTCGATCGGCTCCTCCGATCCCCTCGACATCGAGTACCTGAAGAAGCTCAAGCGGCTGGCCCGGGAGACCGACGCCAAGTGGATCTCCGACCACCTCTGCTGGACGGGCGTGCTCGGCCGCAACACCCACGACCTCCTGCCGGTCCCCTTCACCGAGGAGACCCTCCGCCACGTCGTGGAGCGCGTGCGGGTCGTGCAGGATGTCCTCGAGCGCCCGTTCGTGCTGGAGAACCCCAGCTCCTACATCACCTTCCAGGACTCGACGATGGACGAATGGGAGTTCGTCTCCCGCATGGCCGAGGAGGCCGACTGCGGCCTGCTGCTCGACGTCAACAACGTCTACGTGTCGAGCTTCAACCACGACATGGACCCGGACCAGTTCATCCGCTCCCTGCCGCACGAGCGGATCGTCCAGTTCCATCTCGCGGGCCACACCGACTACACCACCCACCTGATCGACACCCACGACAACCACGTGATCGATCCGGTCTGGAACCTCTACCGCACGGCGCACCAGCTCACGGGCGGCGTCTCGACCCTGCTCGAGTGGGACGCCAACATCCCGCCGTTCCCCGTGGTCCACGAGGAGGTGCTCAAGGCCAAGCGCTTCATGGGCGATCACCTGCCGGCGGCGGACGAGGCGGCGGAGACCCCGGAGGAGGCGCCCGTCCTCGCCATGGCCGGCTCCCACGTCCCCCATCCGCTCCACCACATCCGCCCGGAGGTCGATTGAGCGAAGGCGGTCCCCGCTCATTGGAGGTGGTGCAGCGCTGGTTTCAGGCCGTGGTCTCCCATCCCGACGGGGTGGAGGGAGGGGCCGTCTCGCCGGACGCGCAGGAGCTGATCCGCCTGGACCGCGGCGAGCTCGAGGCGGTGGTCCGCCGCTCGCGCAACCTCACGGCGTCCGAGCGGCTGTCGATCTACGCCAACGCCTACTACTCCCGTCTGCTGGAGTGCCTGGGCGGCTGCTTCCCCGTCCTCAAGCAGGCCCTCGGCGACGACGTCTTCGACAGCTTCGCCTTCGAGTACCTCCAGCGCTACCCGTCGCGCAGCTACACCCTGGATCATCTCGGGAAGGATTTTCCGCGGTTCCTCGACGAGACCCGTCCCGGCCGTGAGGAAGGTGAGGACTCCGAAGGAGTCGACTGGCCCGACTTCCTCATCGACCTCGCCACCTTCGAGTGGACGGTCGCCAAGGTCTTCGACGGCCCCGGCGTCGAGGGCCAAGCCCTGCTGACGCCGGAGGCGCTGCAGTCCTTCCCCCCCGAGCGGTTCGCGGAGGCCCGGCTGGTGCCCGTGCCCTGCCTCAAGCTCCTCGCCTTCCGCTTTCCCGTCAACGCCTACTACACGGCGGCGCGGCATGCGGAAGAAGGGGAAGAGGTCCCGGTACCCGAGCCCGCGGCCGAGCAGGTCGCCATCACCCGCCGCGAGTTCGTCGTCCGCCGCTACCCGTTGAGCCCACCGCAGCACGCGCTGCTGACGGAGATCCTCGCCGGCGCGACCGTGGGCGAGGCGATCACGGCAGCGGCCGGAGCGAGTGAGCTTGACGACGAGGCCCTCGCCGCAGAGCTGCGGGCGTGGTTTCGCTTCTGGGTGGCGGAAGGGTTTTTTGTGTCGGTCGCCTCGTGAGGAGACCGGGAGCAACGCTTGGGCGGTGAGCGGCAGAACCGCGCCTTTAATGGTTTCGTCCGCTCGACCGCCTAGACTAGGTGCCATGTGTTTCGTACGGCCCGCGCTCCCCTGGAAGAGGCCTTGGCCATCTTCTCCGGCCTTCCGCATGATCAATATTCGCTCTACTCCGAGATCCTGATCGAAAGCCGGCATCTTGCTCTCGCTCGTGACTGATCGGCTAGCAGCAGACAAATGGGATTAATCGACGCTCTGATAAGGCCATTTTTTCAATTCCAGACACCACCGTGGTGGCGTACGCTCCAAAAAGACCCTCACCCGTGCCCCCGGATCCAAGCAGCGTGGGCTCAGCCGGCGAGCCTCCTCGATGAGAGCTCTGGGGCTGAGTTGCACGTGCCACAGCCGCACCGCCCCGTCTTTCGAGACGGTCACGAGCCGATCGCCGGTTCTTGCAAGCTCCAGGTGGACGACTTCGCTTTCTCCTGGGAGCAGAGTCTGCAGTGTCCCGCTTGTTGCATCCACCACATAAGTGTTGCCGCCACTCGCGCCCACGGCGACCATCTTTCCATCCGCCGAGAACCGCACAATGCCGCCACCTGGCGATCCGGAGCTTCTTCCCCAAGCGTACGTCAGGCGCCTGGCTTCGCTGGCAAGCGGAAGAATATGCAACACACCGCTCACATCTGAAATTGCAACGCACCTCCCGTCTGGTGAAAAGCGCACGCTCCTGAGAGAGGAGTTGCTCTCAAACAACGTCGTGACGACGCCCGAAGGGCTTCTCAGCGTGGCCAGATGATTCTGGCCTGGACCTATTCGAACAAAGCGATTCCCGTAACTTGCAACCTCTTCGAACGCGAATGTCTCTGGAACATCTTGAATTTCGGGAACCAGTTTCCCCGTCGAGAGATCCCACTGCTTAAGCTTGCCAGTGCCATAGCCAGCGAGGAGGCGCTTCGTGTCTTTCGAAAAGGCGAGCGCTTTCGTTGCAACCCCCTGCGGATCTGGAATACGCCGGACCTCGCAGAAGGTTTTGGCATCCCAAACAACAATGAGGCCCGACCTCGCACTGGTGGCAGCAACCCTGGTCCCATCGCCAGACAGAGTTGCAGCCATGAACGACGCCCCGACATCCTCCAGGAACTCATGGATCAGCCTGCCGTCACTGTACCAAAGGCGCGCCCTGCCATCCCGGCCTCCAGTCAGAACCTTGCGCCCGTCTTCCGTAAATACGATCGTGTCGACGCCCCAGCGATGTCCCACGAGCGCCGCATGCTTCTTACCCGTGCGTACATCCCAGACGAGAACCTCACCTTTCTCGGATCCGGTGAAGAGCTTGCTACCGTCTGGAGAGAAAGCCGCTGTATTAACTCTGGCGCTTTCTCCGCGAAGAACGGGCGCGAGCGGCGAGACAAGATGCCATTCGCGGGCTGTGCTGGCCCCAAATGTTATGACTGTCGCATTGTCAGGGGAGAAGCAGGCCCGCTCCACAGATTCCGTGTGACCAGCCAGGAGAGCGAGGGCTTCACCGCGCCGCGCGTCCCATACAATCGCCGTCTGATCATCGGACGCCGTGACAAGCATTGCACCATCGCGTGTGAACCCTACATCATTGACCTGCGAATGATGCCGCAGCACGATCGGTTCACGTTCTTCTTTGGTCGAGTCGACCTGTACGACTCCATCCTGGAAGTACATCGCGATCCGTGATCCATCAGAAGAGAACCTGCCGCCTCTGATGGTGCTCCCAGAGGAACGGAGCAAGCGAGGCTGTCGATCCTCCAGGCGCCACAGTCGCACCGTGCCCCCGGGTGAACCGGTCACGGCCATGGCACCGTCGGGAGAGAGCGCTGCGAACGTAATGGCCTCGTCCTGTGGACCGAGCGTCGTCAACAAACGGCCCCCCTTGCCATCGAAAATCCGCGCCGTCCTGCCCTGCCCGTCGGCAGTGATGAACCTGGTTCCGTTCTCCGAAAAAGCGACCATCCAGATGCCGCCTTCGTAACCCTCCAGGTTGGTGATGAGACTGCTCTTCGCAGTGTCCCAGAGCCTGGCTCGCACCCGGCCCTGGCCGAGCGTCACCAAGCGGCTTCCGTCCGAAGAGAGGGCAGCGCCGTACGCGTTGCCTTCATGCCCTGGCACATCGGACAGAATCGTCCGTGTAGCGATGTCCACGACTTGGACTCGGTTGTCGCCTCTCGCTTGAACAGCCAGAGCCTTCGTGGAAGCAACCACGGCTGTTTCAGGGGCAGTTCCCTGTGCATGGTGTGCCGCGGTCAGGAGCTCCCAGGGCAACAGTGGTCCCGAGCTCAACAGCCAAACGTTCTGCGTCAATCCCGAGTCAGGAGGCGCGGCGCCGCGCACATCGCTTTCGAGCGATGGGGAGATGGAATCGGGGTCGATCCAGTGGCTGCCGTAGCGAGGCAGTACGGCTCCAACGTCTACAACGCGAGCTTCCAGCACGTTATAGAGTGCGTGTTGCAGGGCAATGAGGGCCTCGGGAACCAGAGGCCGATCGGACATGCCTGGGTCTTTCGGAAGACCTTCGAGCGCGAGCGAAAGTCCCGTGGCGTAATCTTTTGACTTCAGGCTTTGTCGTGCCTGATCAGCAAGAAATCGTGATTGGGTAGTTAATGCCGTGTCGCGCTCCCGGTTGGCTTGCTGCTTCAGCAGAAGGGCTGCAACTCCAAGCGCAGCGACGATGGCGAGGGTCAGGCCCAAGACCCCTGCTGTCATCCTCCAGCGTCGCGTCTCGGCATACCGGCTCGCCTGAATGAACTCCGCATGCAGTGTGGTAGGCCGTGGAGCGTTCGCAGGAGATTGCGCAATCCACCTCTCAGCCTCCTCGATCAGTCTGCCGCGGAGCACATCGGGAGCCGAGCGGCCTCGATCATTCCATCGCCGCGCCAACTCGCCGATCCGCGTGTGCTCCTTGATCCAGATGATGTCCGTATTGAGAGCTGCGACCAGGGCATCCGTGCGCTCATCGAAATCATTGGGTGGGTTGAAGAAGACGAGATTGATCTTCCCTACCGCGTCGGGTATTTGATCATCTGGCACCGGCTCGAACACCACAGGCGCAAGGCGCTTGTTCAGCTCCAAAACACGCTGAATCTCCCAATCGATCCACCGCGACTTGATCGAGTTGGGGCTGATGATCAGGATCACGGCATCGGCTTGTTGGATGAAGCCGAGAAGCTCGCGCTGCCACTCCTCCAGCAACGGTAGATCGCGGCGATCGATCTTTACTTCGATGTCGCGGGTTTCCAGTGCGGCCACGAGACGGTCGGCGAATTCTATATCCTTGCGTGAATAGGAGACGAAGACCTTTGTCTTCGGTAGCTGTGTCTTGTCGGTCGGCGCCGGAGAGCGCACCATGACTATCTCCTCCAAGCTTCCGGTGTCCACAAGCCGCATCCGCCACTCTTCTGGACCGGCAAGGCCTCTCAAGCGAGGCATCTAGCATAACCGTCCGTAGCCAACTGCGGGTAGAGGAGACCCGGAGGGGGCTCATCGCGAGCTGGGCGGGCACCTGTCCCTGCCTATCTCCTGTCCCGCCCGGCGCAGGTGCCAGCCTCTTCTCAAGGCGGAGCAACGCCTCGGAGGCTCAGCGAGCGACCTGCCCCCCGCGCGAGGTGCCATGCGTTTCGCCTGGCCGGTGAGGTGCCATGTGTTTCGCCCCCGGACGGAGATCCTGGCCGGCGCGACCGTCGGCGAGGCGATCGCCACGGCGCCGGAGCGAGCGATCTCGACGACGAAGCCCTCGCCGCCGAGCTGCGGGCGTGGTTCCGCTTCTGGGTGGCCGAAGGGTTCTTCGTATCGGTCTCCTAGTGATGAGAGCCCGGAGCAACGCCTCGGAAGCTCAGCGAGTGCCCTGCCGCAGGCTCCCAAGGCAGGCGAACCTCCGCCTGGGCCTGGGGGTGTCCGGCTCTTCCCCAGGCTTGTTTTCCGAGAAAAAATCTTGTAGCTTGTCCTTGGAGGTTAACCATGAGGACTACGGTCACCGAGCGTGGGCAGACGGTGGTTCCGGCGAGGATTCGCCGGGACTACGGGATCGAGCCTCAGACCAGGCTTGAGTGGATCGACGACGGCTATACAATCCGAGTCATCCCGATTCCTGAGGACCCCGTCCGAGCGGCGCGCGGCAGTTCCCACGGTTTGGGCCGGCGTCTCCTCGCGGAGCGCGAACGCGAGCGTGCCCGCGGCTGAGCGCTACCTCCTCGATACTTCCGCCGTCCTGGCTTTAACCGACCGGGAAGAAGGGTTCGAGAAAGTCGAGGAGTTGCTGGAACGAGCTACCGGCGGGGAAGCCGACGTTGGGGCCTGCGCGGTAAGCCTGATGGAGTTGTACTACATCACGATCCAAGAGCAGGGTGAGGATCAGGCGGCTCAACTCGTGGGTCTTGTCAAATCTTGGCCGGTCCGTTGGATCTACCCCGACGAGAAGGTGCTTCTTCTTGCCGGACGTATCAAGGCCTTTCACCGCCTCTCGTTCGCTGATGCGATAATTGCCGCCGTCGCAAGGCTCCATGGGGCGGTTCTGGTCCACAAAGACCCCGAGTTCGAGACTCTTGCCGACGAGATCTCTCTCCTGAATCTGCCTTACAAATAATCGCAGCTTCTTTAAGACTCCGGCCCTTGGCCCTGGTGAGGTGCCGGCGCGGCGGCGGCGGGTTCTATGTGTTGCTGCGGCCGCGAGGTGGCCGAGGCGCGATGTGTTTCGCCCTTCCCGCACCCACCCACCGGCAGCCGTCTGGTGGTGAGGTGCCATGTGTTTCGCCCGCCTGCCCGTCCGCCATCTCACGGGCGCCGCACCTGTCCGGCGCTTCCGGCCTCGCAGTGGACTCAAGGGAACTTGGAGGCAGACCTCTTTGCGGCGGGATGTCCCCTCCCGCGCCCGGAATCCGCATCTCTTAGTAGCTCCCTTCTTCGGGAGCTCTCGTGGACAAATCCGTCCCGGGATCGAAAAGCGAGCCTACCGTCATGAAAAGGAACGTGAAACGCCTGACCCTGAACCGTGAGACCCTCCGGTACCTCAACGCGGAGGAGGTGTCCGCCGCTCAGGGAGCCTCGGAGCGCCTCTGCGCGTTGACGCAGACCTGCTTCCAGGTCTGCGTCTCTCAGACCTGCCCGACCAAGTGCGGTCAGTGGTACTGCTACGGGGTGTAATACCCCGCTAATACCCCGCTAATACGCCGCCAGCCGCCTCCCGACCGTCTGTTCCGGGGAAGTTCGGGGAGCTCGGGGAGCCCGGGGCGCCACACGGCGCTCCGGGCTCCTTTTTTTCTCCCCCGCCGCCCTCCCCGGCCGCAACGGCGTGAAATGGTTTACCCTCCCTGCACACGTAAGAAGGGTGATCCGGGCCACGATGTCCATCTCCGATGTGACGACTCTGCTTCGCGCCGCGTCCCAAGGGGACGCGGGCGCGGAGGATAAGCTTTTCGCGCTCCTCTACGCGGACCTCCAGCGCCTTGCCAGAGTCCGGCTCGCCGCCGGACGCCGGTCGGGCGACTCGCTCGACACCACGGCTCTGGTCCACGAGGCCTACCTGCGGCTCGCCGGGACCACGGGGCTCGACGTGGTGAGCCGCGCTCATTTCTTCAACCTCGTGGCGCGGGTCATGCGCAACGTCCTCATCGACTTCGCCCGCCGGCGGGACGCCGAGAAGCGGGGCGCCGCCCTGCGGGTCTCGTGGCCGGAAGGGATGGACCTCGCGGCGTCGGCCGCGGCCTCGGAGACGGAGCTGCTGGCCCTCGACGCCGCTCTCGCGCGCCTCCAGGAGGAGAGCCCGCGGCTGGCCCAGGTCGTCGAGCTGCGCTTCTTCGCCGGACTGGCCCTGGAGGAGATCGCCGGCCTCCTGGGAGTCGGCGAGCGCACCCTCAAGCGCGACTGGCGCAAGGCGCGGGCCTTCCTTCAGGTGGAGCTGCGGAACGCGGGCCCGTCATGATCTCCGGTCCGCGCTGGGAAGAGCTCTTCGACGAGCTCGCCGACCTGCCGCCGCCCGACCGCGACCGCCGCCTCGCCGCTCTGGCGAGCGAGGATCCGGCGCTCGCCGCCCGCCTGGCGCAGCTCCTGGCGGCGGACGGCGAGTCCGTGGGCTTCTTCGACCGGCCCGCGGCGGAGCTGCTCGGCGACGACTCCCCCCTGCCTGCCGGCACCCGGATCGGTTCCTGGCACCTGCTCGGCCTGCTGGGACGCGGCGGCATGGGCGAGGTCTATCTCGCGGAGCGCGACGAAGGCACCTTCAAGCAACAGGCGGCGCTCAAGCTCATCAAGCGGGGCATGGACTCGCGGGCCATCGTGCGCAGATTCCTGCGCGAGCGCCAGATCCTCTCTCGTCTGGACCATCCCGGCATCGCCCGCCTGCTCGACGGCGGCAGCACCGAAGACGGCCGCCCGTTCTTCGTCCTGGAACGGGTCGAGGGGATTCCGATTACCGAGTACTGCAAGGGGCGGCAGGCTCGGAGCCCGGGTCTGGAAGGCGCGCTGCGGCTCGTCCAGGACGTGTGCGCGGCGGTCGACAGCGCCCACCGCCGGCTGGTGGTCCACCGCGACCTCAAGCCCGCCAACATCCTGGTCACCGAGGACGGCACCGTCAAGCTGCTGGATTTCGGCATCGCCAAGCTGCTGGCCGGCGGCGAGGAAGAAGACGACGCCGCGCCCCTCACTCAGCTCGACGCCCGCGTGATGACGCCCGCCTACGCCGCCCCGGAGCAGATCCTCGGCGAGCCGATCACCACCGCCTCCGACGTCTACGCGCTGGGAGTGCTGACCTTCGAGCTGATCACGGGCGCGCTGCCCCACACGCGCGACAGCCGCTCGCTCCAGGGCATGGCCGGCGAGCTGTCGCGGCAGACCGTCGAGCGGCCCAGCGCGGTCCTGCGGCGCGTCCCCGGCGAGGAGAGCCGCCGCCTCGCCCGCCGCGTGGCGGGAGACCTCGACCTGGTGGTGCTCACCGCCCTGCACCGCGACCCGGCGCGGCGCTACCCCTCGGCGGCGGCGTTCGCCGACGATCTCGCCCGCGCCCTCGCCGGCCGGCCCGTCCGCGCGCGGCCGGACACGGCCCGCTACCGGCTGCGGAAATTCGTCGGGCGCAACCGCCTGGCCGTGACCGCCGCGGCCCTCGGTCTGGCGGCGCTGGTCAGCGGCCTGGGGCTGGCCCTGTGGCAGGCGGATGCCGCCCGCCTGGCCGCCCGGCGCGCCGACTCGGAGGCCCGGCGGGCCGAACGGGTCAAGGCGTTCCTGCTCTCCGTGTTCGAGCAGTCCGATCCCGACCGGCCCCAGAGCGAGAACATCACGGCCCGCGAGCTGCTTGCCAACGGCGCTCGACGGATCGACGTGGAGCTCGCCGGCGAGCCGGCCATGCAGGCGGAGATGCTCGACGCCGTGGCCCGTAGCGAGGCCAACCTCGGCCTGATCGATTCCGCGCTCGAACACGCCCGGCGCGCGCTCGCCCTGCGCGAGGCCGTCCTGCCGCGCGGCGACGTGCGGATCGCGGCAAGCCGGGTCTTTCTGGGAGACGCGACGAGGCTTCACGGCGAGATCGGACCGGCCCAGGGGATCCTCGAACGGGCGCTGGCGGAGACCCTCGCGGCCCGCGGCACCGGCAGCCTCGAAACGGCCGAGGCCCGGCGCGCGCTGGCGAATACCTTGCATCGTCCCGAAGACCAGCCGCGCGCCATCACGCTGCTGCGCCAGTCCCTGGCGACCACGCGCCGCCTACGGGGGGACGGCGACATCCGGACGGCCGAGACCCTGCGGGATCTCGGCGTCTTCCTCGAGCAGTCCCAGCGCTACGAGGACGCCGAAAAAGCCTACCGGCAGGCTCTCGGCCGGCTCGTGCTCGCGCTGGGGCCCGGCCATCCCAAAGTCGCCTTGGCGCAGGCCGACCTCGCCGGCCTGCTCGACCGCCTGTCACGCACCGCCGAAGCCCGCAGGCTCCTGGAGCGGGCCATCGCCACTCAGCGCGCCGTCTACGGACCGCGACATCCCGCCCTGGCCCAGACCCTCTTCTCGTACGGGGTGCTCCTGCTCGGCCAGCAGCCGGCGGCCGCCGATGGGCCGCTGCGCGAGGCCCTGAGCATCTACGGGCCCGACCGTTTCGAAGGCGCCCATTGCCTGCGGTACCTCGGCATCTCGGCGATGAACCAGAAGCGTTACGAGGAGGCCGCCGGGCTGTTGGCCCGTGCCGCCGCCGTCTATGCGAGCACGCTGGGCCTCGACGACACCGAGCACTGGCGGGCCCTCGCCAACCTGGGCTGGGCGCACCTGAAGCTGGGCCGGATCGGGTTGGCCCGCCGGGAGCTCACCACGGCGGTGACGCGCATCGAACGGCTTACCGGCCCCCAGAGCTACGCGCTACGCCTGCCGCTCAAACAACTGGGCGAGACGCTCACCAAGGCCGGTGCCCACGACGAGGCGGTCTCCACGCTCGAACGCGTGCGCCGGATGGAGGTGAAGCTCTACGGCACCGCCCGGCACCGCGACATCGCCGGCTCGGACCTCCTGCTGGCCCGGGCACGGATCGCCCGGGACGCGCCCGGAGACCGAGCAGCGGCCCGCCGCTCCCTGGAAGGGGCACTGGCCATTTTCTCCGGCCGCCCCCATCCGCAAGATGCGCTCTACTCCGAGATCCTGATCGAAAGCCGGCGTCTCGCCTTCTCCAGGGATTGAATCGCGAATCGGTAGGTGGGCCCAGAAGCTGACGAGACCTTGAATCACCAAGCCTCCTAAGCTACTCTTCCAGAAAGAGTGGAGATTTTTTTGGTTGTTTTGTGCAAATAGCGAGAGGGCTCTGGAGGGAGAGATGAAGAGGACCTGTCGGTGGATCTTCGCGGCGGTCGTTCCGTTCCTGGTAATTCCGTCCCTGGTTATTCCCCTGATAGGGGCGGCCTCGCCGGCTGGGGCGCAGGCTCCCGGGCTGGAGCCGGAGTTTGAAGCGGCCCGGAGGGAGCCGGGGATTCCGGTGGGGCCGGGGCTCTGGCGGCTCCATGGCGTGGACCCCAACCTCGGCAGCACGGAAGACCTGGCGCCGCTGCGCCGGATGATCGGCAAGGCCACGGTCGTGGGCCTGGGCGAGTCGTGGCATACCTCGGGCGGCTTCTACAAGATGAAGCACCGGATCTTCCGTGATCTGGTGGAGAACATGGGCTTTCGCGTCTTCGCGATGGAGAGCCACTGGGCCAGCGGGGAGAAGGCGAACCGGTACGTCCAGACCTGCGAAGGCTCTCCGGACGAGGCCCTCGACCTCCACATCCCCGTCTGGCAGAGCGTCGAGGTGCGCGAGCTTCTCCAATGGATGTGCGAGTGGAACCAGGCTCATCCCGACGACCGGGTCCACTACTTCGGCTTCGACATCCAGTTGCCTGGCCTCGATGGCCCGGGGCTGGTCGCCTTCCTCGGGCGGACCGGCATTCCGCAGGAGCACCCCTGGGTCGCGGGCATCCGGAAGTGCGATGGAGTGGCCGTCAACTACCCCCCCAACCAGATCCCTCCGGAGGCCCACGAGCAGTGCATCGCGGCGTTGACGGAGGTCGAAGGCCACTTCCAGCGCAACGGCCGGTCGCTCCAGGAGCAGACGTCCAAGGACGACTTCGATCTCGCCAAGCTCCGGTCGTTGAGCCTCAAGGCCTATGAGGAGCAGGTCTTCTTCATCGGGGACGATTATTTTGGAGAGGATTTCGCGAAGGGTTTCAACAAGCGGGATGAAGCGATGGCCAAGATCTTCTTCCTGCTGCGGGAGAAGCATTTCCCCAGGGCGAAGACGGTTGTCTGGGCGGCCAACATCCACGTGGCGCGCGCTCGGGTGCAGGACGGCGTGCGTCCGATGGGCAGCATCCTCGCGGAAAAGCTGGGCCGCAACTACGTGACCTTCGCCCTCGCCGCCTACCGCGCCGAGCTCGACGGCTTCTGTGGTGTTTGTGAGGTGAGCGAAGCCGGGCCGGGAACGGTCGAAGACCGGCTCCACGCCCTGGGCGAGGACGCTCTGCTCGTCGATCTCGCCCGCAGCTCCTACCTGCGGCCTCGCTCCTACGAGATGAGCGTCTTTCATTTCGTGCCGCGCAAGCATTTCAACGGGATCGTCTTCCTGGAGACGTCCGAAAGGATGCAGCCGACAGCCTGGGCGCCATGCCGCCCGTGAGCTGATCGAAAAAAGAGCGGGGCAAACTCCTTCCAGCCTCCTCTCAAACCGGGAAGCCTCTCGGGGCCTCCCGGGCCGAAAGTGCCTGGCCTTCCTGTCGCAGGTTCTATTCTCCGAACGCGTACTGCGCTCCTTTGGGTCAGGCATTTACGTTCTCGACATTCTAATCGATTCAGAAGCCTGGGCCTCCAAGGCTGCCCGTGAGATCTCTTCGCGGCGGGGATGTCCCCTCCCGCGCCCGGAATCCGCATCTCTCAGTAGCCCCTTCTCGGGGACATGGGCGTGGAGACGCCGATGTGAAAGATTAAACGATCCGACCAAGGAGAATTCATGACCCGTCCTATGATCAGGAAGCTCGTGCTCGCGGCTGCGGCTACGACTCTCGTCGTCAGCATCGCCTACGCGCTCTCGGAGCAGACAATGCCCACGGACGCAGCAGGCAGTTGCGCCAACTCGCTCACCCCCGCGGAGCTCAACTCGTGGTTCGACGCCGGGGTCGTGTCGCTGAACGGAGCGGTGAGTCCCGCCAACAGCGTGCTCTTCCCAGACGTCCCCAACTGCAGCTTCTACAAGTGGTCCGAGCAGATGTTCCTCTGGCTGACGTCCCCCGCTCCGCCCCGGTACGGAGGTGGCGGCGGGCTGATCATGAATTCGCCGGCGTTTTACGACGTGACGCCTCCCGACGCCAATGGCGGCAGGCAGTTCGTGCCCCATTCGCGTGGTTTCCTCCGGGTCTTCACCCTCCGTGCGTCCCAGAAGGGCCCTCTCGATCTGCCCGTCATCCAGGAGAAGCGCACGTTGCGGATTCTCGAGATCCTTCCCACCGTCATGTCCCGGGAACGCCGGCAGATGGTGGCGGATCAGAACGGAAATCAAGTGGAAATCGGCAGAGCCTTCCGGACGGAAAGCGGCAAGCCGGTCCTGCTCGATCTCAGCGGACGGGAGATCCGGGAGCCGCGGGCCATTCTGCAGCCGGAATTCGCCAGGAAGATCGAGCTTCTGAAGTTCTTCGACAAAAGCGAGCTGATCCAGCAGATCACTCTCGACGACAAGTCGATCGTGTCGCTCAACCTGTTCGGGAGCTTCCCGGAGACCGAGCAGGGACAGGCGGACGGCAGAGTCCTGATGGCACAGAACGGTTCGCTGGTCTACTACGCCCTCACCGTGAACAACGTCTTCGCCCTGTACCGCACGATGCAGGGTGGCTCCGTCCCGCCCGGTACGAAATTCCCCGTGACCCAGGCCGATCTCGACGCGATCACGGACTTCGCCGCCTTGAACGGCCAGCCGCCGGTGATCGATCCGGAGGCGCTGGCCATCGAGATCAAGACGTCGTGGATCGAGGCGTCGAGCCTGGACGATCCCAGCCAGTTCCTCCAGATGAAGGCGGTCGTGCCGACCTATAACACGAGCGACCCCAACGATTGGGTTCAGAACGGCACGAAGACCGCGACGCTGGCGATGGTCGGGATGCACGTCGTCGGCAGCACCAAGGGTCATCCGGAGATGCTGTGGGCCACGTTCGAGCACCTGAGCAACGGTCCCACGGAGGCATACGATTACAGCAAGAAGCCGAGCGGCACCGGACATGTCGCCGCGAACGCCCCGGGTGACTGGCTGTTCGCCTCGAACGGATCCACCGGTCCGTTCAACGAACCGCACATGGCGCCGCTGGACACTGTTCCCGGCCATCTGGTGTCGGTTTCCCCCTTCACCATCAGTCCCAGCGATACCCGGAGAGAGATGCCCTGGGGCTTGAACGGCACCGGCTCCACGGCGGGCGGGAACGCCCAGGTCATCAGCATCAACCACACGGTGCGGTCGCTCCTCGACCCCGCGGACGTGAGGAGAAACTACATCCACATAGGCACCACCTGGACGAAATCCGGCGTCGACCCCCACGATCCCGACGTTATCAACCCGCAAGTAGGAACCAACAAGCTGGCCAACACGACCATGGAGACCTACAGCCAAGGCATCAACTGCTTCGAATGCCACTTCACCAACACCACGGGCGTGAGCCACATCTTCGATAGCACGGACCCGCTGTTCTAGCCTGCCGTTTCCAAAGCCCGGACGCCCACGCGACTCCGCGTGGGCGGTCCACCTCGCACAGGCCCCGGCCGCACTGCACAGGTGCCAGCCTTCTTCGCCGCACAGGTGCAAGCCGAGGTGGGCGCTACAGTTTGACGGCTACGTTTAGCTGGTACCTGTTGGGGCACCTGCGCAAGCTATACTTAGGCGGATCTGTAAATCGGGGTGGCAATTCTGGGGCTGAGACCATCTCGTCCCGGCCTGTCCCGACGGAAGCGCTCCGTACGCGGCCGAGTGGTGGCCCGTGACTTGCGGCCTCGCCGAGGTCTGCTGAACGATGAAAGGGCGGTCTCCCGGTGGCCGCCCGCTCTCTGAGCACCTGGCACCTCGTCCGGCAGCAACGAGCCTGAGCCTCGGTTCTCTCTGATTACGTGGCACCTCTTCGGGGTGGCGTCCGCCTTGCTTGTCGCTTAGATGCATGGACGAGTCATTGCCGCAGGATCTTGGCCAGTGCCTTTCCCTTTGCGAGCTCATCAATGAGCTTGTCTAGATAGCGAATCTTCTGCATGAGCGGGTTCTCAATTTCCTCCACTCGAATGCCGCACACCACGCCTTTGATAAGCGAGACATTCGGATTGATCTCTGGTGCTTGGGCGAAGAAAGTCTCAAGGTCGTTTTCAGATCCGATCTGGTGCCGTAGTCCTTCTTGGGTGTAGCCCGTCAACCAACAGATGATTTGATCGACTTCTTCTTTCGAACGGTTCTTGGATTCTGCTTTCTTGACGTACAGCGGGTACAAGCTCGAAAACTTAATCGCGAAGACTTTCTCCTGGCGCATTGCCACTCCTCGGGTGGATTCACTTGGGGTCAACTATCGAGGCGTTAGCGGTCTCGTTGCAGTCGCCGCACTTGTTCAGGGGGAAGCTCGACTTCGCGCTCTGCAACGCGGAGCAGAACGTGGCGCTCGTGAGCGAGCCCGGCAGGTTGAAGCCGAAGCTTATCATCTGCGTGTCTTCGGGGGGATCCCAACTCTTGGTCGAGGCGAGCTGCGCGAACTGCGAGCCGAGCTGAAGCGCGTTCTCGCTGAACCCGGCGAAGCGGCCGACGGTCGCGTAGAAGACGTTCCCCGGCAAGTCCTTCCCGTAGCAGTTCAGTCCCGGCGAGCCGGGGCAGAGCGTGATCGAACTGCCGCACTCGGCGTCCGGACAGCTCGCGGACTTCGGGTTGAGCATCGTCGAGCTGTCCACCTTGAAGTCGTACGGCTGGCCGGTGCCGACGAGCGCCTTCCACTTCAGCGAAGCCGACCTCAACTCCTGCAAGGTCGTGACGGCGTTCACGTCGAGCGCGAGCGCGGACAGCCCGGCCGTCTGGAAAGACGGCAGGCCGAACAACGAGGCGTCAGCTATCTGCATGTTCGCATCGGGCGTGGGCCTCGGGCTGCCCGCGGCCTTCCGCGCGTCGTTGACCTTCGTCAGCACAGCGCCTTCGAGTATGTCGGTCGAGTTGAGCCCGGCCGCCGCCGTGCCGCCTATCGAGCCGGTTATCAACGGCGCGAAGAAGGCCGCGTTGTCGAGGTGCTGCCTGATTTCGAGCACCTTCTTATTGCGCTTGCCCGCGGCCACCTGGTTCACGAGCCATTCGGTCGCGTCGGGGCCGCACTTGGTCTTCGGCTGCGGCTCGCGCGGCGCGGCCTTGACCTCTTCGACGATGACCGAGCGCCAGAAGGACGGCGGGTTCGCGTCGGGTACTACGCCCGGCCCCGTCTGCGGGCTCGCGCCGTGTTTGAACGTGGCCTCGATGGGGCAGTCCGGGCGCTTTGCGCGCATGAGGTCCGCGACCTTGTTGGCACGGTGGCAGGACAGATTCATGTTGAACGCGGCGTCGCCTTCGGCGCTGGCGAAGCCGTGAATCTTGAGCTTGCTTCCGGCCTTGGGCTTGCTCGCGTTCGCCTCCTCGCCCGGCAGCAACTCGTCGCAGTTGACCTTGAAGAGAAACTGCCAGCCCGCCGCGCCCACGTCGCTCTGCGTGCAGTCGGGCGTGGGCGTGCCGAGGTCTGTCGGCCCGCACGCGCGCTGAACCGCGGGCGGCGCGGGCGTGAGGCGCGGCGTCGCGCGGCCGCTCATTACGGCGTCGGCCGCGGCGTCTGCCTCGCGCTCGCCCGCGTCGCCGGGCGTGCTGATGTCGAGCCGCGCCGTCTGAACCGCACCGCGCTGTCCGACCTGCTGTACGACGTGCGCCAGCTCATGCGCGAGCAGCCTTTGTCCGTCCGGCGTGTTGGGCGAGTAGCGCCCCGCGCCGAACACAACGTGGCGCCCGACCGTGTAGGCGAGCGCGTTGACGGCCGCAGCGGACTCCGACGCACGCGCGTCCGTGTGTAAGCGCACGCCGCTGAAGTCGTGACCGAGTCGCGACTCGAAGAAGGAGCGCGCGGCCGGGTCGAGCGGCCGTCCCGCG
>Ga0126305_10000041_pt1 | contig 50963 bp, 8 predicted proteins | sample Plot26_FD_92536 | JGI IMG/M metagenome (GOLD analysis project Ga0126305, IMG submission 92536) | Serpentine soil microbial communities from UC McLaughlin Reserve, CA, USA - Plot26 | ecosystem: Environmental > Terrestrial > Soil > Grasslands | place: USA: UC McLaughlin Reserve, Lake County... | reverse complement strand
CTCCCTGGCGGCGATCAATGGCCCGTCGGCCTGCGTGGTGTCCGGGCCATCCGAGGCCGTGACGGCGCTGGCGGAACGGCTCCACGCCCAGGGGGTGCGCCACCGGCGGCTGCACACCTCGCACGCCTTCCATTCCGCCATGATGGACCCGGTCCTGGACGCCTTCGCGGCCGAGGTGGGCAGGGTCCCGCTGCGGGCGCCAGGCATCCCCTTCGTCTCCAACCTGACCGGCGCCTGGATCACCGACGCCGAGGCGACCGACCCCCGGTACTGGGTGCGCCACCTGCGCGGCGCCGTCCGCTTCGCCGACGGGGTCCGCGCGCTGCTCGCCGAGCCCGACCGCCTGCTGCTGGAGATCGGCCCCGGCAACGCCCTGGCCAACCTCGCCCGGCAGAGCGTGCCGGCGGGCGAGCGGCGGGTGGTGCTGGCCTCGCTGCCCCATCCGCAGGAGGAGCGGCCGGACCAGGCCGTGGCGCTGGGCGCCCTGGGCCGGCTCTGGCTGGCGGGCGCCGCCGTCGACTGGGAGAGCTTCGCCGCGGGCGAGCGGCGCCGCCGCGTGCCGCTGCCCCTGTACCCCTTCGAGCGCCAGCCGTACTGGCTGGCGCCCAGAAAACCGGCGCCCGCGGCGGTGGACCGGCTGGCGAAGAAGACGGACCTCGCCGACTGGTTCTACGCGCCGCTCTGGCGCCAGGCGGTGCCGCCGGCCGCCGACCCGGACCCGGCCGCTGCCTGGCTGCTCCTCGGCGAGGCCCCCCTGCTCGCCGGCATGGCGGAGCGGCTGGAGCGCCTCGGCCGGCCGCTCGCCGTGGCCCGGACGGGCGCCGGTTTCGCGCGGCTCGCTCCCGGGGCCTACACCCTCGATCCCGGCCGCCGGGAGGATTGGGACGCCCTGTTCGCCGCCCTGCGCGAGGACGGCCGGCTGCCGAAGCGGATCGTCCATGCCTGGAACGTCACCGGAGACACTTCCGCGCGAACGCCGGAGGCCCTGCTGGCCGGCTGGCCGGCCGCCCGCGTGCGCGCCTTCGACAGCCTGGTCTTCCTGGTCCAGGCCCTGGAAGCGGCGCGGGCCGTGGAAGGCGTGCGCCTGACGGTGCTCTCCGACGGCCTGCAGCGGGTAACGGGCGAAGCGGTCCTCTGCCCCGAGAAGGCGCTGCTCCTCGGCCCGGTGAAGGTGATCCCCCAGGAGCTGCCGGGCCTGGCGTGCAAGAGCGTCGACGTCGTGCTGCCCGCCGGCGAAGACCTGATCGAGGATCTCCTGGCCGAGGCGGCGGCGGCCGATCCGATCGTCGCCTGGCGCGGCGGCGAGCGCTGGGTGCGCACTTACGGGCCGGCCCGCCTGGAGCGCGATATGGGTCCCATGACCCGGCTGCGGGAGGGCGGCGTCTACCTGATCACCGGCGGCCTGGGCGGCGTGGGCCTCACCCTGGCCGAGGAGCTGGCCGCCCACGGCAGGGTCAAGCTCGCCCTGCTCGGCCGCACGGCGGAGCGGAACCCCAAGGTGGCGGCTCTGGAGGCCTCAGGGGCGGAGGTGCTGACCTTGGCGGCCGATGTCGCCGATCCGGCCGCCGTGGCGGCGGCCGTTCGGGAGACGGAGGAGCGGTTGGGCCCCATCCGCGGCGTGATCCACGCCGCCGGCGTTCCCGGCGGCCGGCTCCTGCAGCTCCTGACGCCCGAGGCGGCCGAGGCCGTGATGGCGCCCAAGGTGCGGGGCGCGCTCGCGCTCCAGGCCGCCCTGGGCGACCGGCCGCTCGACTTCTTCGTGCTCTGCTCGTCGATCAACGCCGCCGTCGGCGGCTTCGGCCAGACCGACTACTGCGCGGCCAACGCCTTCCTCGACGCCTTCGCCCAGGCCCGCCACCGCCGGCGCGGCGCCTACACCGTCTCGATCGGTTGGGACCGCTGGGAAGAGGTGGGCATGGCGGCCCGCTCGGCCTCGCCCCTGGCGCTCTGGCGGACGGGTGCGGCGCCCCTCCATCCGCTCCTCGACGCCCGCGTCGAGGAGACGGCCGGGCGCGAGACCTACGCCTCCGAGATGACGGTCGAGCGGCACTGGGTGCTCTCCGAGCACCGCATCGCCGGCCACCCCACCGTGCCGGGCACCACCTACCTGGAGATGGCCCGGGCGGCGTTCGCGCGGCGGGCCGCGGGGCGGCCGATCGAGATCCGCGAGGCCGTCTTCCTGTCGCCCCTGGTGGTGCTCGAAGGGGAGAGCCGGGAGGTCCTGACGGTCCTGGAGGGCGAAGGCTTCCGGGTGATAAGCCGGCGGGGCGAGGAGCCCTGCCAGGAGCACGCCCGCGGCCGGATCGGAGTCGCGGAGGAAGGCGCGGAAGAGCAGCGGCGCGACATTGCCGCCCTGATCGCCCGCTGCACGGCCGGCGAGATCACGGCACGGCGGCTGGAGAGCGAGTTCCTGGTCACCGGACCGCGCTGGCAGAGCCTGCGCCGGCTCCATCTGGGAGACGGCGAGAGCGTGGCGGAGCTCGAGCTCGACGAGCGCTTCGCCCCCGAGCTCGCGGACTATGGGCTCCACCCGGCCCTCCTCGACGTGGCCGCGGGCGCCGTGCAGCTCCTCGACGAGGGGGACTACCTGCCGCTGACCTACGACCGGCTGGTGGTGCGCGCACCTCTGACCCGGAAGGGCTTCAGCCACTTCCGGCTGCGCGGCACGCCGGGCGACGTGCTCACCTGCGACATCACCCTGCTGGGCGAGGACGGGACGGTGCGGGTGGAGATCGAGGGCTTCTCGATGAAGCGGGTGGGGCGCGAGGCGGCCGCGCAGCTCCGCCGCCCGGCCGCGGCGCCGGCGGGTATCACGGCGGCGGCGGCCGCGCGGCGCGGCGCGGGGGACGGCATCTTTCCCCCTCAGGGCCGGCAGGCCTTCCGCCGCGTCCTGCTCGACGGCGCGGTGCCGTGCTACGTGGTGTCCACCCGCGACCTCCAGGCGGTCGCCGAGGAGGCCGACGCCTTCGACCGCACGCGCCTGGCCGGCGCCCTGGAGCTGACCGGGCCGGCGGCAACCCACGCCCGCCCCGAGGTGAGCAACGCCTACGCGCCGCCCGCCGACGACCTCGAGCGGCAGATCGCCGGCATCTGGGAGCGGGTGCTGGGGATCGAGCGGGTGGGCGTGCACGACAACTTCTTCGAGCTGGGCGGGACCTCCCTCTCGGGTATCCAGCTCGTCTCGGAGCTCAAGAAGCACCTGGGGGTAGAGGTACCCACGGTGAGCATCTTCCAGGCGCCGACGGTGAGCGCGCTGGTGCGGTATCTGAAACCGCCGGCGCGGCAGACCTCGGAATTCGAACGCGGCCGGAGCCGGGCCGAGAAGAAGAAACAGGTTTTCGCGCAGGTCCGGCGCGCCGGAAGGGGAGCACGATGAGCGAGCACGACGACCTCCAGGAGAACGACGGCCTCAGCGGCCGCGAGATCGCGGTGATCGGCATGTCCGGACAGTTCCCGGGCGCCCGCGACCTGCGCGAGCTGTGGCGCAACCTGCGCGACGGCGTCGAGGGGGTCACCTTCTTCTCCGACGAGGAGATGCTGGCCGCCGGCGTGCCGGCCGAGCGGCTGGCCGACCCGCGCTACGTCAAGGCGGCGAGCCTGCTCGCCGGCGTCGACCAGTTCGACGCCCCGTTCTTCGGCTACAGCGCCCGCGAGGCCGAGATCCTGGACCCCCAGCAGCGCCTGTTCCTGGAGAACGCCTGGTCGGCCCTGGAGGACGCCGGCTACACGCCCGGCGGCTACGAGGGGCTGATCGGCGTCTACGCTGGGGTGGCCTGGAACACCTACCTGCTCTCCAACCTGCGCACCCACCCCGAGCTGTTCGACGGCGGCGGCGGCTTCCAGGTGTTCATCACCAACGACAAGGACTTCATGCCCACGCGGGTCTCCTACAAGCTGAACCTGCGGGGGCCCAGCATGATCGTGCAGACGAGCTGCTCGACGTCGCTGACGGCCATCCACCTCGCGGCCCTGTCGCTGCTCAGCTACGAGTGCGACATCGCGCTCGCCGGCGGCGTGACGGTGAAGGTGCCGCAGATCGAGGGCTACTGGGCGCTCGACGGCGGGCTCGCCTCGCCGGACGGCCACTGCCGTGCCTTCGACGCCAAGGCGGCGGGGACGATCTTCGGCAGCGGCGTCGGGGTGGTGGTCCTCAAGCGCCTGGCCGAGGCGCTCGAGGACGGCGACACCATCCATGCCGTGATCAAGGGCTCGGCGATCAACAACGACGGCTCGCTCAAGGTCAGCTACACGGCGCCGAGCGTCGAGGGGCAGGCGGAGGTGATCGCGGCGGCGCAGGCCGTGGCCGGGGTGGCGCCGGAGTCGATCGGCTACGTCGAGTGCCACGGCACCGGCACCTCCCTGGGCGATCCCATCGAGGTCACGGCCCTGACCAAGGTCTTCCGCGAGGGCACGGAGCGCAAGGGCTTCTGCGCCATCGGCTCGGTGAAGAGCAACGTCGGCCACCTCGACGCGGCGGCGGGCGTCGCCGGCTTCCTCAAGGCCGTGCTCGCCCTGGAGCACCGGGAGATCCCGCCGAGCCTGAACTTCGAGCGGCCGAACCCGGCCATCGACTTCGCCGAGAGCCCGTTCTACGTCAGCACCGCCCTCGCTCCCTGGGAGACGGACGGCGTGCCGCGGCGGGCCGGCGTCAGCTCCTTCGGCGTCGGCGGCACCAACGCCCACGTCATCCTGGAGGAGGCGCCGGCGGCCGGCGAGCCCGCCGCTTCCCGCCCCTGGCAGCTGCTGCCGATCTCGGCGCGCAGCCCGGAGGCGCTGGAGGCGGCCACCCGCAACCTCCTCGCCTGGCTGCGCGACGCCGATCCGGCGGCCCTGCCGGACGCCGCCTACACCCTGCGGGCCGGCCGCGCGGTCTTCCGCCACCGCCGGGTGGTGGTCTGCCGCGACCGCGACGACGCGGTGGCCGCCCTCGAGGCGCTCGACCCGGCGCGCGTGCTGAGCGCCGAGGACCTGGAGGACCCGCGCGAGCGGCCGGTGGTCTTCCTCTTTCCGGGCCAGGGTGCCCAGCACGTCGACATGGGCCGCGGGCTCTACGAAGGGGAGCCGGTGTTCCGCGCCGAGGTCGATCACTGCGCCGAGCGGCTGCGGCCGCTGCTCAACCTCGACCTGCGCCGCGTCCTCTACCCGGCCGTGGGCGAGGCGGAGGAAGCGGCGCGTGAGCTCGCCCGCACCGCCCTCACCCAGCCGGCGCTGTTCGTCGTCGAGTACGCCCTGGCACGGCTGTGGCTGAGCTGGGGCGTGCGGCCGCAGGCGATGATCGGCCACAGCATCGGCGAGTACGCCGCCGCCTGCCTGGCCGGCGTCATGTCCCTGGAGGACGCCCTGGTCCTGGTGGCGGCGCGCGGCCGGCTGATGGACGCCCTGCCGGCCGGCGCCATGCTGGGCGTGCCGCTGGCCGAGGAGGAGCTGGCGCCGCTGCTGCCGGCCGGCGTCTCGGTCGCCGCCGTCAACGAGGGGGAGCGCTGCGTCGCCTCGGGACCCGAGGAGGCCGTCGCCGCCCTGGAGCGGGCGCTCGACGGGCGCGGCGTCAGCCACCGCCGGCTGCACACCTCGCACGCCTTCCACTCGGCGATGATGGAGCCGGTCCTCGACCGCTTCACGGCCGAGGTCGCGAAGGTGGCGCTGCGCGCTCCTGAGATCCCCTTCGTCTCCAACGTCACGGGCACCTGGATCACGGCCGAGCAGGCCACCGATCCCGGCTACTGGGCGCGCCACCTGCGCCAGCCGGTGCGCTTCGCCGCCGGCGTCGCCGAGCTGCTGCACGACCGCCGGCGCGTCCTGCTCGAGGTCGGCTCCGGCCGCACCCTGGCGACGCTCGCCGGCCGCCATCCCGAGCGCACGGAGCAGGCGGTGGTGGCCTCGCTGGGCCATCCGCAGGACGCCGTGCCCGACGAGGCCGCCGCGCTCAACGCCCTGGGCCGGCTCTGGCTCGCCGGCCTGGATCTCGACTGGAGCGGCTTCCACGCCGGGGAGAAGCGGCGGCGGGTGCCGCTGCCCACGTATCCGTTCGAGCGCCAGAGGTATTGGATCGACGCGGGAGTCAATACGCCGTCCGCCGCGCCGCTCGCCGAAGAGGCCGGCAAGCGGCCGGACGTGGCCGACTGGTTCTATCTCCCGTCCTGGCAGCCGGCGCTGCCGCCCGCGCCGTCGGCCGGGGAACCCCGGCGCTGGCTGGTGCTCGCCGGGCCGGACGGGCCGTCGGCGGACCTCGCCGCGCGGCTGGGGCGGCACGGCGAGGTGATCACGGTCGAGCCCGGCGAGCTGCGGCCCGAGCTGTGGGAGGCGCTGATCGCCGACCTGCGCGCCCAGGACCGGCTGCCGGACGTGGTCGTCCACGCCTGGAGCCTGACGGCCGGTGAGCCGCCGGCCGGCGACGCCGCGGCCTTCGAGGCGGCCCAGGAGCGCGGCTTCTACAGCCTCCTGGGACTGGCCCAGGCCATGGCGCGGCAGAGCTGGACGCCGCGCGAGCTGGCCGTGGTGGCGAGCGGCCTGTGCGCCGTGTCGCCCCAGGAGGAGCTGCGGCCGGAGCGGGCGACCCTGCTCGGACTGCTCAAGGTCCTGCCCCAGGAGGTCCCGGGCCTCGTCTGCCGCGCCGTCGACGCCGCGCCCGCTGCCGGCCGGACCCTCGACACGGTGGTGGCGGAGCTGGCGGCGGACGCCAGCGCGCCGCTGGTCGCCTGCCGGGGCGGCCGGCGCTGGCTGCAGACCTTCGAGCCCGTGCGCCTGGAGGCTGCGCCGCCGCTGCGCCGGGGCGGCGTCTACCTGATCACCGGCGGGCTGGAGAACAACGGCCTGGGCTTCGCCCGCTACCTGGCGCGGGAGGCGCAGGCCCGCCTGGTGCTCGTCCAGCCGCCGTCGTCTCCTGCCGACGAGGCGCTCGTGCGCTCCCTGCGCGAGCTGGGGGCCGAGGTGGTGGTGGTCACGGCCAACCTGGCCGACGCCGAGGCGATGTCCGCCGCCGTGGCCCTGGCCGAGTCGCGCTTCGGCGCCCTCCACGGCGTGCTGCACACGGCGGGCACGGTGGGCGAGCGGACCTTCCGGCTGGTGCGCGAGCTCGACCGCGAGGCCTGCTCCTGGCATTTCCAGCCCAAGGCCCACGCCCTGTTCGCCCTCGAACGGGCCCTGGCCGGCCGTCAGCTCGACTTCTGCGTCCTCCTGTCGTCGCTCGCGACCGTCCTGGGCGGCGTCGCCTACTCGGGCTACACGGCGGCCAACTGCTTCCTCGAATCGTTCGTCCAGGAGCACAACCGGACGGGAGAGCAGCCGTGGGTGAGCCTCGGCTGGGACGTCTGGCAGCTCGAGGGCGGGCAGGAGCAGATCACCGCCGTGCGCGATGACCTGGCCGGGCTGGCCATGGGACCGCGCGAGGGGGAGGAGGCCTTCCGCCGGGCCGCGGGGGCAAGCGGCGTGGATGGGCTCCTGGTGTCCACGTCCGACCTGCCCGGGCGCGTCCGTCAGGCGGGACGGCGGACCGGGGCGCTGCAGGAGCGCGCCGGATCGGCGGGGACGGAGCGCCATCCGCGGCCTGCCCTGGCGACGCCCTACGCCGCTCCCGAGAGCGACCTCGAGCGGCGGATCGCGGAGGTGTGGAAGCGCACGCTGGGCTTCGAGCAGATCGGCGTGCACGACAACTTTTTCGAGCTGGGCGGCGACTCGTTCGTGGCCGTCCAGGTGGTCTCGCGCCTCCGGGACGAGCTGGGCGCCGACGTGGCGGTCGCCAAGCTCTACCAGGGGCTGACGGTCCGCACGCTCGCCGCGCTGCTGGCGCGGGACGACGAGACGGCGGGCGAAGAGCGCGCCGCCGTCCTCGAAGAGCGGCGCGAGAGCATGGGACGGCGCCGTGAGTTCATGGAGCGCCGCAGGTCTTCCAAGAAGGTGGTTTGAGACATGGCTGAAGAGAGCAGGGCAGGGCAGTTGAACGGGTCCGAGATCGCCATCATCGGCATGTCGTGCCGGCTCCCGGGAGCGCACGACGTCGAGCAGTTCTGGCGCAACCTGTCGGGCGGGGTGGAGTCGCTGACCCTGCTGACCGACGAGGAGCTGGAACGGGCGGGCGTCGAGCCGCGGGTCTACCGCCATCCCAACTACGTGCGCCGGGTCTCCGTGCTCGACGGCGTCGAGATGTTCGATCCCGCCTTCTTCGGCTACACGCCGCTTGAGGCGAAGGTCATGGACCCCCAGCACCGCCTGTTCCTGGAGTGCGCCTGGGAGGTCTTCGAGGCTGCCGGCTACGATCCCGAGGCCTATCCGTCGCCCGTGGGCGTCTTCACCGGCGCCAAGACCAACACCTACCTGTTCAGCCTGTTCTCCAACCGGGCCTTCTTCGGCACGCTCGACAACTTCCAGATCGCCCTCGGCAACGACCTGGCCTCGATGGCCACCCGGGTGTCCTACAAGCTGAACCTGCGGGGGCCGAGCTACGCCCTGCACACGGCCTGCTCGACGTCGCTGGTGGCCGTCCACCTGGCCTGCCAGAGCCTGCTGCTCGACGAGTGCCGCATGGCGGTGGCCGGCGGCGCCGCCGTCAACGTGCCGCACCGCAGGGGCTACATCGCCCAGAAGGGCGGCATCCTGTCGCCCGACGGCAGCTGCCGCACCTTCGACGAGGCGGCCCAGGGGAGCAACTTCGGCAACGGCGCCGGCGCCGTGCTGCTCAAGCGGCTGGAGGACGCGCTGGCCGACGGCGACCACGTCGTCGCCGTCATCCGCGGCTCCGCCACCAACAACGACGGCGCCCGCAAGGCGAGCTACACGGCGCCGGGGGTCGAAGGCCAGACCGCCGTCCTGCTGGAGGCGATGGCCTGCGCCGGGGTCGAGCCCGACGACATCTCCTACATCGAGGCCCACGGCACCGCGACGGACCTGGGCGATTCGATCGAGATGCTGGCCCTCGCCGAGGCGTTCCGCGCCGGCACCACCCGCAAGCGCTTCTGCGCCATGGGCTCGGTGAAGACGAACATCGGCCACCTGGAGACGGCGGCGGGCGTCGCCGGGCTGATCAAGACGGCCCTCGCCCTGGAGCGCCGGCAGATCCCGCCCAGCCTGCACTTCACGCGGCCCAACCCGAAGATCGACTTCGAGAACGGCCCGTTCTACGTCAACACGGAGCTCGCGGAGTGGCCCACGGACGGGCGCCCGCGCCGGGCGGGCCTCAGCTCGTTCGGCATCGGCAGCACCAACGCCCACGTCATCCTGGAGGAGCCGCCGGCGCCGGCGGAGACCACGCCCCCCGCGCGGCCGGTCCAGCTCCTGACGCTCTCGGCCCGCACGGACACCGCCCTCGGCACCATGGCGGCGAACCTGGCCCGGCACCTGGAGGAGCACCCCGGCGCCGACCTCGCCGACGTGGCCTTCACGCTGCACGTGGGGCGCAAGGGATTCCAGCGGCGGCGCGCCGTGGTCGGCCGGGACGCGGCGGAGGTGGCGGCGGCCCTCAGGGAGGCCAGGGAGAAGGACGAGGCGGCGGACCGGTCCGTGGTCTTCCTGTTCCCGGGGCTCGGCGAGCAGTCGGTGGACATGGGGCTGGGCCTGTACCAGACCGAGCCCGCGTTCCGCGCCGCCCTCGACCGGTGCGCGGAGCTGCTGCGGCCGGAGATCGGCGCCGACCTGCGCGAGCTGCTCTACCCTCGGGGCACCGATGCCGAGGAGGCGGTAGGGACGGATGCCCGGCGGCTGTTCGGCCGCGCCCCGGCGGCGGACGATCCGGCGTCGCGGCGCCTGCAGGAGACCCGCTTCGCCCAGCCGGCCACCTTCGCCGTCGAGTACGCCCTGGCGACACTGTGGATGGAATGGGGGGTGCGCCCGCGGGCGATGATCGGCTACAGCGTCGGCGAGTACGTGGCGGCCTGCCTCTCCGGCGTGCTCTCGCTGGAGGACGCCCTCAGGCTGGTGGCGCGGCGGGCGCGGATGATCCAGGAGCTGCCGGCGGGCGCAATGACCGCCGTGCCGCTCGCCGAGGCGGAGGTCGCGCCCCTCCTCGCCCGCCACGGCCTGTCCCTCGCCGCCCTCAACGGGCCCGTGGTCTCCGTGGCCGCGGGGCCGGAGGAGGGAATCGCGGCGCTGGAGCGGGAGCTCGCGGAGCGCGGCACGGTCTGCCGCCGGCTCCCCACGACCCATGCCTTTCACTCCTCGATGATGGAGCCGCTGGCCGGCGCCCTGACGGAGCTGGCGCGGACGGTGGAGCGCAAGGCGCCCCGGATCCCCTATCTCTCGAACGTCACCGGCACCTGGATCACGGCCGCCGAGGCGGCGGACCCCGGCTACTGGGCGCGGCACATGTGCGGCCCGGTGCGCTTCGCCGACAGCGCCGGCGAGCTGCTGAAGGAAGAGGCGGAGCGGATCTTCCTGGAGGTGGGGCCCGGCCAGGGCCTGGGCTCGTTCGTCCGCCTCCATCCCGGCTGCGGCAAGGAGAAGGGACGCCTGATGGTCTCGTCGATGCGCGCCTCTCATGGCGGGCGGCCGAGCGGGGAGGTGCTCCTCGGCGCCTTGGGGCAGCTCTGGAGCCTGGGCGCGCCGGTGGACTGGCAGGCCTTCCACGCCGGCGAGCGGCGGCGGCGCGTACCGCTGCCCACCTACCCGTTCGAGCGGCAGGCCTACTGGGTGGATCCCGACGGTATCGCCCAGGCGGCGGCCGAGACGGGGACGGCGCGGCACGTCACGCTGGACAAGCAGGCCGACGTCGCCGACTGGTTCTACAAGCCGGTGTGGAACAGCGCTCCGGCTCCGGAAGGAGCACCGGCGGCGGGCCCCTGGCTGGTCCTCGCCGACCGCGGCGGGCTCGGGGAACGCCTCGCCGAGCGGCTGCGCGGGGAGGGTCGGACGGTGAAGACCGTCGAGGCGGGCGACGGCCCGGTGGACTACGCGGCGCTGCTCGGTAAGGAAACTCCAGCGGGGATCGTCCACCTGTGGAGCCTCGATGCGCCTCCTGCGAACGATGAGGAGGGCTTCCGCCGCTCCCAGGAGCTGGGCTTCCACAGCCTGCTCTCCCTCGCCCAGGCCGTGGGCCGGCTGGGGCTGCGCGGCACCCTGCGCCTGACCGTGGTGTCGAGCGGCATCTTCGCCGCCACCGGCCGCGAAGCCCTGGCGCCGGAGCGGGCGACGATGGTGGGGCCGTGCCGGGTCATTCCCCAGGAGATCGCGCGGGTCACCTGCCGGCTCGTGGACCTCGACCCCGGGGAGATCGCGAGCGTGGATCTGATCGCGGCGGAGCTCACGGACGGGCCGGATTCCATCGTCGCCCTGCGCGGCGGCGAGCGGCTCGTACAGGATTTCGAGGCCGTGCGCCTGACGGCCCCGGAGCGGCCGGCGCTCCTGCGGGAGCGGGGCGTCTACCTGCTGACCGGCGGCCTGGGCGGCCTCGGGCTGGCCATCGCCGGGCACCTGGCCCGAACCGTCAAGGCCCGCCTCGTGCTGACCGGGCGCTCGCCCCTGCCCGACCGCGAGGCTTGGGCCGGCTGGCTGGAGGCCCATCCCCAGGACGACGCCGTCAGCGGTCGCATCCGCGCCGTCCTCGGCCTCGAGGAGCTGGGCGCCGAGGTGCTCGCGGCGAGCGTCGACGTGACCGACGAGGCGGCCATGCGCGGCCTGGTGGCCGCGGCGCGCCGGCGGTTCGGCCGGATCGACGGCGTCGTCCACCTCGCCGGCACGCCGGGCGGCGGCATCCTCCAGCTCAAGACGGCGGCGGCGGCCGAGCGGATCATGGCGCCCAAGGTGCGCGGCGCCCGGGTGCTCGACGCCATCTTCCGGGAAGAGAAGCCGGACTTCCTGGTCCTCTTCTCCTCCATCGCCTCCATCCTCGGCGAGTTCGGACAGGTCGACTACTGCGGCGCCAACGCCTTCCTCGACGCCCTGGCGGAGCGCAACGCGGCCTCCGGCGGGACGTTCACGGTGACGGTCAACTGGGACATCTGGCGCGAGGTGGGCCTCGCCGTCTACACCGAGGTGCCGGCCCACCTGAAGCCCTGGCGCCAGGAGATGCTGGAGAAGGCGATCCTCACCGCCGAGGGCGTCGACGCCTTCGACCGCATCCTGGGCGCCGGCCTCCCCCACGTCGTCGTCTCGGCCCAGGAGCTGCACGGCCGCATCGAGCTCGGCAAGTCGTTCACGGGCGAGAGCTTCCTGCGCGAGTTGGAGAAGGCCGGCGGCGCGCCCGGCCGGCCGGCGGCGGCCGCTGCCGTCCCCGCGATCGCCGGCGGCGCGGGCGGCCTGGAGCGCCGGATCGCCGAGATCTGGCAGCGGGTGCTCGGCGTCGGCCAGGTCGGGCTGCAGGACAACTTCTTCGACCTCGGGGGCAACTCGCTCCTCGGCCTCCAGATCGTCTCGGAGATGAGCCGCGACCTGGGGGTCGAGGTCGCCCCCGTGACCCTCTTCGAGTCGCCCACCGTGAGCGCTCTGGCCCGCCACCTGGCCCCGCCTGCGGTCGCCGACGAGAAGGGCGGCGAGCTGGCCGAGCGCCGCCGCCGGGCCCGCGGCGGGACGGGCGAGGGGGGCGGCACCACGGCCGTCGCCATCATCGGCATGGCCGGCCGCTTCCCCGGCGCGCCCGACGTCGACGCCCTGTGGCGCAACCTGCGGGACGGAGTGGAGTCCGTGACCTTCTTCAGCGACGAGGAGCTGCTGGCCGCGGGCGCCGATCCCGAGGTGCTGAAGAACCCGCGCTACGTGCGGGCCGGCTCGATCCTCGACGGCATCGACCTGTTCGACGCCGGCCTCTTCGGCTACTCGCCGCGTGAGGCCGAGGTCATGGACCCGCAGCACCGCATCTTCCTCGAGTGCGCCTGGGAGCTGTTCGACCAGGCGGGCTGGAACCCCGAGGCCTTCCCGGGCCGCATCGGCGTCTTCGCAGGCTCCAACCTGAGCACCTATCTCCTCCGCATGTACGCCGACCCGGACGTCCGCTCGTCGGTCAACATGCTCCAGGCGATCCTCGGCAACGACAAGGACTCGCTGACCACCACCGTCTCCTACAAGCTGAACCTGCGCGGCCCGAGCGTCGCCGTGCAGACCTTCTGCTCGACCTCGCTGGTGGCCGTCCACATGGCCTGCCAGAGCCTGCGCCAGGGGGAGTGCGACATGGCCATGGCCGGCGGCATCCGGGTGGTGGTGCCCGATCACCTGGGGTACGTCTGGGAGCCCGGCGGGATCGCCCCCTCCGACGGCCACTCCCGCTCCTTCGACGCCAGGGCCGACGGCAGCATCCTCGGCCATGGCGTGGGCGCGGTGCTGCTCAAGCGCCTCGACGACGCTCTGGCCGATGGCGACCACATCCACGCCGTCATCCGGGGCACGGCGATCAACAACGACGGCTCTCTCAAGGCGGGCTACACGGCGCCCAGCGTCGCGGGGCAGGCGGACGCCATCGCCGCCGTCTTCGAGGAGGCCGGCATCGATCCCGGGAGCATCGGCTACGTCGAGGCCCACGGCAGCGCCACCGAGCTGGGCGATCCCATCGAGGTGACGGCACTCACCCGGGCGTTCCGCCGCTGGACCGACGCCCGGGGCTACTGCCCGATCGGGTCGGTGAAATCGAACTTCGGCCACCTCGACCGGGCGGCCGGCGTCACCGGCCTGATCAAGACCGTGCTGGCGCTGGAGCATGGCGAGATCCCGCCGAGCATCAACTTCGACCAGCCGAACCCGCAGATCGACTTCGCGAACAGCCCTTTCTTCGTCAACACGGAGCTACGCCCGTGGACAAACGGGCCGGACGGCGCGCCGCGCCGCGCCGCCGTCAACTCCCTGGGCATGGGCGGCACCAACGCCCACCTGATCCTCGAGGAGGCGCCGCCCGTGGAGCCATCCGGCCCGTCGCGCCCCTGGCAGCTCCTCGTGCTGTCGGCGCGCAGCGGCAGCGCCCTCGACCGGGCGGCGGAGAACCTGGCGGGCCACCTGGAGAGCCACCCCGATCTGTCCCTGGCCGACGCCGCGTTCACCCTGCAGGCCGGCCGCCGCGGGCTGGAGCACCGGCGCATGGTGGTCTGCCGCGACCTCCCCGATGCCATCGACGTCCTGCGCGGCGGCGACCCCCGGCGGGTGCTCACCGCTTGGCGGGAGGAAGGGGAGCGCCCGGTGGTGTTCCTCTTCTCCGGCCTGGGCGGGCAGTACGTGAACATGGGGCGCGGCCTTTACGAGAGCGAGCCCACCTTCCGCGCCGAGATCGACCTCTGCTGCCGGGAGTTGGAGCCGCTGCTGGGGACGGATCTGCGGACGGTGATCTATCCCGTAGCCGATCCTGAGAATGCTGCCGGCTTCGGGGTGGACCTGCGCAAGATGCTGCGCCGGAGTGGCGAGGCCCCCGGCCAACTCGACGAGACCCGTTTCGCCCAGCCGGCCCTGTTCGTCCTCGAGTACGCGCTCGCCAGGCTGTGGATGGAGTGGGGGATCCGTCCCCAGGCCGTGGCCGGCTACAGCGTCGGCGAGTACGTGGCCGCCTGCCTGGCCGGCGTGCTGTCGCTCTCCGACGCCCTGGCCCTGGTGGCCGAGCGAGCCCGCCGCATCCAGGACCTGCCGGGCGGCGCCATGCTGGCCGTCGGCCTGCCCGAGGAGGCGGTCCTGCCGCTCCTCGGCACGGAGCTGTCGCTGGCCGCCGTGAACGGTCCGGAGCAGACGGTGGTGGCCGGGCCCGAGGCGGCGGTGGCGGAGCTGGAGGGGCTTCTCGCCGCGCGGGAGGTGGCCAGCCGCCGCCTCGCCGTGACCCATGCCTTCCACTCGCGGATGATGGAGCCGGTCTTCGACGTCCTTGCGGAGCGCGTGCGCCGGGTGGCGCTCAACCCGCCGGCAATCCCCCTCCTGTCCAACCTCACGGGCCGCTGGATGACGGCGGAGGAGGCGACCGATCCCACCTACTGGTCGCGCCACATGTGCGGCACGGTGCGCTTCTCCGAGAGCGTCGCCGAGCTGCTGAGCGAGCCGGACCGCGTGTTCCTGGAGATCGGTCCGGGGCCCACGCTCGCCAGCCTCGTCCTCCAGCACCCCGCCGCCCGGCGGGAAGGAGGGAGGGAGACCGTGGTGCTGCCGACGGTGCGCCACTCCTACGAGGCGCAGCCGGACGCGGCCTACGCCCTCGCCACCCTCGGCAAGCTCTGGCTGCTGGGCGCGCCCATCGACTGGGCCGGCTTCTACGCCCACGAGCGGCGGCGGCGGGTGGTGCTGCCCGCGTACCCCTTCGAGCGCCAGCGGTACTGGATCGACACGGTGGTCGGCGGCACGGGGCGGCGGCTGGAAACCGGGAGCGGCCCGCGCCTCTACACCCAGTCCTGGAAGCGCTCGGTCCTCCCCGTCTCCGAGCCCGCCGCGGCCCGGTCGTGGCTGATCCTGGCCGACTCGCGCGGCCTCGGCGACCGCATCGCCGGAGCCCTGCTCGAGGGCGGCGCCACGGTGGCGGTCGTACGGCCGGGTGAGGTGGAGAGCTGGGCCGCGTTCCTCGACTCCCTGGGCGAGGCCCCCGACCGGATCGTTCACCTGTGGTCGCTGGACGAAACGGGCTTCGAGCGCCACCGGGAGCTCTCCTTCGCCGCCCCCCTGGAGCTGGCGCGGGAGCTCGACATCCGCGGCGGCGACGTCCGCCTGTGGGCCGTCGCCGACGGTCTCCTGGAAGTCGATGGAGACGAGGAGCTGAAGCCCGAGGCAGCGATCCTGCTGGGCGCCTGCCGGGCCATCTCCGAGCACCTGCCGCGGATCGACTGCCGGGCCATCGACGTTCCTGCGAACGCAAAGCTGGAGAAGCTGGCGGACCGGCTGCTGGCTGAATTCGCGGCCGGCGCTCCGGAACGGCTGGTCGCCTACCGCGGGAGCCACCGCTGGGTGCCGGTGCTCGACGAGCTGCCCGCCGCCTCTCCCCGTTCCCCCAGGGGCGGCGTCTACTTGCTGGCGGGTGGCCTGGAGGAGCCGGGATATCAGTTCGCGCAGTATCTGGCGCAGGACGGCGTCCGCCTTCTTCTCCTCGAGCCGGCTGGCTTCCCGGCTCGAGAGGAGTGGGACGAGTGGCTGCGTGGCGACGCCGAGGGTCTGATCGGCCGCCGTCTGGCCCGGGTCCGCGACCTCGAGGCCCTCGGCGCCAAGGTCGAGGTGGCGGGGGTGGACTTCTCGGACGAGGCCGCGCTGCAGGGCGCCGTCGAGGCCGTGGAGGAGCGCTGGGGAACGATCCAAGGATTGGTCCTGGCGGGCTCCACCGGGGCACCTTCCGCGGAGGGGACCCTCGCCGACGGCAACGGCCATCTGGGCGCCCGCGTCCGGGGCGCCTTGGCCCTCGACGCCCTGCGCCGGCGGCGCGATCCGGACTTCGCCTTCCTGGTCGCCCCGCGGGGAGCCGGCGCCGTCGATGCCGCCGAGGCATTCTTCCTGGATGCCCTGGCCGCCGCCTCGGGTGCGGGCTGGACGAGCGTGGCCTGGGGCCTGGGGGCCGGTGCCGACGGGGAGCTCGACCGCCTGTTCGCGGCCGGCTCCGCGGCGCAGGTGATCGCCTCGGCGCGGCCGTTGAGTCCGGGCTGGAGCCCGCTGGAGGGGCTGCCGGCGACGGAGAGCGGCGAGGTCCGGACGGCCGTGGGCTTCTACCCACGGCCGAGCTTGAGGGTCGATTTCGTCCCGCCTCGCAACGCCACGGAGGAGTACATCGCAACGATCTGGAAGGACCTCCTGGGCGTTGCCCAGGTGGGCGTGCACGACAACTTCCTCGACCTCGGGGGCGACTCCCTGCTCGCCACCCGCCTCGTGTCGCGGATGCGCGACGTCTTCCACCTCGACCTGCCCGTGCGCCTGTTCTTCGAGCGCTCCACGGTGGCGGAGCTTGCCGAGGCCATCGGGGAGCTGGCGGCGCGGCGGCAGGAGGAGCAGGAGAGCGAGCTGCTCGAGAAGGTGCAGACGATGTCCGAGGAAGACCTGGAGAAAGAAATCATGCGACTGGAAAGCCTGCTCGCGGAAGAGGAAGTGGCCAATGGCTGACGTGACGACGAACCCCGCCGAGCTCTCGGCCAAGCAGGCCCGCCTCCTCGAGCTGCTCAAGAAGCAGAAGCGGAAGGAGACGGCCGCCGGGCCGCCCTCCACCGCCATCCCGCGCCGCGGCTCCGAGCCCGCCGTGCTCTCGTTCGGCCAGAAGCGGCTCTGGTTCATCGAGCAGCTCCAGCCCGGGAGCGCCGCCTACAACGTGCCCGGCGGCGTGCGCATCCGCGGGCCCCTCGACGCCGGCATCCTGCAGCGCTGCCTCGACGAGACGGGACGGCGCCACGAGATCCTGCGCACCAGCTTCCGCGTGGTGGACGGCGAGCCCGTGCCCGTGATCGCCGCCCGTCCCAGCCTCCGCCTGGTGGTCACCGACCTGCGCGGCGTGCCAGAGGCGGAGCGCGAGGCCGAGGCGGCGCGGGTCATCAAGGCCGAGGTGCTGCAGCCGTTCGACATGACGCAGGATCCCCTGTCGCGTACCTGCCTGATCCGCCTGGGCGACGAGGAGCACCTCTTCCTGCTCGTGCTGCAGCACATCATCTGCGACATCTGGTCGGTCGGCGTCTTCTTCCGCACCATGATGGCGCTCTACGACGGCTTCGTCCTCGGCCGGCCGCCGGCCATGCCCGAGCTGCCCATCCAGTACGCCGACTACGCCGTCTGGCAGCAGCGCCTGCTCCAGGGCGAGAGTCTGGAAGGCCTGCTCTCCTATTGGAAGGGGCAGGTCGCGGGCGCGCCCTTCGTCATCGACCTGCCGGTCGATCACCCGCGGCCGGCGATCCAGAGCTTCGACGGCGGGCGCTGCTACCTGCACCTGGGCGTGGGCCGCACCGAGGCCCTCAAGGCGGCGGGCAAGGAGCAGGACGCCAGCCTCTACATGGTGCTGCTGGCGGCCCTGCAGACCCTCCTCTACCGCTACACCGGCCAGGAGCCGGTCCTCGTCGGCGTGCCCATGGCCAACCGCAACCGGCTGGAGCTGGAGGGGCTGATCGGCCTGCTGTTCAACGCCCTGGTGCTGCGCGCCGACTTCCCCGCGGGCGCCTCCTTCCGCTCGGTGCTCGCCGAGGTGCGCGAGCGCACCCTGGGCGCCTTCGCCCACCAGGACCTCCCCTTCGAGCGGCTGGTCGAAGATCTCCGGGTGGAGCGCGACATGAGCCGCAACCCCATCTACCAGGTCCTGTTCGCCTTCCAGAACGTCCCCCCCTCGGCCATGGCGGCGCACGGCTTGAGCCTCCAGCGCTACGAGGTCCTGGAGGTGACGTCGCGCGAGGATCTGGAGCTCGACATGCGGGAGACGCCGGACGGCCTCGCCGGCTGGTTCGGCTACGACGCGGCCCTGTTCGACCGCACCACGGTGCTGCGCACGGCGCTGCACTTCGAGAACCTCCTCGACGGCATCATCCGTTACCCCGACCGGCAGGTGGCCGACCTGCCCCTCTTGGCGGAAGGAGAGATCCAGGCCCTGCTGGCCGACTGGAACGACACCTCCGTCGTGGAGCCCGGGACGGACACCTGGCCGGGGCTGTTCGCGGCCCAGGCGGCCCGCTCGCCCGAGGCCATGGCGGCGGTGGACGCCGGGGGCGCCCTCACGTACAGCGAGCTGAACGCGCGGGCCAACGCCCTGGCCTGGCATCTCGAGGGCCTCGGCGTCGGGCCGGGCACGGTGGTCGCCCTCCTCGACCGGCGGGGGCTCGACCTGCTGACGGCCATCGCCGCCGTGCTCAAGGCGGGCGGCGCCTACCTGCCGCTGGACCCGGAGCATCCGCCGGTGCGCCACGTCGAGATCCTGCGCCAGAGCGGCGCGCCTCTCGTGCTGGCCGGGCGCGACCTGCTGCCGGACCTGCTGGCGAGCCTGGACAGCGGCGCGGCGCGGATCCTGGACCTCGGAGAGCTGCTGGCGGCGGGCGGACGGGCGGACGATCCGCCGCTCGTCTCCGGTCCCGCGGACCTGGTCTACGCCATCTTCACCTCGGGCTCCACGGGACTGCCCAAGGGCGCCATGATCGAGCAGCGCGGCATGGTCAACCACCTGCGCGCCAAGATCGAGGCGCTGGGCCTGCACGCGGGCGATACCGTGGCCCAGACGGCGTCGCAGTGCTTCGACATCTCCGTCTGGCAGTTCCTCGCTCCCCTCGTGGTGGGCGGGCGGGTCCGCATCTACGGCGACGAGGTGGCGCACGACCCCTCGCGGCTGCTGGCGCGCTCCGAGGAGGACGCCGTCACCATCCTCGAGACGGTGCCCTCCCTCCTCCGCCTGATGCTCGAGGAGGCGGAGCGCCGGGGCGCCGGCCGGCCTCGCCTGGCGGCGCTGCGCTGGCTGATCCCCACCGGCGAGGCGCTGCCGCCGGAGCTGTGCGGCCAGTGGCTGGCCGCCTACCCGCACGCGCCGCTGCTCAACGCCTACGGCCCGACGGAGTGCTCGGACGACGTGACGCACCATCCGATCGCCCAGCCGCTCGGCGAGGGGACGCCGCGGGTGCCCATCGGCCGCCCCGTGCGCTCGACCGCGCTCTACGTGGCCGATCCCGACCTGCGCCTGCTCCCCATCGGCGTCGCCGGCGAGCTGCTGGTGGGCGGCTGGGGCGTGGGCCGCGGCTACGTCAGCTCGCCCGAGCGCACGGCCGGGGTCTTCGTGCCCGATCCCTTCGGCGGCCTGCCGGGGGCCCGCCTCTATCGCACGGGCGACCGCGCCCGCCGGCTGGCCGACGGCACCCTCGACTTCCTGGGGCGCATCGACCACCAGGTGAAGGTGCGGGGCTTCCGCATCGAGCTGGGGGAGATCGAGGCCGTGCTGGGCCAGCACCCGGGGGTGCGGCAGAGCGCCGTGCTGGCCCAGGAGGCGGGCGCCGCCGACCGCGCCCTGGTGGCCTACGTGGTGTCGGACCTCGATCCCGAGACGGCCGAGCGGGAGCTGCGCGACGGCTTGAAGGCCCGGCTGCCCGAGTACATGGTGCCGGCGGCTTTCGTGCTGCTCGACGCCATGCCCCTGACGCCCAACGGCAAGATCGACCGCCGCGCCCTGCTGGCCTCCGGCGGCGTGGCCTTCGAGGCGCGCGAGGGCTACGTGGCGCCGCGCAACCCGGTGGAGGAGTCGCTGGCCGCCATCTGGGCGCAGATCCTCAAGGTGGAGCGGGTCGGCGTCTACGACAACTTCTTCGAGCTGGGCGGCCAGTCGCTGCTCGCCACCCAGGTCGTGTCGCGCATCCGCGAGGCCTTCGAGGTCGACCTGCCGGTGCGCGCCCTGTTCCAGAAGCCCGACGTGGCGGGTCTTTCAGAAGCCATCGAGACGGCGCTGCTGCGCGGGCGGGGGATGCCGGAGGCGCCGCCAATGATCCGGATTCCCCGCGACGGCCGGCTTCCGCCTTCCTTCGGCCAGGAGCGGTTCTGGTTCATCGACCAGTTCCAGCCTGGCCTGACGGCCTACAACATCTTCGGCGCCGTGCGCATGCGCGGCCCCCTCGACCTCGGCATCCTGGAGCGCTGCTTCGACGAGCTGCTGCTCCGCCACGAGGTGTTGCGCACCACCTTCGCCGAATCCGACGGCCGGCCGGTGCAGGTCATCCACCCGCCGTACCGGATGAAGGTGCCCCTGATCGACCTCAGCGCCCTGCCGGAAGGGGTCCGTTTCGACCTTGCGAAGAGCCTCGACGACCAGGAGGCGCAGCAGCCGTTCGACCTGGCGGCGGGCCCGCTCATCCGTGCCCAACTCACCCGCGTCGGCCCCGGTGATCACCTGCTGGCCGTCACCGCCCACCACATCGTCTACGACGTCTGGTCGCGCGAGCTGCTCATCCGCGAGCTGGGCGCGCTCTACGAGGCGTTCTGGCACGGCCGCCCGTCGCCGCTGCCCGAGCTGCCCGTCCAGTACGCCGACTTCGCGGCCTGGCAGCGGCAGTGGCTGCAGGGCGAGGTGCTGGCGACGCAGCTCGCCTACTGGAAGCGCCAGCTCGCCGGGGTGACCTCGGGCACCGAGCTGCTCGGGGACCGCCCGCGGCCGCTCGTGCAGAGGTTCCGCGGGGCGCGCGTCACGGCGTCCATCTCCACCGAGCTCACCGCGGCCCTCAAGGAGCTGAGCAAGAAGCAGGGAGTGACCCTGTTCATGACCCTGCTCGCCGGCTTCCAGGCCTTCCTCTACCGCTACACGCACGAGGAGGACGTCGTCATCGGCTCGCCCATCGCCAACCGCAACCGCGCGGAGACGGAAGGGCTGATCGGCTTCTTCGTCAACACCCAGGTGCTGCGCGCCGACCTCTCCGGCCGGCCGACGTTCCGCCAGCTCGTGGGCCGCGCGCGGGAGGTGGCCCTGAGCGCCTACGCGCACCAGGACCTCTCCTTCGAGCAACTCGTCACCGAGCTGCGGGCCAGCCGCGACACGTCGCGCCAGCCGCTGTTCCAGATCCTCTTCAATTTCCTCACCAACTACAAGCCGATCGAGATGGAGCTGCCGCCGGGCCTGCTCCTGACGCCGGAGCCGAACCACAGCGGGGCCGTGCAGTTCGACCTCGTCTTCTCGATCTACGAGGCCGACGGCGCGCTGCACTTCTCCGCCGACTACAGCACCGACCTCTACGAGCGCTCGACGATGGCGGGCCTGGTGGGCCACTACGCCGATCTCCTGGCCGCCGCCGCCGCCGTCCCGGACGCCGTCTTCTCGGAGCTGCCGTTCGGCTCGGACGAGGAGTGGCGGCAGGTGCTGGTGGACTGGAACGACACGGCCGCGGCCGTGCCCTGGGACAGCTCGGTGCAGACGCTCTTCGAAGGATGGGCGGAGCGGACGCCGGAGGCCGTCGCCGTGGTGTGCGAGGACCGGCAGGAGACCTATGCCGGGCTCAACCGCCGGGCCAACGCCCTGGCCCGCCGGCTGAAGGGGCTGGGCGTCGGCCCGGACCAGGTGGTGGGGCTGGTGGCGGACCGCGGGATCGATTTCCTGGCCGCCATCCTGGGGATCTTCAAGGCAGGGGGGGCCTACCTGCCCCTGGACGGACGCCATCCGGCCGAGCGGCTGCGGCAGGTGGTGCGGCAGAGCGGCACCCGGCTCGTCCTGGCAGCGAGCGCTTTCGCCGCCGGCCTGAGCGAGGACCTGGGGTCGCGGCTCGAGGAGGAAGCGGTGCGCCTGCGTTCCCTCGAAGACCTCCTTGAGCCCGCCGGGCGCGAAGAAAACCCGCCGGCGCTCGCGCAGCCGGACTCCCTCGCCTACGTCATCTACACCTCCGGCTCCACCGGCATCCCCAAGGGCGCCATGATCGCCAACCGGGGCATGCTCAACCACCTGTTCGTCAAGATCGGCGGCCTCGGGCTGTCGGCGGGCGACAGCGTGGCGCAGACGGCGTCGCACACCTTCGACATCTCCGTCTGGCAGTTCCTGGCCGCGCTGCTGGTGGGCGGCCGGGTGCACGTCTTCAAGGACGGCATCGCCCACGACCCGCCGCGGCTGCTCGCCGAGGTGGCGCGCCAGGGTGTGACCGTTCTGGAGACGGTGCCCTCTCTGATGAGGTTGATGTTGAGCGAGCCGGAGGGCGCGCTGGATCTGCCCCATCTGCGCTGGATGATCCCCACCGGCGAGGCGCTTCCTCTCGACCTCTGCCGGCGCTGGCTCGCGGCCCATCCCCAGGTGCCGCTGGTCAACGCCTACGGCCCGACGGAGTGCTCGGACGACGTCACCCACCACGTCCTCCGCACGCCGCCGCCGCCGGACCTGATGCACGTGCCGATCGGCCGGCCGGTGGCCAACACGCGGCTCTACGTGGTGAGCCCGGACCTGCTGCCGGTCCCCCGCGGGGTGGTCGGCGAGCTGTACGTGGGCGGGGCCGGCGTGGGCCGGGGCTACCTGAACGATCCGGTCCGCACGGCCGAGGGGTTCATCCCCGATCCGTTCGCCGGCGAGCCCGGAGCGCGCCTCTACCGGACGCGGGACCTGGTCCGGTTGACCGGCGGCGCGGACGGCGTGCTGGAGTTCCACGGCCGCGTCGATCACCAGGTGAAGATCCGCGGCCATCGCATCGAGCTCGGGGAGATCGAGTCGGCGCTGGCGCGCCACCCGGACGTCGCGGACGCCGTCGTCACGGTCGGGGAGGTCGGCGCGGGCGAGAAGCGCCTGGTCGGCTACGTGGTCCCGCGCCGCGCCGAGGCCGCGGCGGAGCCGCAGCTCGCGGCCGTGAAGGTGGGCGAGTGGCGCTCGGTGTTCGACCAGGTCTACGGCCACGGCGCGGTTTCGGCGCAGGATTCGGGGATCAATCTGCGGGTGTGGGTCAGCAGCTACACCGGCCAGCCCATGCCGGAAGAAGAGATCGTCGAGTGCTTCGAGGACTCGGTGGAGCGCATCCTGGCGCTGCGGCCGGCCAATCTCCTCGAGATCGGCTGCGGCACCGGCCTGCTGCTCAACCGGATCGCTCCGCACTGCGCCTCCTACCTGGCCACCGATCTCTCCGGCGAGGTCCTCCGGGACGTCTCGCAACGAGCCGCCGAGGCCGGCCTCGGCAATGTCACGTTCCTGGAGCGGGCGGCGGACGACTTCGCCGGCATCCCGCCGGCCAGCTTCGATGTGGTCGTCCTGAACGAGGTCGTCCAGTACTTCCCGAGCGTCGACTATCTGGTCAAGGTGGTCGAAGGAGCCCTGGCGGCGGTCAGGCCCGGGGGCGTCCTGTTCGTGGGCGGGGTGCGCAGCCTGCCGCTGCTCGAGCTTTTCGCCGCCTCGGTGCAACGGTTCCGCGCTCCGGGCTCGATGGAGGTGGCCGAGCTGCGAGGACGGATTCACGGCCAGCTCGCCGGCGAAAAAGAGCTGGCGGTGGACCCCCGGCTCTTCCTCGACCTGGCCGGCCGGATCCCCGCGATCGGCGGTGTCTGGCTCCAGCTCAAGGGCGGCCGCCACCACAACGAGCTGACCCGGTTCCGGTACGACGTATCTCTCCGGGTGGGCGGCCATCCGGTGGACGGCCCGGCCCCCTTGGAGCTGAGTTGGAAGGAAGGGGAGCACAGCCTCGACGTCGTGCGCCGGCATCTCGAGGAGCTGCAGCCGGGAGCCCTGCGAATCTCGGGTATCCCCAACGCCCGCGTCCGCGGGGACCTTCAGGCTATGGAGCTGATCCACCTCGACGGAGGGCCGGCCACGGTCGCGGAGTTGGGCCGAGCGCTGGCGGCGGCCGGCGCCGGCGGCGTCGACCCGGCCGACCTTGGCGACCTGGGGACCGAGCTGGGCTACCAGGTGTTCGTCTCCTGGGCCGCCGCCGGGGAGGCCGGGCTCATCGACGTGGTGTTCACGCGCCGGGGGGTGGACCCGCTGCCGGCCGCGGCGGCCTCCGAGCCGCTTGCGGAGCCCGCCGCCGACCCCTCGTGGAGCCGCTACGGTAACGATCCCCTGCGCAGGGACGCCGCCGACGGGTTGATTCCCCGTCTCCGGGCCTTCCTGGGGGAGAGGCTGCCGGCCTACATGGTCCCGGATGCGATGGTCGTGCTGGACGCCCTGCCGCTGACGCCCAACGGCAAGGTGGACCGCCGCTCCCTGCCGGCTCCGGATGTCGGGAGGTCCGAGCTCGTGGGCGGATACGTGCCGCCGGGGAGCCCTGTGGAGGAGACGCTGGCCGGGATCTGGAGCCAGCTCCTCGGCGTCGACAGGGTCGGCATCCACGACAACTTTTTCGACCTCGGCGGGCACTCGTTGCTGACCACTCAGCTCGTCTCCCGGCTGCGCGGCGCCTTTCAGATCGAGGTGGCGCTGCCGACGTTCTTCGAGGATCCGACGGTGGCCGGCCTGGCGCAGGTGGTCGAGCTCGCCCGCTGGGCCGAGCAGGTGGCGCAGGAGGAGACGGCGGTGGCGGTGACGGCCGGGGGCGGCGACTACGAGGAAGGGGAGATCTGATGGTGGTCGCGGACGAGCGGCCGGTGCTGAGCCGCGAGGAGCAGCTCGAGCGGGTGTGGGCCATGGCGGAAGGGGTGCTGGGCTCCTACGGCCTGGGTGCGGCCCGTATCAAGCTCCTGGAGCAGAAGAAGAACATCACTTTCCGCGTCGACGAGCCGGTGGAGGGGGAAGAGCCGCGGCGCTTCGTCCTGCGGGTGTGCGAGATCGGCGAGGGCGGCTACGACGAGACGGAGATCCGCTCGGAGCTCCAGTACCTGCGGGCCTTGAGCCGCGCCACCGGGCTGCTGGTCCCCGACCCGGTGGCGGCGCTGGACGGCTCGCTGACCATCCGCGGCGAGGTCGAGGGGATGCCGCCGCGTTTCTGCGCCCTCTTCCGCTGGGTGCCCGGCCGCATGGTCGAGGACGCGCCGACGCCGCGGCTCCTCGAGCGGGTGGGCGAGCTGTCGGCGCGCATCCACCTCTTCTCGGAGACCTTCGTGCCGCCGCCGGGATTCTCGCGGCCCCGCTGGGACGCCGCCCGCCTGTTCGGCACGGGGCGGGTGCTGGCCCCTGGCCAGGGCGAGCCGCTGATCTCCGATCGCGGCCGCGAGCTCCTCGAGGAGGCGGCCCAGGCTGTACGCGAGGCGATGGCGGGCCTGGGGGAGGGGAGCGACGTCTTCGGCATCATCCACAAGGACCTGGAGCCGGACAACACGCTAATCGACGGCGACGAGGTGCACGCCATCGACTTCGCCGACCTCGGCTGGGGGCACTACCTCTACGACATCGCGGCCTCGCTCCTGCCGCTGCGCGAGAAGCAGGGCTTCAACGCCATGCGCGACGCCTTCCTGCGCGGCTACAAGCAGGTCCGGCCGCTGCGCCCGGAGCACGAGGCCTTGGTCGAGACCTTCCTGATCGGCCGCAGCATCTTTTCGGTGCGGCTGATGACCGGCAAGCTCTGGGACTTTCCCCCCATCCGCGAGTATGCCAACACCGCGGTGCCGCAGATCCTGGGTGGCATCCGCCAGTTCCTTGCCCAGCGCTCGCGTGGCGAGGGGGCGGCCGCCCCCCGTCCGGAGACGGCGGCCACCCGCACCACGGTGCAGTTCCTGTCGCTCCTGCGCGACAAGGGGATCAAGCTGTGGACGGAGGGGGAGAAGCTGCGTTTCAGCGCTCCCCAGGGGACCATGACCCCGGCGCTCACGGCGGAGCTCAAGGACCGCAAGTTCGAGCTCCTGAGCTTCCTCCGCCAGGGCCACGTCGGCCGGCGCTCCTCGGCGCCCACCCGGGTGGTCACCCCGGAGATGGAGAACATCCCGCTGTCGTTCGCTCAGCAGCGCCTGTGGTTCATCGACCGTCTGGTTCCCGACAGCCCGCAGTACAACATCGCCCGCGCCGTGAGCCTCAAGGGGCCGGTGCGGGTGCCGGTGCTGGCGGCGAGTCTCGACGAGGTCGTGCGCCGCCACGCCGCCTTACGCACCACCTTCGCCGAGGTGGATGGCCAGCCGGTGCAGCGCATCGTGCCCAGCCTGCGCGTACCGCTGCCCGTGATCGACCTCCAGGGACTCCCCGCGCAGTTGAGGGAACCAGAGGCTTGGCGCGTGGCGAAAGACGATGCCCGGCGGCCGTTCGACCTCGCCCGCGGGCCGCTGCTACGCGTCATGCTCCTGCGCCTGGCGCCGGAGGACCACATGGCGCCCAGCACGATGCACCATATCGTGGGCGACGGCTGGTCGAGCGCGGCCCTGTTCGGCGAGATGGGGGCCCTCTACACGGCGTTCGTGCGCGGCGAGCCGTCGCCGCTGCCCGAGCTCCCCATCCAGTACGCCGACTTCGCCGTCTGGCAGCGCGGGTGGCTGCAGGGGGAGGTGCTGGAAGAGCAGCTCTCCTACTGGAAGGAGCAGCTCGCCGGCGCACCGCACCTCGAGCTGCCCACCGACCGGCCGCGTTCGCTCCTGCGCTCCTCGGACGGCGACCGCCACGCCCTGCTGGTGCCGGCGGATCTCTCCGCGTCGCTGCGCGGCTTTGCGCAGGCCCAGGGCGCGACGATGTTCATGATCCTGCTCGCCGCCTTCGAGACGGTGCTCGCCCGCTGGTCGGGACAGGACGACGTCGTGGTCGGCTCCCCCATCGCCAGCCGCAACCGCACGGAGATCGAGGCGCTGATCGGCTTCTTCGCCAACACCCTCGTCCTGCGCACCCGCATGCCCGGCGACCCCACTTTCCGCGAGGTGCTGGCGGCCGTCCGCAAGACCACCCTCGGCGCCTACGCGCACCAGGACCTGCCGTTCGAGAAGATCGTCGAGGAGCTGCGGCCGGACCGCACGGCGAGCGACACGCCGTTCTTCCAGGTCGTTTTCACCCTGCAGAACGTGCCTTATCCGGACATGCAGGTCTCCGACTTCCGAATGACTCTGATGCCGCCCACCAGCCGGGCGGCGCTGTTCGACCTCACCTGCAACATGAAGGAGATGCCGGAGGGGGTGCGCACCTCGTTCATGTACAAGATGGATCTCTTCGACGCCGCCACGGTGGCGCGGCTGGCCGGACAGTACCTGCGGGTCTTGGAGGCGGTCGCGGCCGACCCCGGATTGCGCCTGGGCGAGCTGCCCCTGCTGGGGCCCGGGGAGCGGCACCAGGTGGTCCACGAGTGGAGCGGCGCCGGTCCCGCCGCCGGCACGCTCACCATCCCCGGCCTGTTCGCGTCCCAGGCCGCGGCGCGGCCGGACGCCGTGGCGCTGGCATGGGACGGCGGCGAGCTCACCTACGGCGAGCTGGCCCGGCGGACCGGGCTCCTGGCCCGCCGCCTGCGCGTCCTGGGGGTTGGCCCCGAGGTGCCCGTCGGCCTCTCGATGGAGCGTTCGGCATGGGCGGTGACGGCCATCCTGGCCGTCCTCCAGGCAGGCGGCTTCTACGTGCCCCTCGACCCGTCGTACCCGCCGGAGCGCCTGGCTCTGCTGGCGGCGGATGCGGGAGTGAAGCTCCTGCTGACCGAGGAGGACGTGGTCCGGCTCGAAGAAGAGACGGATTCAGATGAGGATCTACCGGAGATCGACGCCGGCAACCTGGCCTACGTCATGTTCACGTCCGGCTCGACCGGAAGGCCCAAGGGGGTCGCCGTGCCCCACAGGGGCGTGGTCCGCCTGGTGCGCGAGGCCACCTACGCCCGGCTCGGTCCCGACGAGGTGCTGGCCCTCTTCGCCCCGCTCTCCTTCGACGCCTCGACGTTCGAGATCTGGGGCGCCCTGTTGAACGGCGGCCGGCTGGTGATCCCGCCGCCGGGGCGGGTGTCGCTGGAGGACCTGGGGCGGACCCTCGACCGGTTCGGGGTGACCACCCTGTGGCTGACGGCGGGGCTGTTCCACCAGATGGACGACGTGCCGACCGTGCGCCAGCTCCTGGCGGGCGGCGACGTGCTGTCGCCGGCCCACGTCCAAAGCGTTCTCGCGGCCCACCCGGGTCTGACGCTGATCAACGGCTACGGCCCCACCGAGAACACCACCTTCACCTGCTGCTACGCGATGACGGACGCGGCGACGGTCTCGCCCGTCCTGCCGGTGCCGATCGGGCATCCCGTCGGCGGCACGCGCGTCCACCTCCTTGACCGCGCCTTCCGGCCGGTGGCGCCCGGCGTACCGGGCGAGCTGTACGCCGGCGGCGACGGCCTGGCGCGCGGCTACGTGGGCCGTCCCGACCTGACGGCGGAGAGGTTCGTGCCCGACCCGGTGAGCGGGATCCCCGGCGCGCGCCTCTACCGCACGGGCGACCTGGCCCGCTTCCGCGCCGACGGCACGATCGATTTCCTGGGCCGCATCGACCTGCAGGTGAAAATCCGCGGCTTCCGCATCGAGCCCGGCGAGATCGAGGCCGCGCTGCTCGGTCATCCCGCTGTCGAGGAGGCCGTGGTGCTGGTGCGCGAGGAGGCGCCCGGCGACAAGCGGCTGGCCGCCTACGTGAAAGCGCGGCCCGGGGAGGCGCCCGATCTGCGCGAATTCCTCAAGCGGACGCTGCCGGAGTTCATGGTGCCGGCGGAGCTCGTCCTCGTGGACGCCTTCCCCCTGACGCCCAACGGCAAGGTGGACCGTGCCGCCCTGGCCCGCCTCCGCCCGGATTCGGCGCCGGAGGGTCCGCCGCCCCTCGATCCCGTCGAGGAGCTGCTGGCGGGGATCTGGGCGGAGGTGCTCCGCCGCGAGAGCGTGGGCCGGGACGACGATTTCTTCGCCGTCGGCGGCCACTCCCTGCTCGCCACCCAGGTGGTGTCGCGGGTGCGCGAGGCGTTCGGCGTCGAGCTGCCCCTCCAGAGCCTGTTCGAGGCGCCCACGGTCGCCGCCCTCGCCGCCGAGGTGAAGGCCGCCCGCCGGGAGGGTCGGGCGCCCCAGGCGCCGCCGGTCCGTCCCGTGCCCCGCGGCGGCGACCTGCCGCTCTCCTTCGCCCAGCAGCGGCTGTGGTTCCTCGACCGCTACGAGCCGGGGAGCGCGGCGTACAACATCGCCGCCGGCGTGCGGCTGAGCGGCGAGCTGCGGCCGGACGTGCTGGAGCGCGCCGCCGCCGAGGTGGTCCGCCGCCACGAGGCGTTGCGCACCACTTTCACGGCCGTCGGCGGCCTGCCCGTCCAGGTGATCGCGGCCGGTCCGGGCCTCGCCCTGCCGCTCGCCGACCTGCGGGCGCTCCCCCCGGCGCGCCGCCAGGCCGAGGCGCGGCGCCTCGCCGCGGCGGAGGCCCGCCGGCCCTTCGACCTCGCGGCCGGGCCGCTCTTCCGCGCCGCCCTGCTGCGGCTCGACGAGCGCGAGCACGCGGCCCTGGTGACGTTCCACCACATCGTCTTCGACGGCTGGTCGCTGGGCATCTTCCTGGGCGAGCTGGCGGCCCTCTACGCCGCCTTCGCCGCGGGCGCCGCCTCCCCGCTGCCGGAGCTGCCGGTCCAGTACGCCGACTTCGCTCACTGGCAGCGCCAGTGGCTCGGCGGCGAGGTGCTGGAGGCCGAGCTCGCCTACTGGCGGCGCCAGCTCGCGGCGCTGCCGCCCGGCCTCGAGCTGCCGGCCGACCGGCCGCGGCCGGCGCTGCAGAGCTTCCGCGGCACGTCCCTGCCCATCGCCTTGCCGCCGGAGCTGAGCGCGGCCCTCGGCCGCCTCGGCCGGCAGGCGGGAGTGACGCCGTTCATGACCCTGCTGGCGGCGTTCCAGATCCTCCTCGGACGACTGGCCCGCACCGCCGACGTGGCCGTGGGCACGCCCATCGCCGGCCGCAACCGCCGCGAGACCGAGAGGCTGATCGGGTTCTTCGTCAACACCCTGGTGCTGCGTACGGACTTGGGCGGCGATCCGCCCGTCCGCGAGCTGCTGGCGCGGGTGCGCCGGACGTCGCTCGACGCCTACGCCCACCAGGACGTGCCGTTCGAGCGGCTGGTCGAGGAGCTGCAGCCGGAGCGGGACCTCAGCCGCAACCCCCTGTTCCAGGTCCTGTTCGCCCTGCAGAACGCCCCGGATGCCGCCTTCGACCTGCCGGGCCTCTCCTTGCGGCCCCTTGCCGAGGCGGCCGGGGAGACGGCCAAGCTCGACCTCTCCCTGTCGCTCTACGAGGGGGAGGGCGGCCTGCGCGGCTCGCTGGAGCTCGACACGGACCTCTTCGACGCCGCCACGGCGGGCCGCTGGCTGGACGGCTTCCGGGAGATCCTGGAGGCGCTCGCCGCCGGCCCGGAGCGGCGCCTCTCCGAGCTCCCCTGGCTGTCCGCGGCGGAACGCCGCCAGGTTCTCCTCGACGGCGGCGCCGGGGATACCGCCGGCGCCGCGGACACCAGCCTGAACGGCCTGATCGCGGCCCAGGCCGCGCGCACGCCAGACGCGGTGGCCGTGGTCCACGGCGGCCTCGCCCTCACCTATGGCGCCCTCGAGCGGCGGGCGGCCCGGCTGGCGCGCCACCTGCGGGCGCTGGGGGTCGGTCCCGAGGAGCGGGCCGGCGTCTGCCTGGAGCGCGGCCTCGACCTGGTGGTGGCGCTGCTCGCCGTGCTGAAGGCAGGGGGCGCCTACGTGCCCCTCGACCCGGCCTACCCGGCCGAACGGCGGGACTTCATGGCCGAGGACTCCGGCGCACGGGTGGTCCTCACCCCGGAGCGCCTGCTGCGCGACGCGGCGGCGATCGCCGCCCAGGACGACGGCCCCCTCCCCGAGCTTGCGGCGCCGGGGAACCTGGCTTACGTGATCTACACCTCGGGCTCGACCGGGCGTCCGAAGGGAGTGGCGATCGAGCACCGCAGCGCCGTGGCCCTGGCGCGCTGGGCGCGCGCGGCCTTCTCGGACGAGGAGCTGTCCGCGGTGCTGGCCTCGACCTCCGTCTGCTTCGACGTCTCCGTGTTCGAGCTGTTCGTCCCCCTGGCCTGGGGCGGCCGGGTGATCGTGGTCGAGAACGCCCTGGACCTGGCGGCGGCGGGGGAGGTGAAGGTGCTCACCACGGTCCCCTCGGCCATGGCCGAGCTGGTGCGCCAGGACGCCCTGCCGGCGTCGGTGCGCACGGTGGGCCTGGGCGGCGAGCCCGTCCCCGCCGCGCTCGCCGAGCGGATCTTCGCGCGGCGTCCGGACCTCCGGCTGCTCAACCTCTACGGGCCGTCGGAGGACACCACCTACTCGACGGTCGCGCTCCTGGCGCCCGGGTCCGGCGAGCCGGGCATCGGCCGGCCGGTGACGGGAACCCGCGGCTACGTGCTCGACGAGCGGATGGAGCCCGTCCCCGCCGGCGTGCCCGGCGAGCTGTTCCTGGGCGGCGAAGGCCTGTCGCGGGGCTATCTCGGCCGGCCGGACCTCACGGCGGAGCGCTTCGTCCCCAACCCGTTCGACGAGCCCGGGGCCCGCCTCTACCGCACGGGCGACCTGGTCCGGCGGCCGCCCGGCGGCGAGCTCCGGTATCTGGGCCGCACCGACCACCAGGTGAAGATCCGCGGGTTCCGCGTCGAGCTGGGCGAGATCGAGGCGGCCCTCGGCCGCGATCCGCGGGTCCGCGAGGCGGCCGTTCTGGTGCGCGAGGACCGCCCCGGCGACCGCCGCCTCGTGGCCTACGTGGCGGCCGAAGGGGAGGCGCCGCCGGCGGGCGCCCTGCGCCAGGCCCTGAAAGAGCGCCTGCCCGACTCCATGGTGCCGGCGGAGATCGTCTTCCTGCCGGCCCTGCCGCAGACGCCCAACGGCAAGCTGGACCGCCGGGCCCTGGCGGCCATCTCTCCGGACCGCGGCGCCGGGGAAATCCTCGACGCTCCGCGCGACGCCACGGAGGAGATCCTGGCGGCCATCTGGGCGGAGGTGCTGGGCCGCGAGCGGGTCGGCGTGGGCGAGAGCTTCTTCGAGATCGGCGGCCACTCGCTGCTCGCCACCCAGGTGGTGTCGCGGGTGCGCGAGGCGTTCGCCGTCGACCTGCCGCTGGCCGGGCTGTTCGCCGCGCCCACGGTGGCGGGTCTGGCGGAGCTGGTGCGGGCGGCGCGGGGGACGGGAGAGGGCCTCGCCCTGCCGCCCATCGTGCCGGTGCCGCGCGGCGCCGGTCTGCCGCTCTCGTTCGCCCAGCAGCGGCTCTGGTTCCTCGACCGCTTGCAGCCGGGCGGCGCGGCCTACAACATCCCCGCGGCCCTGCGGGTGCGGGGCGCCGTCTCCCCGGCCGGGCTGGAGCGGGTCCTGCGCCAGGTGGCGCGGCGGCACGAGTCGCTGCGCACGGTCTTCGCCGCCGGTCCGGACGGGCCCGTGCAGGTGATCATGGCCGAGCCGCGGCTGGACCTGCCCCTGATCGACCTCTCGGGCCTGCCGGAGCCGCGGCGCGAGGAGGAGGCCCTGCTCCTCGCCGGCGAGGCGGCCGGGCGGCCGTTCGACCTCGAGGCGGGCCCCCTGATCCGCGCGGCCCTCCTGCGGCTGGCGGGCGAAGAACACGGGGTCCACCACGTGGTCCTCCTGGCCCTGCATCACATCGTGGCCGACGGCTGGTCGATCGGCGTCCTGTTCCGCGAGCTGGCGGCGCTCTTCGGCGGCGAGCCGCTCCCGCAGCTAGCCGTCCAGTACGCCGACTTCGCCCACTGGCAGCGGCAATGGCTGGCCGGCGACGCCCTGGCCGCCGAGCTCGCCCACTGGCGGCGGCGGCTCGAGGACGCTCCGCACACCCTGGGCCTGCCGCTCGACCGGCCCCGCCCGGCCGTGCAGACCTTCGGCGGCGCCGCCCTCTCGGGCACCCTGCCCGCTGCCGTCCGCGCCGCCCTGGCCGCCCTGGCGCGCCGGGAGGGAGCCACGCTCTACATGGTCCTGCTGGCGGCCTTCCAGGCCCTGCTCGGCGTCTGGTCGGGGCAGGACGACCTGCTGATCGGCTCGCCCATCGCGGGGCGCAACCGCCGCGAGACGGAGGGCCTGATCGGCTGCTTCGTCAACACCCTCGTCCTGCGTGCCGACCTCGGCGGCGATCCCACGTTCGGCGAGCTGCTGGCCCGGGTGCGGGCGACGGCGCTCGATGCCTACGCCCACCAGGACCTGCCCCTCGAGCTGCTGGTCGAGGAGCTGCGCCCGGCCCGGGATCTGTCGCGCAACCCCCTGTTCCAGGCCGTCTTCGCCCTGCAGAACGCGCCCGCCGCGGAGCTGACCCTGCCGGACCTGGAGCTGCGCCTCCTCGAGCTCCCCTCGCGGACGGCGAAGTTCGACCTGTCGCTGACGGCGGCGGAGACCCGGGAAGGGCTCGATCTTTCGTTGGAGTACAATGGCGCGCTCTTCGAAGAATCAACGGTTTCGATGATCCTCAACCATCTGCTTGCAATCCTGGAAAGCGCGCTTCCCGCGCCTTCCATGCGGCTCTCCGGCCTGCCTTCGTGGCGGCAGCCGGAGGTCTGGCAGGCTCTGGCGGAGCCGGAGGATTCCGAGGGGTGCGTCCACGAGCGGATCGCGAGATGGGCGCGGGAGACGCCGGATGCTCCGGCCGTGGTCTCGGCGGATGGGACGCTGAGCTACGCCGAGCTGGACGGGCGGGCGGCACGTCTGGCCCGCTCCCTCCGGGCACTGGGCGTGGGGCCGGAGGTGCTGGTGGCCGTCTGCCTGCCGCGGTCCCCCGAGGAGGTCGTGGCTCTCCTCGCCGTCCTCAAGGCCGGTGGAGCCTATCTGCCGGTCGAGCCGGGCTCGCCGCGCGAGCGCCTGGCCGCGATCTTCGCCGATGCCGGGGTGGAGCTCCTGCTGACGTCGGACGCCCTCGCACCGGATCTCGCCGGGACGGGTCCCCGTGTCTTCGCCGTCGGCCGGGAGGCGGGGCTCGACGGCGGTGACTTGCCGACGGTGGATGAGGACAACCTGGCGTACGTCATCTACACCTCGGGATCGACGGGACGGCCCAAGGGCGTCGAGATCGAGCACCGCGCCCTCTCCCGCCTGATCGCCTGGCACCTGCGGGCGTTCGGCGTCACGCCGCGCGACCGCGCCACCCGCCTGTCGGGCCTCGGCTTCGACGCCTCCGTCTGGGAGCTGTGGCCCTACCTCGCGGCGGGCGCCAGCGTATACGTCCCCCCCGCCGAGGAGGTCCGGACGTCGCCGGAGGCCCTGCGCGGCTGGCTGCTGGCGGAGTCGATCACCGTGTCCTTCGTGCCCACGCCGGTGGCCGAGGGGATGCTGGCCCTCGAATGGCCCGCCGAAACTCCGTTGCGCCTCCTGCTGACGGGCGGCGACACCCTGCACCGCCACCCGCCCGCCGGGCTGCCGTTCCGCCTGGTCAACAACTACGGCCCCACGGAGAGCACGGTGGTCGCGACCTCGGGGACCGTGCCGGCCGCGGAGGCCGGGGCGCCGTCGATCGGCGAGCCCGTCGACGGCGTGCGGGTGGTGCTGGCCGACCGCCGGCTGCGCCCTGTCCCGCCCGGCGTGGCCGGCGAGCTGTGCCTAGGCGGCGGCAGCCTGGCGCGGGGCTACCGCGGCCGCCCGGACCTGACGGCCGAGAGCTTCGTCCCGGCGGAGGGGGGCGGGCGGCTGTACCGCACCGGCGACCTGGCGCGCTGGCCGGCCCACGGCGGCATCGAGTTCGCCGGCCGCCTCGACGACCAGGTGAAGGTCCGCGGCGTACGCGTCGAGCCGGGGGAGGTCGCGGCGGCCCTCGCCCGCCATCCCGGCGTCCGCGACTGCGTGGTGGTGGCGCGCACGGACGGCCCCGGCGGGCTCCGCCTGGTGGCCTACCACGCGCCCGCGCCGGCGGCGCCGACTGCGCAGGAGCTGCGGGAGTTCCTGCGCGAGCGCCTCCCCGACGCCATGATCCCCGCCGCCTTCGTGTCCCTGGAAACGCTGCCCCTGACCCCCAACGGCAAGGTGGACCGGCGGGCGCTGCCGGCGCCGGGCCGGGAGGACCTCGGCGCCGGGGCCGAAGAGCGCGCCGCGCCGCGCGACGCCGTGGAGCTGGAGCTCTGCCGGGTCTGGGAGGAGCTCCTGGGCGTGGCGCCGGTGGGCGTGCGGGACGACTTCTTCGCCCTCGGCGGGCACTCGCTGCTGGCCGTCCGGCTGATGGGCCGCATCCGCGAGCGCTTCGGCCGGGAGCTGCCCCTGACGGCGCTCTTCGCGGGCGCCACCGTGGAGCACCTCGCCTCCCTGCTGCGCGATCCGCTCGATGGCGAAGCCCGGAGGGACGCCCTGGTGCCGATCCGCACGGGCGGCGCCCTGCCGCCGCTCTTCCTGGTGCACCCGGTCGGCGGCAACGTCCTCTGCTACGCCGAGCTGGCCCGCCAACTGGATCCCTTGGACATGGGGCGGCCGGTCTACGCCTTCCAGTCGCCGGGCCCCATGGAGAGCGTCGAGGAGATGGCGGCGCACTATCTCGAAGGGGTCCGCGCCGTGCAGCCGCGGGGCCCGGTCTTCCTGGCCGGCTGGTCGATGGGCGGCGTGGTGGCCTTCGAGATGGCCCGCCGGCTGGCGGCCGAAGGGCGGCAGCCGGCGTTGCTGGCGGTGATCGATGCGTTCGCCCCGGGGACCGGCCCGGCGCTCTCCGGCCCCGTGGACGACGGCGATCTGAAGAAGCTTTTCGAGCGCGATCAGGAAGGGCTCGGGGCGGCCGTGACGGAAGCCCCCCGCCTGTTCGAGATCTTCCGCGCCAATGCCACGGCGCTGCAACGGTACGCGGGAGCGCGCTACGAAGGCCGCGTCACCCTGCTGCGCGCCGGGGAGACGGCGCCGGCGGGAGACGACCTCGGCTGGAGCGCCCTGGCGGCCGGCGGCGCCGAGGTCCTGGAGGTCCCCGGCCACCACTACACCCTGCTGCGCGGCGCCGGAGCGCAGCGCACCGCTGCACTACTCTCCGCGAGGATGAACCATGACTGAGCAGACCCTGATCGATCTCGACGCCGCCCGCCAGCTCGGGGCCGAGCGGCAGGCGGCGAGCGACGCCTATGAGCGCGAGCACCTCCAGGCCTTCCAGGCCTTCCACGCCGGGCTGGAGGACAAGCGGAACATCGTCTACATGTTCTTCACCGGCAACCTCCTGCACTGGCTGAGCCGGGCCCTGGTCTTCGTGCCCGAGGACGCCAACGTGGTCCTGATCGGCTCCGACCTCGCCGAAGACGAGATCGCCTGGCTGCGGGGCCACACCAGCCGGCCGTTCCATCACGTCGCGGCGCGCCTCGACGACAACGCCGTGCTCGACTTCATCTTCAAGACGGCCGAGCATCACTTCGGCTGGCTCCATATCGACTGCTTCGTGCTCAACCCGCAGCTCTTCGGGGAGATGATGCGGTTCGACGGCGACGTGGCCATCAACTGCATCTGGGCCCACCCGGGGATCGACCAGGTGGACATCCTCCATTCGGCCTTCGCCACCATCAACTTCGACGTCCTGACGGCGATCCGCGGCCGCGGCATCGAGGTCTCGCCGTGCACCTACAGCTACGAGGGATCGCCCGCCGGGCGGACCGTCACGGAGCGCCCCCTGTACAGCCGGATCCCGACGCCGGAGCAGGTCGAGCTGCTGCGCAAGGTGCTGCCCACCGGGCCGGATGGCCTGCCGCAGTACTCGATCGGCGACCACTTCGAGATCCTGGAGCTCTATCAGCTCGTCGCCAATGCCCTCGGCTACCGGCTGAACCAGATCCGGCACCTGGTGCGCGACGGCGCGGTGACGGCGGCGCACTATTCGAACGAGATCATCCACGTCAACGGCGTGTCCACCTACAAGCTCTACAAAGCGGCCGACGCCGGCCAGACCTACATCGCCAACCAGCTCTACGTGCTCCTCCTGCAGGCCGACTACGCCATCCTCGCCGCCATGGGCGCCGACGTCCCGGAGCCCTACGCGAAGCTGCGGGCGGAGCTGGAGGCGGGCATCGGCGAGCTCGGCCTGGACGGCGGGCAGGTGGCACAAAACCTCTACGGCTTCCTGATGTCGCGGGGAGTCAGCCAGGAGAGCTGCGCGCGCATCCTGGGACACGCCTGACGGGCCAGAGATAAGGAGATCGGAATGGCTACTCTGCTGCAAGACCTGCGCTGGTCCCTGCACCTCATGCGCAGGAACCTCAGCCTGACCCTCATCGTGGTCCTGTCGCTGGGGCTCGCGATCGGCACCAACACGGCCGTGTTCAGCGTCGTCAACGCCTTCCTGCTGCGGCCGCTGCCGGTCGAGGACATCGACCGCGTCGTGCGGCTGCGCGAGAGCCTGGTGGAGCCGGGAGCGGAGCCCACCTTCCGCAGCCTGTGGGAAGTGAACTACTTCAACTGGAAGCAGCACAACGAGGTCTTCGAGAGCATGGCCGCGGCCGCCGCCACCAACCTCAACGTCTCCGGGGGCGAGAGCGCGGAGCGCCTGGGCGGCTCGCAGATCACCTGGGATTTCTTCCCGCTCCTCGGCCTGCAGCCGGTGCTGGGGCGCAACATGCTGCCGGAAGAGGACCGCCCGGGCCGCGGCGGCGTGGTGCTGCTCGGCAACAGCTACTGGAGCAGCCGGCTCGGCAGCGATCCGGAGATCGTCGGCAAGACCCTGACGATCAACGGCAGCCCGCACACCGTGATCGGCGTCATGCAGCCCCACCTGCGGTTCCCCTACGACTCCGACATGTGGGTGCCCATGGCGGCCCGCAACGACCCCGCCGAGTCGCCGAACTGGCGCCTCTACGTGCTGGGGCGCCTCAAGCCCGGGATCGCCCCGGAGCGCGCCGAGGCCGAGATGACCAAGCTGGCCGGCCGGCTGGCCGTCGAGCGCCCGTTGGACGGCGCTCCCACCGGGGCCAAGCTGGACCTGCTGCGCGACGAGCTGATCGAGAACTTCCGCCGGCTCTTCCTCCTCCTGGTCGTGGGCGCGGGCTTCGTGCTGCTCATCGCCTGCGCCAACGTCTCCAACCTGCTGCTCGCCCAGAGCGTCGGGCGGAGCAACGAGGTGGCCGTGCGGGTGGCCCTCGGCGCCACCCGCAAGACCCTGGTGCGGCAATTCCTCACCTACAGCATGCTGCTGGCCGTGATCGGCGGCGCCCTCGGCATCCTGCTGACCTTCTGGAGCATCCAGCCGCTGATCTCGCTCACCCCGCTCGAGAGCATCCGTGACTTCGACGCGCAGCCGCGGATCGACCTGCCCACGCTCGGCTTCACCATGGGCGTCTCGCTGCTGGTGGGCATCGCCTTCGGCCTCGTGCCGGCCCTGCGCGACAGCAAGGTCGGCCTGCGCGCCTCGCTGAGCGACGGCGGCCGGGCGGGCACCCTGGGCACGGGCGGCCGCCGCGTCCTCAACGCCTTCGTGGTCTCCGAGATCGCCCTCGCCCTGGTGCTGCTGGTGGGCGCGTCCCTCATGCTGCAGAGCTTCCGGAAGCTCCACACCATGGACCGCGGCTTTCAGCCGGACCACGTGCTGTCGTTCAAGGTCGCGTTCCCCGACACCAAGTACCCCGAGCAGCACCTCAAGGCGGCGTTCATCCAGCAGGCCGCCGAGCGGCTGCGGGCGCTCCCCGGCGTCACCGCGGCCAGCGTCACCTCCGTCGAGCCGTTCTACCCCGGCCAGGAGTACGCCGCTTACAACGTCGAGGGCCAGCCGGCCAACAACTCCCGGGGCTACCACGTGGTGCACCACCGGACGATCGAGCCCGGGTACTTCGACACCCTGAAAATCCCCCTGCTCAAGGGGCGCGCCTTCACCCACCAGGACACGGCGGAGTCGCCGTTCGTGGTGATCGTCAGCAAGTCGTTCGCCGACCGCTTCTGGCCCGGCCAGGACCCCATCGGCAAGCGGGTCAAGCGCGGCCTCTACGACGGCGAGCGCCCCTGGCTGACCGTGGTCGGGATGGTCGGCACGCTGGCCGAGTCGCAGGACGACGAGAACACCTCCGACGCCTGGTACATGCCCTACACCCAGCCGACGATCCTCGACATCACGGACATGACGTTCGTGCTGCGCACCTCCGCCGATCCGAAGTCGATGGCCGCCTCGGCCCGGCAGGTGATCTCCGGCCTCGACCGCGACCAGCCGATCTACGACGTGCTGACCATGGACGAGCGGCTGGAGAACCGGACGATGCCGCAGCGCACCAGCGCCCTCCTCTACGGCATCATGGGCGGCCTCGGGTTGATCCTGGCGGCGCTCGGCATCTACGGCGTCCTGTCGTTCTCGGTCAACCAGCGGTACCGCGAGATCGGCATCCGCTCCGCGATGGGGGCGCGCCCCGCCGACATCAAGTCGATGATCCTGAAGAACGCCATGCTCCTCACCCTGATCGGGCTGGCGGTGGGCATCGGCGGCACCCTGCTGCTGACGCGGCTCCTCGGCTCGCTCCTCTACGAGGTGCGGCCGAACGATCCGCTGACGCTCGTCGCCGCGCTGGCGGGCCTGGCGCTGATCGCCCTGGTCTCCAGCTACATCCCGGCCCGGCGGGCTGCCAAGACGGACCCCCTGCGGGCCCTCCGGTACGAATAGCCATGGCCCTTCTGGACAGGACTCCGGCCCCCGTTCTCCCCCCTCCCACCCGCCGCCGCTGGCCGCGGCGGGTGGCGCTCGCCCTCGCGCTCCTGGCGGGCCTGCTGGCGCTCGCCGTCGTGGCGGCCGGCCTGGTGGTCCGCCAGCGGCTGCGGGCGAGCCTGCCCGAGCTCGCCGGCGAGCGGCGGGTCGGCGGCCTCGCCGCCGCCGTCAGCGTCGAGCGGGACGCGCTCGGCGTCCCCGTCATCCGCGGCGCCAGCCGGGCCGACGTGGCCTTCGCCACCGGCTTCGTCCACGGCCAGGACCGGTTCTTCCAGATGGACCTCCTGCGGCGGCGAGCCGCCGGCGAGCTGTCCGAGATCCTGGGCGAGCGGGCCCTCGGGGAGGACGAGTCGCTGCGCGTCCACCTCCTGCGCGCCCGCGCCCGCCGCGCCCTGGAGCGGAGCGCTCCCGACGTCCGCGCCGTGCTCGACGCCTACAGCCGCGGCGCCAACGCGGGCCTCGAGTCGCTCGGCGCCGCCCCGTTCGAGTACCTCGTCCTGCGCGCCGAGCCCCGCCCCTGGCAGCCCGAGGACTCGATGCTGGTGCTGCTCACCATGTTCGCCCGCATGGGCGACCCCCAGGGCGCCATGGAATCGGCGCGCGGCGTCCTGCGCGACACGCTGCCGCCGGCGCTCTTCGCTTTCCTGACCCCGGCGGGCACCGAGTGGGACGCGCCGCTGGCCGGCGAGGCGTTCACGGCCCCCGGCGTGCCGCCGGCCGCCGCCTTCGATCTCCACGGGCGCAAGGCGGCGGCGCTCCAGCCGGCGCGGCCTGCCGTCGAGCCGCTGTCGGTGGCGCGGGCGGCGAGCAACAGTTGGGCGGTCGCGGGGAGCCGCACGAGCACCGGCGGCGCCCTGCTGGCCAACGACATCCACCTCGACCTCGCGGCCCCCAACCTCTGGTACCGCGCCACCCTCGCCTGGCCGGGGCACGAGGTTACCGGCGCCACCCTGCCCGGCGCGCCGGCGATCGTCGTCGGCAGCAACGGCCACGTCGCCTGGGGGGTCACCAACAGCGTCATCGACACCACCGACGTCGTCCTGCTCGACGTCGATCCCAGGGACCCGGGCTCCTACCGCACGCCCGCGGGACTCCGCCGCTTCGAGAAGCGCACCGAGACGATCCGGCTGAAGGGGGGAGGCAAGAAAGAGCTGCCCGTCGAGTGGACGGTGTGGGGGCCGGTGACCACCGACTCCCGGGGCCGCCGCCAGGCGGTCCGCTGGATCGCCCAGGAAGAGGGCGCCGTGGACTTCGAGATCCTCCGCCTGGAGACGGCGCGCACCCTCGACCAGGCCCTCGACCTCGCCCACCGCAGCGGCGTGCCGGCCCTCAATTTCGTGGCCGCCGACTCGGCCGGGCGCATCGGCTGGACGGTCATCGGCCGGCTGCCGCGGCGGGCCGGGCTCGACGGGCTCCTGCCGGCTTCCTGGGCCGGTGGCACCAGCCGCTGGCAGGGCCTGATCCCGCCCGAGGAGGTGCCCCAGGTCGTGGATCCGCCGTCGGAGCGCCTGTGGACGGCCAACAACCGCCTGGTCGGCGGCCAGGACCTGGCGAAGCTCGCCGACGGCGGCTATCTGCTGGGCGCCCGCGCCCGCCAGATCCGCGACGGCCTGCTCGCTCTCGACCGGGCGAGCGCCGGCGACATGCGCGCCCTGCAGCTCGACGACCGCGCCCTCTTCTTCCAGCGCTGGCAGGCGCTCCTGCTCTCGGCGCTGACGCCCGAGGCCGTGGCCGCCAACCCGCGCCGCGGCGAGCTGCGCGGCGTCGTGGCCGACTGGGGCGGGCGCGCCTCGGTGGACTCCGCCGGCTTCCGGATGGTCCGCTCGTTCCGCATCCTGCTCGCCCAGGACGTGTTCGGCTCGCTGACGGCCGACTGCCTGAAGGCCGACCCCGCCTTCGACTACGTCAACAGCTTTGACCAGTTCGAAGGGCCCCTCTGGCAGCTCGTCACGCAGCGGCCCGCCCACCTGCTCGACCCGCGCTACAAGGCCTGGCAGGAACAGCTCCTGGCGTCCGTCGACCGGCTCTTCGAGCTGTTCCCCGAGGGGCCGCTGCGCGACCGCACCTGGGGCGAGCGCAACACGGCGGCGATCGGCCACCTGTTCAGCGCCATCCCCGGCCTCGGCCGCTGGCTCGACATGCCGGCCCGCCAGCTCCCCGGGGCCGACTACATGCCGCGCGTCCAGGACCCCTCGTACGGGGCGACGCTGCGGATGGTGGTCTCGCCCGGGCGGGAGAAGGAGGGCTTCTTTCAGATGCCCACGGGCCAGAGCGGCAACCCGCTGTCGCCCCACTACGGCGACTCCCAGGCCGCCTGGGTGGAGGGGAGCCCCGCCCCCTTCCTGCCGGGACCGCCCGTGAACCGCCTCACCCTGGTGCCCGAGGGAGCGCGATGAAGGAAGCGGAGAAGATCGACGCGCTGTTCGCGCCCCTCGACCGGCCGGACTCGCCGGGCTGCGCCGTCGCGGTGCTGCGGGACGGCGACGTCGTCCTCCAGCGCTGCCATGGCATGGCCGACCTGGAGCGCGGCATCGCCATCACGCCCTCGACCGTGTTCGACGTCGCCTCGACCTCCAAGCAGTTCACGGCCGTGTGCATCGCCCTGCTGGCGGAGCAGGGGAAGCTCGGGCTCGACGACGAGGCCCGCGCGTACCTTCCCGAGCTGCCGCGCTACGAGGCGCCGCTCACGATACGCCACCTGCTCCAGCACACCGGCGGCGTGCGCGACTACCCCGCCCTGCTGGGGCTCGCGGGTCTGCCGGACGTCACGCCGGCCGGGGCCCTGGCCTTGATCGCCCGGCAGAAGGGGCTCGACTTCACCCCCGGCGAGGAGTTCCTCTACTGCAACTCCGGCTACGTCCTGCTGGCGGAGATCGTCGAGCGGGTCTCCGGCCAGCCGCTGGCGCGCTTCGCGGAGGAGAACGTCTTCCGGCCGCTGGGCATGGGCCGCACGGCCTTCTCGGCGGAGCCGGTGGCGGGGCAGGCCCTCGCCTATTCGCCCGGCGAAGAGGGCGGCTTCCAGATCGACATGGAGGGCGTGAACCTGCCCGGCGACGGCGCGCTCAAGACGACCCTCGAGGACCTCTGCCGCTGGGACCGGAACTTCTACGACAACCGCCTGGGGCGCGGCGGGCCGGGGCTGATCGAGCAGCTCGTCACGCCGGGAGTGCTGGCGAGCGGCGAGCCCATCGGCTACGGCCTCGGGCTCTTCCTGGGCGAATTCGCGGGCCTGCGCTTCGTCCGCCACAGCGGCACCTGGGCGGGCTACAAGGCCGAGCTGCTGCGCTTCCCCGACCTGCGGCTGTCGGTGATCCTGCTGTCCAACCTGGGGGCGCTGGACCCTGAAGCCGTCTCCCGGCAGATCGCCGAAGCCCTGCTCGCCGAGCATCTCCCACCGCAGCCGGAGGCGGAGCCCGCCGAGGTGACCGAGGAGCCGCCGTTCATCGATCTGCCGGAGGCGGAGCTGGAGGCGAAGACGGGCACCTTCCGCAACCGCGCCACGGGGCGGATGTGGCAGTTCTCCCGCCACGAAGGGAAGCTGGTCGCCGTCTCCGGGCTGTTCTTCGAGATCCGGCCCGTCAGCCGCACGCACTTCCGGGCCGTCGGTGCGCCGGCGGCCATCGACCTCTATTACCAGGAGGGGCCGGCCGGGCGGCCCGCGGCGATCGGCTGGCACGTGGCCGGCCAGGAGCCGGGGGTGCTCGAGCCGCTGGAGCTGGCGATCCCCACGGCTGAAGAGCTCGCCGGCTACGCGGGGCGGTACCACAGCGAGGAGCTGGCGGCCACGCACGAGGTGGTCGCCGCCGAGGGCGGGCTGGCCCTGCGCCTCGGGGCGGCGCCGTTCGCGGCCCCCCTGGAAGCGACCGCGAAGGACCAGTTCACCCTCCAGGGTGCGGTCCTCGACTTCCTGCGCGACGGCGCGGGCCGGGTCTCCGGCTTCGCCGTCAGCCTCGGCAGGATCAAGGGCCTGCGCTTCGAGAAGACGGCAACGGCATGACCGAGGCACGGCGGCATCAGCTCCTGGTGGAGTGGAACGACACCGAGGGTCCCGATCCCGGGCAGTGCCTGTTCGCGCTGTTCACCGCCCAAGCCCAGGAGCGGGGGGATGCGGTCGCCGTCGTCTCCGGCGAGGAGGAGCTGACCTACGCCGAGCTGTGGGCGCGGGCCGCCGAGCTCGCCGTCCACCTGCGCGCCCTCGGGGTCGGCCCGGAGGTGGCCGTGGGCCTCGGGCTCGAGCGGTCGCCGCGGGCCGTGACCGCCATGCTGGCGGTGCTCGCGGCAGGCGGCGCGTTCGTGCCGCTCGATCCGTCCTATCCCGCGGAGCGCCTGCGGCAGATGGCCGGTGACGCCGCGCTGCGGCTGCTGCTGACCGACGGCGCCACGGCCGGCCGCCTGCCCGATCTGCCGGGCGCGCGCACGGTCCGCCTCGACGGCCTCGGCGGTCCCGGCCTCGCGAACGGTGAGCCGCCGGCCGCGGGTGTAACGGCCGACAACCTGGCCTACGTGATGTTCACCTCGGGCTCGACCGGCCGGCCCAAGGGGGTCGCGGTCACCCACCGCGCCGTGGTGCGGCTGGTGCGGGGCGCGGGGTACGCCCGGCTCGACGCCGGGGAAACTTTCCTGCAGTACGCGCCGCTCTCCTTCGACGCCTCGACCCTGGAGATCTGGGGCAGCCTGCTGAACGGCGGCCGGCTGGTGATCCCGCCGGCCGGCCGGGCCTCGCTGGAAGACCTGGGCCGGGAGATCGCCCGCCACGGCGTGACCTCGGCCTGGCTCACGGCGGGGCTGTTCCACCAGATGGTGGAGAGCCATCTGGACGGGCTGCGGCCGCTGCGCCAGCTCCTGGCCGGCGGCGACGTGCTGTCGCCGCCGCACGTGCGCCGGGCCCTGGCCGAGCTGCCGGGCCTGACGCTGATCAATGGCTACGGCCCCACCGAGAACACGACGTTCACCTGCTGCCACTCGATGTCCGCGCCGCCGCCGGCGGACTCGCCGGTGCCGATCGGGCGGCCGGTCACGGGCACCCGCGTCCTCCTGCTCGACGGCGCCCTCGAGCTGGTGCCGGCGGGCGTCACGGGCGAGCTGTACGCCGGCGGGCACGGCCTCGCGCGGGGATACGCCGGCCGCCCGGAGCTGACGGCCGAGAGGTTCGTCCCCCATCCGAGCCCGCCGAGCCCCGGCGAGCGCCTCTACCGCACGGGCGACCTGGCGCGCTGGCGGCCGGACGGCACGATCGAGTTCCTCGGCCGGGCCGATCAGCAGGTCAAGGTGCGCGGCTTCCGCGTCGAGCCCGGCGAGATCGAGGCGGTGCTGCAGGCGCTGCCCGGCGTGCGCGCCGCGGCCGTGGTGGCGCGCGAGGATACCGGCGGCGACAAGACTCTGGCGGCCTACGTCGTGCCGGAGCCCGGCGGGCCGCTCGCTCCGGACGCCCTGCGCTCGGAGCTGGGCCGGCGCCTGCCCGAGTTCATGGTGCCCACGGCCTGGATGCTCCTCGAAGCGCTGCCCCTGACCGCCAACGGCAAGGTGGACCGGCGGGCCCTGCCGGCGCCCGGCCCCGGGGCCGCGGCCTACCGCGCCCCGCGCACTCCGGCCGAAACGGCGCTGGCGGAGATCTGGGCCGAGGTGCTGGGAGTCGAGCGGGTGGGCCTCGACGACGACTTCTTCGCCCTCGGCGGGCACTCGCTGCGGGCGGCCCAGGTGGTGTCGCGCCTGCGCGCCGCGCTGGGTGTCGAGCTGCCGCTCCAGGCGCTGTTCGAGGCGCCGGGCCTGGCCGGGGCGGCGGAGCGGGTGGCGGAGGCGCTCGGGAGGGACGGGCGGGCGGACCTGCCGCCGCTCCTGCCGGTGCCGCGGGACGGCGCCGGGCTGCCGCTGTCGTTTCCCCAGCGGCGGCTCTGGTTCCTGCACCGCCTGGACCCGGCCAGCCCCGTCTACAACCTCCCCCTGGGCTGGCGCCTGCGAGGCGAGCTGAACGCCGGGGCCCTGGCGGCCTCCCTGGCGGCCGTGGTCGGCCGGCACGAGGCCTTGCGCACGGTCTTCGCCGGGATCGAAGGCGAGCCGGTCCAGGTCGTCCTGCCGGCGGCTCCCCTTGCGCTGCCAGTCGTCGACCTCAGCGGCCTCGACGAGCCCGTCCGCGCCGCCGAGGCCCGGCGGCTCGACGGGGCGGCGGCGCGCGCGCCGTTCGACCTCGCGGCGGGGCCGATGATGCGCGCCCGGCTGCTGGTCCTCGGACCCGAGGAGCACGCGCTGCTGCTCGATCTGCACCACATCGCCACGGACGGCTGGTCGATGGGCGTGCTCGCCCGCGAGCTGGAAGCGCTCTATGCCGGCGAGACCCTGCCCGCGCTGCCCGTCCAGTACGCTGACTTCGCCCACTGGCAGCGGCAATGGATGGCGAGCGGGATCGTGGAGGAGCAGCTCGGCTACTGGCGGCAGCGGCTGGCCGGGCTCGCGCCCCTGGAGCTGCCGGCCGACCGGCCGCGCCCGCCCGTGCAGTCGTTCCGCGGCGCGGCTCTGAGCCTGCCCCTGCCGCCCGGGCTCACCCGCGCCCTGCGCGATTTGAGCCGGCGGCAGGGCGCGACCCTGTTCATGACGCTGCTCGCCGCCTTCGCCCTTCTGCTGCGGCGCACCAGCGGCCAGGACGACCTCGCCGTGGGCGCGCCCGCCGCCAATCGCGGCCGGCGCGAGGTCGAGGGGCTGATCGGCTTCTTCATCAACTCCCTGGTGCTGCGCCTCGACCTCTCCGGCGAGCCGGGCTTCCGCGGCCTGCTCGGCCGGGTGCGCGAGACGGCGCTCGGCGCCTACGCCCACCCGGACGTGCCGTTCGAGCGGCTGGTCGAAGAGCTCCAGCCGGCGCGCGACGCCAGCCGCAACCCGCTCTTCCAGGTTCTGTTCCAGGTGCTCGACGCGGCCCTGCCGCCGCCCCTCACCCTGGCCGGCCTGGACGTCGAGCCGCTGCCGAGGAGCGCCGGCACCGCCCGGTTCGACCTCGAGCTGGCCTTCCACGAGACGGCGGGCGAGCTCGCCGGCCTGGCCGAGCTCAGCAGCGACCTGTTCGACGCCACGACCATCCAGCGCCTGCTCGGCCAGTACCAGCGGCTGCTGGAGGGGATCGTGGCCGCGCCCGAGGCGCGCCTGTCCGACCTCCCGCTCCTGGGCGAGGCCGAGCGCCAGCAGCTCCTGGTCGAGTGGAACGACACCGGCGGGCCCCTGTCGGGCGAACGCCTGCTGCACGAGCCGTTCGCCGCTCAGGCCGCGCGGACGCCCGAAGCCGTGGCGGTGATTGCGGGCGACGGCTCGCTGACCTACGGCGAGCTCCACGCCCGCGCTGCCCGCCTGGCCTCCCACCTCGGGGCCCTGGGCTTGGAGCCCGAGGCACGGGTGGGCATCTTCCTCGACCGCTCCCTCGACCTCGTGGTGGCGATCCTCGCCGTCCTGCGGGCGGGCGGGGCCTACCTGCCGCTCGATCCCGCCTATCCGAAGGAGCGCCTGGCGTTCACCCTCGAAGACTCGGCGGCGCGCGGGGTGATCACCCGCGAGAGCCTGCTCGGCGCCCTGCCCGGGCACGGCGGCTGGCAGGTCCTGGTGGACCGGGACGCCGCGGCGGTCGACGCGGCCGCCGAGGCGCCGCCGGCGCCGGCGCTGGCCGACGGCCTGGCGTACCTGATCTACACCTCGGGCTCGACGGGCCGACCCAAGGGGGTGGCCATCCGCCACGCCAGCGCCGTCGAGCTGGTGGAGTGGAGCCGCGGGGTGTTCTCGGCGGCGGAGGTCGCGGGGGTCCTGGCCTCGACCTCGATCTGCTTCGACCTCTCGGTGTTCGAGCTGTTCGTGCCGCTGAGCCGGGGCGGCTGCGTGATCCTGGCCGCCGACGCCCTGGCCCTGCCGTCGCTGCCGGCTCGGCACCTGGTCACCCTGGTCAACTCCGTCCCCTCGGCCCTCACGGAGCTGGTGCGGATGGGCGGCCTGCCGCCGTCGGTGGCGACCGTCAACCTGGCGGGCGAGCCGCTCCAGCGCTCGCTGGTGAACGGGATCTACCGGCAGGGCGGGGTCCGGAAGGTCTACAACCTCTACGGCCCGTCGGAGGACACGACGTACTCGACCTTCACGCTCGTCGGCCGCGAAGGGGGCGCTCCCGCCATCGGGGTCCCCCTGGCCGCCACCCGGGCCTACGTGCTCGACCGGGAGATGGGGGCGGCGCCGGTGGGCGTGGCGGGCGAGCTCCATCTCGCCGGCGCGGGCCTGGCGCGAGGGTACCTCGGCCGGCCGGACCTGACGGCGGAGCGGTTCGTGCCCAGCCCGTGGGGAGCGCCGGGCGAGCGCCTGTACCGGACGGGCGACCTGGCGAGCTTCCTGCCGGACGGCGGCCTCAAGTTCCTGGGCCGCATCGACCATCAGGTGAAGATCCGCGGCTTCCGCATCGAGCTGGGAGAGATCGAGGCGGCGCTCAGCCGCTGCCCGGGGCTGCGCGAATCGGTCGTCGTGGCCGCGGAGGAGCCCGGCGGCGGCAAGCGCCTGGTGGCCTATGTCGCGCCCGGGTCGGCGCCGGCGGCCCCGGAGCTGCGGAGCTTCCTGCGCCGGACGCTGCCGGAGCACATGGTGCCCGCCGTCTTCGTGCACCTCGAAGCGCTGCCGCTGACGCCCAACGGCAAGGTGGACCGCCGGGCCCTGCCCGCGCCGGAGGCGGACCGGGACCGCACGCAATCTTTCATCGCCCCGCGCACGGCCACCGAGGAGCTGCTGGCCGGCATCTGGTCGGAGCTGCTGGGAGCCGGCGCAATCAGCGTGGAAGACAGCTTCTTCGAGCTGGGCGGCCATTCGCTCCTCGCCACCCAGGCCGTCTCCCGCGTCCGCGAGCGCCTGGGGGTCGACCTGGGGATCCGGGCGCTGTTCGCCAGCCCCAGGCTGGGAGCGCTCGCCGCGCGCATCGACGACGCCCTCCGGTCCGGCGGCAACGGTCATTTCCCCGTCGTGACGCCGGTGCCGCGCGACGGCGAGCTGCCCGCCTCGTTCGCCCAGCAGCGGATGTTCTTCGTCGACCAGCTCGCGCCGGGCAACCCGTTCTACAACCTGCCCCTCACCTTCCGCCTGTCCGGCCCCGTCTCCATGGCGGCGCTGGAGCTCACCTTCGGCGAGATCGTGCGGCGCCACGAGGCCCTGCGCACCCGCTTCGTGCCGCGCGGCGGCCGGCTGATCCAGGAGATCGCTCCGCCCGCGCCCTGGCGCCTGCCGGAGATCGACCTGCGGGCCCTGCCGGCGGCGGCGCGCGAGGATGAGGAGCGCCGGCTCGCCGCCTTCGAGGGACGGCTGCCGTTCGACCTCCGGGGCGGGCCGGTGCTGCGCACCCTGCTGGTCCGGTCCGGCGGCGAGGACGCGGCGCTGCTCGCAACCCTGCACCACATCGCCGGCGACGGCTGGTCGCTCGGCGTGCTGACGCGGGAGATGACGGCCCTCTACGCCGCCTTCCGCCAGGGCCGCCCCTCCCCCCTGCCGCCGTTGGCGGTGCAGTACGCGGACTTCTCCTGGTGGCAGCGCCAGTGGCTCCAGGGCGAGGTCCTGGAGGCGGAGGCCGCCTACTGGCGGCAGCAGCTCGCCGGCGCGCCCACCGTATTGGAGCTGCCCGCCGACCGGCCGCGGCCGGCGTTCCAGGCGTTCCGCGGCGACGCCCTGGTGCTGCCGCTCCCGTCAGCTCTGGCCGCGGCCCTGGGCCGGGTCGGCCGGCGCGCGGGCACGACCCTGTTCATGACCCTGCTGGCCGGCTTCCAGGCCCTCCTGCATCGCGCCACGGGCCAGGCGAGCCTGCTGCTCGGCCTGCCCATCGCCAACCGCCACCGGGGCGAGATCGAGCCGCTGATCGGCTGCTTCATCAACGTCCTGGCCCTGCGCTCCGACCTCGCCGCCGGTGGGCGGCTGCGCGACCTCCTCGCCGCCGCGCGGAGCACGGCCCTGGCGGCCTACGCCCACCAGGAGCTGCCATTCGACTGCCTGGTCGAGGAGCTCCAGCCGGCGCGCGACATGAGCCGGAACCCGATCGTCCAGGTCCTGTTCCAGCTCCTCAACACGCCGGCCCCGCCCCTGGTGCTGGAAGGCGCCGCCGCCGCCGGGGTGGAGCGCGCCAACGGCACGTCGCGGCTCGACCTGGAGCTGACGATGCGCGAGGTGGACGGCCGCCTCGAAGCGCTCGCCGAGTACGACACGGACCTGTTCGACCGCCCCAGCGTCCTGCGCCTGATGGCCCGCTATCAGCTCGTGCTCGAGCAGCTCGCCGAGGATGGCGACCGGCTGGTAGCGGCGATCGAGCTGCTGAGCGGGCCGGAGCGCCACCAGGCGCTGCTGGAGTGGAACGACACCCGCGCGGCGGGCGGCGGTCCCCTGGTCCACGAGCTGTTCGCGGCCCAGGCCGCGCGGCGGGGTGACGCCGTGGCCCTGGAGCTCGGCGGCCGCTCGCTCTCCTACCGCCGGCTCGACGCCGAGGCGGAGCGGCTGGCCCGCCACCTGCGCGGCCTCGGGGTCGGCCCCGAGGTGCGGGTGGGCCTGCTCATGGAGCGCTCGCCGGAGATGGTGATCGCCCTGCTCGGCATCCTCAAGGCGGGGGGCGCCTACCTCCCCCTCGACCCCGGCTTTCCGAAGGAGCGCCTGGCCTTCATGCTGGCCGACGCCTATCGCGGCAGCCGCTCGCGGGTGCTGGTGACGCACGGATCGCTGCCCGAGAGCTTCCCGGAGCTCGCCGCCGAGGCGGAGCGGGTGGTCCGCCTGCCGCTGGAGATCGGATTGGAGGAGGGCCCCGGCGGCGCCATCCATCCGCAGATCGATCCGGAGAACCTGGCCTACGTCATGTACACCTCGGGCTCGACGGGCCGGCCGAAAGGCGTGCAGATCCCCCACCGGGCCGTGGCCGGCTTCCTCGCCTCCATGCGCGAGCGGCCGGGGCTGACGGAGGACGACGTCCTCCTCGCCGTCACCACGCTGTCGTTCGACATCTCCGTCCTGGAGATCTTCCTGCCCCTCTGCCTGGGCGCCCGCGTGGCGCTGGCCGGCCGCGAGACGGCGGCCGACGGCGAGCAGCTCCTGCGCGCCCTGGAAGCCTCCGGGGCCACGGCCATGCAAGCCACTCCGGCCACCTGGCGGCTGCTGCTGCAGGCCGGCTGGCGCGGCGGCCGCGGCCTGAAGGTCCTCTGCGGCGGCGAGGCGTTGCCGCGCGGCGTCTCGGACCGGCTGCTCGAGCGCTCGGCCGGGGTCTGGTACCTCTACGGGCCCACCGAGACCACGGTCT